>Ga0179593_1316089_pt1 | contig 14017 bp, 15 predicted proteins | sample CZODoug2_1_08_16_FD_185931 | JGI IMG/M metagenome (GOLD analysis project Ga0179593, IMG submission 185931) | Vadose zone soil fungal communities from Angelo Coast Range Reserve, California, USA - CZODoug2_1_08_16fungal (PacBio error correction) | ecosystem: Environmental > Terrestrial > Soil >...
GGGCGGAGGGTTTTATGGAAAAGGGGGTGCAGAGAGTTGGGCGGATACTGGGAAAGAAAAGTATGTTAACGGGGTCTGCAGAGTAGTTTTTTTGGAAAACAAAGTGATGCGTTGAACACGCAAGGTGAGTTAACACGTGAAGAGAGGACCCAGTACTTCGCAGACGGGGCGGGGGAGGAGAGGGCTTAGGGGGAGGGACAACTTGAAAATCATTTAAGCAAAGGGTAGGTAGAAGAAAAATAGAGGGTTCTAAGCTCAATCAGGAGTAATGAGCCCTGCAGTTTACCGCTTTCTGGGGACCACCTACCACACGGGAAACAAAAAGGAAAGTCTTATCTTCCTCACGAACGCTCCGTCTTGCGAGCAACGGGAGCGACTAAGGACGAAAGAAATCAGAGAGGGCACTAGAAAAAGGGTGACGGAAGGAGGGGTTAAACGGATTGCGCTTTGTTAGGAAAATACTCTTTTAAGGAGTCTATTGTAGATAAGAAAACAACATTTTCCTCCTCGGTTGGAGGTGAGAGGAAGAATAAAGGGAGGAGGGACGGGAAAGGGCCAGGGTGGACAGGACCGAAGAGCATTGACGGTTCTCATTCGAGCGAGGCGGCACGTGGTGAAGCGAGTCAAACAAAACCTACGCATCAATGAAGCAGGAACGACACGGCGATAAAATTGCGAGGAAAGAAGGGAATGACATGGTCATGGCGTACAGGAGGCAGAAAGGAGAACCCCTGGTTAAGGGGGACAGGGGGGACAGTTGCATGGCATGGGGTTGTTCCGGGGGTGTGTCGTTATTTTGTGTCTTAAGAACGAAAGTAAGAGATGATACGGTGAAAGACCTTGAGAGGGGGGGGAAAAAAAGAGAGCGATAGTAAACACCGGGGGGGGTTGGATACTATTATACTCCATAAATAACTTCCGTGGTGGTGCAGGAGGGGGGCGGTTGTGGATAGAGAATAGGAGCGGGGGGGCGTTGGGGGGGGGGGGGGGGAAAGGCTGCAAGGGTTCGGCGGGGGGGGTGGGGGGAGGGAGACAAATGAGTCTGGAAGCAAGTATCATCTAATAAAAAATCGGGGTGGCGGAAACAATAGCGGCCAAGAAAAAACCGGGATTGAAGGATGAGACCGTATGGAGTCGGATGTACAAGGGGGAACATATGGCAGGGGTAGCAGGGGAAACGTGAGCAATAGTGCAAACGACGGGGGGGGGGGGGCGGACGATGTGAGAGATTGGGGCTGCACCTTGTCCGCGGAAGCCACCACGAACAGCAAGCGGAATATGGGAAACGAAGACCCAGGGAGGCAAGGGGTGAAAGGGGCCCGGAGGGTGGGAGAAGAAAAAAATGCTCAAGGGTTTGGCAAGTATACTTGGTAGGGTTCGGGTTTGTTGACGGGGCCCGAAACAAGGGGGGGGGGGAGGTCAGCGAGCAGGATCGCGCCGGTTGAAACTGGAGACATGTGAAAAAAAGGGGAAAGGAGGCGCGCGAACTGGCACGGTCGCGGACGCAATGCAGGCAAACTGGACTTCTCGGGGGGGGGGGGAATGTAACAAAACTTGATTTAACACACGTACATCGAAACTCGACGCAGAAAGGAACAAATCTAACTTGTAAAGGGGAACCAAACCAATCGTAAGAAAAGGACGGGTAGGGAGGGAAAGAGAGGAGCGCGAACGGCCGAGAAATGGGCGACTGAAAAAAAGAGAGAAGAAACGAAGAGCCGTGGACGCTGGTTTCTGCAGGGTTCTTTGTCGGCTCTCTCCATTTGTGGGGCTCGCGCAACAAAAAAGAGACTGTGCGCCATTAGAGTGGCAAAACGGTGAAAAGAAGACAAAGGGGGGAAAGAGGGGGGGGCGGTCCGACACCCGCCCGCCGTAGCGGAAGACAAACTAAGGAGCCACTGAGGGGGCGAGAAAACTATTATAACACTAAGGAAAAGCGCGTCCTTGGGATACCCGGTGGGGTAAAATAAAATCTTGAATGATCTACGGGACACGCGGAGGAAGAAAGGAGGAAGGCCAACGAAAAAGGGGAGAACGTAAAAGATAGCGCGGTAAGAGTGTTAAGAACCGCCTAATCAAGAGGAGTAATGTTAACCATGAACATGGAAGGGGGGAGGCATCATCGGTCGACGCGAGTGACCTGTCCGGTCAGAGAAAGGGCAGGGGGGGGGGCGAAAAAAAGAGGGGTGTTAACCAACACGGAAAAAGGCTGCAGTAATCAGAGAAAAAACAATCCAACAATTTAGGTTAAAGCAAAAATTGTCGATCTGGGTTTCAGAAAAGAACATAAATCTCGCTAGCGAAGCATGACCGATCACCATGAGTGAGAGGAAGGTGAAGGAAAGGTGCAACAAAGCGGAGGGAAGCATGACGTTGTGAAAGGGGGCTCACAAAACTCAAAAAAAGAACAAGCTGTAAGAGTGAAGTGCGATGGGCGGAGCAAGGTAGGGAAGAAGAGAGCAATGGGCAAATCGCGAGGAGAGACTGCTTGTCGTAAGAGGGAACCAACGCGCATGTAGGCTAGACTTATTGGCGGGCATTCTTATCCGTATTACATTCAGAGAACTCTGTGCCGAACACTTGCTGAGGATCTACATTCCAGTTTTCGTTCCGGATAGAGTCGATGAGGGAGGAGGGGGGGAAAGAATCGCCGGGCCAGTGGGAGAGGTTGGAAGTCAAAGAAAAGTTGAAGATGTTGTGGACAATCTTTCCGGCACGGGCGAGAGGAGATCTTTCCCTGCTTTCGAATTGGGCGTATAAAAGGGAGGGGAGTGAGGGGGGAAGGAACGAGGAAAACAGGAGTCGAAGCAAGTCAACGAACGAGGGGAGGGGTTATACCTAGGATTTATCAAAACTCTCAAACAACGGTAGGATAACATATATTGTGAGCTCAATCTGTCCTACACAGAGGGGGACGTCATGCGGAGGAAGGGGGGAAGACGTGAGGGGGGAACCATCTGACCAGGGGCGAGCGGGTCGTCAGGCCGAACAACGCTACATCCTACGGTTTGACGGATCATATCGTTGTCATGCAAAATGAAAGGGAGCACAGAACAAAAATTCTGCCCGGCGATAAGGAAATCTGAAGCGATCGACTAATAAGAAGGGAAAGCGTCCTGGTCCATGGGAGAGAAGGCGTGAGCCAGGTACATCAGGGTTCTCTCTTATCAGAAATCCACTTTAACGAGAAAGATCGTCCATCCGCAAAAGGAAAGACATCAGTGACAAGAGAAAAAGGATCGCGCATGGGCCAAGGCCTGTCAGGAAAGTACCCGCCGGGAGGGAGGGGGGGAAGAAAATAAGTCGCTGGGGGAAAGGGGGGAGAGGTATTTGGTGTTTCCCTGCCACCGTGATTCTCCCCGCCAGGTCGTCACCGGGGGAGGGAAAATCCCGGAGGATCGCAATGCGGTCAGAGAGAGCGATCTTTATGGGAGGGGGGGGGGATAGACAAAGAGAGAAGGGTTGTTTTTACCTGGCGGGCTGCATTTGTTTAAATAGGAGCTAAGACTAACCAGGGGGGTTTACAAACTATAACTGGCGCAATGCATCATCAACTGAAGACAGCGAGAGCTGGGGAGAGGAAGAGGGGGGCCGACAAGACCTTCTTTCAGGGTAGGTCAGGGGGGAATTGTTCACAGGATCTAGCTTTGCGCTTTCCAAAACGGCTAATGCTGTAAGGTTCATTTCGTTGGGGCTTATGAGAATGGTACGGTCGCCCGTCGATAAGGGAAGAACTGGTTCCACCAGGAAGAGGGGGAAAAGATTTTGAAAAAAGTAGGCCGGAGAAGGGGTCGTGGAGCCGGGATGTCCGGGCCGACTTCTATGGGTCTTGACACATCTCGGGCATTGGGACTTTCTTATCACTGGCCTGGGGAGGCGTGGATCGCAATGGCAGTTCGGCTGTCCGCGCTATGGGCAAAAGCCGAAAGAGGGAGAACAAAGAGAAGCAAAAAGGGGACAACGGCAATCGTAGGATTGAATGAAAGGTTGGGTGCACCTTTATGGGCGCTTTAGTTCGCAGGGACAGCGGGAAAGCTGAGGTGGGTTTTGTTACACACAATCGGTCAACGTTCGCAGAGAGAGGGGAAGGGGGGGGAGGGAAGTGTGGTAGGGAAGAGGGTGTACTCACACCATAGTGGGGGGGCTGTCAAGAACGCGCCATACAGAGACCTTCGCATTAACGTGACCGTTCGGGACGGGTGGGGGAGACCTGTTGATGCTTGGGGGAGACCGAGCATGCGGTGATTCCTGTCGCGTGACCGGTCTCGCATTCTGGCCTCACTGGTTGAGAGGGGACGGGGGCCTAAAAAAGCCACTTGGGCCGGCTGACTGAGCGGGTCCTTCGGAGGGGGCCAGAGGGGTAGGTTTTGGCGGTTTTTTGGTCCGGGTGTCTTCAAGGTGCAGCACAAAAAGATTCATCGTAGCTGGCTTTGAGGGAGGTCGGATGTGAAAGGGGAGGTGCAGTTGTCGGCCTGTACGGAATTAACAGGGTGTCGACTAGCCTTTTGGATGGTTCATTTCCCCCGCTGCTGCTCGGCGTTGGGGAGATAAAGCGGGAAGAGGGTGTGCCGATCATGGTGCCAGAAAAGAATAGACTGCTGGTACAAACCAATCCTCCCTAGTGCCTCTGACGGTGAGTAAAAAGTCAGCCCTCAAAAAGCAAGTCGATCGGCGTCTGAAAGCTTGCGAAAAAAGTGGTTCGCAGCGAGATGCGGTAAACATAAGAGGCAGGAGGGGGTATACATTTGAGAGAATTCACATTAAGCGGATGGACACGGGTCACAGAAATTAGTTCACGGGCCCATGTAGCCTCGCTGGCGCAGGGGAGAGGGGGAAAAGGCGGGCTATTCCAATGGGAGTGCGAGCATGCGGCCAGCAGGGTCTTTACTTTCGAAGGTAGTGGGCGTGCCGGGGGTCCTTATGTAGATGGAGGGAAAGAGGCAGGGTGCAACCTGCTCTCTACAGAGAAAAAGGAGGCAGCATGCATTCGGGCTGTCCATCCACTGATATCGGTCCCTCATCGTCGCATTCTTCTGTCAAAGAAAAACAAAATAGTAGCTGAAAAGTGCTTCATATACCAATAAGAGTCCGGGGGGAAAAAAAACACCCCCTAACAGGGCGCCAATCCCCGGAGCAAGTAAAAATAATACTAGCGGGCTAATCTACAAAAAACAAAAAGAAGTTACGCTCATCAAAATGAAAAAATGTTGCGGCGCTTTATAAAATTCAAAAATGGTCTACAATCCGAGGCGGAAAGGGCAACTGCGTCAGCTAAAGAAAAAGGAATGGGGGGAGGGGGAGGGGCAGGACAGCTTCCTGCAGTGGAGACGACGACAGATCGGACATCTAATAAAGATATTTTGAAATCGAAAAAAGCATGTAAATGCGCGCTAAAGTGGAAAAAACGCAAGCGGCTAATTCAAAAAAAAGGAAGGGGAAAGTCTGGGTCACGCCGAAAATTGGTCCCTCACTCGCGAGCGTGCGAAAACAAAGACTCAGAGGGGGTAAAAGGTTGACGTGCCACAGGAAAAGAGGTGGGGAAACAGTATAGCCGCACACGATATCAACAGGGCCTAACTATCTCTAAACCACAAAAACGTCGTTTATATAGTAAACTCAAAAAGTCAGAAGAAATTATTGAATGTAGAACGTTCGAGAACTGGTGAAAAATTCTGTTAGAAAGCGAAACAGGGCGGATAGATTTTGAATGGCAGGACAGAGAGGGTAGCAAGAGGGGGAGTAACTGAGGGACGTCGAGCGGGACCCAACCTAGAGCCCTGGGGGACATTTTTCAAATATATTCGGCTGACAGGGGGGAGGGAAACTGCGCGGCCAACAAAAACCAAGACAGGTTAGCAGCTCAACAGTAAGTGCGAAGAATGGCAAAGATGAGATTAGGATCCATCGGCAGACCTTTTAGGCAAGCGACAAAAGGCCCATGACCTGTCATGAACTTAAAGCCGAGCCTCCCTGCGGTCTAATCTAATCGATGAACGTCCGGGGTAGGAGAAAACCATAGGTGTGGGGGGAGAGCAGCGAGAAATTGCGATGTCGATGTCGGGAAAAAAGTGAGTAACAAAGGGGAGTGGAAAAGGGTTGCAGTGAAGGGGCGAAAGTTTTGGATAAGCACCAGTAAGGTCCCGGTTTGTATTAGAAAATGAAGAGAATTCGTGGGTCAGTCTCGGGGGGCGGTGTGGACAGGAGGCCCCGTCGCAACTTGACAGGGAGGGCAGGGGGAGGAACGTAGGGGCGGGCAGGAAGCTTGCACGTTGGTATGGGGGTGAACATCAGGACCCAGAACTTCATAAGCATTAACGAACAGCCTGCACTTGAGCGAACCATTGAATTGCTGGTAAGGAATTCGCCAGGGAAGATCAAAGGCAGGGTGATGGAAGGGGTCGGAATTGGGCAGCGTTGTGTTCTGTTGCATCTAACTGGCAAACTGCTCGAACAAGCAGGGAGGAGGTGGGAAAGGGATCGAGTTCGGGAAATGGGACTTGGAAACTCGCGCTAAACGGAATGGGGCTTCCTTGTTGGGGAAATCGGGGAGGGATAAAGAGGACCTGGTCGGTTTTTGGAGGCAAATGCCGTCGTAGTTGCGGCCATAAGGACAAAAGAGAAAGCAAAAGTAACGACCTACAAAGGCGCACTTCTCTGCCGGGGACCGGAACACAATGGCTAGATCTGCGAAGGGGCGCTTGGGGCCGTACATTAAACGATGGTGAGCAAGAGGGATAAGGCGACGATGAGATCTTGGGGGGGCAGCCACCTGGGAAAAAAACGCCCACCAAAAAAAGAGCGCAATTGGACCCTGGGGCCTCACGATTCAGATCCCGGACCGTCCCAGGTGGCGTGGTAGAACGACATAAGGGATGCAGGCTAAGCCATTAACTTTACGAAGAATTGCGTGAGGTCGAGAAAGATCGCGGGGGGGACGGAAGACACATCAAAGGAGAGGGGTGCGAAAGGGAGCGTCAGAAATAAAAAAAGAAAATTCAAAGTAATTGGCCTCTGGGGCCTCCCCACGAAGTCAGTCAGCACGAAGAGCCCCGGCACGAGAAGAAAAGATAAAAGTAAAAAGGGGAAAGGGGGGAACCCAAACCAAGGAAATCGAAGAAAGACAGGGAGGCAAACAAGATCTAAGTGCTCTCAGGAGCACCAATATGAACCTACTGGGGAGCGGCTGGCAGGTTGCCGTTGCTCAAGGTGAGGGAAGGATGGGAGGAGTTTTGGGCATGAGCGAAGGGACCGATGGATCCTCTCCATGAAAAGGACGCACGACCTTCACGTTTATACAGGCACGCCATTAAAGGGGGTCCCGACACAACAGACGTCGGCACAACTCCGGGGAGCAAAGACAACCAAAAGAAAAACGCAGGAAAAGAAGGTAAAAGCTTGGGTGTATTGGGTTTGTAAGAGCCATTATCTTATGGGAGACCGGTAAATGAAAGCCACGCCAGCCCTGCATGATACCGGAACGAAATCGGCGAGTGGCAGAGTAGGGGGGCCAAGCCCGCTAAGAACGAGCTTAGTTTAACAAACCAAACCTATCGAAGAAGAGTGCGGCCAAATCCTGGCCAGATAGCGGAAATACGTAAAACAGATGAATGGCATTGCGAAGAAGAGGGGGGGTGCCACCAGGGAAAAGACGGACAGAAGAGCTAAAAACCCAAAGGCACGCCAGAATGTGGGGTAACGGCACGGGCGATCGTTTCAGCACCGGGTACGAAGTGGGGCTGTGGGCGGTGCGAGCGGGGCTACCGAAAAGATCAGGCCATGGAATTGACGGCAGGTGCCAAGGGCAATGCAGTCGGCGGGGATCTGGTGATCAGATGGTGTGAGGGGCGTGACAAATGCCTCAACTTCTCACCAGCCCTCTAGAGGCTCACGGTCGGGGGGAACGAATCGACAGGAAAAACCGCCGCCGATATCGGCTGGAGGGGGTCCAGGGAGGAAAAAAAGGACAGGGACAGCTGCTGTAAGAAAAAGAGAGTGAAAGGTAGGGAAAATGGAATTCACCAAAAAGATAACGCGTGGAGGTGGGGGGGGGTTGGGGGCGTTTACCCTTTAGAAAACTCGTCGGGACGAAAGAAAATGGAGGGTGGTCGTGTTACGAGGAAGAGGGTACGATCGCCGTGGGGTCATATAAGACGCCGGTCACGGTGTGTGGGAGTATGGGGGGATAAATAGGTCGGAAATGAAGTTGCCGTGCCAAGAGAGGATCACGAAAAAAGAAAGAGAGGGTCGGGGGGGGGCTCGGTTGTTCGGCGAGGGCTTGGCGATTGGGGGAGGCGCGCCCGGGCGGTTGCTGTTGGGGGTCGGAAGTTTAGATTGCACGATAGCGACCTTCAACGTGCACTCAGAAAGCCGTGGGGATGGAAGATTAGGTGTAGCTCGAGAACAAACAAGGAGAGAGGCGTCAGAGAAGAACCAATGGGAAAAGAGATCCAAAAATGACTCAATCTGTGCAAAGAAAAGGACTTATATAAAAAACAGTAAGGGAAAAGCCGGGACGCGAGATGGTGGGGGGGAAGGCAAGAGAGGGGGAAACTGAGCACGCGGGGTCGTCAAATTAGCCAGACCGCACGAAAACTGTTATTTGATTCAGATCTGTTAAGGGGCAAGCGGGTTGCAAGGAGAGGAGCGACCGAAACTAAAAGCCGAACAGGGTCGTGGGAAAAAACTCACGGCGAGAGGAAACAGACTATGTCCGAAAAACCATCCTTTGGGTCTAGGATCTTGTGCAGACCCGGTACGGCAGGGAGACCGCGGGGGGGGTGTAGGTGACGGACCTGAAGACTAGGGCGGTGGGCGGTTAATGCCACAGGTGCAGGAAAGTAGGATGCGTCAACAGCTGGCGAGTCGCGCATACATACACCTGGGAGATCCGCCATCCTATATAGCGAGGGGCGGCCGAGGAAAGCCTAAAAACTACTCTTCTCTGAAAGGGGACTACCACCTCGTCGCTTGGTAATGATAAAGGGAGGGGGGGGGAAGGAGTCATCGAACCGGGGAAAAAAGCGCGGCGCACCGGCGTATCAGGGGAGAGTGCCATGTGCATCGCAAGTCAGGGGATGGGGGTGGATAGAAGGGAAAAAAAAACACCAAAGGCACACGTGGCGTTTAAAAGAAAGTGGGGAGGGGGCATTGGGGGTGAGAGGGGGGACAGCCTAAGGGGTGGTTAACGAGTCTTCAACATGCCCAAGACCCTCATCTGACGGGGGGACAAGTGGCGGAGTGGCTAGGGTTTGAGAAATGCTTGTCCGCAAAAAAAATGATGCTGCCAGCTGTCTGATGTAAAAGAGGAAGGGGTCAGCTGGCTTAAGGCGGGGGAGTATCAGGTCGGCGCCGAGAGGGGGGGATAGCAGGGAGGTCCTCGCTATGTTGCCTTTTTATACGAGGCAGGGCTTTAGGACGGCATGGTGGGTGCAGGTGGGTTGTACGCCCTGTCGATCTCTTGGGAAAGTGGTCTTTTCGAAAAAAAGTGTGCAAGTTGGGGAAAAGGTTTTTAATGCGGGGATGTGTTCGGTGGGTGGGGGAAGGGGTGCGGAAGGGGCGGGCCCCGGTAAAATGGGGGGTGCCCGCGGCTGCGTTGGTAAAATTACAAAGATACATTGGACTTTCTGTCAAGAACCGGTCGAGAAAAAGGCGCATGAAAGGGATGGTACTAGAGGCCAAAAACCGCACATGAGAAAAACCAGGCTCGACCAAGTGGCGCCGCTGTGGGTGTCTGGGGTACGGTGTTCAGTCAGGTGTTGGTGTGGGACCATGAGGAGGGAGGGGGTACTCGGACGTCGCTGGTGTGCGGTTTCCGTTGGGGTGCCCAAGGAACTGGGGAGAGAGTATGTAGGCGGAGTTTGGGGGAAAAATGAAAAAGACGTAAAAGCGGATAGAAGGGATGTGGATTCTGTGTCTGAGATGAGTGGGGGAAAGAACCAATCCGAGAGTCAGACGCGAAAATCATAGGGGAGACGGGAAACACCAGTGAGGAAAGCAGGAAGGGTGAGACTGGACAGCGAACTTCTCGCGAACACGGGGCGGTTGTTCATGAAGGGCGAACGGGCGAGGGCAGGATTGGGGAGGACAACGCCAAGGGGGGAGAAAGAAAGAGGGTGCTCGAAAGGGTGAGGAGGGGACCATGTCAAATTATTTCGGAAGTGTATTTCAGTCGGGCGCCCAAATATAGGGGTCGCGGGCGGGGAGAAGGAAACATCGAGATTTCACTACGGCATGACAAGGGGGAAAGAAAGGTCGGATTAGGGGCGGCCCTCTCGCGCAGGAGGGGCTGCAGCGTTGTAATGTCTTGTTGCTCCTCTCCGTGGACGACCCCCCCCCAACCGGAGGACCCGTCCCAACCGAAGGAATATGCCTTGATCAACTCAGCCCGCAAGCAGGGGAGGGAGTTAAGTGGAGGGGCAGTCAAGAAGAGGGGGGGTATACAACGTTACTCATAATCTCATAACAGTGGGGGTCCACCAGGGGCAAGAACAAAAAAACCCTGGCTGAGTCATGGAATAAACGTCAGATCACAACGTTACAAAAGGACAAAAGGAAAAAGAACCGAAGCTACTGAAAGGCCCAATGAGAATCTTGCTGAAGATGGCAACCACATCAAAAATGTTAAATTGGGGGGGAGCATGAAAGTGCAGTGGGGGGAACACGTACGTATCACTTCTGAATGGAGGGAAGTTCTTGGTAACGGGAAAGGTTGCATCTCGTTTGGAGAAGGCGGCTAGAGAGACCAGCAGGACCATCAAGGAGGGGAGAACATGAGTGCCAAGCGAGGGATAGACGTGCATCTCCTTCTATATGTTCAGGAAGAACCTCCAAGGGGGGAAGCGTCACTTTGTGCTGGTCATGCCAAAATCGGAAAACAGAACGCTGGAGGGGAAATGGTTGTGTGAAGAGGACACATAAAAAAAAGAACGTTACCATCCGACAAAACTGCAATAGGGTTCCGGATATTAGTTGACTGGGTAGGCAACGTAATGTAGAGAGTGCTCAAAAAGAGAGGAGGGCCGGAGACAAATAAAATATAAAAATGCAATCTAAGAAGGGGAAAGGGGGGGGGTGCAGTTGGACTAATAGGTAACATCGATCTGTCACCTTAAGGAGGACTCATATCTTCTAGGCAATCAAGCTATGTGAATAGGGAGAAAATGCCCTGGAAATGCAGGACGAAAAGGAAGCGCAGCGCATATAAGCTATCGGCCTGGAGGGGGGAGGGGAAGCACGCTCGACGTTGGGAAGCGGCTCAGGTAGGCGGAGTGCGAAACTAATAAATGGGCCAAATTCTCTCCAACCCTAAGACGTTTCAACGGTCGCCAAACGAAAAGGGAAATTAATAAAGAGATATCTCAAAAGGGTAGGGAGATAGTGAGGAATGGCAGCTCGGGGGCCTAGAGGTTGAAAAAGTCTTTTCCGTCGCCGGAATTTTTTGGAACCGCTGGCGGGGGGTGAGCAGCCAGAGACGTGAGGAAAGTACGAAGAGACCAAACTTAGAAAAAGTTGGGGGGATTAGGCGGGAGGGGAGAGGCAAGTCTCGGAAAGGGAATGCAGGTTATCGATCCCATATTGCTAAGTGGGGGGGCCGATCAGGCGTCATTCTCCAATGTGACCTGGGTCGTCACCTGCAAACGAAAAAAAAGGGAGGATCTGGCCGCAGGAGGAGAGCAGACCCAATCGTCGGAGAGCAAGGGAGGGGAAAGGGACGGAAAGGGAAGACGCCCTCATAGCGGCAATCTCCTATTAGACTAAGGGCGTTTCGCGGGACCAAAAGGAGGGCGGGGCCGGTGCGTAAAGGGGGGAAAAAAGAGGGGCAATGATTCGGTGGGGGGGGATGAGCAAAAGGGTAAACCTATTTTGTCTTAAGAGAATAAGCGATTTCAATCGATCAGTTGGCCCATTGAAAGGGACCGGCCGTAGATTGAAATTGCGCAGGTCTTTAGAGCGGAGGAAAAGGACTTAAAGCGAGATGGGAAAAATCAGAAACAAGAACAAGTCGAAACCTGTCCCTACACTTAAAGGGAACGCATGCCTAGCGCCAATCCATTGAATGAACAGGCAGACCTAGAAAGACGACGAGCTCCCATGGGAACCAAGTTAATTGTGACTTTATATGGGGACAGTTTATGTCCGGGGTACGTTGGTGGACGAAACGGGATCACCGAGAAACAAGTGCCGGCTTCCTGGTGAGGCGGAAGTGATGGAGAAAACGTTGTAGGGTACAGAAGAGAAAAGAGAGAAAGGGGGAGGAGGGTGTGGCCGCGTCTTCTTTTGATCAAATAATTCCTTTACGGGGGTGGACGGCGCAATGCAGGGGGTCGTAAGGAAAAAATGATGGGCGACAAAAAGAGAAGAGTCGGAATAAAGAAGAGAAGCTAAGGCCATGGAAAGAAAAGAAGGAATAGGCGTACACTGTTGGTCATGCGTACGGGAAAACGCGATGGTCACGCGCCAGCGACTATTTTGAACTGGGACTCACACGGCCCAACAAAAAAAAAGAAAAGCCAGGTGACTTCACGCCGAACCCGAGAGAAAGAGAAAAGGAACCAATTGGGGCGTTTTCAGACCGCGAAATCCTGAACGCCAGCCGATTCTAAAAATTTCTGTTTTCTCGAAAAATCTTCAGGGGGGCCAGGTCAGGATGCGATCCAAAAGAAAGAAGTCGGCCGAACTGGCGGTCGGATACCATGCAAAACAGGGGTCGTATGGAAGGAGGAGTAGAGAGGGGGGAAAAACAACGGAAGATCACAAAAAGCCAGTCCAAAGCGATAGCTAACGTGAAGATATTGTTGAACCAAACCAAAAAAAACTACGACGCGGTTCACACAAACTCAAGAGAGAGGAAAAGGGTCGTCAACCAGAGGAAAGGAGGGGACGTCGAATACTTTAATGCGCTAAGGGTTCCGGGTGGTCAAGGGTGGGGTGCTCGCGAGTAAAAACGAAATCAGAGAAAGTTGGATCCAAGACGAAAAAGTAAAAAGGGATACATGACAACCGGGCGTCCATTTCGGTTTGTGCTAGGGCGGAACGCCGAGCGTCGGAACCACTACCTGTTCTGAAAAGACAGCGAAGCCGAAAAGAGCAAAGCGTCATAGGGACGGGGGTTTAACGGGGCCAAAGTAAAAGACGAAGGGGTGAAGAACAGGGGGCCAGGCTCGCTTGCCTCCAGCCCTGCTTATAACCTGGGGAAATGGTTCTCTCTTTCAATGAAGTGCAAGCCCGAAGACAAGAGCTTAAGGTGAAAAAGCCGAAAAGAATAAGGGTAGGTGGCGCCAAGCATTCTCACCTATATCGGAATCATTTCTTTGGGGGCGTAACCCTAGTGGTCACCACCCGAAGGGGCTTTCGTCCTCGCGAACCCATCGCAAGAAAAGGTGGAGGGGAAGAAATTGGGTAGAGTAGGGTGGGGTCTATCACCGGAAAGAGCTGCGCGACGAAGCAAATCATTGTATCACCATTTGTATCCCGGTGCACCGAGTGCAGGGAGGCTTGAGCATCAGTGGTGGGAGGTAGAAGGCAAGTGATAATACCAGTCAAGCAACTTCTCACCCAGGGAACGAAGTATTTTGGTGGAAGCTAACTTTCTTTACGGATGCTGGCCTGGGCCCATCAGAGATGTGATCGGCTGAGGTTGGAAAGAATGAAATAGGGAAAGGCAACGCGAGGGAGAGAAGATAGGTGACTTATTTGGGGACCATGATTAACTGACCCGGGAGTCATCTAAGGGGGTGCTTAAGCCTTCTAAAGGGCTCTCTACGACCTGGGGGTTTTTGGCGTCGGGGGAATGACGTCGAGGAGAGGAGACTTTGGGGCCACAAAATCGAAGGGAAGAAAGGGGTCTATGTGAAGTCGATCCTTAGGAAAGGGTGAATGAACAAGTCTGATGGGGGAAAATAAAAAAGAATCGTCAGGAGGCGAGGAAGGGCTGGGCATAGATTGACCCAAAACCGCGGTCGTCAAGAGAACGAATCGAAAGGAGGCTCGAACGGAAAAGCGGCTGTTATTACAAGTG
>Ga0179593_1592406_pt1 | contig 14017 bp, 12 predicted proteins | sample CZODoug2_1_08_16_FD_185931 | JGI IMG/M metagenome (GOLD analysis project Ga0179593, IMG submission 185931) | Vadose zone soil fungal communities from Angelo Coast Range Reserve, California, USA - CZODoug2_1_08_16fungal (PacBio error correction) | ecosystem: Environmental > Terrestrial > Soil >...
TTTGACGAACGAAGGACCTCGAAAAAAGGGGAGCGGGAACGTTTCCTGACCCGGGAAAGAAGTAATCCTCCGAAGCGTGTGGTGTTGGCTCTATAATGGGGGAAAGATAGGGGGGGGCTGCACTGGGAAAAGGAGGGGGTTCAGAAAAAAAGGCCCTCAGTACCTGAAAAAACGTTACCATTTTGGGATGGGGGGAAAAACCACGACCTTGGGGGGGGGGGGGTGCAACCTTTGGGGCAAAAGGTCACCACGAAAGGGCAGAGAGGAGAACATACGCCCCTCCTAAAAAGAACCTGAGAGACTCTTCATCGAAGAAAGAAAAATTTCAAATGCGAGAAAAAGGAAAGGGAAGGTACGATTTTGAGCCGGGCTGGGGACTACGTCCTCTACTCCCAACGGGGTAAAACTACAGGAACTACTGGGGGGGAAATAAGCTAACCTACGAGGACGACTCCAGGGGGTAAGAAGTGACCCTTACCAGAGGGAGGGCTGGTGTGTCTGACTGAAGGAAACGTATCATTAAGGGAAGGGGGAGTTAGCCTCCTTTACCCCGAAGAAAATACCGACGGGTTCACCTACCGGAAGCGCCATCAATTCTCGTTTTAAAAGGAAAAAAAGGGGCGGGGAGGGGGAAGGGGACCCCGGGAAAAAGGGAGCCGGATACCTTTCAAAAGACGCAGCCGGGAACTGAGGAAGCTCTGAAACATTGCCCCTTTTTTCTTGAAAAACAGCTCTTTCCTTATTTTCCTCAAGGGGGTCTATCGACGGAATAAAAAGGAAAGCTGCGCTAACTGCCGTCTTGCTGTGGATCCGGAGAGAGGGGATTCGACGGGAAGACGACCTTCTTCTGGGGTAAAACGAACACTGGATAAAAGAGTGCAGTGGGCCTAGAAGTAACTTTACAATGCAAAGGAATGATAATCTTAATCGAAAAAGTAACGATTTGAGGGCGGGTGTACTTGGACAGACGAAGCAAAGAAAGTTTGGGAATGGGCCAGTTCCAAATCCTCTTTTCAGAAGAAAAAAGGGGGGCGGGCCTAACGGTGGGTGCGCCTGCCAGGGAACAGCTCCTGAGGTGTTCTCCTAGAGAAGACCTGTTCATCGGGTGCAGTTCGAAGAGGCACTTCACTTTAGAGAGGAGGTGCTGGGTAATCTCGGGCACCGCTCTTTCCAGGGCATGGCCAGCTGGTGTGGATAGTCCACAAAAGAAGAAATCCTGGAAAAAACTTTGTGACGAAGCGGGAGTTTTCACCCACCAATACTACACCAATTACAAGGGACTCCTCCGACAAGTCTAACCCTATGAATCCTTCCCGAACCCTCGCCGTACCTTTCAAAGAAAGGTCCACTGAGATGTTGGACGGGCAAGAGCCGGGCCCTAGGAAGAAAAGGCTGCACCTGGAAGGTGCCGTTTCAAAAGATGCTGATGTGGGGAGTTTCTTCGAGGGCGAGGGAGAACATCATGTGTGGCGAGAGCTGATCTCCAAAATGGCCAGCTCGCTGGGGATGAGGAAAGAGCGACCCTCTAAAAAAAGGGACACATCTGGAAAAAAAAACCCACAGCTTTTTCACCCACCTGATGGAACGCCGTCCAAAACGGGAAAAGCGCGAGCCGCTGGAAAGGAAAAAGTCTCCGCGCAGGAAAACCTCTCGACCTGGCAAAACACACAATTCGAACATCAACGGGGAAAAAAAAGTTTTGGAAGTCGGGGAGAACATCATGGGGAGGTGGTCTGGCTTTCGGAAAGGGTTGGGGAAGAAAAACCCCATCGAGGAAATGCCGGGTCTTCTTAAATGCTTTTTTCTGGAAAAGGGGACCATCGGTTGTGAACTAAAAGGTTCTGGTGGGTCGCTACTTGTACCAAGTCGATGGGGGGGAAAAGTCCGAGATCGGTTTTTTGGCAAGAAGGGACGGTGACAAGAGGATATCAGGTCTTCGGAACGCGAGCAACTGAAAATGTTGTCTGCCTTCAGGGAGGGGAAAGACGGTCGGGATTTACAAGGACGCCGACTACCTACTAATACACCTAGGAAAAAGGAACTCAAAACCTTGACACAGCACCTGTTGGGGAAGTACCCTGTACGAGGGGAAGGAGAACCAACCCTGGGCTGTCGCCACACCTCTCCGGAAACGGGGACGAAAAGCTCTGGTCAATTACCCCCGGGATGCGCAGGGTTCTTGTAGAAAGTTGGGGATACTTCCTTCCCGAGGGGTTACCCAGTAAAACAACAGGAACCTTATCGGACGAAATAGATGGGCTACTTGACGGGAGGAAGGGGGGCTGGGAGGATAAGGGGAAAGAAAGCGTGTCAAACCTTCCTCTAAAAAAGCCGCTTCCTGATTGGGTGGAAAAAACGCAGAGGGGTGATATTAACGGCGCGAGGCAACCTGGGCCGAGCGGAGCAACACCCTGGTTAAAAAAGAGGAAACTTACCTACCAAAGTCTTTAAAAAGAACTCTGACACCAGCTGTGCTTCGGGCCAGACTCCCTGAGGACTTGGTAAAAACATGGGGGACCCCGCCCGTTAAAGGGGACAGCTCCCTAGGTCTCACCAAAAAAGGGGATATAGGTACAAGGGGGACGATTTAGGGAAGAGCTAGGGAAGAAACCTCGGGAAGTCTTTCGAAGTACTAGAGCCAAATAATACCGATTGGGTTCACGCGAGTACTTATTTCTGAACGTAATACTCCCCTTTGGTGAAACCATTTTTGAACTACTCGCCCGTTGTATCGGAAATTAAAGTACTCTTTTTCCACCTCTGCTAATTGGCGGAGGAAACCGGGGCCATGTCCGAGGGGTCTTTTCTCTACGTGTTTGAAAGGCCACACGACGAGCTCAAAAGGCACGGGATGCCTTTCGACAAAATATTAAATTCGTCGACCTTACCGGATTGTGTCGGGACTTGACGCCCCGTGTTAGCAGGCTAAAGAGTGGCTACTTGAAAAACCACCCCGAGCACCTTCCTGAAGTTTGTTCTGGTTGGAGGGAAGGGGTTTTCCCGCCGAACCTCCTCTGTGTTTTCATTCATCCCTTAGGTGTCTCCTCCTATGTCAGATAGGCTTCCTTGCAAAACACATTAATGTCCGGGGGAAAACTTTCCTCCTTTTGATGGAAGGGGGTAGGGTTGTGGTCGGGGACTGGCGAGTCCAAGCCTTTCCTGCAGCAGACAACCTGTCCCTTCTTACGAAAAGAGATCGGTCAAGGATCATTGGGCCACCCGTTCGGAGACGGCCCTTATGATCTCTGAAATGTGGGCGCTCCCAGGAGGCGGGACTACCAGAATCGACAGAAACCGCCAGTGACATAACTCTTTGGTTCCAAGTGAGGCAAACCCATCCTTTCCTAGATCAGGTCACTGGGGGTGATGATCCTTACCCAGACGACCACGCCCGCAACAGAGGATCATCCCGCCGGTGATTTCGATTTGGGGGACCATTGTATGGGAAGCTTAGCACGGAAAGGGGGGGGGGGGGAGGGTTCACCAGCGGGATAGGAGGGGCCCTGATCACGTGTGAACGAGTGGAAGTCAGAAGGGGGACCTCAGTGGAAGTTACGGGAAATTCGCGTTCTATAAGAAAATCCCTTACAGTTCAAGAGGAACCGCGGAGCATCGCGGAGGGCCCCGTAAAGTCTTCGGCCGAGAAAAAAGAAGAATCATATACGTGAAGGCCCTCTTGGGAAGAAGAGGCTCTTTATGAGGTACCACCTTAATTTCTCGTCGGAAGGACATGATTTTGTCCAGACCTCGGGTCTCGTGGGGAGTAACAAAAGTGCGAATGAGCTAAGGGGAGGAATTTTCAAGTGAGTACTCCTGCAGAGAGGAAAACCTTTGGCCAAGGGGAAAAAATCCCTTATGCGGTGGCGCAACGTCTTGAAAAGGAGTCCGAGTCCAGAGAGGATGCTCTCCTCCGCACTGAAAGGCTTACCCAGAAGGTGATAACGTTAATGAAAAAGAACGAAGCTCACCTCCCCGAAAAAGGGCGGCTCGCTCAAAATGTACTTACTCCACAGACTGCGCCCACCCTCCACAAGGTAGTGCCACTCAAAGAACGCAGCCTATTGGCAGGCAAAGCATCTTGACAGTTCTGGAGATTTAAGCCTCAGGGGCCCACCCTCCGGAAAGGAAACCGTCGTACCCGAAGTATAGGGAACTCAGTTCAACAGTAAGAAATGACCAACCTGGACCTCTGGGGCCGGTCCGAGAAAACTCAGAAAAAATTCCGTAAAAAACTACAAAAGAAAGGGACCAGGCTCCACCAAGGTGATTCGAAGCAGTAGATTAGTAAACTTTGAAAAAAATCTCAAGCAAAAACTAGGGGAACTGGTGGACTCAACAGGCCCCAGAACGTAAAAAGTCATCTCTCTGCTCTTGGCATTCTCCATGTATTTTCAAAAAAGGGGCCAGCCATGGACTGCAGGGGGAAACACAGCCAAGGGAGAGCCGACGGAAATGACTGCGTGGGAGGAAAGAAAAGGACAGGTCGCAGAGACCTCTCCTAAAAGAGCCGGTTCCTTGCCACATTGCGATAGACCCCAGCCGCATTGAAAGGGGTAAAAGTCTGACGAAGGCTTCGAAGAAATGCGTCAGGTCGCCGGGCCGTGTTCCTGTCTTTATAAAATGAAACCCCTCGTAGCTGAACGAAAAAAGAAAAAAACGAGAACTTGGGAGTGAAAAAGACACTCATTCAGCACAAAGGTACGCGTCGGTTCTTTCGTTCCGTGCGTTGAATGAAAGGAGTCTCATGGTGACGGAGCTTGAGCGGAGAAACCATCCACCCCGTTTTTTTCTGCCAAGGGGGAGAAAAGAAAAAGTAACCATGGGTGCATGGGTGGTAGGGCAAGAAGGACGAATTTCCAATCCGGGAAAAAACTTCCTGAGCGGGGGAACATTATCTAGCCGAAAGATCGGAATGATCCATCAAGTGTCATAGGGACGCTCTTCTCGGAGGTGTTCTAGTCTCTGCAACAAACACCGAGTATTAAAAGAGATAGAGATTGATTGTTCTATCACAAAGCCCTGTCTGAGATAAAGGGGGAGTGTGCCTGCCCCGAAAAACAAGACTTTTTCCGATCACCGCTAACGGGAAAAAGGTTTCGGCTGGCTTGCAAAAAAACGCAAGTTTCTCTTTCAAACCCGCCGGTACCTTAAGAAAATGGGGGGTGGCTGGGGGCAAAAAGGGGTGTCTGGTGTGGGAGCGACGCGGGTAATCAATTGTGTCCCTGGGCCAGCTGTCGCATACAACGAAGGGGAACAAGACCGAATACATTTTGCGGGAAAAACGCACCATCCGCGTGTGCCTTCGAGAGCCAAGTTTCGGTGTTGTCCGGGGACGAGATAGGAAAAAGTTAAGAGCTTAAGAAAGGAGGAGGACGACGCCGGCCGGCGAACGAAACCCCTTTTTGTCGCGCGGCAAAGAAACATGAGGGCTGGGTTCTAGGGGGAAAGCCAGGAAGAATTCGGGGAAAAGATCTGCCCCCTGTCAATCGCATCACAAAAAAAAAGGTGCCTCCCGGAACAGAAATGAGGGGGTGTACGCGCAACACTGGAAGACCATCCGGAGAAGAGACTGCAGCGCAGAGACTGACCTTAATGGAAAAAAGGTTCGCTCAACACAAATCGGTAATGGGGGGCGGCGGGAAAACTTGCAGGGGGTTGAATGCAAGAGCTCAACTTTTGACTACCATGCGGGAAGCCGGCATGTAAGGAGACTTTCGTAATGGGAAGACGACATTCTCCTACTCTCTACCGAACTACAGAGGGGTACGGGGTGGGGGGAAAATGAGCGACAATCCTTTCTCATCACTAACGGGGCCAACATGGGGGGTGGGCAACGAGGCTAAAAAGCACGCTTGTGGAAAGATAGGCAGTCCCTCCACATCCTTTCATCTAGAAGGGACGACCGGTAGGACGTCCAGGTTGGGAGCTGAAAAGGAAGCTATCAAACCTGACCTGGGCATAAGGGATGTGCGCTTCTATCCGGAAGACGGGGGGAAAGCAGACAAGAGGACTTGGGGGCTCATATGCCGGAAGCTGGCCATTTGATCTAGAAGTTCCACAAAAAATCAAGAACGATCGAGGGTAAACCCCAGAAGCCAAGGCCCTCGACAAAAAATCGCTCCAGGGATGCTCCCGATGAAGGGTTTCAGCAAAAGGCGAGGAACGTCAAGTCCCCAACAACTACTAGCAAAACTGACTGTGGACAGGTCGCTGTACCGGCTATATACCTACTACGAATCAAAAAGGGCACGTTCACATCATAGGCGTTCTGCGAGAAAGCGGGGCCGATGTTGAAATCGGAATGTGTCGCGAGTCTATAAGGCCCATAGCCATAGGTGAACCAGTATGGAGATCGGAAACCTCGAACCGCTCAATCGGGGCAATTCAAGGAAACAAGGGAACATTATCTCATCCAAGGGATCCGTTCACTAGTATAAAATAATGGAAAAAAACCAGAAAATTCCTTCGGTCGAGGATCTATCTACAGTCCTCTTTTCCCTTTTTGGGGAATTGTCTTCTCTTGGGGTTTGTTGACTTCCCTAAAGGGTCTGGGGGGGGATCACATACCCCCCAAAGAGAACCTGGGGGAGAGGTCAAAAGGGGGTGGACCCCCTATCTGGCTGGAGGGGACGTTGGAAGAAAGTGTGTCCCTCCTTGAGGTGAAGAACCTTTTCCCTCTCAGAGGGCCGGGGGTTGTCCAGGACGGGTGCCCCCTTATTCGAAGGGGGGGGAAAAACCTTCGATAGGGGACCGAGGCGGTCATCTTCTTCCCAGGGGGAACTGGGCTGAAAGTAAGTGGGGGGGGTACCGCACTAGATTCAGGTAGACGTCCTAATAATACGGGAAACCTACCAAGCACCGATTCCATCAAAAGCGAACCAAGACAAGTTTCGATCTGGAACGGGAACTCGGGGTCCCCTTTTCTTGCAATACGTGCACCAGTGTTGCAAAAAAGGCTGGAGGAAAGGAAAGACGGGGAAATTGGAAAAGAACAAAACCCAACCTTAGAGTCAAGGGTTTCGGGATGCAAAAGAAAACCTGGGGTTGAAACGTCTGAAGAAAAGCGGTCGTCCCCAGGGAGTTTTAATCTAGAAAGAAAATGCACTTCGCCTTAGGGGAAAGAAGCAGGCCTGAGGAGACCCGGGGTTGGGGGAAGAAAACCAAAGCTCTCAACCTCGGTCCAATTCACAAAATGTCTGGAAAGCTCCTCTGGTGGAAAATACTTGACAACGCGCGATCAAGTGAGTCTGAAAAGGGTTACAACGAGTTCTACTGGGAACGAAGGCGGAATCTTAAAATGCGAAAAAGCCCTGACGCCGCCTACAAAGTGGGGCAAAACCAGGAAAGAAAAGATGATAAACAACACACGGAAAGGAAAAAGATAGAGATCCCCGGTTTCTGGGAGGGGGGTAGACTAAAAACCGAGAGGGCTTCGGAGCGGGCCTCTCCGACCACTGACCGCTGGTCCACGAAGGGGGGGCTGGTCCGTATAACGGTTGTAAAGGTCGACCACGCCTACCCGGTGAAGGCCGATGAAGTGTGGGGACAGTCGGAAAGGAGCACAGGATTTGAAAGGAAGCTTCCTCTGATAGACACTAGGAGGAGGGCCCGCGCCCGGACAAAGAAAGGAGGGAAGTTCGTTCGGTAGACAGATGTGAAAACCGGCGAACTGGGTGTAGCGGGGGGACCGGGAGGAACTGTAAAAGAAAAAAAAAAAACCCAACTTGACCGCTTCAGTTTTTGGGAAAGGGGATGGGGGGGACAAAGGTAGGTTCCCGTAGTAGAACCGAATATAAAACATCCCGTTCTCTCCTTACATTTTCCCGAAACCTCTTTCGTCCGCAGAGCACAGTCGGGGAAGAACTCGGGGAGTAGTAGTCGGGTCCTTTACCTTTCAGAAGAACAAAAAAAGGTAGAAAATCCCACAAAATGGGCGAGTAAGCCAACCGAGAGCGGACGCCGCGGCTGATCAGTTAAAGAAAAAAAAAAATGGTGTACCCAATAAGCATGCTGGAAATGTGAAAATTTGGTCCCCTCCGACGGCGAAAATACCACTTGAAACCACCTCACTAGGGAAAGGGGGGGTTCCAGTTGAACCCCCGAAAAAATTTAAAAAGGTCCAGCCTTGGCGGTTGGGATCCAGGTACCCTCGGGAAAGCACAACAGAGCGCCGGTAAAAATGACCAAAGGACCACAAAAAGGCTTATGGGAGGGGTTCTTGCTGTAAAAGGGAGATGCCTGCGGAGCGTTGTTTATTTGGAAAAAAGAAAGAGGAATGTCACTGGAACCGCGGGTTAAAGTTCCATTTGGGTGAAAAACCTTGTGGAAGGGGTGTGCCTCATAGGAGGGAACTGTCTGCGAGAAAATCCAGGGAATTTACAAGGAAAAATCTCACACGGATGGGGCAGTTCAATCGTCCTAATCCTCTCAGAAGAGACAAAATAAGCAGATTAAACAAAAAGGAAAAAGACCTTCTCCCTAGCTTTACCTGACGACCAGAGGAACATGGAACGTAGTCCTAAGGGGGGTGGACCTGAAACCGGGAAGATCTGTGGAAGGGGAAGAACTGTTATCAGGCAGGAGCGAGAAGGTCTAGTTCCAGGTGTCCTTAGGAAAAAGAAGTTAAAACAGAGCGTCCACAAGTGGGAGGGAAATACTGTCACGGGGAAAGCTCCAGTCTTGGAAAAACGGGGTCGGCCTTCCCTTTAAAGAGAATGGGCATGGGGAGGGGGAACAGAACATAGGGGAAAAAGTGAGAATTCACGCACCTCCCATACCATGGTCCGGAGTCTCCATGAAAGATACACAACTTCTCAACAACCCCTCCAATCTGTCTAACAGCAAAACTGCCACCAAACTGGAGGCACTGACATCATCGGACTGGAAAGGGAAGCTCGGGACAACAGCACAGGGCCCCGGTTATGGGACTCGCTCAGGTCCCGTGGGAAGTCCACCAAAAGACCACCTTTACATAGAGGAAAAAAAAAAAGAGCCAGGATAAGAAGGAGTCGTACGAAGAGAAGGGGACAATTCTCCACAAGAAGGAGTATTAAGGGGAGGCATCCATCATTATAAAGGCAAAAAAGTTGAGGTCAGCTAAGAAAGAAAAGGGGCAGCGTACGGCCTGCCACAGAAGTTCTAGAAAAAAGAAAAAATGTTCAGAGTCGCTGCGCGGGGGGGGTTTCAATTAGAGAACCGGGAGTACCTTTGACCGGAAAACAAAAGAAATGGGCGGCCAGTGATAAAACCGCGGGAGGAAAGGTTAGGTGAAGGCGGGGACTTTATCTGTCCAGGGGCGACATAAGTTTGACCATCGAGCTCCGGGTCTCCTGGGGGTCCCAGGGGAAACCCCATTCCCCTGCTGTGGGAAGCAGTGTAGCGACACCATTGTCGTAAAAGGAGTCATCGGACGGTTCCTTTCGGAAAGTCCCAATGGGTCAAAGAACAAAGACGAACTTGACCCTGTAGAGCCCTCCGTTTTAAGATGAAAGGTCCGAGGTCCGGGGGGATTTGCAGTAGGAGAAGCGCCCTCGTGGAAAGGCCCATTATGAGAAAAAAAAAAAACAAAAAACCAGGAACGTTGAGGGTCTCCACATCAAAAGGTAGGCGAAAAAAAAAAAAGGCTCACCCGCTGCCCCGGCCCAATGCCGGAAAAAGAGGGAATCGATCCGAAAACAAGCTAAAAAAGGATCCATCCTGGGCATGCCCAGCCAGGCCACGTTCCCTCTCTTACGATCAGGGCTTGTTGTTAACAAGAAAGAAAAGAAAAAACAACACAACGGATTGATGGAAGGAATCCCTGATCAGCCAGAAAGCGGGTGAACGTTTAATAGGTGGCCCTGCCCCGGAGGTACAGGGAAGGGAAGGATCAGGTATAAAGGCTAAAAGGGCGGGTCCTTCTTGGCCCCCGAAGAATTCCCGGGCATTGTGCTTGAGAATGGTTCCACCCTAAAAGGGATGGTGGTGCGCGCTATCCAAGATACAAAAAGGGGATACGCAACGCGGAACCGTACTACTACGAAAGAAAGTGCTGCCAACACAAAAAAGGGCGAGATGACATGAGAAGAGTGTGAGATTTGACTCGGCAACGGAACTGGAACCTTACCTAACAAGGGAAGGCGACTAAGCCAGGAAAAGGGGTCGAGCTGGACCCTAAAGATGCTGATGGGGGATTCGTAAGGAACAGGACCCGTATGCGGCGATGTCCACTTCTTTCTGACCGCCGACCAACAAAAGAAGTTCCACAAGGGAGGGACGCATAAATGAAAAAAAGGGGAGTTCCCTTTTCTCTGTGAAGACCATCCCTTAGCTCGAAGGAGCACAAGCACTAAAGGGGGGGCCAGATGACCAATTTTTGCGTCTTCCACCATCCGCCTGCAAGGGGGGGGGCAGAATTGAGAGTAAAAGGTCGTCGAGAAAAAAAGTCACAATGGGTGTATCCGACAAAGGGCCCATTTGGAACGAGTAGGAGGTGGGACCCGGGAAAAGGAACTACGAGGGCGAGACGGTGTTTACAGGGAAAACGGTACTTAGCTATCACAGGGGGAGATGAGGGCGTCTGGCCGGAGGGTGGCAAAAAAAAACAATCAAAAGGAAGAATTTCTGCAGGAAAAAACAATACCGGAGGGGAAATCTTTCATCTGCAAAAAAAAATGATGTTCTTTGGGACGGAGGGGGGGCCTCTCGGCCCGAAATGGTAAATTATTGGAGGTGCCGAAAAAGGAACCGCTAATCCCTGGGGGAGCGAATATATGGGGGAGGGAGAAGGCACAAGAGGCGCGCAGAATATTTCCTGGATAGTCGCTGGCCAAGACGGATGCTATTCTTCGAAGCGGGACAAATGACGGAGGGGAATATCGAAAGTGGTTCACAAGAATTACGAACCAAGTTGCAAAGACGATCGCAAAAACATAATTACCGGGGAGCAAGGGATTACAGAAGAATTGGCCATAGAGGCCGATCTTATCTTTTACTGTGGGGAAGTTAAACTGTAACGGAAAGGGAAATAACGAAAAAGCCCTTTGAAGGAAAGGACGTTCCGAATCTTCTTTGGCTGGTCTCGGGGGTAGAAGGGATAATCGGAAAGAAAAAGGCAGGTGGGAGAAGGAGGGGCTCTCGCTGGCCAGAGACGCTTGACCTTTTAGGGAGAGAAGACACAAAAGGGGGGGAAACTTATTACCAACTGTGTCCCTGATCACGGAGGCATCCAACGTTATACGGCCCAGCTGCTACGGGGAACCAGTACAACCTAGCACTGGGGAGCCCGAGAAGAGAGGACCGCCCAATCTGCTAAATCGTCTTTTAAGGGGGTACGGAGGGTGATACGCGGGGGGAGGGGCTAAACGCTGGAGTCACCGCACCCAAAGAAATCATTTCTTCTGCCATGGTGTTGGCTTTTACTTTAAAAAAAAAAGGGGTACTTGGTTTTGAGAAACCGGGGGGTAGGACCGCCGTCGGAGACATTTCCGGATAGAGGTCCGTTGGGGGTCCCCTCCTAGAAGTGTGACAGGGGGATGAAGGTAAAATTGGGTATGGAAGAGCTAAATTGCAATCTCCAAGGTGAGCCTGATTCGGGGTTCTTACTTGTGCATTCTTCCATGAGAGGGACCGTGACTACTATCAGAAACCTACACGAGACCGGTCGGCCTCAACCAAAATAATGGAGGGAAAAGGAGGGGCACTCGCTTGGACCCATGTACGATGATTAGCAAACTCTGTACTCCAACACCGGGGGACGGTGGGATCCTGAGGACAGGTGAAGGACCAAGGGACTCAGGGAGGGGTAGAAGGTGATGAAAAGAAAATTTACCTGGTTACCACCCTAGAAAAAGAACGCTTGGCTAAAGGAGTGGAACATAAGGATACAGGGAGTCCCGATGTGCTTCGCTAAGGCTTTCCGGGCAGTATAGTTTACACGTCCGGCTAAAATCACAGGGCTGGCTGGAGCAGAAAAAAAAAAAAAAAGCTTTGTCCAACTATTAGGGGGGTCATCGGCTCTATCACGGAAGTCTTAACCAGGACGAGTGAGGACTTAAAGCGCGGTCCAGGGGGTCTTCTAGGAAGAGACCAACGCTTTCGTCAAACAAAAAAATAAACACTTTCCCATAAACATCGGAATAATAGCAAACTTAAGAGAGCTAGAAAGAGTGAGCTGGTTCCATTGGGTCAGGTCCAGGACAGCAGGAGGGGGATCTTACGAGTAAAAGACTGACCAGCAAACTGCGTTTTGGGGGGGGTCAAGAAGTTGGGAAACGAGCGGGGTCAAAGAACTCCGAACGGGGGCTCCGATGAAGGAAGAGGGGCCACTCTCTGCGGAAGGAGGTCTCCAGCCTCCACAGAAGGACCACACGTGGACTAGGAGGGGGGGTGAATCACTATAAGCCTCCTCCATACCAGAAGGGAAAGGGATTTCGTAGGCACATGTACACGCCTATCCTTCCGAAGGTACAGGGAAGTAACCCGTGTCAAGAAAAGTCTGACCAGAAACCCTTTGAAGAAAAAAGGGGGTCTTGGGACCAGGTATGGGGGGGAAAAAAGAGGGGCTTATATCACCGCCGTGTTGTATTATCAGCCCGTTTGAAAGGACAGGGGCACGACTATTACCTATCCAGACCAAGGGTCGGTGGTCTTTCCTCAAAGAGGAGTGAAACTGTACCTGGCAAAGGAGGAACTTAAACATTTCCAAAGTCATACAAGGGACTCTCAGACTGGATCAGCCATGAAGACATGACGACCTTCCAAGGAGGCTTGACGCAACCTTCCTTATTATCGGTTGGGAACGAGGAGATCACAAGACACTAAGGGGCTCTAAATTCCATACCCGTCTGGGGGGTAAGAGCCTCCCATCCTGGAAGAGCCGGAGGTCATTTTCTATCTGGGGGGGTTGATTTAAAATTAAACAGGGAAAGACCAGCCACCTAGAACGCGTAAAGGCCACGCTCGGAATGTGTAGAGGGTTTCTGGTCTGGCCAGGAAATCTATCCTGCTTATCCGGAGGGGGAATGGGTGCCACGTATACGATAGGGGAGAAGCGGCGCGTTGATCATTTGAGGTTAGGGGGGGTAGGGAAAGATGAGGCCGTTTCGAGGTATATCTCCTCCTCTTACATGGAAGGTGGAAGAAAAACGAAAAGCTGAAGGGGGAAGTCTCGCCGATACTAGAAGAGTAACGAGAAGAGAACCGTGCACAGGAGACGGCAGCCCGTCCGTGAGAAATCGCTTTGTAATGACGAAAAGACGACAGCTAGGCTGCGAGGAGGGGGGGGCCGGGGAGCGTGAGGGGGAGGAACCCGGTTCATCGGAAGCAATCATTATGTCAGAGAAAATTGTTCCTGGGGGAAAACGGAGAATCACCAGGGCCGGCGCTAGGGAGCCTCCCTCGGGAGCGTCCTTTTCACACAAGGGGGAACCCGGGCCGTCGCAAAAAAAACGGAGAAAGCGGACAATGTCAGAAAAAGAGTTTGCTGAAGAGAAAAAACCTAAACTCAGATGCCCAGGGAGGGCTCGCTCCAGTACTAAAACGCGGCTCACCGAACCACAAGAAACTCAAAGAAAGGCAAGCTGCCGCCAAAAAAGCATCCGGGGGCTTTCGCTGGGGGGGGGGGGGGAGACTCTTTCCCACCCGCACCGGAACACCGTAGTATCCTCTCATATATCAGGGGAAACATCAGCGCAGGTACCTTCAACTTCAAAAAGAAAGACTATGGACAGAGGGTCTTCCAGGGAAACAGAAAAGAAATCCCAGTGCGAATAAAAAGAGCGGTACAGGCTCCCAGTGAACGCTTATTCCGAAAAACGGACATGGTCCTCGAAAACCGGGCGCAGGGGGGGAAGGTGTTGGGAAAAAAGGCACCGGCTGAGTTATGGGCACCCTTAGGGAGGACGCTCTCTGCAGGGAAACGGCCTCCTTTATTTTCCTTGAAAAAAAAAAAAACCAAAATGTCAGGAAAAAACGGGAAACAAAAAGCAGACGGGCGGACTCCTACCGCGGTCGGGGCGGGACGAGTGCAGAAAGCTCG
>Ga0179593_1423655_pt1 | contig 14016 bp, 19 predicted proteins | sample CZODoug2_1_08_16_FD_185931 | JGI IMG/M metagenome (GOLD analysis project Ga0179593, IMG submission 185931) | Vadose zone soil fungal communities from Angelo Coast Range Reserve, California, USA - CZODoug2_1_08_16fungal (PacBio error correction) | ecosystem: Environmental > Terrestrial > Soil >...
ACTTGAAAAAAAAACACTTTTGCTGGGTACGGGGAAATGGGGGGGAGCTCTTCACACAGGGGGAGAGACCTTTGGACACAAGATAGAGAACAAAAAAAAAGGGGATGAGGAACATAGAGAAAAAGGAGTTAAAGGCAAATCCTCAACTGAGGACAAAAGTCTTTAATAAGCCTACTACAACAGTTCCGGCAAACATGAGTGGCGGCCTCTAAAAAACAAAAAAGAAGGGGGGGGGAGGGGAAGCAACGGAATTGCCGTCCGGAGGTTTTTTCCGCAAGAATCGGGGGGAGGAGGATTTTCAGAGAAATACGATCGAGGGTCCAGGGTCAAGAAGGAATGTGCTGGGGGGACGGTCCCAATTTCAAAACCGGGTGGGCGAAAGGAAAGCGCGGTGGACCGGGGGGGAAGGGAAAGACGCAAGCACCAGGTCAAGAAAGAAAGGATCACCTCACTTGGTGATGAATGTAAAACGACAACTTGGGAGGCCCTATTCTCGAGGGCTGGAAACTGATCCAGTAGTTTTTGGGTAAAACTGTGGTCCTTTCCCCATAAGGGCACCGGAAAGATAACACAGGGCGCATCGGGGCGGGTTATCCAAAGACGTAGCCAAAAAAGCAAACGAACTGGACCATAAGGTTGTATGAGTTGAACTGTTTCATGACTGTGGAAACAGCAGTCAAGAACACAAGATTCCGATCACTACTATGGCGATCAAAGGGGAGATTCCCTTCGTGTTCAAAGGGGGAGGGCAGAGGGAAAAAAGAGTTGGGGAAAGTACCCGATGGAACTCATCCACAACAACTAAACCGATCGTGAGTCGGGGATAAAAAACTGGAGGAAAACCCCCACCGGGGGGGGGGGGTGACAGGAAATAAGGTATAGAGGCGGAGGGTAACAGGGAACGATATACTTAAGAGAAGGCAGGGGGGAATACCTGTCCACGGCCCATGGCGTAAGAAACAGGGGAAACCCAAAAACCACGCGACGCTGCATTGTGCAGGCCAAAGTGTAGTGTGATCAAAGGACATCGGGGGGGGACGGGGGTAAAAAGCGAAATGGTTCCCAAAAGGCTGAAAACAGGGACCGCCAATCAGGTGAAAACGAAAGCCCCGGATAGGGTGAGACAGACTTTTTCACCCAGGGAAAATGAGGTGGCAACGTCAGTTCCAGGATAAACGGTCATTGGGACATCATGGGTTGGTTTTTCAAGGGTGAGTTCAGCTCAACCAGCGACGTATGATTTCAGAGGGAGGAAAGGGAAAACAGGTTTCTAGAATAATGATTCGAGAGTGCAGATAACAGGAAAAATTACGACCGGTCGAGGTTATGAGTCCAAGAGCCCAAAAGGCATCAGAGGGGAGGCGTGTAGAGCGAGTGGTACTGGGGGTTCTAAAGTAATGCCCCCCACGGGATCCTCGCAACCAAACGGAATTGGGGAAATATTCCTTCTCTAGCCCTGTTTTGAGAAAGGACAGCTAACACGACACTGGAAGTGGGTCGGCTAACGACAGATTCTTCAGATTTCCCTCAAGAGTCAGGACGGGGGATGCGAGAAGCACCGAGTAAGAGCTAATAAGGGCCCCTCAATCAAGAAGACAGTTGACGAATTCATTGCTGACGCCGCCAAAGGATCTCATTAAGACGTCTTAGACAAAACTTTCCAAACCGGTTTACACCGAGAAAAAACAACCACCGATGCTCCAACATAAAATTCCGGGCGGGGTGGAACAGAGCCCCACGACAATATTTTCAGTTTCCCCGGTCGGAAAAACGGACTACAAGAAGGGACGGTACCGGATCCCGCGTCGGCAGTCACGCAACCTGGCTGGAGCTGAACCGTTCCTGGAGAAAGGGGGGGGTTTTGCAAATTTGGCAGGCGGGAAGGCGGTTCTTCGTCCAAATCCCTTACACAAATAAGGAGGTTCCGTGCAAACGTGCAGGAGGTGCAGTGTGATTCCCCAGAAGGCTTCTGGCGGATGGTATTATGGGCCCGGGATCAAACGACTTGAGTCTAAAAGAGTCGGGGGATATTCAGGGGAAGTGCGCACGCCGCAACCTCAGACGATTAGCATTCTTGTTGCTCGTGCTACTCAAGCCTGGGCTCTCAAAAGATGCAAAAAAAGAGATGGGGAAGTTCAATAAAAGAGAGCGGGAAAGGGGGATGAATGTGGTTTGATCTGGTGCAGCGCTATGACAGGGCAATATTCGTGAAGGGTCGTGGGGGAAACCGAGGTAAAGACCTATCAAGTGGCAATATTGACAACAATCCCCATGGGAACTCGATCTTCGGTGTAAATAGAAGGAAGAAAAAACAAACGGAAATACTTTATCCGGGGGGGCTGCTTTGGTCATGGCGGGAAATCATCCACGATCTTTGTTCCTGGAGGAAAAGCTTGGACACTTGGACTAAAGAAAAAGGTCCTTTGCATAACTACACGTAACAACCTCAGAGGGGGCAGTCTCTTTCGGCAGGGAGCCATGCTCGGCCAATCTAAGGCTGTCAACCACACTATAGAAAAAAAAAAAAAGGAGGAAGGGAGGAAGATATTGTTGGGGCCTATGGCGAAGACTTGATACGGGCTCATCCTCAGCTGCCGCATGAAAATGAGTACGTTGGAGGATTTCCTTAATAGGATGGTATGGATTCGGAGTGAGGAAGATGCTGCTCCGCAGCCCCGAGATGTGCGTCGCCTGAAAATGGCAAGCGCCTGATGATAAAAAAAATGGGTTTTGTTGATGCCTTCGGTGAGCATCTGTTACCTTCTGCGAGAGGATGGAGACATTGCTCGGTCATTTAGATTTGAACCAGACATACAAATTAGTGGAATACAGAGTGATCATGCTGAACAGAGCTTACCAACATCCGGGTTACAGGGGCCTAATGGCCTGGCTTTAACGCGCAAGGATGACACAAGAAGCAGGGGGTGAGGCCATGCCGGAGTTAAATTGCAAGAACAATCAAGTATACATCCGGGGTTTTTCAGGTATCATGCGCATTAAGAGAAATCTAATCGGAGCAGAATCGCACCTAGGCGTCCAATAATAAAGAAAGACATCCCTAACCCTCTAACTGTAACTGCAAAGGAATACTCCTTTATATGGACGGATATGAGAGTGAGCGCCATTTGCCGAGCACCTTTCCAATTAGAAGGGGTTCATCGTCGCCCGACTTTTTCGCCCTCTGCCGGAAGAGGGTAGAGAGCAGTACGTGGGTAGTAAAGCTAAAGGGGACCGGAAAATATTCGGGTCTAGACAAGGAGAGGACTGTAGGTTTGTGGGAAACTTCTTTTTCAGAAAAATGTTCAAGTGTGAGGGAAAGGCCGGGATGCTCAGAGCTAAGACAGCAAAAAAAAACCACCTATCGAAACTGTCTCGGATGTGCTTAAAATTCCTGATTCTCTCCTACGGTGTGCTGTCAGAGCCATCCACCAAAGCGAGGAAGGTTTAGCTGAATTAGAAGTAGTCATATAATCTTGAAAGTGATGAAAGGGACATTCTTTCTCGAAAGACGTAAATGGTCTCGTGGAGAATCTTCCACCTGCCCTTAACTTCCTGAGGTGCCCGTTATGAATGGGGAAAGGGGAAGCAAAGAGAAGGTTGAAGAGGACGCTCGAAAGAATAATACTTCGGAGGGGCCTATAAAATCAAAAAAGAGGGACGCTGAAGAGAAGAAGGTGAAAGCGCGCGATCAGGGTACTCTTGAGGTATACAAGCAGGGGGTCTGTTCAACGACCTATCGGTAAAGCGCTTTGCAGTGGGGGGCGGAGGGAAAAACGAGAAAATTTACGAAGAGAAAAAAACCGGAACGTGTTGGGTGGAGGCCTCAGCCTGCGTGCTTAAACACCGATTTCTTGCGGAAAAAACCAGAGGAGAATGGGGAGGGATTGAGCAGTGGAATCTGGAATTGAAGGACTAGACATGGAGAAGTAACGGGTTTATCTCGGACCCAGATTTCAATGGGGTTTTTTCTTCGGGTCAACCCTTACGGGGAAACATTTCAGCGGAAATGGGCACGAAAGGTTAAAAGCGTCCATTCTTCAATCGGGGTAGTCGAATTAAAAAAGATAAGGGAGGGGGGAAGTGACTTTAAGAGCTGAGAATCTTTTGTTGGGCATGGGGGTGGTAAGTTGCCCTATCGTAGAGAAAAGAGGCAAACAGATTGTTGAAATGAAGGGGAACTCGGGTGTACTTTTCAGCAACTCGCGGCAAAAAGGTGGTGGAAAGGAAATCCCGGCAGGATGGATACCAAAACTCATAACACTCTCACACGGGAATTCTGTGCTGAAACGGAATGAAGTTAGGGGGAAGTAAATGAATGCAACCGGAAGGGCAACACTGCTAAAAGTTCATGGAGACCAATAAGGAGTTTCACCGGTTGGGGGAGCGCCTAGGAAACGACCGCCCTTCTGGCAGAGGGAGGGTTGAGAGCTCTGGGGGGAGATGTCAAGACCAAAGAGGGAGCATACAAGGGTCAATAAAGTCACGTCAACAAAGTTGGTCAGGGGGGGAGGGGATAACGAATTATGAACAGAAAAGGGCGCGTCCGAGGAAGGTTAGCAAGCCATAAAAAAGAAAGTGAAAGTGTTTAAGGCCCCCCTTGAGGGGAAACTCAAGGGGTAGGACACAGTAAGAGAAAAAGTTAGGAAAATATATCGGGTTCGCAACTTGCCATAAATCCTGGTCAGAAAAAGGCACAGACTGAAAAAAAAAAGTCTTTTCTTTCTCAAAATCATCCTTCCTGCAGTCGGGCGTTGAAAGGAGTAGCAAGGCCCCGGAAGACGGGAAAGTCCCCTTTGTTACGTAGGAAAAAAAAGGGAAAAGAAAGTGTGGTTAAACGAGGAGTCCACGGGCAATGAAGGGGCTTTTTTGCAAAAAACAGAGAGGTCCCAAAAAAGGAGGAGGATTAAAATGAAGCAAGAGGAAAACTTCAACAATAAAAGAGGGGGGAACGGAAAATTTCAATCCTACCAAAAAGTTATGGAATGTGGGAAAAAACTCAACCCCCATTGGCAGGAAAAAATTATTGTGCGGTGGGGGGAGGGAAATCACCTCAGATCGGTGGGACGCAAACGTCACTTTCACTCGTGGTGGCAATTAGTGGGGAGGAAAGGTAATGTCAAAAAATGATTGGACCACTGCGATCCGATCCGAGGACCAAGAAGGGAAAGTGTTAAAATGATTCTCAAGTGAAAAATGGTTGCTACAGGGGACAGTCGGAGGGTCCTAAGGAGAAAAAAAATCCCTACTACCAAAGAGAGATTATCAGAAAGGTTCCTCTAACAAGTTCTGGGACGTTGGACTCGGGGCGGAATTTTGCATGACCGAGTTTGACTTGCAAGCGGAATCCTACTTACGAACCTACTCGTCAGGGGGCTTACGAGAAAAAAAAACCAGAAGTACATGAAAAACCTGTCTCCTCGAACTTTTGGTAAAGGGGGGTACAGTGGGGGAAGTTTCACATAAATTTTACACAGCAGCCACCTACAGGGATTCGGGGAGGGTCGAACAAGAGAATGGAGGGGAAGAAAGGGTTGTGTGGAGGAACAGAAATAGGGAAATATCTTTTTCATCCCCGTAGCATAGTGTCCTATAAGGTGGGGGAAACCGGTGAAGGGGGGGGAACAAATTAGCCCAAAAACGATAGAAGATAGGATTCTGCACCCAGGGCGCAAGAAAAAAGAGGGTTCCATCTCGTCAACCGGATTTCGAAAAGGGAAAGAAGACTCATATACGACCTTGAGGCATGATACCATATGGGCGGGCTCTCCACCAGTGAAACATTGGGGCAAAAGGTGGAACAATGGACAAAGTAGGTTAGAAAACCATCCCATCGCAGGAAAGAGATCCAAAAGTTGCCGTCGTGGACGAAGCAGGGTCAAGGATAATCGTGAAGAAGAGAAGCACCATTACCTTTCCAGGGGGGGAGAAAGCATTGCCGGCCTCAAATGTGAGAACTCAAGAAGAGAGCAACTGGCAAATAGTTTGTTTAAAAAAGGGGAAGAGAAGCTCCACCACACAGGGGGTAGGGGTAACTCGACTTTAAAAAATCTTTATCCCGAAAGAGGTAAAACTAGTAAAAGTCTGCTCAGAAGAAAAGGGTTCAGGAACTTTAAAGACCCAGGCCTCATAGAGTTATCGATAGTCATTAACCGTGTTGAAGTTTTAACAGGCATTCCAATAAAACCAGACCAAGTTTCGGAAAGGGATTGCAATAGGACTCCTCGCCCGGGGGGGAGGATGAAGAGCCAATTTTCATTTAAGCTCAGGGTATCATGACTATGGAAGTGGACACTCCAAAAGTTGGGCGCACTGGGGAGGACAATCTGGGTAGGACGAGGAAAGAGGGAAAGAGAAAACATAAAACCTCACCTTCAAAGGCTTCTTAATCTTCGTTAGCACCCAAGGCCAACAAATTGAATGAACCGTCAGAAAGGAGACAGAGAAACAAAAAACCTCAAATCTACTATAAGAGGGGCTTGGGGAAGAGACGCTAGGTAAAAAGGGTTTCCAACAAAGGTCCGTCAGCGGACTACAAGGGGGGAGCAGACCCAGTTAATCGCTTAAGCGATCAAAGTCTCGCGCCGGACCACTTAGCGAGTCATGTGGGGTGGGTGGAGGGAGGGACGGTCTAATGCAAAGGAAATCATAAGGTAACAGCTCGAAGCCTTCCGGGCCGGGAATGAGCCGGGGGTAGTTTCATCTCACGGAAGGAGGGAGTGATGAATCTTTACAAAAGTAAAAAAACGGTTTTGAATATAAAGGTGAATAGGATCATTATCCGGTGTCGTGAGGCCATAAGAACCTAAAGAGAGGACATAATCATTCTCAGAATCCTTTCAAGTCCAACTCATCGATCCAAAGTCGCAAGAGGAGCACTTCGCTGGACGAATGGTAAATTCATCGAAATGTAACCTTATGGAATTGTTGGGGTCAGCTCATAAGAACAGTCCGGGAAGAGGAAAGGTAGTATCGGGAGGGTCCTGGGGTAGAAGAGGGAGGTGTCCCTGACCGATCACTTGTAGCAAGCGGGGACCAAGAAAAGCGGTTACTTCTGTTGAAAAATCGAAGTGAAAACAACCAAAGGGGGAAAAGGTCAATCGGCGGTCTTCGGGGGAACAGGGGGTGGAAATAGTGCAGCTAAAAAATAAGTTAAATATTTCGGGAGGATGATGGGCACTGGGAATTGACACTGGGAGGGCCACCACCCATCGATTCGGAAGAAACGAAAATAATCCATGGTCATCTAGCGCGGGAAAAGGGGCAGGTTTCCAGTCTCTGAAATAGACGGGGAGGGTCCAAGCGAACTATAACAACCATCTGAGAAGAGGATAGAAGTGGTTTCGGTGACCTTGTAGACAGCTAAGCCGAAAAGAACAAGGAGCTGATCAATCGGGGAAGGAGAGGAAGAAATTCTTATTTAAACCTGTCTACTCCAGGAGGGATCCTAACAAAACCATATGCGATCGTTAAGCTCCAACCATGGAAGAGTGAACATGAACTCCCTTTCCTTTGGGGGGTGGGGGAGTACTTTCGAGAAAAAAAAGAACTTCTATTTTCCCGCTGCTAGGTGTAGACCGTTCTCGGGGGATACTCTAGGTGGGCACCGATCACTAAAGAGTGGCATCAGGGTAAAGGGAGAGGACCACTACAAAACCAGAAAGATTTTACCTCGGGGATGCTTTAGTGTGAAGCTCATCAAAATCTTGGGGCTGTGCCCAGCAATGGAAATTTGCAAGAGCGACACAGCACGGAATCTAACTTAAGGAAGAGGTGTCTCGCGGGCAGAGAAGGAGAAGATGAGATCTAACGAGCAGCAAACGGGTCTTAATTTCAACCTCCAGAAAGAGACCGGCGAGGAAAAGCAGAGCAGAAAAGAGAAAACGTGGCAGACTTAGAGTGGGGAAGATCTGGGGAGATCCAGGCCGCTACAAACCGTTCAAGAAAAAAGTCAGGAGGGTCAGGATACGACCGGAAGGTGTCAAAAAAAAACGAATCTCCGACGAGGGATGAAGGAAGATAGGGGCGTTATTAGTGAAAAGGGAAACAGGGACAAAAAAATTGTCATGAAAAAGCAGAGAATAGTTGGGGATCCCGTAAGGGAGGGGAAAGCGGGAAAAAATTTTTCACATTTTTGTGGCGAACGGGGGAAAGATTCTCTCACCGTCAGCCGAAAGTGTACGGGGGATGGATGAAGCATGCGCAATAGAAGAGGCTAAGATTGGTTCTCGACTTCACCGCATATGCATGCTTGCGGGGAAATTCCTTTTCTTAAGCTGGCTGTAAGGAGTTCGAGATCGAACGGCGAGGGAAGGGAAATAGATGAAAATCCTTAGACCTGAGGGATGGGGAGGGAGCATGAGGTCTGTTCATAAGTTTACTCGGATGCTAAAACCACAAAAGTTTGGGGAAAGTGGATCAAAACAATCTAGAAAGCAGAAGGGAAAATGTGGGGAATTTTACGGCAGGCTAGATTACCGAAGTTCGAAGAGTACTCAAATCGCGAAATAATTTGAGGGGTGGCCGGAAAGGAGGAAAGGGCAACCACAAAAGATGGGGACCTGGTGGGCGGAACTCGACAGTATTTTCGTCCCCTCATTTCTTAAAGCGGCGAGTAGGCAGGTGGAGGAGAAGGGGAAGAACTGGGATGGTGGGACGGCTATAATGGAGACGAAAAAAAGCACGTGGTTTGTAAAAAGGCGATGTGGGGAAGAGTTTTCCACACGAGTCGGGTGGAAAATGAAGCGGAGATTCCTTGCACAGGGGCGTCGAAAATGAGGAAAAGGGAGGGGGAGAATGAGAAGGTCGAAAAGGGATATATCTCGAAACGTTTTTGCAGATGTATACCAAGAAGTTCTTGAGGAGAGGTTGGAATAAGCAAGAGGAAGGGACCAAAATCTCGCGTCAAACTTGTGTGGAGGGAAAATAAGGGGAAAAGATTTATTGGACTTAGTGCTCGCGTCCACCGGGGATTATTGGTCAAGAAGAAGGGCGTTACTGGTAAATAAAAAAGGAAGGACGTCAAGGGGGGAACGGGCTACACGGTGGAGCGGGAGCAGGCGGGGGGGGGAGGGCTCTTGTTCTCTAAACTACCATGCTATACGGGAAAGGCGGAGAACTCAAATTCAAAGAGTAAAACGGATCATGATGGACCGATCGCTGCATCCCACAGGTTTAAAGGGATGCAGGGGAGTATCAGGCCGCTTAGAAGGAGGAGAGTTCTCAAAGCGGAGTGTCCAGTTAGCAAAAACTTTCAAAAGGGGCATTAAGGATGTAAAGATCGGAGTCCGCGAGATAGAAAAGGCCATGATTAAACCGGAGAAAAAAAAGAATGTGACAGATCCACCTGTTGGGGGAATACCCATCCTAGAGTTACTCCCTTAAAACGAAAACGTAATACCCTGGGGGGAAATGTGGGCGGAGAGTTAAAACAGGAAATTTGGGGTCCGCGAAGTTCAGGAAGGGAGAAGGGGAATTGTGGGGAAGTGTCACAAACAACCCAAGAAAAGGGGGAAGGTGATTTAAAATATATATATTTTGCCACGAACTGGGGCATCTTTCGCCAGAAAAGGAATTTCCTGTTTGGGAAAAGACCTCAAAAATGGCCTGACATAGGGAGGGGGGGCGGCCTAGCCGAATCGCTTTGATGACCCAGAAAAGGTCGCTGAAGGGGGTTTCAAGCAAGGGAGAAGATTTGGGTTCTGCAGCGGAGAAAGAAGAGATTGGAGGACCGTGTCCCCTACGGGGGGGGAAATGTGAAGAGAACTTTAGGCATGGTGACGAAAGACAGCGGGCTGGTCCTGTCTTTAGCTCCTTCGGCCGGAAAGAGAGAAAGGGGGGATAAAAAAGGAAAAACTATGCCAGAGTCCGATGGCTTAAATAGCCAGGCGAGTCGACGAAGTGACGGGGGGCTCATTTGCCCAGCGCCTTGAGTAAAGAGAGAAAGCAAGGTCGGAACTGATCAACGCCGAGCCAAATGGTCCACGAAAATAACACGGAGACGTGAAAGGGGACGGGGGGAAATGACCCTTTAGACCCAGAGAAAAGGACGGGATTCGAACATATTCATCGGGCGTCGAGCAACAAAACTGTTAGACACAAGATGAACGGGAGGGTGAAATCGCCAAATTGAATCCGCGAGAATGGTTAACCGGAAAGGGGGATGTCAAATCCCAAAAATCTGGGTATCCGGAAGTCGTCTTACTTGGTCACACCCACCAGTCCGTCCCTTCTGAGCCAGGAGACCATCAAGAGAGGAAGGGGGAAAACAACTGAGAGATATCTCCAGAAAATGGGGTTGCGATCCTCTGCTTGTGACCCATCTGGTGTAAAAATCCATCGGGGGGGGGGGGGGGGAAGGTGGAAATTCCAACTCCGTGGGCGAAAATTCAACTTCCATCTCAAGGGGGACTCCCTCCCAGGGGGCAGAAACCTCCCGATAATGTTTTTTACGATTTCAACCAAGGTGAAGGACAAAAACTCATGAAGCAACGGTCACACCAGGTAGGGGAGGGTTTGCATTTTCATCGTCCATCTCAACAAATCAAGGAAACATCGAATCGGGGAAAGAAACAGCCGCCCGAGTCCTGAGCGACAGAGTAACCGTCGACTTTGAAGCTTGGAGAAGGGGGTGTGTCTTCATTCCACAACGGGGACGGGGCGCATATTAGCAGGGGAAGGGCGGAAAGTTGACGGGTTCCATGCAGCACAAGAGAAGAACGGACAGCAGCCAGACACCAGTAGACTTGAGCCAAAAAAGGTCTGGTGCAGCGCAACTCAAAGGTCCAATGGGTCAAAGCTCCTATATCTGGGAGAAAGAAAAAGGGAATTTTCCCCCAAGAAAATTCCTCGGGGGGGGAGGTACCTCGTTCCTCGTCATGCTGAGGTCATTAAAATCCAAGCCAGAACAAACAGGTCGATAGTAACGTATCACGGGGGGGAGGGAATCCGTCCCGTTCGACAACATGGCAAAACGGGTCAAATCGGTCAAAAAGAGAAAAGCTCGAAAGGGGCGTTGTAAGCGAACAAAAGAATTCATGGCCCCGGGAAAGGCATCTTTGGGAGATACACCAGAGTCGGATATAGGCTCAAAAGGACGGCGGACGGTTAAGAGAGAGGGTTGTTCAATTTTGTCGGAGCCACTGGGGGGGGCTATAAATCCGAAATCCTGCCCACCTCTCGCCCTCTACGGAGAAGTCTGCGTAATGAATCGTGAAAATCTGCGTACTGGGCTATTAATGCCGCTCCGAGGTTGCGGATAGGAGAAGGGAGCATCATTATCAAGGGGAGGGAGTGCGCCCAACCTCATCTAAGAGAAAGACACACTCTGGGGGCACGGTTATTCACGAAGAAGGAATACAGCCCCGTTTTTCCTAGAGGGGCGCTTGAGAGCTCGAGGGTACCGTGATGTGTTTCATCGGGCGGGTGGGGCAGCTAAGGCCTGCTATATAGGTCTGGTCGGTGGTCACAAAAGCGGGGAACCCTTAGAGAAAGGGTCTCAATCTTATTTCCTAAAGCGGGAAAGGTCCGGAGTGCTAAGGTCATCACACCCCGGCAATCTGGATAGCGTCGAGGGCCAGGGTGGTGGAGTAGGCGGAAGAGGGCGGTCGAGTCGTCTCCGGAGTCTAAGTGTTTGCAGTCCAGAACCAGAGATTCCCAACACTCAACGCAAAATGAGGAAAAGCAGCAGGGGCTTCGGGGGCCTGATCATTGTTTTTTCCTCATCCTCGGAGTAAACATAGAGATAACACAACAGGGGTATGATTAAAGAAGAAGAAGGTGGTGTCCGGAGGCTGAAGGAAAAAAAAGGGGGATAACCATTTATCATTCTCTCCATCTAGGATTAATTTAAGGATCGAGGGGGGGATTCAAGGGCAGGACCTTCAGGAGGAGAATGAATAAGGACTAAGATCTTTTAGCGGAAGGGATCACACAAGGGGAAAAAGTCAAATAGGGAAGTGGGGTGGGTTTTGGATGAAATAATACAACCCGATCGGAGTTACAGCGGATGCATGTATCATGTTCTAGTTTCCAACTAAGGCATGGGAAAAACCGACCCGGGGGAACGGGTGGAAGCGCTGAGGCTGACAGCAGAAAAAAACCTTGAAAAAATAAGCGGTTGAAGCGGGGAGCTGCTAAAGCGCCAGCTAGGGAAGAATCTTTCAGGACCAGGGACTGAGTGGAATGGCACTCATTCACAAGGATCCGGGGGCCTGATTGGGACCGCTGACAATTATATTGGGATGGCGGGGGGGGGGGGTAGGGGGGAGTCGGCCTCAGCACCGAGGAAGGGGCCCATAGCTTCTCATCCAGAACAGGTGAAAATTCTGTCAAAGGACCGAATAAGGGGGACAGATCTGGATCTATTAAGTGAAGCTGGACACACCTAAAGCTGGTTAAGTAGGGCGAAGAACATGTTGCTTCCGGGATCGCACGACTAGGAGAAGGAAAAACGACATGTAGTAAACAGATGAAAGACCTTGGTAAAGTGATGTGGGGTAGAAGAAAAACGCCCGGGAAGTGTGAAAGCTGGAGGGCGCGACTGCGGGAGAACAAAGGGGGGGGGGGGAAGTTTTTCCAACAGGGAATTAATTCTCGGACTGCTCCGAAATACCTTTGTGCGGAGGGCGAAATGACTTCATATTAGCGGCTTAAGGGTGCTTCAGACCGAAAAAAAACAGAGATGAGGAATGGGGGGGGTAAAAAGGATCATGATAGCGGGCTTCCTTACTAAATGGAAAAATATTTCTCTGAGAGAGGGGAAAACGAAGGACTGCAACAAATCCATTCCGCAACAGGCAAGAAATCTAGATTAATCTTGGGTTAGTCCTGAACAGAGCCAGAGATCAACCTCAAGATACCGTTGGCAAACTAAGGTGGAAGAGGAAAAACTGGAGAAATCTAAAAAAAAAAAAAAAATGGGGGGGGTGGTTTTTTCCTTCGTCATATCATCATTTGATTTTTTCTTGGTCCCAAACAGCTCGATGAAATAAATACGTGGCGGGTGATCTTAATCCAGGGAAAAACCCACCGGGCCAAACGACCTGACCTTTAACTAGCATAGTTAACGCATGGGCGAGGGCTACACGAGTGAAGAGCATGGTCGTGATGGAACCGGAGTAAATCAACTATGGCCATCCATGGGGGAAAAGAATTCAACGTGGGTATCTTCTTTAACGATTTGGGTGGGGTTGAGAAAAGGGGACCGGGCACAATCCAATGGAGCGCCACGGGAAAAACTCATGGGCGACGGCAAAGACCGTCGTAATCAGGTCGGAGGAAGTGAAGAGGGGAGACTGTCTAATATACGAATCTCTAAAGAGTTTTGGAGGACTTGGGAAAGGTTCGCTCGGCTCACGGGCAGTTGGGAGTAAAGGTTCCCATCTTTTGGACCAATCTTAGAGGCAGCCTGGGTGGCTATTGACAACATATGGTTGGTCTAAATCTTACTCGAATAAAAAGAAGGAGGAATGGTAGAAACTTCTAATCGGGGTCGTGTGAGATCTGTTGTCCTTTAAAGGAAATAAACCGGTCCCTGGCACTCCCTACACTTTTGATGTCGCCAAGGCGTTGGGTCTAGTAATGTTAGAGGATAACGTAAACAAGGGACTTCAGAGCGGTGATGCAGCTGGCATACTTGCAATCAAAAAGAGGCAGAAGCAGTTTCCTCTGTCGTAACTCAAAGGGTTCAATCGGGGGAAGAAGAAAAAGAATTATTTGAAAGACGTCTTCTGACCGGCCGGTGAGTGTGAGAAAAATCTAACAAAAGGAAAAGGTAGAAACAAACTCAATGAAGACTCAATTAGTACTGATGCACTCCAGAGATAGGGAAGCGGAAGCCTTTCCAATTAAACGGGAAAGAACAACATCCTTGAACGCGGGTTCAGAAACTTCCTTGGAGGCGAAAACCTCATCTGGATATGCCGGTACTTGCCCGTCCCACTAAAGATCCCATGAGAAAACTGAATTTTTTTCTTAGAATTGTGACGGCCCGTTAAGCACTTGTTGGAAGGGAAACAG
>Ga0179593_1432549_pt1 | contig 14016 bp, 18 predicted proteins | sample CZODoug2_1_08_16_FD_185931 | JGI IMG/M metagenome (GOLD analysis project Ga0179593, IMG submission 185931) | Vadose zone soil fungal communities from Angelo Coast Range Reserve, California, USA - CZODoug2_1_08_16fungal (PacBio error correction) | ecosystem: Environmental > Terrestrial > Soil >...
AGGGAAAATGTGGGCAGAAGTGAAGAAAATGAAAGCCGCAAATCTACACCAGATCTGAGTGGAACGGACATTCCTTCGAACTGGGGAAAGGAAGCATGAAAAAAAGGGGAGCAAAAAAGGTCACAACCAAGGTTGGGATCGGCGGAGTAACAATAGTCCTGCGGAAGGATAAAAAATTGACAATGTGCCAATCAAAGTGGCCAAGCAAAGCCTAAGGCTGTAAAGAAGGGGTAAGTCATCGTCTCTCTTGGGGGGGGGGGGTTCAGGACGTGAAGCCCAAATCTACGAAAGGACCGGCTGGAAAAAGCGGGGAGGCGCCCTCGGGAGCTCAAGCGAAATACCGGAGATATTCCAGAAGCGGTTGGGAAGGGAGACTCTTACCGGGGAGGGTAAGAAGGAAACAGGCGACAAAAAGCTAGTAAATGTGGGGTAGCGTTGAAAGAATGGAGGGGGCAATGCTCGTCAGTATTTGGCGAAAGCAGGGTGAAACCCAAATGGCTGGGCCTGGGTGAGGTGGGTAGAGTGTAAAGGTCGAGAGGATACGGGAAGGGCTTTCTCTGCATAGGGGAAGATGCAAGAGGCCGATAAGCGGGAGGGTGGGGACAGTGCGGCGCGACTCAATTTCCTTGGTGGGAAAGCCCGACCGAATAAAATATAAAAAAGGAGGGAAGGGGGGGGCCTGGGGCCCAAGGGGCGCCTATGTCTAGGGGGTTGGTTGATCAGCGGGGGGTCGTCCGGATCTGTATAGCCAGAAGGACTTCCGGATTTCGGAAAGGGGGTTGCCTGGGGGCGGGGGGTGAAGCGGTCATGAGACGAAAACGGGTGGATGGGCGAAGCCTGGGGGAAATAGTTCGCTCTCCGATTTGACTGACGGCCCAGCAAGTCAGGGGATGAGCGCCAATTGGGAAAATAAGGGGCCGTATTACTGGAAGCCCACATGCTTGAAGTGGGGATAAAGGCTTTGGCGAATGACCCCAAGAGACGGTTTATTGGGTACGCCCCAGGGACTGATTATGGGGCTCGAGAACAGGGATAATGAGAATGGTCATGCGAAAAAAAAAGAAAGACAAGCTGGTAAGAGGAAAAAAGAGGGGCGTGGCGGGAAGGCCAAGCACCTGATCTCAAGGTCGCTAACACGATTCGGCAAAAGTCCATGTTAAGACTTGTGACTTGTCTTCAGGAAAGAAGGAAAGTTGTGTTGGCCACCGTGATTGAGCGCTGTCAGAAAGAGGGAAGCAGGATTTGTACTATAGATTGTCACGGGGCCTGTATTGTAAAAGAAGGGGGGGAACCCGTATCCTGACGGGACCAGGGAAAAAGCGTCCCCGGGAAGAAGGCAAACCGAATACTAGGTTGTAAATTCAGACTGCGCGTGAAAGAAGACGGGGGCGTTGGGGTATTGGGAACAGGGAGTTGGGAAGCGGCTACGGTCAGCGGGATTCTTGCCTTTGAAAGAGAGAGGGGGCGGGGAGAGTAAGGGGTCGGAATAGAGGGAGGAGGAAGGTAGTAAGAGTAATAAGAGAGGGGGGGAGACTAGAACTATGCCAGTGGCATAGTGCCGTCACCTCTCTAGGGATGGTCAACGTCTTATATGGGAGGGAACCGGACGGAGCCTTTCTTTAAACTCAAGCCGCTGTGGTTAGGGGAGGACTCGGTGAAAAAGTAGGATAAGCATCTCATCCGAGAGATGAAAGAAAGTGGAGAGCACAAAAAGGTAAATAAAGAGGGGGGAATAATGAGCCTGGAAAGGAAAAGAGGGATGTGTGTTATGCGAAGGAGAGCGCAAGTGGGGGTGAGGAAGGTTGGGGGGGGTTGGAAGGGGCTGTGATAGGAGTGGCCACTCTAGGTCGCTAAAAGGGAAGGTAGAAAGGAGGAAGAGAATAAGACGTAATCGCTGGCCAACTTTAAGGGGACGATAGGCGGCGGCGTTGCCGCCTAGAGACTACAGGAAATTGCCTGTCAAAAGGTATTGAGGGTGAATATTCGCTGAGACGTAAGTAAAAGAAGGTACACGAGGCGAAAAAAAAGAGCGGGGTTTAACATGCCTTAGAGTAACAAGCGATTGACGTATCGCGGATATGGTCAGCAGCTTGGGGAATTCTCTTTTTTGGGGTTCGGGTGTTACAAGGGAGGTGCAATTTCGGATAGTCGCCGGGGGAAACAAGGCGGAGAGTCTACTATGTGCAGGGGGGGAACTTTTAGTGCCAGGAGGCGGAAAGTCGGACTAAACACCCTTTTGGGAGGCATAAAGCACAAGGCCGTGTCTCGTTGTTACGGGAGGGGACAACGTAGGCCCTGCTCTGAAGAAAAAGAGTTCAATAAAGCTGAAGGTCTAGCTCTCCCTGGTCTCCCGAACGCCTTCACACTTCGCAAATTCCGTTACGGACGTTCGTCGGCAGAAGTCCAAGAAACGACAGTCGTTCTAGATGCCAGGGTCCCTTCGATTTGTAAGGGCAAAGGAAATTGCCTTTAAATGAAGGGGGGGCAACGTAGCAAAGGGGGGGAAGGGGTGAGTATAAGTGGGGGCGGGAAGAGCCCGGTAACCTAACCGGGGGGAGGATGTGGAGACCATAACGGGGAAGTGGGACATACTTCTCAAATCAGGGAAGAGAAGGAAATTAAAGTGTTGACCGGAGCGATCCGAGAGAGGACCCGCCTTGGTTGGCGAAGGGGGGTTTCATACTCACGCCGAAGTGGAAGAAGGCTTTAGGTACTTTCTGCTAAATTACGGAGAGAAGATTACCTGTTCTCATAGAGCGAACCAAGAGTAAAACACAACGCGTTCGAGCGCAAAAAAACAGGATACCGCTGGCGGGGTCGAGCAGGACAAGAGAGGCTTGGAAAAAGAAACCCTAAAAATGTCGCTTCGTCTCAAGAGAGAGCTTAAATCATTAGATAGGAACGAGGGGGCGTCCGAAATGTCCAGGGGAAGAGGGTATAGTTGTCTGGTGTTAAATGGTTTTTTAACTTAAAATGGGGGGAGTCTCCGGGGGTAGCCCCAGAGGGGATCTGATGGGGGTTGCGAACCATGAGACGCGGACAGTGGAACTTACGTAGCGGAAGGGGAAAATGACAATGCGCAGGTGAAAATTAAATAACCTTGGAGGGCAAAAGGACTGGGGATGATTCGCGGGGGAAGAATTTATTGTTCTTATGTCCTAGGGAAGAGGAATGGCAATCCCCAAGGTCCGTCACGGAGCCGGGGTGGGGTGGAGTGGTCAATTTGACGCAAACTCGCGCCACAGGAGATCGCGGGGCTGGAAACTGACGGTCGCGACCGAAGGAGAACAGGATTGGGCCGACGGTCATACTTGGGCCGAAAATATAATGAGGTCGCGAGTCATAGGGGGGGAAAGTCAAAGAGGAAGTGGAAAGGGCTGGAGAGTTCCAACGAGGAAGGTCAAGCTAAATGCTAGTCGGAAGGAGTCAGTGGAAAAGCCAACGGCAGAGGGGAGGATCGTGAGCTGATGGAAATAATAACAATCGCAAACGAATTCCTAGTGGCGAAGGCGCAGCGATTTCCAATACTTGGAGCCGAGATCGGGTCGTCAAAACTCGCGCGCAGCTGGAGGGAAAAATAGTGGGGCTTCGACAGGGCGTAAAAAGTACGAGGTGTGTATGGAGGACACCGGGTCGTTCGAGGAGGGTGGGCAGAACTAAGAAATGCAAAAAAAAAAAAGTCGAAAAGAGGGGGAAGGAGTGTAACCAAAAATCAGGGGCCGTCGTCTACCTAACCGAAATAGGTGCGATGGATATTGATTATAGTCACGAGAGTACTGGTGACAGGAGATTGAGGGATAGGGTAGGGGCATAAAGAGCAAGGAAAAAAGATACGTAAAAAAAGAAGGAGGGACCCGGCGAGAAGGATTCAGAAGTGGTCGTTCTTATTGTGCCCAGATCGCGGGGAGGATGCAAATCATGATGAGAAGTGGGAAAAGTAGTGCCATGTCGGCGGAAAAAAATGTGTAGAATAAGGGAACCATAGGCGAAACGGCCGAGTTCACGTCCGCGTTCGTGTTCTGAAGCCACGGGATCTAAGGGGAGGAAGGAAGTTGGGGGGATGTTGCAGTACGTACAGAGAAACGGGGGAAAAGAGATGTAGGTTGGAAACGCTAGGGAACCTCACCATCGGTTAGCCGTTGGGGGAGATTCGGGGTAGGGGAAGGTACATCAAGGAAGAAACAAAGCGAACGAAGTTGTGGAAAAACTACAGAAAAAAAAAGAAATGCTCAACCTAGAATTGGAATCCATCGTGGTATTCTTGATGAGGAAGAAGTCAGCGTCGCTCTTGGTTGATTCAACAGAGCTTGGCGTGAGGCGCCGTCGGGGGGGGGGAAAAAATCGGAAAGTCGGATAGGTCGGGTGTTCTTTGGAAATCTGGATGAGAAAGGAACCATAGGGAGATTCTGCAAAGCCGGGAGAAAGCGGAATTGTTTGGGATAAAACCCATTTCTCAGAAAGGACGGTGAAAGGCTATCGGATAAGAGAGTAAACCACTCGGCAATATCAATTTAACGGAAAAGCAGTGGTTAAAGAAAGGACTGTCCAGAAGGGGGGGACTGAGAAGCAGTAAATCCAACCAGCTTGTGATAAGAGAGTTGCAAAACTGGAAGTGGGTGATGGGCAGGGCGTGGATGAAAGCAAAGGGGACGAAAAAAATCGACGTTCAGGGGCAATAAGGAAGGCTCCTCAATGGACGAAGGGGAGGGTGGAATTTTGGGCGACTTGAGTCTATGTAAGGAGATCCGGATGAGCAAGGCTAAGCGATTGGAAGATCCTTGGCCAGGAGACCAAGGGGGATGGATTCTCGGCGAGACCATGCCTGGGGCCGAGGTGGGGGGTGATCATCCCAAAAAGTAAGGGCGAGCAACTGGTAACTCAGCGGAGGTCCCAGGGGAGAAAGGGAAGGAAGAGACATACTCCCGGAAAAGGGGTGAAGAACAAATGGGGTCGATCAAGATCAAAGAACCCGGTGGAATGAGCGCGTACCAAAGGAGAGAATGCCGAGAGTAGGGAGTCAAGAGGGGACACGTGCATGAGGTGCCGAGGGGGGAACGTCGTGGAAATATGCACGGGGAATGCTAAAACCAAGCCGGCAAGGTTTGGTTCGAAGATAGGCGGAGAACGCCGATGAAGGGCGGGGGGGGGGAAAAAAGGTTATACGGGGAAATGGAAGGAAATTTAACCGTATAACGGCAGCTCCTTGTGGAGGGGGAATGGACCATTAAAAAACAACGCCCAAGCCAGGAGCGTGGTAGTCAGAAAAAGGGGCGTAATGGGGGGGGGTCTAGGCTACCTGTCCCAGGTGATGGGGGCTAGTCCTGGGGAGGGTTACTGGAAGGCTAGTCTAAAAGGACAGCGGGCTAGGGGGGACAAGAACAAATGGGGGGAAGGGAAAAAGGGGTACAGAAGGGGAATGGGGAAAGGTCACTACTCAAGGAACTACAAAATAAAAAGGAGGAAGCTCAGGGCGGAGCGAAGGAAAGAGTTCGAACTGAACAGAATAGGAAGTTCCAAATAAAAAAAGACCGTCAGAGAAAGGTGACAACGGAGAAAGGGTAAGGGTGGTGGTGTAACAAACCTGTGGAGATCGGGTAAAGACCTATCAGGTCGAGAAAGGGAGCAGTAAAAATGGGGGTAAAAAGAGGACGGTGCATTATAAGTAAATGCACTCACTAGGGGACATAGAAGCGGCAACGGGCAAGGGGCAAAGGGCGGGTGCCACAATCTGCAAATATAGTTGACAGGGACGAAGGGGTATGTAATCACAACCTGGGAGGAAAAAAAACAAAGAATCGGGAAACCAACAAGGGGAAAAAGAAACAGCATTGCCATCGGCTTTTTGTTGGAAAGGGGTCCTCCGGGTGCTGGGGCGTTTTCGGGGGTAACCGGTACGCACATTTCAAAAAAGGATGGTGGAATGGAGGAAGGGAAGAAGGGGAGGGAGTAAAAACCACACCATGGTTAGGGGAGAGGCGCAACCAGTATGCGTGGAACAGGACGGCAAGGGGTGTGTGCCGACCGGAGAAGGGGTGAACGGGGACGTATGCAAAATGAGGAAAGGGGTAAATAGTGAGAAGTCGTGCGCAGGCACGGTCGGAGAGGACGGACGTCTCCCAAGCCGAAAGGGACGGCCCCTGAGGAGGATGAAGAAGATCAAGCATGGTAGCCCAAAAAGAAAGGAAAGCTAGGAAAACAACAAGCAGAAGAGTATAGGGAGCAATATCAATCAGCCGAGTGCAACCACCATGAAATGAACGGGGTGAAGGGGAAGGGCAAAAAGGGATCAAGGGAGGACAAGGTCAAAAAAAGGACAAGAAGCGAGAAAGCAAACCTAACCTCGGGAGAGGAGGAAAAGGAATGCGAGCTGTGCATCCATCGAAAAAAGGATAGGTTTGCAAACACTCTAGGCGGGAGCTCCAATAACTCGACGAGCAAGAGCGTGTAGCAAGCGGTACGAGAGAAAACCCCGAAATGAAAGAAAGCGTGTGCCATTCCCGACGTGCGTGCGAAGGAAAGAGGGCAAAGGAAAATCACGGTTGGCCCCTTGCATGTAAGTGTGAGGAGGTTTTGCAGAGGAAAACGATGATCCCTGGGAAGCAAACAGGGAAGGAAGGAGGGAAGCTCCCAGGGAGGCCGAATGACGGCGTGATGGTGGCAACACAATCAGCGATGGAAATACGAAGGGGATGAAGCAGGTGCCTCCGTGGTCTAGGGAGGTCAAACAAGGTACAAATGCTTGTCCACTGTTTCGGGAAACGGCTAAAGTTTGTGGCATTGGGGAGTCAGTCAAGAGGCAAGAGGCGGGGAGTTCTGGGGTCGAACGGTGTTCTCGTGAAGTCGAGGAAGGGAGAGAGGGGCAAAGAGATCTCAACATCAGAACAAAAAAAAAGGGGAAAATAGATGACATATACTGCTTTGTCCACGAAAAGAAAGCTGGAGAGAAGATGTACCATGCACAAAAGGGGGAAGAGAGGGACGGACCTAATAAAAAAAAAATCATGGAAAAGGGTCATTGTTGGGACCGTAACTCAAGGGGGAAATCCAGATCGTTGAACTCGACCGGAGCAAGAAGACCCGTCTGGATTTGCGTTGCCAAAGGGGAAAAACATGGACGTTCAAGGGAGAGGCGGAGAGGTGGGGGGGGGGAGAGAGTTTCATGGAAAAAGGAGCCCTTCGACACGAACAGACTACAAAATGGAATGTGCCCGGGAAGAAGAGGGACTGAGACCGAGCTCACGAGGGGGTCCGAAAAGGAAAGGAGGGGTGAGGTTCATGACATCGTACCAGTCGATCTTGAAGGCAAATGTTAGGGCATGGACGCGAGTTATTGGGGGGCAGCGGCGAGGACTGGAACTGAAGGGGGTGTCGGTGAGTTTCGCATAAGACAGAGGGGGTAGACGTCTACTGGGAGAGAGAGAAAGCCTGCGATCATGGGTGAACTCCTCTAAGAGGCAATGTGGGGGGAAAAAGCTTCCCAAGACATTAGGGGGGGGGAAAGGCCCGTCTGGGATAGGAAGGTAGGACATATAAAAAAAGAGGCGGGAAAACTGAGATTGGTGGGGAGGGTGGGGATTGTGGGAAGGGCTGAGAAGGATGAGAAAAGCAAGACTTCCTTTTGTCGGGGATGACGCGCTTGGTAGAAACGGACCCGGGCACTGGAAAGAAGGGAAAGTTTACAATGCAAGAGGGAACGGGTGCCTGTTGAGAAAAAACAAAAGGAGTGCCTGGAAAGCGGCCCAAGGGGTGAACCAAATGAAAACAGCAAAGGAAACTTCAAGGCAAAGAATCATCTTTAAGGGAATCGCGACCGGGGGGGGGTCACGGATAGAAAGAAAAAAAAAGGGGAAAGTTAGTAGAAGAAAAAGGGATGAAATTGGGGTGAAACCCCTGCTCTTCTCGAAAAGAGGGGGGAGACGACCGAAAAGAAAAAACATGACAGAGAAATCGCTGGCCCTGCGAAGGGGGGAGGACCAAAATGGTGGGCCATCAGCGAGGAAAAATGAAAAGGGGGCGTTTAGGTAACCGACTCCAACGGAAAGAGGGCACGTTACGACCGACATTGAGAGGGCGGACGATCAGATCTCTCGGATTGGAAGGGGGGAATCAAGCAAAAGAGTGAACGAGCAGCCTTTTGGGCTAGTAAAGAGGGGTCGCCTAATGGAAGGGGGTGTAGGTGCAACTGACGTATAGGGCAGATGCACGGGGGCAGCATAAGAGGGGACGCCTATTAGAAAAGGGAAAGAGGAAATTAGGGTGGAAAAATGGGTAAGCCGGATCTCGAAAGAAAGTCTGTCGCGGGGAAAAGGAAAAGAAAAGGGGGGAAGGGACATAACGACGCTAACCGTAACCAGCTTAGAGTCGTTAGCTAGAACGAGTCCTGGGGTGAGGAAAAGAAAAGAAACATTTGAAAGAAAAAAGGTGTGTACGAGGAAAGGGGGGCAACCAGCTAACTACATGGGAAAAGAGAGGGATACCCCAGTAATAATCCAGGAGTGTTAGAAAAGAAAGAGAAATAAAGGGGTAGCTGGGAAAGCATGATGGGGGGTGTTTTTTGTAGGGGGGGGGGGAGTGGGGTTCAGCACTAGGCCCAGGAAGGCATGATTGGATAAAAAGTAGATACGAATCGTACAACCAATACCGGGACTGTCACGGGAGAGGAGGGGGGGGGAGGCCATACCTACTAAGACTAAGGGAAGTAGGTGGGGAAGGTAGGGAAGAAGGTGACGTGAAACCCATAAAACGAAGACGGGAGCGGGGATGAGTGGGAGGTTGGACGTCCGGGTCTGAGAAACGAGTTTGAAGGAGAGGCGGGGGGGTCGGAAAATCCGCGAAAATGGTCTGAGGGTGGCAGGGGTGTCGAGAGGGGGGGAACCTTGTTGTAGGGGAGGAAGAAGGAGGTTTGCATGGGCCCTTTCGTAGTCTACTACAAGTGGGAAGCAGATTGGGTACAATAGCGGATTCAGGCGGTATTTACCAAGGGGGGGGGGAGTTCAAGCACAAAGCAAAAGGGAGCGGAAGAGCGAGTTGGAGGGGGAGACCGGGGATCCGGGACTCGCGTTACGCTGTTCAAGAATAGAGCCAGTCGTTTGGTACTACTTCCCGGGTCAAAGCAAGGGGAAGAAAAGCTAAACAAAAAAAAAAACAGTCTAGTCGAGGAGCGAATGTTCACGTGAAGGAAAAAATGGAAAAGCCTGCGCTGAGATAATTCCCCTTAAATCGATGGTGTGCGCGAGATGTGAGGGAAGAAAAAAGTACAAAGAACAGGGGGGGGCAAACCAATAGGGCAATTGTGGCGGGAAAGCTGGGGTTAGGAAGTAAAGGCGGCGGCCTGCTTGCGCTCACAGGATCCGTGTGATCGTTAAAGCGGCGCTAAAAAGTGTTGTGAAAGGAAGAAGGGAAGAAAGGACCAGTCCCGTGCCAAGAGAGTGCGTCAAGCAAGGTTGGGGGCGGCTCAAAAAGGGGGGAGCTGCTTCTGAGACAACTTTAATCTGTCCGACTTAGTTGTGGCGTCCAACTGGGGGGAAAGGGGGATGAACGCGTGAACCGGAGGCAGTACGGAGCGTTAGTAAACAAGAAAGTGGTGGAAAGGCCCAACTTATGCGTGCTATATATACTACTGAGAGACTCGTATTAGGTGAAAGGGTGGGACGGAACAGTAATAGGAGCAAACATGTTCGTATGGGGGACACTTAGTGCGTGGGTGCTGGGTTGGAAGAGGTGCATACTTCAGCGCGGGCTAAGGGGGCGAACATCCAAAAGAGGGCTGTGTGCCTGGTTTGTGAGAGGGAGAAGACGCAAAGTAGAACCCAAAAGGAAACGGGTTTGGTTTAAGACGGGAAAGGAGGAGACGGATCTAAAAGGGGAAACAAGGGAATGGGGCAGTGATGGAAAGGACAAGAATGGTACAGGTTGTGACGAGAACTGTGCCGTGTGCGGTATGATCCGAGGGGGGGGGGCGACTAAAGGTGCGGCGAGGAAGCGGTATTGGAGTCATAGAGTTGGGGGAATGGGGGTCCTGGGGTGAAGGAAGATGGGAAAGGGGGACAAAGAGAAGAGTAGGTCGGGGGAAAAAGGCTGCGAAAGAAGCAGGAGAAGGAGGGTTCCTAGTTGGTGGGGGGAACCCGGTACGTGAGCTTCTGGAGGCACGATCCCTAACAGGGTGGCGTAAGGTCATAGGATAAGAAAAAGGAAAAGTGTCGCGGGGGCTGGATATTCAACTGACAGCAAAAAACATCTGCATAGGGGACATCAGAAAGAGAAAAAATTGGGGAAAAAAAGCGCAAAAGTCGCTCAGTGCGGTGAGGCGGGATCTGATTAGGTCGAGATCATCAGAACTATTTCCGGGAGTGGGAAAAGCAGGGGTACTATGAAGAGGAGAGGGTACCGGGAGAGAGAGAGGCTCGCTGAAACACGTATAGGATGTAACCATATATGGCGGACGAAATGGAAATACAGGGAGCGTTGGGACCAAAGGTAATCGGTGTTCGGTGACTGCGTGGGGCTTCACAGGGATCAGCACGATCAGCTAGAAAGGAAGGTTTAGGGGGAAAAGGGAAGACGACAGAGTAAGATTGAGGGAGACAACCGTGAAATCAAGGTGGGCCGCGAGGACCAGGAACGTATAAGTCGGTGAAGATGGAGGGGAGGAATAAGTCTTTGAACAGGGAATCATACACGAAAGGACCCAAATGAGGAGAGTATCGAAAGGGGGACAAAAAATAGTCATTTGCCGAGAGTGTAACGGGGCTGCAGGGGCGAAGAGAAAGAGGGATCCGTTCAGGTAAACTGGGGAAGGTGACGTACAACGAATTTAACAGGGAAGAAGGGAACCTAAGTCGAAAGACGGATGAGTTGCGGATTCTACAACGCTTCAGGGTCGATTGTCCCAAAGGAAATCGGGGAAAGGGAAAAAGTGGTCGGGTTCACAGATCAAAAGAAAGAAGGGTGGTCCAAGTGTGCGGGTATTGTTCAAGCCAATTCAAACAGGCAGGGATAAGATGGGGGGAGTAAAAACTATCCTAGGGAGGGAAAGGGAGGGAAATCATACAGCGCATAAGACGGAACAGGCAAAAAAGACGGAACTCATCCAGGGAATAATTCGTCGGAAGGCTCAGGGATAGGTATCGGGATAAACAGCGAAAAAATGGGGGAACCAAAAAAACGACCAAAAAAAAAAAAAAGCAAAACACGCCCCAAAGCCAAAAAAAACACAAAAAAGAGGGGTCACAGATGGTTCTGCGTCTCTGTACGACCGGGTTTTGCGCTGACGGTCAGGTGGGGGAGGGGGAGAACAAAGGACTGAGAACAAGCGGAGCGGAACCAACAGAAAGGATAATTGTTATGGAGGCAAACAAGCTTCCGCGAAGTAACGCAGGGGCAGGAAATAGGATCGCACAAAAAGGTGGAAAAAGAAAGAAAAAATTGGCCGGAGACAAGGGGTGAAGAGAAGATTACATCTGTCCTGGAAGCGGTGTTACGGCAGAACACGGAAAGCCCGCTATGTGGGAGGTGGGGGCCCAACGAGTGGGTCACTTGACTGGAAAGATGCTGAGAAAGAACCAATAGGAACGTTCAGTGGGAGATGAGGAGGGGAGGGTGCCTGGCCTCAAAAGGAGCCGGGTATTGGGAGGGGGAAGCATGGAGGGGGCTTAGGGAGAAAAATAGTATCACAGTGGCTATTAGCTTCTTAAAGGAAGAAGGGGCGGGCAAACCTTTGGGGGGGGGCCTCCTAAGGGGAAGGTTCAGGGTTATGCGCTTAGGGGGAGGACTGGGGTGGCAGCCCCCTTGTAGGGACAGAAAGACTAAGCGTACATGTAGAAGGGGACGTTCACCTTGTATCAGAATCCGCGAAAAATGGGGGGAAAAGGGACCAACGGTGCTCGAAAAAAGTAAGAGCCTAAAGGAAAAAAAAAACAGAGTACTCAAAAAGGAAGAACATATAAGAGATACGGGTCAATAGTGGCAAGAAGATTAGTCTATGTCATGGGGGGATAGCGGGTATGTGAGGTTGAGCACCTGCACCCTAGTAAATTCACAAAAAAAAAGGTGCAGGTTAGGAAAGAAAGATCACTAAAAGAAAGGAAGAAAAAGGGGAAGCCCGTGGTTGAACGGATGTATAGAGTGGCACGGAGAACGGAACAAAAGGCGTCCTGGGGTGCGCGGCTTGGTGAAAGGTAGCACAAAAACACCCCCAAAGAGTAAGCTGACACGTACTTGGGAGGAGGGGTAGGCCTACCTAAAGAGGGGGCTATCCCCGAGGGGAAGGGTGGAAGGGCTGGAGTGTGGAGCAGAATCTATTAAAACAAAAGGCGGGGGTGACAAGCCTTCACATTCTGAGAAGATGGAAGAAAACACTGATAGGGAAAAAAGGGGCACAAAAAAAAAGTAGAAGTAGGGGGCGAGGGGGGGGGGGGAAAGGGGGGAAAGGGAGAGGAGAGTAAAGAAAGAAAGGGGGCGAGTAAAAAGGGGGGGGGGAGAGGAATAAAGAAAATAAAAGAAAATCAATTAAGGGAAGAAGAAAGCGAGAAAAGAAAAACAGAAGATAGAACATCCCAGTCAAAGGGAAAAGGTCTCGTCAATCTGGAAAGGCAATGCCTTTGGTTGCGATGATATCTAAAAAAGCAACTTTCCCCATAAACACTACTCAAACTAGAAAAGGAGATCGCATCCATATAGGGGAGTGCCCCGATTGAGGATAGGGAAAACCTTAAAAATCGTGCCAAACAGTAGGGGCAGAACAGGGTACCCGTTTGAAAGCGAAACAGCTTCATGCTAGGGAGGAGTAGAAATCTGCTCCTGGGGGATGGGGTCAAAAGGGGGCCGGCAAGAGAAAAGAACAAAAGGGTGGATAGTGTAAGAGAACAGCGATCAGGGCGCGAAATGAGGTCACTTTCAACTCGTCAGGGCGTGGTAGGGGAGCAAAAAAAGGAAAATTTATAAAAAGAAACTCAAAAGAAAGAAAAAAGCGGCTGTTATGGTTGGTTCATGGTCAGGCACACGAGGGTCATTGTACGTGATTGACACCTGTGGGGTCGGAGAACAGTCTTCATGAAAATGGGGTTACAAGGAAAAGGAAGGGCGAGGGTAAACACAAAAAGAAAACCTGGGGGTATTGCGGTCCAAAAGGAAAAGCAAATTCCACGACTATGCAAGGGCAAGTTCCTCCAGTGTCAGCGTAAAAAAAAGGGGGGGGGGCTTCCAAAAACAGTGAAAAGTGAAAAGGGGAGGAGAGAGGAATCAAGAGGGGAAAAGGGACAACGGGGAAGCGTCAGGAAGTATACCAAGACAGGCCAGAACACCCCGTATTTGCCTGGCTGGCATCCCTCAGTCCGGACAAGAAAGCCCCAAAAAGAGGATGGGAACAACACACGAAAAGAGTGATCGGTGTAAGGGGAAAGGCATCGGGGAGGACAAACCGAGATGCTGGTAGAGGGGGTCAAACATTGCGCAGAGAGAATGAGCCGGAGGAAGGAGTAAAGAAAGATAAAAAAGAAGGGCTAAGAGCTGCGAAAAAGGGCTGACTACAGGTCCAAAGAGTGGGGGCAAAAGGAGCGGACGCCGAATCCAAGAGCAAGGCAATCGCCTTCCAGCAAAAATAAGCGGAACGAAAAAGGAACCTAAAAAGACGACAGGTTCTGAGGGGGAGGGAAAGGAAACGAGCCTCAGGAAGTGATGAAAGCCGGGCCTTCCATTCGTGGTATAGAAAGTTGTGGTCAAGAGGCTGAAAAAAGATGTAGCCGCTAGATGCAAAACAATATAGCGCTATCGTCAGAAGGTGGCACGATGACGAGAAGGAAGGGTGAAAGTTTTAGGGCGGGGCCACAATGAACGACTGCAGCTCGAATTGGGACCTCCGGGCGAGGTGTCAAAATCAAGGATTGGACTGGGTCCGGCACCACCATAAGTGTGCAGAGTGAGAGGGTGATCCGGCCTGCATGTCAGTCACATTAATGACAACAGGATGTTATTTGTCGAAAAAAGAAGGGGGCGGAAAGGAAGGAGGGAGGAAAGAGT
>Ga0179593_1509749_pt1 | contig 14016 bp, 20 predicted proteins | sample CZODoug2_1_08_16_FD_185931 | JGI IMG/M metagenome (GOLD analysis project Ga0179593, IMG submission 185931) | Vadose zone soil fungal communities from Angelo Coast Range Reserve, California, USA - CZODoug2_1_08_16fungal (PacBio error correction) | ecosystem: Environmental > Terrestrial > Soil >...
CAAAAGGGTTGGGATTCCTTCAAACAAATTTAACGAAGGAAGAGTTGAATGCCGCCGCTAAAGGGCTTCTGGGGGGGGAAAGAAAAATCAGAAGGGCGTCTTTAGATGGACGCGGAGGTTCTAGGGTTCTTCTCGGGTCTACATAGAAAAGACCTGCAAAGAGGAGGAGTTCACTATTCCAGACTACCACAATAAGGAGTGGGGGGGAAGTACGGGACGAGTATCGCCGCCAAAAACAATCTAGCGCCCTTTATCCAGGGGGGACTCATGAAGTGTAATCTCTCTCTAGGAGGAAATCGAGCTTATAGCTTCATGGGGGGGGACGCAGGAAGGTGCTCACTTTCCCCACAATCGCAAGCAGAGGAGGACTTGGCCGCCGAGAGGGGGGCACTCATCCCTAAGGAATTAGGGGAAAGAGGGCCTCTTTGTGGCTGAGGGGACCTGAGGTGCGTCAGGATATTCTGGAAATCATCTCAAATTCTTTCCCCGTCTTTGGAAAAGTAGACGGAAAGGCTCGGGAATACTTTTGGCGCCCAGAACTAAGCTCACTAAAAAGAGATATCGAGGCGCTTCAATGGGGACTCCCTCACATAGGGGCTTCTCAATCGTCTAGAAAAAAGCTTCTAAATAAAATAAATAACTCCGCTCTGATTTTTGACATAGGAGTACTTGGGGGCTCTCTCTCGTTCCTCCCAGAAGGGACATCTTGCCGGCAAAAAGTTTTCTTTGTCGCAAAGAAGAAGCCTTGAATCCTCTACGTAAAGTTTCGAAGGAGTGCCCAAAGGGGATGCAATAGAACAGCGGGTGCGCTACACTCGCACGAATCTCCCCTCTTGAACATTATCTGAGGGGAAAGGGCCAGAAAAGGCCGCCTAGCAGATAAGAGGATTTTGCCTCGGAATCGAATAGAGTCTCAATTCCCAGCTTGACTTTCTTAGAGAGCTGAAATGTCCTGAAACTTCCAAATATTGATAAAGGGGTCTATCAGGTCTCTGAAAAAATCGAGGATCTTGTGGCGATTTCGGCAAAAAAAAGGGAACAGAAAGAAGGACGCCTCGTTTTGCGAAAGAAGGGGCGCGGGTCCACCACACTGCTGTGAGCACCTTTACAAAGAGAGCCGAGGGAGGCCTTTTCTCATCTTGAGAGGGAGGGGAAGGGATACCCTTCGGTGCTAAGGGGGGTCCTCGATCATTGGAATTCAGAACACCCACCTGCTGCAGAGAAGAGATCTTCAAGGATTCTATAACATCGAGGGGGATCACCTCTTAGGAATCTCAATGAGGAGACAACTTTCACTCGAAAAAGGGAAATAATGCCTCGAGCATTTCTCTCTGGCGGCCTGCGACCTGTCCGCTTTAGAAAAGAAGGGAGGGGCTGCTGAGACCCTGAAAAGAGGTTTAATACGCTGGGGCGCGAGTAGGGAGAAGCCCTTCACAAAGCTATTCAGAAAAAGGAGGGAAAGAAAATCGATGAGTACAGGCACTGTTTCCGGAGACTGCTGGAAGGAAAATGCTTTGAAAGAGAGGAAAGAGATAGGCAATGATTTTCCGATGTTGTTTTTTCTAGAAACGAAGAGAAAGGCTTTTTGCACAACCATCTAGACAAAAACCCCCCTCATGATGGATCTCCGATACAGAGGTTAAGGAAGGCTTCTCGTACTAAGAGGAGAACCCACCTCGCATAGAGGGAATCCCGCCGCGCCAGGAGCTTGCGTTCTCTATGAGGAAAAGAAGAATCTGAATGAGGGGGGGAGGGTCTCTTGATTGTATAGGACGAGAGAGGGGACGTTAGGTGCTCGGTGAGAGCCAAAAGCGGCCATGGGGAGGGATCTTAGAATCTTTACATGCTCTGACTAGGGAAAGGCAAAGGGGGAAGAGAGCCGGGGGACTGTTCCGCCGCCACCGAAGAGCTGTCTCCTGTCAGGGAGAGGGGTTAGGTACTAATAAGGAGAGTGGAACATGCTGCCTGGAGATATAAAGAAAAAGAAGGCGGAACTACAGCTCGGAAAGAGATCGTTTTTGAGAAAGAGGGCTCAAAAAAAAAGCTGCGCATCGCCATACTCAACTACTTCGAAAGGGAAAGGCTCACCAGGTCGGCTCGGTGCTGGGTAGCGCGCAGGGAAGAAAAAAAATTCGGAGCGTTCAGATCTTTCTCAAACTAGTAAAAAAGAAAGAGGGGGAGAGGACGTTTGGAAGCCACCGTAATGCCCGCTTCGAGAACCGCGTATCTTCTTAGAAGAACAACAAAGGAGGAGAAGATCATAAATCCTCGGAACAAAACGGCGGGGGGGGGGAGGCGACAAAGCAGTTGTCCTTCTAGGTGACGCGGTTCGCCGAAGAAAAACAAGGTGGAAGGAGCTCCTCGAACACACCTATCCGCCTGAAAGAAAACGAAAGTCTTACGAGCTCCGTGAGCTTGAGGGGTCGATTCGCGAGAGAGTCACTGGGAGACAAACTATAATTGGATTTCAAGGAAGGGAGAGGGGAAGCCTAGCTTCTTCTATGCGCGTTAGAGCTACATTCGTCAAGGGGGGGAAAAACCTCCGAAGGAAAGAAAGACTCTACTTAGGTGGAGGAGGGGAAAAAAAGAGCTTCGCCGCACCGCGGGAAGGCAATTTCCATATACATCGAAGTTTCCGCTTTTGAAAGAAAAAGAAAAGGAGAAGCGAGAAGATGGCAGAGAACAAATCCCGCTCCCCGGAAAAAAGCCCTCAGAGATCGCCTCGAGCCGTGAGGCAAAGGGGAAACAGCGAGAGGGACGAGCAGAACGCGTAGGCGCGGGGGGCGAGCGTCCGACGAGGAAAAGTTTTGGGCAAGGAAAAGAAAAGACCCATTTATTGCTCTAATTGGAAGGGGTGGCCTTGGGCCAAAAAGATTTTTTTTCACCCAAGCAAAGGGGAGTTGATAGGGAAATCACTGGGAGAGATCTCTCTAGAGAATAAAACAGGGGGAAGATCTCCATTCTCGCCTTCACATGGGCTTCGGAAGGGAAAATATCCCGGGAATTTGTTTTCAAAACTTGATGAGATATTTAAAGCCAAATTCTCCAGCGCGCATCTGAGGCGCGTACACTCAGGGAAGCGTTATCTCCATCCTCGAAAATGAGAGGGGGAAATACAAGTCTCATTCCAGGGAAGAAATTTGGGAGGGTGGAAAGGGATCTTTGTTTTCTTTTATTTTACACAAAAAGAAAAAAATGCATTCGCTTCTTTTCGCGCAAAGCCGAAGCGGTGCCTCCAGTAAGAACAGGAGGAAGAGCGCGTTCGCAGAAAAAGAATGAAAAAAGGAACGATTTCCTGACCAAAACCCTGCGCGAAAAAGTCGCTGGAAAAAAACAAGGACCCCCCTCGAGGCGAAAAGGCAAGAAAAAAGAAAGGAAGGGGGGGAGGGGGTCTCCCGAGGGGGGAGTGGCTTCTACAGCATGTTGTAGGTATTAAAAGTACTTGCCAAGGGAGGGCCCAGCCGCGCGCAGGAGTTGCCGAATCCTGACAAAGGCACACTATCCTATCCATTGGGGGGGGGGGAGAGGGGCGGCGAGAAAAGAAAGGGGAATCTCACGGAGACGGGAAGCGGGAGCGAAGGTTTGCGAAGGAGGGGGAGCGAGCTCTCTTGTGTCCAGGGGGGCAGCGCGCTTAAAATGGGTTAGGAAAAAGGAAAGGATCTTTCGGCGGGACCGGCGGCCCTGGCCAAGAACGTAGCTTTTTGCAGACGGGGCGAAAAAAAGGGGGAAAAAGGACTAACCATTTGCAAAAGAGGCACCTGGTAGGGGAAAGGTGCCGTCTTATTAAAACAAGAAGGAAGGGGGGGGGGCCTGCCCTCTTTGAAACCCGCTTATCTTCGACCAAAAAAAGGAACCACGCCGCGCATGAAGGGGGTCTGATGGTCTCTCATGAGTCTCAGGATCAGAAAAAAGAAGGCTGGCGCGTGCCAAAGGCCGCGATCGGAATCGTCGGCGCGATGGAGGAAGGGACGATGGAAGGGCGCCACCGTTGCCTTGGCGAGAAGAGCAAAAAAAGGGGAAAAAGAACTCAGGTTCCCTACTTGCACAAGTGCGATTCTCTCGAAAAAAAAGAATGCTAGAAAGAGCCTCCTTCCGTCCTGATAAGGAAGCAAAAAGAGAAGGAATCAGGAAAGGCGAACTGGGGGCCGAGACGCCCTTTCGAAACAGAAAAGCCGGAAAGGGGGACGCACCTCTTCCGCTGCAAGGGGGGAAAAGGGGAAAAAAAAGAACTCTGGGGTTATCTATGCGAATGAGGAAGCGCCGCTTCCAAAAAGAAGAAACAACTCCGAGGAAGAAAAAGACCGGTCGCCTGAAGTGAAAATGAAAGGTCCGCCTTGCTGAGAGTGGCAGCGCGGGCCAACTACAAAATCAGCCGAAAGGGAAGGGGGGAGAAAACTTGTCAAAAAGCGTCTGAAAACTCCAAAAACGGCCGAGAACACGAAAATACAACGAAGGGGAGGGTCGGGGATGGCCCGCGCGCGCGTGGTAGCGGAGGGGGGAAAATTCCTACCCCAGGGACCAGGCCCCGAAGAATCCTCAAAACAGGGGACCCGTTTCTAGTCTCTCTCACCCCACGGGAGGGGGGCTTCAAAGAGAGGAAAAGGATCCTTCCCAAATGTAGGGTGGGGGGGGGGGGGGGGGGGTTGAGGGAAAAAAGCTATTTTCCTCGGTACCTTGAAGGGGGGAGGGTCACACTTCTAACCAAGATGGAGAAAGACCCAGAGGGGTTATCGCTGACGGGGGGAGCGAGTTACTAGGGAAGGGGGGGGTTGCTGAAAGAAAAATGTTCTTCGATTCATCTAAGGTGGAAAGAAAAAAAGGATTCGGAGCAAACGCTCTTCACAGACGAAAGAAAAGTCGTTGGAAAAAGCTAGAAGGGGAAAAGGATCTCCGCCACGACTCGAGCTCCACGCAAAAAAGAAGGGGTTCTCAGGAAAAGAAGCTGGAATCTGCGCTCGCAGGTCGCAATCTAGAGAGCCTTAAAAGAGGAAGGGGATCTACAAAGGCAGAGCCGTGAATTTCCCCACCAGCGCTAGCTGCAGGAAAAAAGGCGCGCGAAAAAAAAGGGAAGCCCTCTATTCTGAAGGAGGAAGTCGAAAAAGGCTGTCGCTACTCGGCGGCGTGAGGTGCGGGGAAAGGCGAAGAGAAAAGGTTGCCGGTTCTAACCATGAGGAGAAAAGCACGGAAAAGAAGGGGGTCTCCCTCCCTCGAATGCGCTATCGCGCCGGAAGGAGAGGGAAGAAGAACTTTTTGGGAAAAAAACACATAGCGTCGTCGCAATCGACAAGCGGGGAGGAGAGAAAAAAAAAAAAAGACCTCATCAAAAAAGGGCACTATTAGTTACACGGGGCCGATACGCGTGCCCCTACTAGGGAAAGGACAGAGGGGGGGGTGCTCTAATAAGAGTCGAAAAGAAGAATACCGAGGACACACTGGGGGAACCTCTACAAGCCGCTCCCGATAGGAGAAACAGCTCTGGGAGGGTTCCATTCACCGAGGGGCAGAAAGAACGCTACTTGAAAGGCCTCGATCTTTACGCGCGGCAAACAGCAGGGACTTGCCGGGAGAGGTAGCTCAGAGAAAAGGATATCCACCGCTTCGTTCAGAAGACCAGGGGGGGGGGGAAAGGAATAGGATGTGCTAAACGAGCTCCCCATGGGAAGGTTCGCGATTCGCTTCGCAAAAGGGGGGACAGAGAGGCGTGCCAAGGGCAATCAGTTTCGCGTAAAGGGGACGCACACTGAAATGCACCGGAAAAAACTTTCGACCTTAGGGGGGCAAAGGGATGTCGACGTGGGGCGGCTCGACGGAGACGCGGTTCTCGGAAGGAGGGGCAGAGCGTTGCTAAGAAAAACCGCAAAAGGGGAAAAGGCCAAGAGGAGGACTCTGCTCACTCATCGCTGAGGAGCTCGGGGTGCAGATGCCGGAGGAGCTCCAACTGCAAAGGAAAGAAAGAAACGAAACATATTCCTGAACCTCAACATGGCTCTAAAGGGCTCAAGAAAGGAGGAGGATACACCGATAAGGAGGGGGGGGGGGCTAAAAAAGACTCCCAAACGAGGACTCACGGTGGACTATTCTTCATGCTCCGATTTCTTCAGAGAGGAGGGGAGGGGGGGTGTCACAAAGGTAAACAGACATGGTCCTCCTATGTATAAAAAAAAAAAAGAAAAAATGAAGGAAATTTTTCTGAGGGGGCAAGGGAGCATCGGAAGTCTTATGACGGGGATCTATACATTGGTCTTTTCATGGGCAAGCTTGCTTTTGCACTCCCAGAAATTGAGAGAGGGGGCACTTCGGTGCAAATCAAGCGAAAAAAGAAATGTGTCTTGCGAAAACCAAAGGCGCTGCCGGTGACGAGAGGGGGAAAAAGACTCGGAAAGAAAAAGACTCCTGCGCCGGGCGCGAGAAAGTCAAGCGGCTCGAGATCGGGGAAGAGCTTGAGGCGGGATTTGCTAGGGCCCAAAAACGAGAAGAGGTGCCTCAGAGCGCAGGTGACACGAGAAGGACCTGTCGCCTGTATTGGAAAGAAAAGTGCGGGGTAAATCAGAGAGAGCCTGTTGCTCTACACCTTGACGCCGAAAGTAAAGGGTCGAAGAGGAATGAACGGAAGAGAGAAAAACGTTCACATTCGCCTGTCGCTCAAAAAAGCATCGCCGCCGCCGGACAGAAAAAGAGGCTCCGCAAAATCTTTGGGTGGCCAGAAATGCGGGTGCTGCGGCATCGCCAACCAAGTCACGGCCGCGCGAAGGGAAACTGACTGGCAAAGGAGGATCGGTCTGTTCGAGGGCTCAGGAAAAAGGGAAAGCGCAAAGAGAAGTACCACTGTAGCGTCGTGGCGAGAAAACTTCCCACGTGAAAGGATCTGCTGAGAGAGAGAAAAACAACGTAGTAGGATTAAAGATAGGAAAGATCAAGGGGAAGGCGGAAAGAGGAGAGGTTTTAAGTGGTGCACAGCTTCAAAAAAAAAAAATTGGAAGCGGTACTCGGAGATGGGGAGAATTCCGCAAAGGCGGTGGCCTTTTGATGCTGACCGAGAGGAACAGCAAAAGAAAGAAAAAGGTCGAGCAAGGGGAACCCCAGGGCGCAGTGAGTCTGGAGTCTGAAAGAAGATTTTGCGAAAAAAAAAGAAGGGCCGTTCCCAACCGATGCTTGGGGAAAGCGAGAAGAGGGAGATCGCTGCCTTTCACAGCGAGGGCGCTTGTTATAGCGAAAGCCACGGCGCAAAGAACTCCTTCATTAACTCGCCTGGAAAAGATACGGGGAAGACCAGCGGACGCTCTCTTCCTTCCTGGTATGAAGAAAATCGTTCATCGAGGAAAAGATACAACGCTACAGCACGAGAGGGAAAGGTTCTCCTCACAAAAACTTCACCTCTTATCTGGTTTTCGGAAAGCCCAGCTCAAGAAGAGAGGGACTCTATCCGCTTTACTATCGCTCGGGAGAAAGGGAGGAATACGAAAGGAGAGCGTTCCGACGCGCGCAAGCTGGTTAACTTGAAAAAAAGGGGGAGCGACTCTATTTGTATCATGGGGTGTGGAAGGGGGCACGTGAGAAAATAGGGGGTTCACAACCGAAGAGAGCTGTGAGATTGAAAGAAAAGAAGATCGAGACTCGCGATGCAATCAAGAAAAAGGGCCGATGCAAAGTAAAAATGCTCTCCGACCAAGTGCCTGATCGTCGTCGGAAAAAAAAAAAGAGGGAAAAGGGGGTAAGGGGAAAAGCGTTTGTGCACTAATATCTGTCCTGCTCTCGAGCAGAAACAAACGAAGAAAGCGTTGCCACAGATATGACTTTCCTTGAAAAAAGACACTCCCCTGCCGGATCGGGAAAGCCCTTTCCAGCAAACAAGCCTACGCCATTTTGAAGGTTAGCGAGGGTGTGGGGGAGCACAAGTTTTGTGGCGAAAGAAAAGGCTCTTATTAGGACACCGAGCGGGTGAAGCATCGATGAATGAGAAGAAAAGCTGCGAGAAGGCGCCTTCAGCAGCTTGGGGAAGGAAAAAACGAGGAATCGCTCGAGCAAAGCGAGCACCAAAAAGTCGAGCCGAAAGACCGCGACATCCCCTCGAAGCAGGCTGCGAAAAAAGGGGCGAAAGTTGGTCAGGAGGGCTGAAACATCCGTGTGGGGACAAAACCAATAGGTTCAAGAAGGGGGGACGCAGAGGGCGACTTATTCTGGTCTTGCGGAGAAAGCAAGGCAAAATCCGACCCATGGGGTGGTCTGGAGTCTGCGAAAAGGCTCGATCTGAACGGAAGTGAAGGCGAACGGGAGGGGGGGAAGGACTGTAAATCGACGCAAGCACGTCAAGGGCATTGAGGAAGAGAGGAGTGGAAGGGGGGCCAACGTCGCGAATCAAGCTCCCGGAAAAGGGGAACTGTCCCATTGATCGGGGGGCCGATAGTGTGAAGAAAGCGGAACGGTGTAGCGGGCACCAGGGGGCGAGGGGAATAGATGAAGGGAGGAGGAGGAATATTCTAGCACCAGAAACCGAGGAGAAAGCCGAGTCCATAAAGAAGAGGGGCGGCCGAAAAGGAGAAGTGCACCACCCACGGAAAGGGGGAGGGAGGTTCGCTCATGAATCTCCAAAGGTCCCGGAAGAAAAAAAGAGGAGAAGGGGGGAAAAAAAGCTCCCTTAAAAGACGAGAAAAGAGATCAGAGAGGCTTTTAGGCCGAGGGAGGGGTTTAGCGCCACAGGAGCCGCGAGGTGCAAAAGAACTCATCATCCGGGCACCAGGAAAAAAATTGGAGGGATCAGCAATCAAAGAAAATCCTCCTCACTCAGCAGAAGTAATCCAACCCTCGAAGAAGAAGAAGAGATTTCTTCTAATGGCAGGAGGAAAAGCCTCTAAGGAAGGAGCGCTTGTGGGAAATCTGGGCCGAGGGGAACGTTCATTCGTGATCGGGGGAGGGTGATGAGGCCTTCGAGCGCCGCTGACAAGCGAGGCTCTAGACAAAGCGGGCACCTGAGTACCGGTCGAAATCAGAGGGGGGGATCGTCTCTCCTCGGGGGCCGGAACTAGGATGTAGAAAAAAAAAATTCTGAAGAAAAAGGAGTCATATGGCGAAGGTTGAGGACACCTCCTCAAAAGGGACAGGTAGGAAGAAAACGAAATGAGAACAAGGACCTGATAGAAACTCCACCCAGAGAATGGCAAGGAAATGGCAGGCTATACCCCTGAAGGAGTACCCGAGCCTCTTTCTTGCTGCTCTGGAAAAAAAAAAAGGGTCTTATCCATAGGGAAAGAGTCGGGAAGGGGAGCAAAACGGGCCCCTTTTATGTATATCTCAACACAAAATTAGAGGGAGCCCATTTCGGGTAAAAAAGGTTACTCTGAAGGAAGCTGAATTATTAAAAGCAGCTACCATCTTCGATGGGCGAAGCTCTTGATTCTATGATGCGGGGGAAGAGAGATTTTGGGGGAGAAGCCCTCTTTTCTTCGAGATGGCGAATGGGAGGACTGCGGGGGAAAAAACTAGTCCTCTTGCACAGAGAGAGCAAGGGGGACATCGGGGGAAAAAGGACGATTATCTCCGAAAAAAAGAAAGAGGGGCGTCACAAGATTTGTTTCAGAAAACGTCCGGCCGGAAAAAAAAAAAAAAAAAACGTAGACTGAGATAGACGAGGGCGCTCTATTCAGGATACCTATCTTCACGAAATTTTCTCATTGGAAAAAAAAGAGAAGACTGCTATCTTCACCTAAATTTAGAGTCTGAAAAAATGCTTTCCTGGAGGAGGGGCCGCTTTCTTTTGAAAGAGGAAGCGGCCGTACGGAGTGAGGCATTAGAAAAAATGGAGCCATCTCTAGAAGAAAAGAAGTTTTTATGAAGGGGAACGGCACTTCTGCTTTCTCGGAAGGAAGGGTGGCTCCCAGAAGTCAGCAAGATAAGCGACTACCTATCTCTTTTATCTCTGACATCAAGTTGGTTAAAAAAAAGTATCTGTGAGAGGGAAATCTCCTCTTACAAAGGAAAAGGCGATAAGATAGTAAAAGAATAGGCCGTGGGGGGGGATGAACTGTTCTTCCTCTATCTGTCCGACAGATGCAATAGGCTGGACGAAGTTTCTAGTAGACTTCTACCTCGATACTGCGAAACCTGGTGAAAGGAACAAAAAACGCCTCTCCCGATAAAGGGGGGGGGGCTAAAGCAAGAGAAAAAGGGGCCCGCACTGCGCTCCCCAGGATAGAAGTAAGGAGTTTCAGAAGAAAGTCTGTGGAGTCAATTCCCATGCATTTACTTGGGATCAAGCGACGTGACTACCATTAGAAAAAAAAAAAGGAAACCGTTCGATTAGACCGTCACGCAGGCTAGAGGGAAAACCTAGGAAAAAGACCCATGTATCAGGGGCGGGAGAGGAGGAGGAATTCTGCCATGATCAGAGAGGAGTTGTGCCTCACATGAAGAAGTTACCGAGAGGGCCCGACTGTCAAAAAAAGATAGGGTTCCTCAGCACAAAGGGTCGCGACGAGCCGGTGCCAAAGAAAAGAGAGGTCGCTTTTCTTCAATCATAAAGAAAAAACAGGAAGCTCTAGCAGGGGAAGGGAAAGAGGGAGAAACCCACCTCCTTCTTCTTCTCACGCCAAGAGGGAAAGGGGCCTGCGGAAGAAGAAAAAAGGAAGGGTTCGCGACAAGAATGCTCAGTTGGAGGGTTCAGAAAAACTTCACAAAAAAAAAAAAACTATTCCTCGCCCCCAAGGGGCCGATCGGCGGCCTTGCGAAAAGGGAAAGAACACCGCTCCGTCTTGTTCAAAGTCTGCGAAAAGCCTACAGACTCTGAAAAGGAGCGTGCTTCTCCTGCGGGGGAAAAAGGATTGGCGTGCACACCCATCGAGAAAAAGAGAAAGAGTTACATGCCCTTGTGGGCCGGTATTAGAAAGGAAGCAAGCTCTAGAAAAAAGAGAGGACGTTTATTGTCGTTTCTGGAAAGGCACCCCAAAGAGGTATCGACTTGACGGGCCAAAGCATCAAGGAAGGTTCTGGCCAGAGGGAAACTGTTCGCTTAAGCGTCCGACTCTCGCACGACTCTTATCAGGAAAGAGGGGAAGGAAAGCGCAAGTCTCTGTCTCTCTTCGAATCGAGGCAGGATAGATTCGGGGGGAGTTTATTTGGGGGGGGGAAGGACACATGACCTCTACATATCAGGAAACAGGTGATTTGGGCAATCGGCCCGGTGGGAAAGAAAAAGAAAATCTCTGTTATCTGGGATATCTAGAGGGAGGGCCCGGTCTCTAAAAAGGGAGGAACGCGCCACCGAAGTCGAGAAGCCCGGCGTTCTTACAGTCGGGAAGAGGAGCTCCTGCGCTCTAATCGCCGGGCGGGGGGAAGAAAGCAAAGACGATTAGAGGGGGCAATTCACACTATCTTGGGGGGGACAGGAGGGACACAGGATGATCGAGCCAGAAAGCTCACGTCTCTCTCCACTGGGTTCAGAAGGGAATCTAAAAAAAGGTTCTGTCAGAAAGAAGGGAGAGACATCTACCCTGCCACCGTTTTCACAGAGGAGCAAAGAGAAAAGGGTACCGAAAGGGAACTCTGCGGGGGGAGAGAAAAAAGGAAAAAACACCCTAGAGGGAACCAGGCTAGGTGAGGATGAGAAAACAACTGATGAGGAGGGAAAAAAGAAAAAAGTCAGAATATCCTCTGCAAACTCGAAGCAAAAGAGGTGGGAGTTTGTGGTAGCAGAAAATCATTGGTAAGTAGAGGGAAGGAGTGCGCCGCTCTGAATATTCAAAACACGAAGTTGAAAATACTCTAAAAAAGGAAGCCCGCATGCCCAGTTCGAGCCAAGGAGAAAAAAACATGAAAGCTTAAGTGAGAAGGGGAGAAGGCTTTGCGCCCAGGGGGCAGGGGGCCAAAGGGAAAAAGCTCGAAAGAGAAAGGGCCGCCTCTCTTGTCGGAGATGCGCTGTGTGGTGCACGGGCGAAAAGGGAAAGAGGCAGAACGCCGGCAGCAAGCAACACGGAGGGAGGGGGAGGGCCGAAAACCTAGAGGGGGGGGAGGACCTTATTTCCCTCAAAGATGCGAGAGAATTCAAAGAAGCGACACCAGAGAGGAACCTGCCGCTTTGTCTAAGCACCAAACGCAGAAGAGGAGAAAAAGGGCATTTTTCTCTATCACAATCCAAGAAAAAAGCGCCTCCATCTCCTCGAAAGATTGACGCAATCGCTCCAGCGAATGGAGAGGTCGGCGGGATCTCTTTGGGGGGGAGAAGAGGGGACCTGACTCTTCCTGCGCTGGGGGGCAGGAACCATTTTATCTGAGGAAGGGGCATTATTGTGTGGGTGGCGAGTACACAAGGAGAGAAGGGGATGTTTTTGCACACCATCGAGGGAAGCGGAGGTTGATCGAAACATCAACTCGAGTCTCGCGCATAAAAAAGCACTCCGCAGGGGGAAGGGGGGCCGCATATCTCAAGAACGGAAACATTGGTACCTGAGGCGGAGAAGGTTCAAAGAAAGTACGTCGTTTGGTGCAGGGGAGCGCTGTCCTCCTCTATCAGGAAGCGCAAACCTCGCGAAAGTCTTCTTTCCCCCTTGATGTAAGTTCTTGAAGTCCGCAGCGCATCTCTTTTTTTCACCAAACTATACAGGTCGCTCAGGGGCGAGAGCCATGGGAATAGGGGGGGGAAAGGTGAAAAGGGTGAGCGTGAGGGGAGTGAGAAAGTGGGAGCGCACATCCCTAATCTTTGCTCCTCTTGAGGATGAGCAGAAAGGTCGCTGAGAGGAGGGGAGTCAAGCATTCTTTTGATAAACGATTTGAGACTTCAGGAAAGCTATCACCTCCTGTTGGGAAAAGAAGAGAAACGGGAAAAAAGAGAACCGCCATGACGGCAAGTCGCGAAAGTTGGCATTGGAAGGACCAGCACCTGCTTTCCCCGGGGAGGAAAAAGCCTCTCTCATTTAAAGGAGGGTATGCCGTAAGTCGCCGCACACGAAATGAAAATGTTGACCATCGCAAGCTTCGAGCAAGGATAGAGAAACCTTCTCCTTATCCTCTGAAGAGAAGGTAAGTCGTTGGGGGAGATCTACGAGGGAAGAAAAGAAAAAGTCCCTTCTGGCCTGCAAATCAAATACGAAAGATCTGCGTAAATTTCGAGACTGCAGACGGCGGAAGAACACCTTTCCCAGGGAGAGGGGGACCAGGGGAGCTTTTGCATCGGGCGTCTCAAAGCCTTTGGGAGAGGAAGGTTTTCCGAAAAAGGTACGTAATATTGACTTATTTCGGCACAAGGAAAAATAAAAGGGCTGCCGCCTATTTCAATGCGTGCGGAGGCCAAAAAAAACCCGTAAGAGGGGGAACACCTTCTCTCAACGGGGGAGTAATGGAGAATTATCTCCCGAGGGGGCCTCTTCTTCTAGGTGGCCGCCGACTCTAGCCCCAAAACGAGAAAAAAGGGGGATCACCTCGAACGGCAGAGATGTAGCGTGGTCTGTGTCTTCGTCCACGATGAGTGAAGCCTTTCCGGGGAGAAAGAAATCCAAGCCAAAGAAAAGGAAACGGGCTGATTCTGTCTCGCATGAAAGAATCACCTCACTCAGAAGGGAGAAGTCATAGACATCAGAGAAACGGGATTCCCTCCTGAACTCAGAAGGTCTGAGGGGGAGTCAGGAAAAAAAGGAAAAGCTCATCTCTTCGAGAGATTTGTGTTTGGGCTCCGAAGCACCGTCAGACTTTCTCCCTGCAGGTACGTATTTTTATCAGAGGGAGAAAAACCTTCTATCGGGAAGGCAAAGAGGAGGCCGTCAAAAATCTGTCCTGAGAAAGATAGGATTTCTTTGGTTTGAGGGTCTCCTAGTTAAGAAAACTCCTTCTTAGAGGGGGAAAGCAGGACGAAATCACAAAGCCGCGGGCATTTAGAGTAAACACGGTCCCATCGTATAACTCCAAAAAATCGCTATTCCCTAGAAGACGATATAAAAGGCTGGAGGGGGTCTCCCTCTAGAAGGTTCGTTAGGCTTGAGGAAGCACCTACATCCGAGCATCTTCAACCCATGACGGCAGTCAACCAGCTTA
>Ga0179593_1570479_pt1 | contig 14016 bp, 13 predicted proteins | sample CZODoug2_1_08_16_FD_185931 | JGI IMG/M metagenome (GOLD analysis project Ga0179593, IMG submission 185931) | Vadose zone soil fungal communities from Angelo Coast Range Reserve, California, USA - CZODoug2_1_08_16fungal (PacBio error correction) | ecosystem: Environmental > Terrestrial > Soil >...
CCAAGATCGGCGCAGAAAGAAGATACATGATTGAAGGGGCTGTGAGAAAAAGCTCCCGGAGGGAGCCTGGAACGGCCAGCAAAAGGCAGACTCAAATCGCTGGGCGATCCGGGTGGGGAAGGGGGCAAGGTCTCGAGAGGCCGTGAAAGTCGGCAAGAAAGGGGGAGAAGGAGTGCGTAACACCTCTGCGAGCAAACGGTCAATTATTACGGGGACAGATTGCGGAAAAGGCGAAGGGAAAAGTCGATGCTGTACGGGGAAGTTCAGAAACGAAAAGCCACAGGTGATTCCGGGGAGGCGCCGTCTGGTGCCCGGGACTTGCGGAGGTCTGGTGCGCGCGCCGAGGCATCACCTTTCCACAAAAAAGCAAAGGGCAGGGCATCAGGGGCTAGTGCGGCAATAGAGGTGTCGGGACCAGCCGCATCTTGAACAAAGACTCGCACTCAAGCAGCCTGGTTCGCGGTTGGCCCATCCCTGCGGGAGCGGAAAAAAGTTCGCATAAGGCCCCTTGACAGGGTCGCGTCACAGTCTGCCGGGGGATAGGGGCAGAAGGGAGGCGAATCGTTCGTGAGCAGAAGCAAAAAGAGGTAAAAAAACCTCATTGCGGGAAGGAGACGGGAGTTTGGAGAACAGAAAAAGGAATTGGGGTGAAATTCTAAAGAAAAAGAGACTCACACCAGACACCGGGGATAGAGGAAAAGAATTCCAGCTCTGGGGGTCAAAAAATACGAATCAATCCAATGAGTTGGAAAAGTTACTGCAGCAGGGAGCGGGCCCAGGAATTCAAAGTCCACGTAAAAGAAGTTTCATCTGTGTAGAGGCGGATAGATACTTGATCTCACTGGGGTGCACGGGAACCTTTAAGGCGAAATTCTCTGGGGAGAAGTTCTGCTCATACGCAGTGCGATCCACACACGCTGCCATTTCAGTGGCTGTCTGAAGGTGTGGGCCCTCGTCATTCAGTTTTTATGCTTGAGTGTTGCTCTGGCTACCTCCCTGTGTGCGCACGCTGGCGAGGAGAGGAGGGGGACAATCCGCCTCAAACTACGTTGCTGCTAACGTCTCCGAAATAGCAACTTTTGGAGGCGCCAGCCTACGGAAGAGAGGGTAGATAGAATCTTCTCTGCTCAAAGTGAAAAAATCGTTAAGCAAGAGGATAAAAGCCGTCCAATGCGAAACAGCGAGACTTAGAATAATAGCATACCGGCCACTTTTCTGAGAGGCATTGCTTGAGGCAGTACCATTCGTCCGGATGAATCCTAAGAACTAGACCGTCTGTCAAATGCACGGAAAGCCGAATTTCCGATCAAGCCCAAAGACCAAATCAAACAAAAACGCAAACACGAAGGCCGGAAAAGAACAAGGAAAACGGTGCACGTGAAAAAATTTACCGGACGGAAAAAAGGGGGGGGACACCCAGGCATCGATCAGCATATAAGCCATGGTCTGGGGTCGCATCCGAAAAGGACTCCCGCAAAGTGGCGCAGGAATTACGGCGCAAAGAATTGAGGCCCACCTAGAGAAATGCAAACCCAAGGGGAGGGAAGGGGAGTTTGAAAAAGGATACCTTCCTAACAGCACCTGGCGAAAGCGGAGATACCGATCAGGACCCGTCCTAATAGCGTTCAAGGCCGGGATGCGAGAAGAAAAGAAAGAGCTGAAAAATCCTACTGCCGATCACGTAGAACCAGGAACACAAAGCAATCAGAAAGAAGAGAGGGGAAGAACTTTCAGTCTATGCGGAGCGTGGGAATATTCATTGCCGGCAGGTGCCGGGGAAAAGAGAACAGGTTGGAAAACCAGGACATAGAGGTGAAAAAGACCTAGTTCGGAATGGGTAAGGATCGGGGAACCCGGTCTAACCTTGGTAGGGACAGATTCCGAGGCGCCTTAGAGCACGGTAATGACGCAATGGGGGAACCTCTTCCGAAGGGAATCGCGTATTCGCAGGGGGGCAGGAAAGAGACTGGGGGAGGAGTCCGGAGTGCAGGAAGCGAACCAAGCAACGCGATGAATCTCCTCAGTGCCCCTGGCCACGTAAAAGAAGGGAGAAAGACCGGCTGAGGGATCAGGAACAAAGGTGTCCGCGGACCCGAGTGAGGAAAAACTCGGCGAAGAAGAGGGCGTTGTCACGCAACAAAGAAGGGCGACCAGACTTAATCTAGACTTTCGACAGGAGGGGACAGAAAGGAGAAGTGCCGAACAGGCGTACGTCGGACAATATCAAAACAAACAGTGCCGAAAACTTACAGAGAGTCTCAACAAACAAAGGGGGAAGGAGGCGAAGAACGGAGTCACCTGTTGTGGGAAGGTATTGGAAATGGAGGGGCATGTTGGCGCTGCGGCCAAGGCATCGGGACCGGAAAGGCGAGAAAAACTTCGTCCTGGGCGAACCCAAAGAGGGGAGCAACGGGGGTTATCACGCACGTATTGGGAGGGGACAACAAACCACCCGAGAGGGGAGTGTCCAGATCGCGAAGACAGCGATGATACATGCAAAATGCGACTCATGGAAGAAGACTGAAGTCACGGGTGACTCGTCGAAAGCAAGAACTCTCGTAAGACTTCCAGGGGGCGACAAAAGAGCGGAAGGCGGAGCCCTGCGGAGAGGGAGAAAATGGTCATAAAAAAAAATAAACAGTGAGGAGAAGAAGGCGGGGAAAAAGAGACTAAACAAATAAAAAGGGTTCGGCCGAAGGGGTCAGAACCCGACCGGAAGGAAGCCCGGGGGGGTCGGTTTGCCCAACAACGCTGTCCAGGGGTGCCAAACGGCTGAGGGCAAAAAAATGCAAAGAGTAGACACCTCTCCAATCTGAAAGGAAAAGATGGTCGGGGGGGGGACAAATAAATTTGGGGGAGGATGGGGTTACAGGTGCTCTGCAGCGATCGCAAGGACATTCATACAAGCAGGAGAGGAAAAAGTCATTCAGCGGAAGGAAAGCCTTGCCAGATGTAAGGTGCTCCGAGCGAGAAGTCACAGGGGGGGCAAAAGGGTGATCACCGTCGAAAAGTAAGGGGCGCAATTCAACAATTTAAAATCAGCAGTGGAAAAACAGAGGGGAGGCGGAAATGAAAAGAAATGCAAGACGAGAATGGCAGGAGTCAACCTCTGGGCGGAATGAAGGACCCAAAAGAACAGGCGGAACATCTCTTGGAGATCGCGAGTGAGGCTGCACAAGCCCCGAAAGTCAGCTACCATGACCAAAGAAGGGGGCTCTGCCTGAAAAAAAGGCGAATTATTGGCCTGAAACGTAGGGAGAGGTCAGGTTCGACCGGGAGAAAGACCGCAACCAAGGGGTGGACTGAAGTACGCTCAATAGCCGGAAAAGCCGAAAGGCGTGGAAGGCTTGACGGACAAAGTTCGCGGCTCTCTGATCCTCCTCCGCGGAGGGGAAATAGGCCAGAGAAAAGAAAACCAAGAAAAAACAAAAACCGACTCTATGAAGGCCAAAACCACCGTGAGGAAAGATGGGAACGACTGTCGCTCCTTCGAGTCGGGGAAACCTTGCTTCTGATCGACCGCGCGCACAGAGGGCGGGAGTGCGAAGGAAACCGCAACCAAAGAAAGAAGGAAAATAACCGTCGTCAGAAGAAATTATTAAGCGCGCATTTCTCATCGGTACGATTAAGAAGATGATAAAAAATGGCCGAAACGACAAGGCAGAAGACTCAACCTTCTGACGACCCGAAAGGCCGCCCTGAAGGAAAGATTGGACCCGGAACCAGTGAAGGTGGCCCTGCCACCTCCACCCCACAGCTAGAAGTTCAATAACGAAATTTGAACGGAAGGAAAGTCTGACGGACGGAGGAAGAAAGGGGTGGATCGTGCCTAGCGATAGGATTGTCAGTGAAATTACTGTCGAAGGAGGGTCCCGCAAGTAGATGGGAGGAACAAAACAATGACTCGGCGGTCAAACAGGGAACGAAACGGGGGGGGGGGGAGTGTTTTGAGGGTTAGCGGGCCAACTGCAGGAAAGGGAAACCAATTAACAGTACGACCAGGCAGAAAACCTCAAAAGCGAGCTCTACCGGTGTCAAGGGCTAGATGAGGGGAAGGGAAGTGATTCGCGACGGGCATGCCGTGCAAACGAGAGAAACAAAGGCGCTGGCGCCAGATGGAGTACCCGAAGGCGCGCGCTGAGAGGACTGGGTATCTTGTTAAAAAAAAGATCAGAGGCGGCCCCATCAAGTGAGAAGAAAGTCCTACACGCGACGGGAAGGGGAAGAGTCAAGAGGCTCTACGGGAAATCACGAAGGCCGAATAGACGATCATAGCGCGCGCTCAAGTGCGCTGTGGCATCTGGGTCCAGGAATTGGAAAACCCTGTCCACGAGTAGGAGGGGCACAAGTCGCAACCTGGGCACCGGGGGCCCTACATCCGCATATAAGGGTCGCCGGGTTGGGAACAGTCAGGCAACCGGGTTTTGGGTCGAAGAATGGCAATCCTGACCAAGACAGCCTAGCTAAAAGAAACCGGGGAGAAAAGCCCGTCCAGGGGATACACACAGGACGAGCGAGATCGGACTGTTGCGCAAACGGCAGAGGGAAAAAGACAGGGTTATCAAAAACCAAGGGGTGACAATCCAAATGGAAGGAGGGGGAGGAGGCAAAAGAAAAGCGAAAATATCGGTTGGTATCCAGAGCGCAACAACCAAACAAGGAAGAAAAGATAGAGATACAAAGATCTCGCTCGGACAAAGGAAACAGAGACCGTGGGACGTGACAAGGCGGGGTTAGGGCACGTCAGCCGTCTACGGAAAAGAAAAAGATCTCTATGAAGAATGCGGCATAGTAGGGGTGGGCGACGTCAAACAGCCGACGCGGTGTCGGCAACGGGAGGAAAAAATCCATGACAAATGAAGGAGAAAAGAAAAGGTCGAGACAAGGAATGTCGGGAAGTGAAGCGGCCAGAGCAGATGGCCGAGAATGTCGGAGCTGAGGAAGGTCAGGTACCCGCGGCTCCAGCGCAAACGGGACAAAGAAAAAAGGACACGCCGGCTTTGGAAAACCAACAAAGAACGGACAGTGTCAGGGACTAGCATGCGTCAAGTACAATGCCAGACGGCGAGAGGGGAGCCAGACGCTGGCGGTTCACATCTCGAAGGCGCCACGGAAGAGGCGGGGGGGTAAACGAAAAATAGAAATCCAAGCCTGGGTGGACTAGAGCCATGCCTTCGACCGGGGCACAAAGACTACCGGGGGGCCAAAAAAACAAGAAAACCCAAAATAAGGAGTCGAGAAGGTCGGCCGAAGCGAGGCAAGGAAGGAACTTCGTCGATGAAAGTTTCACGACTGTCAAAAATAGATCAAGTAAGGGGGAAAAACGATCTTGAGTTGATCAGCCACAACGAGGGGGCCAGGGCTTCTCCGTGCGAACATAATAACGAAAACAAGGGAAACAGAGCGAGAACATCGCAAAAAAGGCGAAAGCGAGTAGGAGGGAACTCCAAGGAAACCGTGGAGTGCGTCGGGAAGCGGGACAGGGGCAAAATTTAATCCGTAGCTTTTCAGCGGGGGCGGAAGAATAACTAAAATTGAGACTCCTTGGGGCAAATACAATCCCTTAGAGGCATTCTGTAATCAGCGGCTGCTCGGACCTCCCGATGCTACAATCCAAAGTTCTGTAGGGCGAGAGGGGAACATCCGTCTGGTTGCTGCAGGGTGCACGAACCTCATCGCAAGATCACGCAGTGTAGGGATAGACGGAAGGGACCTAAGGGCGCCGCGACTGTCGCGCAGTCGCCGAAAGTCAAGAAAGGGAGGGGAGGACAGTCTCGGTTCGGTAAAGTAGAAGCTGTCAGGACTACTCGATGGAAGAGAAGGGGGGGTGACGGAGGGAGACAGCACCCGGAAAGGTGCTCGAACATCGAGAAAACTTCCACTGACCAGAGAGGGAGGGCCTTTCTAGAAATCGGAAAAAGCCGGACCGCCAGCATTAGACCAAAATCGACCTACGACAGAGCACTGTCTCAGGGAGACAAAGCCAAAAGCCGACATGAAGGAAAGAGGAGGCCGTCAAATTAGAGACGAGAGGCCAGGGAGGAGGAAGCGATAATGAATCGCAAAATGAAACAGAGGCATGTGAAGCTTCACCGACACAGAACCAAGAAAGGGTCGGGCGGCCGCTTTAGGCCGACCGACGACCGCAAACGGGGAGGCAGGCAGAAATTGGTCCCATCCAAAGGAATCCTGATCAACATGGAAAGGGAACGAATATTATAGGAGACGTCCTCGCGAGTTCAGGAAAAAGGTGAGAGAAGCGAGAAAGGAGATGCGGGGTAGAGCACGAAGATCCTCACAAAGCACAGGACGCCGGGCATCCAAACAAAAGTATCGGGGAAGTTCAGAATTTCGAATGACTGTGAAGAAAAGGGCAGGGCCAGGGAGTCCGTCGAAGCCGTGTGCACAACAATAGGGACAGGCGTGGAAAAAAAAGAAAAGATTGAAGACTTTAACAACCGTAGGGGGGCGAAACAACGAGGGTCATGAAAAGTAGGAACGAGTGTGCAGACCGCCTAATCACGGGTATTGCGAAAATTTGGATACCTCACAGCAGCAAACGCGGAAGCCCAGCCGCGGCACGGCGAGCGGCGAGCGTCCCGCGGAGCGGAGTCCGAGCCATTCCATCTCTGAAGAACTACGACGCTTCTGCCAAAAGGGAAGTCAATCAGGGAGGGGGATCAAATGAGCTTCAGTCGAAAAGATCCTCGGCAGCCAGGGGCCCGGCGGGAAAAGGAATCAACCAGAGGCCAAAATAGGGTGTGATAACTGAACACGCTTCTCGGAAGGAAGGCGAGGAAAGTTGCTCCTAAGAGAAAGGCCCGGACCTGACGGGAAAAAATGCCTACAAGAAAGATAATCGGCGCCACCAGGTACGCTCCTCTGCGCGAAGACACTCAAAAAACACAACAAATGGGGAGGAAAAAAGAGAAAAAGAATCGAATTTTTGCCGGGATAGGGGAAAACCTGTCAGAGCGGGAGAGGGCGGGGCCACTCTTCTCGAAAGGCGATCGCCTTACGGCAAGAGAAGCCGAGACGCGGGCCGAGCCAAAAGTGTCTCGAACCGGATGAATCCGAGGAAAGCCCCCACTCGGCGGTGCGAGGATCAGCGACGAAGGAGAAGGGGAGACACGACTGCTTCGCAGCAAGGGAAAGAGCGGAAGGAAAGTCATCGCGGGTGCGTCAAGCCGCGAAAAAAACCAGAAGAGAGTCAATTCTGCAGCCAATGAAAAAGCACCGCCGGGACGGAGGCGGAGCGGGCCGGTACGCTGATACACCCTTTTGGCGAAAAAAAAGAGCAAAGAGAATAAAGGCAGGCTCACTAGGGCTCCATTTCAACAAGTCCGGGAGCAACCGGTTCCTCCGAATCCGTAAAGCCAGAAACTGTCCGGAGGGGGGTTGGTGTGGGGAAGGGGGGAAAAACACCTCCGCGGGTGGCCATAGGGGAACACTTTGAACGAACGGAACAGGCAGCAAGAACAGCATCCCGAGCCTCGACTAAAATTGGGTGACCTCGCCCAACGAGCCAGGCCAGGGGGAGGGGGGAGAAGGTGTTCCCGGGGCTCGAGAGCTGATCCAGTCGTTTGAACGAACAAAAAAAACGGATCGCCTGTCAGCCAATCCCAGGCCATAGCTGATCGGCCGTGCGAAAACTATCGGGAAAGCGAAGCGTGCCCCAGGCCTGCCTATGACCGGAGGGTCTAAGACTTGGGACCGCAGGCAACCCACGTTGGGAGAGGGAGGAGACCTAACTGAAGTCCGTGCCACGCGATCTGCTGTCTCGCTCGGGGCGGGAGGAAGAACCCCTAAACAAGATGCTGCAGCTAGTTGTCGATAGCATGATTTACGAGGACATCTCGAACTACATGAAGAATAAATGGTCTGGACGAAGGCTCGGCAAAGGGTTCCAGACAGTACGATCGCCTCGGGGGTCTCAAGTCGAAAGAGCCGGAAAGGTTGGTATATAACTAAGAGGCGCTCCGCCCCGCCAGGCAGGGGAAGTGGGCGTGACTCGCTGGAGGCCTGCCAGGCTCATTATAAGAGGGAGAACTATAAATGGCAAGCGGACATGCGCAACCCTATAGAACAGAAAACATGGCCCGGGGACGCGAATAGGAGGACTACGGGGGCGCGCACTTATCGAGGGGGGAGGAAAAGACACGAACATCTCAGAACCGGCTGGAAAGAACAACGGTCGGCCGTCTTGCAAAAAAAACCACCGCCATTCCTAGGCTTTGACAAGTTAGAGGATCCTGACATTCCACTGGTTATCATAGACGGACAGACTCGAGTGAAAGAAGGACTATGGGGGCCGCCGGCCCATAGCATACAAATAGTCAACGTCGCGCGCGAATCGTCCCGGAGCCGGAAAGGGGGAAAAGGTAGAAAGATCCTAATTGGCGCCTTTCCCGAAGAAGCGAATAAAAATAGAAAGGGGTGCGTCGACGCGCTGTCGACGCTGGGGGTGGGGTCTACTGTGTTACTAGAGGGTCAAGGTGGGGAGGGTCAATGTCACAGGAAGGCAACCCAACACGTATTTGTGATGATCACGCCAAAGAAGAAAAGCTGCGTCGGAGAAAACTAGAAAGCTTCGCGGAGAAAAAAACAAGAATTTCACGACAGCATGAAGGCCGAAAACTCTTCGTCGGCCGAAGGCGGCGAACGTCAGGGGGAAAGGAGGGGGAGCCGCTCACGGCGGGAGGCAACGAGCTCAAAAAGGCGCTGAGGTCCGGAAAAGATCGGTAGACGCACGCATATTCGGGAGAAAATTGGAAACAGCAAGACGCGCGGCGCGACAGGAAACTGCGCAAGGGAGAAGGAGACTTCGAAGCTGATAGGCGCGCAAACTCCTTAAGGCATCCGGGGAGCGTCAAGCCGATCTCGGAGAGGATCAAGACGGGGGGAGACGCAGAGGGTCCATTAATTGTCTGAACCAACCATAAGATCCTTAGAAAGTGCACGCAGAAGGGGCGAAACGGCTCCATCCGCCTCTTATCGGTGTTTGGCTTGTAAAGGGACAGGGTGGGGTTTGGGAGGAAAGGTCTGGGGGCAAAAGGCGCCAGCAGACAGATGGAAAGATATCCCTGTACCTATCGAGCAAGAAATATGAGAGACGAGGGGAGGTATGGAGTCGACGGCAAATACCGAGAGAGGTCCGATACAACAGCCCCTTGTTCAGACCAACTGGGATCGGGGCCTGAGAAGCGAGGCTCGGGGTATCTAGAACCCAAAAAAGAAAAGGAGAAAAAGAGAGAGACCACCAGAATCGCGCGGAAACGAAGACAGATACCCAGGGGAAATTTCAACAAGGTGCTTTGAAAATCGGAAGAATATGGATGGGGCCAAAAGCGCAGCACCAAGGCGCCAAAGAAACGCGGTTGGGACCGATATCGTCAGGTGGATTGAGACGGCCCGACTCCTCTCGCTTTTGCCGAAACCGGGCGGCCTGGAAAAAGGTCTAAAAAAGAAATCGGAAGAAAGACAAAAAACGGATCCAGACGAGTGAATGGTCAGGGAAGTGGCCCCAGGATTGGCGCGAACGGGCGAGAAAGGAAAGCGGGATGCGATTCCTGGACACCTCCGGCCACGTTTGAGACCGCGCGCTGAGGGGCAGCGGGAAGGCGTCTGGACTCCCGATGAGTAGCGAACGCAAGCGGAGCGGGACGGCGAACGCCTGATCGGCTGGGCAAAAAGGAGAAAGCACAAAACGGTGGGCGGCGGAAACGGGACCAGAAAATCGGGTCCAGAACGCAGGGGGGGGGGAGACAAGTGGCAAAACGCCCTGCGAGGGGCATGCCGGTCACCAGAAGCCCAAGTAACGTGACAAGGCCGAGGAGACCTTCTGAGAAATAGGAAAGGAGAAGATGCAAAATCGGGTCGAAAAATGACGAGCTTTAAAAGACAGCAATAGGGAAATTGGATTTTCTAGCACTAACCGGGAAAGTAAAAACTGCGACGGAACTACAAACCAGGAACACCGAGAGGCAGGAACATCTAAAACACACAACAAAGGGGGACAGCCGGGCGACATCGCCGGAACAATTTCCTCGGATGGGGGCTGAGCAGGGGCGGGCAGGCAAGGGAGTATCGGAACCTGGACGGGGAGGCGGGGGCGGGGGCGCGAACCCAGGTATACCTGGGGGCATGCCAACTGGAAGGCGAAGTCGCGGGATCAGAGGACCGTTCCATGGAAAGCGGCCAAAAGGGGGGAGCGGAGAGGCACATCGGCGGGCCGTTTGGCTCGGGGAACTCGCAATCCTAGCATGACGACGTTTGCGGAGGCCGGCAGGGGAGCAGCCTAAACCCTTAGTCGCGGGTCGACGAAATACCCAAGTGGAGGCGACGTCCTAAAAGCGGTCGGGAAAATGAAAGCGTCTGGGTTAGCGATTTCAATAGTAGCCGGGGAGAGAGAGGATCCGCACGGAACACGAAAAAAAAAGCTGAGATCTCCGGCCGGTCGGCTAAGAGCAAGCAAAATTGACGTCGAACCGGTCGAAGAGGACCACTACCTGTGACCTTCGGGAAATTGCCGGAACGCCCTTTCTCGCCAGTAATCCAGAAGGAGGGAATCAAAAAAAAAAAAAAAAGGAGTCTATCTCCGGGAGATGTCTCGGATTCAGGAAAAAACGGAAGCTGAGATACAAAGATTCCTCATTCGGAGTTGATAAAAAAACCCGCGACGCTAACAGTGAGAAATCGAACAATGGGAAAGTGTATGTTTCCGCCGCTCCGAAAAAAACGGATGACGTGTTGACCAGGAGACCGCCGGAGAGAAGAGACCAGGAAAAACGCCAGGAGCCGATCAGGAGCACCGCGATCAGTCGCTTCATATTGCGAGAAAGGAGACAAGATCGGCGGGAAGAGGAAACAACTGCGATCCAGAGCAGCACGCCTCCCACCAGCAAAGAAAAAGGAAAAGTAGTTGGCGAGACGGGAGATCAGGTATGTCGAGCCGGGGGAAGGATGCATGACGTCAGGGACAGCTAAAACCGTTGGGAAAAAAAGGCAAGAGCTGTTAACAACAACTTACCGGTGCCGGATTTAAGACGGATGGGGAACCCGGAGGAAACAGAAGGTGTGCACGTGAGAATGTGTCATACTAGCCGAACAAAACCCCCCCCCCCAAACCCCCCACCCCCACCAACCCCAAAAAAACCAACCCACAAACCCACCACAACAAAACCCCCAACCCACCCGAAAAAAAAGGACCCCACACACCCCCCCACCCACCCCCAACCCCCCCAGCCCCCCCAACCCCCACAAAAAACCCACACCAAACCCAACCACCCCCACAGACCCCCCCCACGGCCCAACACCAACCCCCCACCCAACCACAAAAACAAACCCCCCCCCCACCCCTCCCCCCCCCCCCCCCAAAAACCCACACCCCCCACATCGAAGTGATAGTAAGGCCATTTTGATCCAACACGAGTCCAACTCCTTCCTCGCCGATTCTCGACAGGCATCCGAATCTGAGTCACTGTAACGCCTGGGGGATGCCGGAGCTTCTACCTGGGGGAGGGCATCAGGATGGGATCCAGATCTTCGCACACCGCATACACACAAGCGATGCCCAAAAGACATCTAGGGCCCTGAGCGGTTAGAGCAAAGGCGAACGCAAACAAAAGCCCAACGAACGAGGCCTTTAGGCCGAGGGGGGCCGAACAGCCTTCCTCCGAAATGTCAGACGAGATATCCGCCCCAAAAGGCTGCCGAAAGGAGCTAATCTCGCCACAGACAGTGGAGGAGGAACAGAAGATGCGAACATCACTTTGGGGCCGGGAGATAAGGAGAGGCAATGTTAATAAGACGGGGCGCGGGACATCTCTTCGCGAAAGGCAGACCTTAAGCTGCGATCCTCGGTAGACGGGGAGAGGAAACAAGCGAGGGATAGCGACGCGATGAAGCTGGTTCACGCCACCCTCAGGAAAGAATTTGGCTCCGACCTCAATGGAGAACAGCTCGACGGAAATGGTAAGAATCTAGGGAACATGCAAGGGGAACTTCAACTCTACTCCTCAACTGCGGCCTTACTGCCTCGCGCATACGCAGAAACGAGCGGTCCGCATCCCGGTCTCCGCGTGTATAAAAAAGACGGCACTAGAAAAAAAAAGGAGGAAAGGGCGGACACTCCGAGAATACGTGCAATGACAAAAGGCCGGGGGACGAAAGCGGGTTAAAACCCAAAAGAAATCCGCGGACCGTGACCGGTGTTTTTAGGACCACAGCCGATGTAAGATGGGGGGGCAAGGGGGTGTACAGCACGGACTACCGAAACCCTCATTAGTCACGCTAAAAACATCGAAAAGGGCAAATAAAACCGACCACATCGCCGTTGGGGGTGGGGCGAAAAGTCAGTTCCTGGGTGACTGTCAGAGCGTGCTCGCAAAAGAGCTTGAGCAGAATTAAGAAAGCCCACCAATAGAACGCGCCATGAGCGGGCGGTGAGACGAGAGTTAAAACCATGGGTGCCGCCAGGGAGCAAAATATCCGGAGGGCTCTGGTTAAAAATTCCGCATGGGAGACACAGGGCGGAAGGGCAGCTTAGCCTATCTTTCTCCGAGGCCCGCGGGGAAACCGGGCGGGGGATCGCTAGGGGCGGGAAAATCAACAAAAAAAAGGGCATCTGAAAACTGGTCGAGAGGGCGAGAGGTAAGAACCAGCGACAAAAAATCCTCCGCTACATGGGAACAGACACGAGTAGGGGGGATTGCGTATTGCCGAGCGGCAATATGGGGGCAATGATCGCGACGTTCGGCGGGCCAGGCTAGGGGCAGCGGATCCGGTCGGGGACGGAGAAAACGGCACCAGCGCAATGTTCGAGCGCTAACAAAAGAAACCGATCCGACCAAGAGGAGGCATGGGCAAGGCAGGGAGATTCCTCCGAGGGGGAGGGCGCGGGCCGGCGCCGCTGCCTAGGATTCTAAATCGAGACGCGCGAAAAAATCTCCCGGGGACATCGAGGACTAACACCCGGGCGACGAATTTCGGGAGCGAGGCTCACCGAGACGGGGGCGGCGGCTGCACTGAAGCGATAGACGACCGGAGCGCAAGGGGGACTGGAGAGGGCCGCCTCAGCACCAAACGGCAGATATGGGGGCATTAAGCCGACTAAGGGCCTGTCCGAGGAAATCAGGGACCAAAGCAGTGGCATGGGGGAACGAGAAGCAGCAGAAAAGAGATAAAGCGTCTGAGAGACTCACCAACCAAAAAAGAGTTTAAAAAGGGAAAGGACGTCCGGGGCACGGGCCCTGCACAAAGCGAGCCGGGGTCAATATTGGCAGGGAATTCGAGACCGCTCTGTAACAAGGCGGTGGAGGGGGAAAACAGAAAGCTCACGTGCCTTTTTGGGGCAGTTTCTTATTAAAGGAACACCGGGGACAAAGGCTTAGGTCTTCAACGCCAATCTCCAGAAAAAACGAGATCGTCGCGGAAAATAATCGGCAACTTCACTAACGACCAGATTGCGAAGCTTCCGCGCCGGCCTAGCTGCAGGCCAAGGCGACGAAACGTGGAAAACAAGGCGCTGTCTCTCACAAAAAGGAAGGGCCGGAAAGGCAGGAACAACGATGAAGAAAATGCGGGTCACGCGCGTGCTCGTAGATTGTTTAACAAGCAGAGACGGCGCAGTCGCACAAGGGACGAGAAGAGGAGCTAGCCCTCGAGATATAGGACGAAAGGACGCGACGCCCGCCTCGCGGGACACGGCGCCCCCTTTGCTCAGAAGGGGGGGGAAATTGAACGCAGAAGGTCGCAATGCTGAGCGCATGACGCGCATCCTGGAAAACACAAGAAAAGACATCGTTCATTTTGGGGGGGGGAGGGAGGCAAGAGTTTACACACGGCAGCGAAAGGGAGCCAATCCTCGCCGATCATAAAACCAAGAAAAAGAGCCCTGACCGGAGCGACAACAATCGAGCGAGATCGTTTTGTAGGCGCGGAGTGAACCATAAAAAGGGCGAAACAGCCCGGGGTCAGGAACTGGGAGTCTGTCCAGAGGAGCGAAGGAGAGGGGGT
>Ga0179593_1269644_pt1 | contig 14015 bp, 13 predicted proteins | sample CZODoug2_1_08_16_FD_185931 | JGI IMG/M metagenome (GOLD analysis project Ga0179593, IMG submission 185931) | Vadose zone soil fungal communities from Angelo Coast Range Reserve, California, USA - CZODoug2_1_08_16fungal (PacBio error correction) | ecosystem: Environmental > Terrestrial > Soil >...
CTTTATCCAAAAGAGGAGAATGGATACGGAACGATAGACCGGGTTCTGAACTGTCTGGGTTCGCCTGATTAGCAACAGAATGCGGGGGATTCAAGAGCGGCGGAGGAGAATTCTAACAACTCCCCGGCAAGGAAAACTTGCCAAAGAGGGGACAAATTACCTCAAGGAGGCAAGGAAGAAAGCGTGTACCTTCCAAAAGAAAAAAAGGACGAACAGCTTCATAATGAAGCGGGGGACGCCTGGCTGACAGAACAAAAATGAAGATAAAGTTTACGCAAGGCAAGGGGGAAATGGGTGACCCGGTATAGGGAGAGGAAAACACATTTCCGGATGCTTGAGGGAGTTTGCAACAACGCAAGGTGAGGTGGAGGGAACGGTCTGGAGGGGAAGGATTTTAGAAAGGCTTCTTCACAAAAAAGGGTGTGACATGGGACACGTCCGGAAAGGAGCCCCGGAACCCATGTTATCAAATTGTGGTCGCACCAAACTTGCGCTCAAGATTTAAGCAAAAATATGTAAGGGAAAACAGGGCAACAAGCGGAAATTTACCGACGAGACATAAAGACCACTAGGACGCCGGACAGGGCTGAACATCGGTTGCAACGCAAAAAGACTAAGGGGGGGCGAGCGCCGAAATGGAGTATGACAGGCAAAAACCTTAAACCCAACGCCAGCCAAGAGCGCTCGCCAGGAATTTGGACGGATCGCCTATGTGAAAAGGCTCGGTCAGTCGGAGGGTAGTGGATGGAAGCAAAAAGCAATAAGTGCAAAGAGGTGTCGATGGTTGCTCTAGAAAATAAACGGCGAATTCGGGACTTGCCGCCAAAGGGCGCTTCAAGTCAACCGCATCCAAACAACGGGAAGTTCGCCGACCAAGGGACACGTCGGGTCCCTGTTCCAGAAGGTCACCAGGTTCGGAAAGAAATAAAGGAACCAAAAAGGCAGCGCAGGGACGTCTCAAAAAGATCGCGTGCGGGACCCTGTACATCTGTTCATCTGGGCCCTCTAGACGGGGGGGAGTCCAACTACAGATGAGATAGTGGTAAAGGCCCAGAAAAAAACTTCAGGGGGCTGGAAAACACCCAAAGGGAAACATAATCACTTCGCAATGCCCGAATTTAGACGCCTGGTGTCAATCTCAATAAAAATGAGGTTTATAGGAAAAAATGGGTCGCAGAAAACGGAGGGTAGAACTCCAATTCCTGACTAAATAGTGAAATTAGCAGGAAAAGCGGGAGGACATGTCAACGAAACACACCTATCAGGGGTGGCACAAGGACGAGAAACAACGCCCTAAAATGGGGACTGAACACCAGGGCCGAGGCCACGCATGGGACGGAGACAGCCCTGTGGAACATTGAATACTACCTATCGGGGGCAAAAGAATTCGTCAAGGCAGTTGACGGCAGAAGGAAAAAAGCCACACCCTGGCTCACAGCGTTTCACAGCCCCTCCTAGAAGAATAAGGGGCGAGTTTCCCGATCGGTAGAAATACAGGGGGCGATTATTCTCAATACCGACCACGCCGGTCTTTGGTTCTCCGCTGGAGAAGTGAGAAGAATCATCAGAGCGCGTGAAATGCGCGAGGTACTTGGAGAGGCCAGACAAAGGAACTAGCAGATGAAGGCAGGCGAAATTCGGGAGTTTGGATACTTTTGAAGAAATGAAACCGATGGGCTACCATAGCCCCCGGGTCCACTGCACAACCTTCGTGGGTCGCATTCGGGGGGAAGTGAGGGGTGGGGAAACAGTAAATGTTCTCCATAAGCGCCTCGGGGCAAGCGAATCAGGGAAAAGTGCGAAAGGATGGGTCAAGAGGAAAGAGGAAATTTACAAAAATCATTACTGTGGCGACATGACAATATAATGCCGGAAAGAAGCGGGGGAGAAAAACCGGGCCAGACTTCTGGGTGAAAAATACAGATGAAGAAAGTACGAAACGTTGCGACCGAGCAAAAGGAAAGGTAAAGAGCGTCCTGGAAAGGCCGACCAGTGAACAGTGGAAAAGTGAAAAGTACAACCTGGAGAGGCAGACCCGAAGCCCTTAAGCTTCCGCAAAAAGATGCACAGAAAGGGGGAGTGCAGACATATAGGGCAGATCCGAAAAAGCTCACGTGTATTGAGTAGTGGAGAACTGGGCACATAGATCAGAAAGGTATTACAGTCCAATCCCGAGGAAAGGGTTAATAGGTAGGCTGTACACAAGTGGGGTGAAAGGAAAAGGGGCGTTCAAATTTTAACGAGAAGAAACCACTCCCCAACCAACTATTCCTTAAAAAAAGGAAGGAACACTCAGAGTACGGAGAAGGCAAGGGGTACCAAACTCAAATGCCGATCGACGGAAGATGGCTTTTACCACCGTGGACCAAAGTAAAAAGACAGCCGGGGGGGGAACGATATTAATGGCCAACCCCCCACCAAGGCTAGGCTATTGGAAGACGACTAAAACATGGGGGATAACCAAATGACTTTAACTGTTAAGATGCAAAACAAAGAAAATCCAGACTTTCGAATGCCGGACCCAACTCACGGTACACTATCGAAGAAAGCCGCGTGCCGGGGTCAGACGGCCTCAGCACGGTAAACGCCGTCCGGAATATCCAAAGGTCGATCCGCAGTAGGTGAGACTACCTAACTTGCAAAAGCCGAAAACATGCCGATCCTTATGGGAAAAAAAGAAGAGTCAAGAAGCACCAACGAATACCGTTAACCTCAAAATTTCAACAGACGGAGAGAAGAGGTTCACATGAGAACATCTGCGACATTTCTAAAGCCGACCGGCAGGGAAGAAAAACCGACTGCAGCATCTTGGGACCGGGGTCAACGACCGAAGGCCGGTGCACCCGGAATGCCAAGCATAAGAAGGGGGAAACATCAGGAGGTGCTGGAAAAAGAAAGAGGAAAGATAACGGGACAAAAAGAGAATACGCTATCAAGGGAAGCGAATATCTTCTTCAAGCATGCGATTGAACGCAATCGGGAATCAGCGCGGGTGGGGGCCTCAGACGCCTGGCAGGGAGAAAGCGTCCCAGAGATCGGGAATAGAAGATATAGTCAAACAAGCGTTCGTCGCTGAAGTTGGAGAAAAAAGGAAAGTGCGTAGAAAAATAGTCGGGGGCCACGTTGGTAAGTTATAAACCGCAACGCGGGGAGGGAATCTTTATGGAGGTACCCACCCCGCACATTAGGGGGAAGGAGAGGGAACGCAATTCAATAACCCTTACTCCAAATCAGGTCGGAATGAAAAAGAATTTGTTTCAGAAAATCATTGACCTACACATCTCCCAGCCCGAAGCAACTAGATTAGAAGGGTAGAAAGAATCAAATACGACGGAGATAGAGGGACAAAAGAAAGCAACTCCCATGACAGCGAAGAATGGCCGGGAAGAGCGTAATACAAGCTGGGGACGACTAGCAAATCCGGAGAGGGGGACGCTCGAGAGCAAGATTCTCAAAAACAAAAAAGGTCAGAGGAAAAGAAAGAGTGCGGGTCTGGGTCACGGCGACAGGGGGCCGGTCAGAAAAATACCAAGTATTACGCTCTGGGTAGGGAGGGAGGTAATTATCATGGAATTGGGAGAGAGGCTGTCTAGATATCCAGGAGTGTTGATCAGCAGGGGGAAATGATTCATCTCGTTGAATAGGAGAAAACTGTAGGAGTTAGGCTGATTACCCACTCCGGGGTAGCAAAAAAGATCCTGAGCGGGCTAAGTTGATGACTCTGCTGGACCTTACGACAGAAAGAAGGGGAGGGGGGCACAAAATTCCTCACACCATAGTGTTGCTTTTGTGTACGGGAATGAACACAGAGCCTTAAGTGAAACATCTGCGATCGCGCCAGAAGGCTCTGATCCACTATCACTCCCAACCGGGGCTAGTCTATCAGAGAAGAAAATCACTGGAGCTCTTTATAAATCTCCAGAGTAGAGCCAAAGCCTTCACAGATATGGACCGTTCATCGTACGATTCGGACAGCAGATGCGCTCGAAAGACAATTGCGAGAGAGTGAAGATGGGTTGACCAGTGTCGCCGGAGAAGCGTGGGGTCCTTTTAGCAACTTACCCTATGTGGTTTCACACATGAGCTGGCCATAATCGGAAAAGGAAGAGTAGTTTGATCCATAAAAACGGCGGCCGTGCGGAAAGTGGAAAAGGAAACGTGACGGCGTTATCAATGAGGCATGATAGCAAGAAGGAATCGCGCGGCGAGGTAAAATTGAGTACGGATAGGGGGGTGCCTTGGCGGGAAAGACGTCGCAAGCAGAGTCGGGTCTTATTCGGGGAGCGGTAGAGGCCAAGCAAGAGGCGAGCCCTTAAATCTCAAGCCGCTTTCATTGGGACGGCCATAACACAAGGGACCCTTTCTCGTAGCATTAGGGTTCAACGGGTGGGGGAGCGTAAGTCGAGGAAAACGATGGACTTCCTTGGTGGAAGCGGCATCGAAAAGAGAAGATCATGGTGAGTGAGGATTAAGAAAGGAGTTATCCAGCAGCAGACATCTCGGAGGGTATCGATGTCCTGGGATACTGAAATTGAAAAGAACCTCAAAATGCACGTCTACATATGGGCAGGAGGGGCAGACAGGGCTTTGACGTCATGATCATGTCGTGTTCAGGCCCTCGTGTCATGGCTGGGTGACGTGGGGCGATAGGAAAAAGTGACGATAGGTTCTTCAATCTGGGAATTTCTCCACGACGCAAAACAATGCGATGTATTGGACGGATACCGGACGGATCAGGGGCAGGCGACTCACAATAAGAAAACTGGTAAGTCTACGGACGGTGTTACAAAGAGTAGGAATCAGGTTGAATTTGGTCCTGCGGGGAGTCCGGGTCGGAAGCTTCAGGCTTCAGTGGAATGGCATCTCCCGGTTGTACTATAAGTGCTCCAAGACATTTCGACATCCTACGAGCCTGAGGAGTTAGGGAGCCTGCAGCAAAGGTAGGCAGAGCAGTCGGGAAAAAGAGTTCACCCGAATCTGGACGTTTGTGTCACGCCGCTGCGAAGGGCAAGGCTATTCTGGTTCGCAAAAACAAAGGTGAGGTCGGCCTGGGAGAAAGGGTTCAGTCAGGGATGATTCACAGATCATTTGCGCCGACCATGCGTGACGAGGCCGGACAATGGGAATGCCGCATATGGTACTTAGAGGAACAGCATCACCTCAAAAACAGCAACCCCACACTGGCTGTCGCCGGGACCCCGGGTACTTGATGCCACGGGGTTCCGTCTTCAAAATAATACAAAGCACGATGATGACGTACGACAGGCGTCAAAGAAGAAAGGGTGGTCAGGGAGCGCACATACCTCGGAGGGAAGGTTGCAAGAGTCAGGAAAGTCTTATATGAAAGGTCTAAAACCCAGGAACAGACAGAAGGGTCCGCGGGATAGTGGGGAGAAAGAGGGGAACTGTATCATACAAGGGGAAGCGGGACGTCTCCCGATCGCCGAATGGGATTAAACGGAGTTGCGACCAGGTGGGACGGTGAGAGGCAAAAGCATGAAGGGGGGTTAAAAAAGAAATTTGCGCGAGTCTTAGGATATGCACAAATGTACACATTTAGGTCTTCAGGCCCATGCTGGCCCGGGAGGAAATGATTCAGGCACAGAAAAAAAAGTGTCAGGAGAAAAAGAACGACTACGTCCTTATTTCACGTGGGACAGATGGAAACATCATTCAATTATTGTACACCGGGCGGAAGAAGATTTTAAAAAAAAAGTTGTGCAGTGAATAAAGCAGGAAGGAAGATGTGACACAAATTCCACCTCAAAAGGACAGCGAAACAGAGAGGGCTTAGACGGTCTTCGCGGATTGGGTTGGCGGAAGAAAGGTTGGGGGACGGCAGGGGAAGGGATACAAGGCATAACGGAAAAAAAACAGAGCCAAAGTTTACACACGCAGGGGGGGATCGTTCGAACAGGCAAACTGGTGGGTACTGTCAAGTTATCTCCTCATACATTGAAAAAGAAAGTGTTTGAAGGGAAAAAAAAGCGGGGCCAGTTGTGCGGAGAATTAAAGGGGGGGTTGGAGGGTTGCTAGGGTACAAGCAAAGGAGGGACAGCAGGCATTTGAAAAGTATGGAAAGGGCCGGAAAAGGTAACTGGTCGTTCCAGCCAAAGAAACATTCACCGAGCCAAAAACTGAAATTAACCCTCTCGTCCGCATCCAAAATTAAAAAAAAAAAAGGAAGAAAGCGCTGGTATGACAGAAAAGGGTGGGGTGTGAACATGGTAGATCTATAAAGCCTTGTCAGGCAGACCAGATTCAGAGGCATGGAGTTTCAAGGTTTTCCAAAAGGGCGGAGTCTATGTGTAGAAGGATTTCTCCGAAAGGATAATTCTGGGGGGGGAGGCAGGATATATTATGGATAACATGAAAGAGCCTGAAGGGGAAAACACAAAGGGCTCCAAATTGTCTGAATTGGTGATAAAGATCCGGGACGGGTACCAGGACAACAGGGGTATCAAGCTTTCTGGAAGACTTTCAAATAATAAATTCAAAAAGGACAGAAAGAACACTTGGAAGAATGCTGCAAGAGCCAGCAGGAGAGGCAATGCGGCCTCGACGCCTTATCCAGTAAATGACACATGCCTTTCTCAAAGGTCTCTTCACATATTTGGGATACATTGGAACGAAATACCAAGATGGAAGGGAGATTCTGCGTCATGCACTCTTCATGGGGAATGCTTTCTCACCGGCATAGCAATTGGGTTTCAAAGGGAAGATAGTGGCGGGGGGGAAAAAGTTGGGGGTCCTGGCATGGCTGTTGGTTAAGCGTCGCGATCCCTAAGAGAGGGGAATCAATACAAGTGGTTGGGAGCTCAAATAGAAAAGAAAGTCACCTGTAGTCTCGTGTGATAGACCCTCGCTAAGCAGGAGGGGAGAAAAAAGGAGAGAGCAAAAAAAACTAGGTGAGGAAAGAGAAGATGGAGGTGAGTCCCCAGCGGAAACGGCGGGGAAGACCTCTCACAAGAACGAGATACCGGCGGACTGGCTGGTAGAAGTTATAGCAACAGAATTGTAGGATCCCTAGACTCGGTAAGAAAATGAGAAAAAAAAGGAGCCAAGCCGGCAAACTGACAAGCCAGATAGTCAAACAGGGACCTAAACAGGAGAGTCCGTATAAAGATTGGTCTCAACGAGGACCCTATGAACCCTGACGCAGACTCTCAAAAGGCAGGTCAAAGGAAAGATGGGGGGGGAAGTCAAAAACTTCTTTAAACTGATAAAAAAAAGCATCTGAAAAGAAAAATAGTGCGCAAGGGGGGACAAATGTGAGCATGTTAGGGGGTGTCGGAGAGCGTGCTGAGCCGAAGCCGTGCAGTGGAGATTGCGCATTCAAACAAGTGTGCGTTGGGCACGGGCAGGGATTGGGGGGGGTCGGTGGACCCTTGTAAACAGGATTTTCAGTCACAGAGGGCTCCAGGGGTTAAGGTAAAAACAAAGGTCAAGGAAAAGCTGAGCCCATGGACAACCATTGGATAAAGTTGAGAAACACGCGCAGGGAGAGCAAGAGAGGGAAGGCACTCAATATTTAACTTTCAGAAACACAGAAGAAGGGAAACGGGGTCAGCGAGAAAGAAGAGACCAAGAAGAAGCCGAAGTGGAAAAAAACAGACTTTGACACTCAAAGGAGAATTAAGAGAGAGCGAAGGCTGGATCGTCGAAAAACCCGAACACCAACCAACCGAGCCGTGCACTCGCGGCCCGGTTAAGGGGCGGAGGATACGCCGCTGGAGCAGTGACGGCAGAGGGGGGAGGGGGAAGTTGGCCTGGAAAAAGGACACCCCAGATCCATCGGGGCCTGGCTAATACTATAATTAAATCCGGAAGGAAGGGGGCGTTCCAGAGCACCGCCACAAAAGGAAGGCAGCCTACCACTGCCACTCAGGACCATTCTAAAACATGGAAAGAAAATTCAAAACTAACTTGTGAGGACCATAACTCATCAATCCAGGAGAGAGGAGGGAAAGGTAATATCCATCTGGTGCCATCTGCACCTGCGGTGGTAAGAAGGTTGGCAGGAGAGCTGTTACGACCGGGGGCAGCAAACAAATGTCGTGGAAAAAAACCGAATGTGAAGAAAACTTTACTAAACAGAGCCAGCACGGCAGGTAAGGAAGCGAAGGTTGTGTGGAACCAAGCGAAGGCAGGAGTAGCGAGGGAACAAAAATGTTCGAAGATGGTCTCTAGGCAAGCCGCAACGGTAAGTACACTAAAAGCTTTATGCGAAAGAGGGGAGTTCACGGACAATAGAAGACTGTCAGGGGGAGGGACGTGGACACGCCGGCACTGTGAAGTCAAGGGGAAAGGGAGGCGGAAAGGTCAACCGGTGAAAACAGACGAGGGGTTCAAAGACCTTGGAAAAATGAAGCTAAATTACTTGGGGGACTTACGGGCAAATTGGAGTGTAACACAGGCAGGGTGAGAGACAAGCCGAAAGGGGGGAAACTGGTCAGAAAAAAGGTACGAAACAAGAGAGGAGGCATCAGCGGGAGATAGTTTACCGATGAAGATTAAAGACAAACATGGTTCGATGCTCAATACCTCCAAGACAACAGCAGCGCGGACCTGCGGAGGGCGACGCGGGCGCAGTGCGATCAGCAACAAGTAACGTGATAATGCAGAGAAGGGTGAGAGAGACAAAAGATGTAGGGGAGAAGGGAGAAGTTGCGGGGTATAAGGACGAAGAACCAGGGGGAGAGGCACAAGGGAAAAGGCAAGCACTTTGGTTGTGGCGGAGGGGGTTGGGGGGAAAAGTGGGTGGCTCCTAAGACCTAAAACCATGCAGCTATGGCATTAATGGCTGGAACGGAGCAGGTGTAAATCTCCACAGGGGTACTCATAAACCGGAACCTTCTGCCCAAGGAAAGAAGGACACTTGTGGGCGAAAAAGACAATAACTGCCGACCTCAAGCGCGAACCAATGGGACAATCTTCTGTGTTGGGGAAGACTTCAAGCTGCTCGGGAAGAAGGAAAGGGGGGGCCAGGCGACCAGACACGGAACGAGCCTCGTGCGGGAGTGCCTCAAAAGGGAACTGGCGAAACTGAGGAAGGAAAAGCCGGGAGATTCAGAAACACGACGGCAATCATGGAAAAAACCTCACCAAGATCCGGAAACACCGGGACACATGGAGAAAAAAAAAAATCGCGTAAAAAAACGAAACCGGACGCAAGGGTATTCGTGAGAAGTTCATAGAGAACGAGGATTCCGGGGAAGAAAAGGGAATGGTCCGCGTACTTGGAAAAAGGAAGGGAAGACAAGAGAGTCACAAATTTGACCGAGACGAACACGCAACAGATCGTCCTTGAACCGAGGGGAACGACCAACAAGCAGGAAGGTTACGGCAACCGGGAGGATCAAACCACGACCATGCCTATCTAAGGGAAGAGGGCGGGGATCATCCGTTACCGGAACAGGGAGAGGAGACCGCAGGATTCCGGGGGGAGCCCACGAGGTACTAAAGAGGGAAATAAAAGACTCCAGGGGGCCCAAATCTTGAGCGGAACGCTGGAAAACCTACTAGCCAAGAGAGTTGTGACCTCCTACCAGGGGGGTCGGGGGGGCACCCAGAGCAACAGGCACCCGTCAGAGGAGAAAAAATAACCGCTGTTCCATGGTCAGTTAAGGAAGGGGGAAGGAACGAGCATTTAAAAGGTCGAGCCGCAGACTTGTGCTGACAGCCTAACTACCAAGCGATCAACGGAGGGGGGGGAAGGAGAACCTCATAAGAAAAGGCACACACTAGAAGTAAGCATGTTCCCCATCGACGCGGACGGAATTCCTTCTCGCGACTCGCAGTGATAACGGCATAACGCAGGACTCACTCCGACGCAAGGCCGAAGGTTTATTTATCAAAAGACTCATGCCTTACAAATTCCTTGCCAAAGAAACGGGGGCGGGAAAAAAAACGAAAAAGACAGGGCTTTGGCTTGAAAAGATCCGCTCGCTTCTTTAAAGGAGGAAAGGGTCGACAAGAAGCAGAGAGCGAAAAAACTGTAGCGATAAGTCGTCAGAAGAGACAATTAAACGCTAGATAGCAGGGTAGGTCCTGGGGAGAAAAACCTGGCGCGCAGTGGCGAAATAAAGATATCGTGATCTAAAATATAGCAGCGGTCGTCGCTGATCTTGATCCCCTATGTACTCGTCAGGGATTATAGGGGAGGGTAAAAACGATTTTTCAGCAACCCACTCCCAGACGGGTGATGAATCTGCTTTTGGAACCTACAGTCGTGCCGGGCTAGGAAAATCATATTCAGCAAACCTTCGCACAAAGATTCAGGATCGGAGAAAAGAAGTGTGGGAGGACATCGCAGGATAAAGCTAAAAGCAACGCTCGAACGAGAGAATTAAGGAAAAAACAAACAAACCGATATCAATACCGCAAGCGGATCTACCGCAGCCAAAAAATGACCGAAACCGCCTGAAGAAAGCAACGGAACAAGGTAGTGGGCACCCGACTGTTCGACTAGAAAAAAGGTCATCGGACAAGAGAACCAGCTATCATTCCTACAAAAAAAAAAATTATTAAAAAAGAAGGGATCTACGAGAGGCCCGGACCTGGGCGCTAGTAGACAAAAGACTGGGGTACAGCGCTGTTGAGGAAGGTCATCAAGGAGGGGAGGGGAATATGCTCACAAGGTTCGAGCTAGACTGCGTTTTGAAGCTGGGGACAGACCGTCTTAATTCCTAGTCATTAGAAGGGAGGCGGAAGGTTGAAGGGGAAGGGGAAAAAAAGGAAGTGGTAAAGAGACGATTAATAGTTTACAGAGGGGAGAATCTGAGTGGTTCCGCGGAACGGAAAGAAGTGCGGAAAGAATATTCCAATCCCCCGATTTGCTTTGTGTTCGGGAAAAGAGGTAGTGGACTCGCACATCGCCGAGACTCTGTATACCTCTACACGACGACAGACTGAGAAATTCTATAAGAATCTCTGGACAGGAAAAAGTAACGTCCAGCGTATATCCACAACAGGGCGAGGTCAGTCATGATCCGCCATAGACAGCTCCGATTCGTACAGGGGCCAGAGGAGCTCAACCAGTAAGAGCTATCCTGATCACTTGTGGACGAAAAGTTGAAAGGAGAAGCTGTCCCACTTTTCAACACACAACGCGTCAGTTTTGGAAAAAGCTTAGGAGTGTGCCGGAAGGGGATGGAAAAAAAGAGTACGTGGAACAATCCCAAGAGCGGCCAATGTCGGGGATGATGAAACCCTCGAGTGACGGGCGGCTTATATCTCCCATGTAGGGTCAGCCTTAAAACGGCTCGCGAGGGGTAAAATTCACGAGGATAGTTGGTGCCTTGGAGGATTAGGAGGATAGATCGCTGGGGATAGATTTGGGGGGTGCATGGGCACAACCCCACCCAAAAACCAACAAACACAAAACCACACCAACACACACCCCGAAGACAACAAAGGCAAGCTCCCTTTATCGGAAAAGGGAAGTGAAGTGAAGAAAGGAAACCCTTTACACCGGATGGCAAGGAGGAGAAGGAGGGTCAGTTTGATCTGTACCTCGAAAGAAAAAAGGGACTGATCTTCTTGGTGGGGAAGCCAGTCCGAATCACGTGGGTATAAATTGACACATGACGGTATCAGCACAACTAGAAACGGGGAGGGGAGAAGAAAAGCTACTTGCGGGGGGTCGAGGCCGGGAAAGAATGTGTCACCTGGTCAAGCCGGAAAGTAGTCGGGAGGAAAAACCAAAGTTGCGCCGAGGCTAGGCTGTTGAGTAAAGAAAGAGGGGAAGAACGCAGGGTGCAAGGAGAGTGGGGCTTGGGGTATTGAGGGAAACATTGAAACGAGAGCGGTCGGGCAAATGCTGGGCCAGTACAAACGCGGACCAAGGACTTTATGAGGCCGCATACACCGGCGGGAGCGATGACGGCGAACCGGAAGCAGCAGGGGTCAGGAGGAACGGAGGGGTGAACCGCTAAATGGAAAAGGGACCTGTGGACTGCGTGTATCTCTGGGCGGCCAGCTGGGAAGGGGGACAGTAAGGGTCCTGCCAATCCCGTGGTGACTCGCTGGGAAGACAGGAAAAGGGGGGGAGGCCGTACCCAACGAGGCGCATTACCTGTCTTTATCAAGGCACAACGGAGTCCGAGAACAGATGAGTATACTCCCAGCCTGACGGTGGTTCGACGGGAGAGGGACGCAGGACATGGGGTCCTGTTAACAACGGGAGGGTCAAGGTAAAGGGTCGTGCTTGGTGATGAAAATTGGTGCGCCGCCCTGACGTCCGTAGGGGAACAGGGGGGAATGCCGCGCCACGAGGATAAGGAAGACGGGGAAAAGGTGGGACACAGTCCAACCCCTCATAAACCGGCGTGCCAGGACCCAGTGGAGAAAGGCAACTGGTTAGGAGGAAAGGGGTAAAACGGCGGAAGAGGTAAAACCTCTCTTCCAGAGGACAGTGGTCGGGGGATCTCAGAACACTCTACTCCTCAAAGAGGCGTCACAGCGATCTTCAGGAGGAAGAACTGCACGCTGGAGACACCATACATCAGGATCAGAGAGGGAGGGGGGGGGAGCAATGCGAACGGCGAGCAACCCCATCGGGTAACGTGAGCAACGTGAGACAGCCGAGGGAGGGAGAAAAACTTCACGTCTGGAAAGGGGCCCTGTGGGAATTCCAACCACTGCCGGTACAGGGGAGAAGAAAGGTCGGGTGCAATGTGAACATTAGATCTAAACACATTGCCTGGAGGGCAAGACGGGAAATGTCTGCCTCAACACATAATCTTGTACGGGAAAAAACTAACTACGTCGGATTTTAGAAGCCTGAATCACGATGCCGAATGAAACGGAGTGAACAGTGAATACTTGGGGAATTATCGGGAGGTAGTTCTCGAACCATTTACAAACGATAAATCACTACAGGAAATTGACACAAAGAAAATCTAAGAAAGAAATCGCAGTAGATTGGCAGGGGTTCGGAGGACTACACCTGGGTGGGTTGGTGAGACAAACGGATTCTTAAAGTAACTATGAAGGACATAAACCGAGAAAAAATATTGCGCGCCCCACTAGGGATCCTTGAAAAAGCATGAGACCTCAAGAACATGGGGGAACGTTGAGTCACTTGTAAAAAGTGGAATGGTGGAAAGGAAACATCGTGTGCCACTTTGGGGAAAGGCGAAATTACCAGGTGTGTTGGTATGGGGGGAAAAAAAATCACAGGGAAGCGCCAGTGATGCAAAGGAATCATAAAGAGGAAGGGAGCACGGAAAAATGATCGGTTTTCTCTTGAAACCACTTTGGGTGAACCAGGTCAAGAAAAGGCACTTAGACAGAGCGAAGACAACAAGCCAAATGACCATGAGATAACGCAGGTGAAGAGAGGGTTGGTTGCATCGGGGCTGCATCGAAGCCAGCAGGATACAAGCACGGCAGATTTCCTGAAGGGAGTTGTCAAAGATTGGGCGGAAAGGTAGAGGTCTATGTGGATGAAGTTCGACAGAGGGACGGTCAATTCTGAGGTTCTGAGTAAAGTAAGAGAGTGAGGGCCGTACAGGGAATCGAAAGGGGAGTGGGGAAAAATGATCAATGGTGGCGAACGGGTGATAGCTTCCTTACGGGGACCATTACAACATTTGAAGCTGGCAAAAGGGAAATACCAATGCACAAAGGGAAAACTCAAAACAATTGGAGACTGTAGTTGCAACTCCTCACCACTCCCTTCTTGACAATGACTAATATCCCATAACAAAATTCTCACAGATGCCGGCGAAAATTCGGACAGAGGGAAATAAGCCATGACATTCAACAAAAAGGAGGGGAATAGCGGCGTCAGGCAAGCGGGGAAGAGCAGTTTGTCACAAGCTTTAAGACCGTCATCTCAGGTGGAGTAAGGTTAAGAGAGGCGTCAAGTTTGCCCTAATTGTCGTTTGGGGGAAGTTTTCTGATCCGCAGGCAGGGGGGATGAGAAACACAGGGGGGAGATAAAGGCGAACAGACAAGTCAGAATGGGAAATCAGTTATTATATTTCAGACAAGAGAACTCTTTCGGATAG
>Ga0179593_1407110_pt1 | contig 14015 bp, 21 predicted proteins | sample CZODoug2_1_08_16_FD_185931 | JGI IMG/M metagenome (GOLD analysis project Ga0179593, IMG submission 185931) | Vadose zone soil fungal communities from Angelo Coast Range Reserve, California, USA - CZODoug2_1_08_16fungal (PacBio error correction) | ecosystem: Environmental > Terrestrial > Soil >...
TCGGGTTACAACGATTCAGAGGGAGACGAACACGAACCTCAATCTGAAAAAAAGAAAGACTGCACGCGAAAGCAGAGACTACCGTGGTTGTCCACAAGGCGGACAAGTAAACCAGGACGGAACGGCAAAGTTCACGAAAATGGGAAGAGAAATCAAAGCGCAAAACTAAAGCAAAAGGAGTAAATCTCACAAAAAAAAATAGGATGGGAGAAAAAAAAGAAAAGGGTTAGAAGAGTGGAAAAAAATGTTGGTAAGGAAACGAGGAAACAAACAAAATCACAGGGGTTACGAGGGGAACGAAGTTCAACAAAAAAAAAACAAAGCAGGTTAGGCCCAAGATGCCAACGCAATTGGAGCACAGGAAAAATCCTGTGTGGGAAAGAAGCGCAAAAAATGTGGAAAGTTTTGACAGGCGGGAAAAGAAGTGAGAAAAACGAAGAATTTAATTGAAAAAATAAATTAGCTGGATGCAGAAAAAAAATAAAGAGAAAAACCTGGAAGAAGTTCCACGTCACAGAAAACAGAAAGGGAGATGAAGTGGGAGAAATTTTGCATGAGGGAAAGAAAATGAGTGGAAAAAACGCCGACACGTAAAGTCAGGGATGACGGTAGGGAAAGAGAGAAAAAATAGGGTGAGAAGTGAATTCAAAAGAATCCTGAATCCAACCGAACAACGGTCGGGAGGCGTGGGGACGACGAACCCGCGGGAGACAGAAAGGTTATGAGCACCCTGGGAGAGGCGGGACCTGAAACTGCAAACGGGGTCGGATGTGGCGGGCACTGGGAGAAAAAAAAGGGCCCAAAGAGGGAATTAAAGAAAGGGGTGTGGATTTCATTGGAAGGAGGGAGAATGCTCAAAAGAAATATCGGACAAAGAAAGGTATGGTTTACAGAGACGGGAGCCACGGGGGGCTTAACCAGCCGAAGAAAACAGTTGAGGGGAACAAAAAATGGACCTCAGGGAACCCGTACACTCACAAGGAAGAGGAAGCAGATCGAAGTGTTTACCAGACCATAAAACTGGAGTCAAAAAAACCCTCAGGGATAAGGACACACCAAGGCGGAAAAGACGAAGGCCGGCTCGCCCAGCAACTGCCGAAGGAAGGCGCGAAAAGCCCTGGCACTGGCAAGTAGAAATGGATCTATCGAATATGGTTAGGTTGCAGACTCAAAGACGATAAATTGTCCGGCCCGGAAAGCTCTGAGGGGCGGACACGAAAGGGGGGGGAGAAAAAGGGACCGCAAGGGACTTGCCATCTAAAAAAGTTGAAAACTCAAAAACGAGAAGAAAAAGTAAGTGGGTAAGAAACAATGCGATTTGAAACAGAGGAAAAATTGCAACAAGGAAGGGAGAAGAAGAGGGAAAAAGTAAAAGAGGGGACTCCGCCACTAAAAAAAATACCACAGAACTTTAGAAGAATTGGACAGCAAATACAACAAAAGGGAAAAACGTCGGAAGGGGGAGAGCCAAATGGAAACGTGGTGGCACGGGGAGAGAAAGACAGGGGAGGGAAAAAAAAAGGGAGGTGGAGACTCACGGGTGCGGACTAAAAGCAAGAGGGGGGCGAGTGCGCCGGATACTAGCAAGAAGACGTAAGGGCGCGGGCCGGAATCCAGAGTGTAATCAAACATCACATAAGTGGGCCAAGGTGAGCCCTTTGTCTTTGAATTGCGCAAAAGTAGAGAGCACCCAACTTGGGGGGGGAAGCACCAAGAATCGCGATGGTACCATTCGCACCACAACAAGCAGCAGCCGGAAGTGGGGGGCCTCAGTAGGGACAGACCTCAAAAGAGGGAGTCTCATCAAGGTAAGAGGAAGGAAAAAAGCGGTCGGGTAGAGGGATCAGGAGTAAATGACACAAAAAAACAAAAAAAAAGAGAAACGGACTGACAAAGGGAAACTAATCAAAACAAAAAGGGGGTAAAGGAATGCGAAAAAAGGAGAAAGGAGTAGACCAAGAAACAAGAGGCCGACAGTTGGCACCTGGCCAATAATAAAAAAAGCCACACGTCAGGACAGTAAACAGGTCAAAGAAAAAAAGGTCATAGCCTGCACAAAGAAAAAAAGAATGGATGAAGACCCAAATAGTGGCACAGCGGTCAAAAAAAAAAAAACCTGACATGGGAGGAGAAAAGTTATCAAATAGCCACAGCGATGCAAAGTTTACAGCAGTGAATCTCCACATGTCGAGGGGAAAACGGAAAGAAAAGTCCACCAACAGAGTGTCAACATTTTGTACTCGGACAGAAAGGTCAAGGCAAAGGAAAGACCCGGAGGTGGGGATGTCACAAAGAAGCCAAAAGAAGGAAATGGGTACGGACTGGAGAGGGAGAAGAGAAAAAAAAAAGATCCCACCTCAAAAAAACAAAAAGAGGTAAAAGGAAGAGGGGAGTGGGTCCACGAGGAGAGGGGAACCAGGGAAAAAAAAAGGAAACAAGCCGATGTAAGTTCGGTGGGGGGGGAAAACAAGCAAAGTGAGAAAGGAAAATTCAGACAATCGCGAAAATGCAAGAAAAAGAAAAGGGGGAACGGAATGATTTGGACAAGACGAAAGGGGGGAGATTCGCAAAAGTGGATGCGCGGATAGGTTGAAAATGGCAACTAAGGGGCTCAAAAAAAAAAAAGAAAAAAAAAAAAAACCGGTCAACAACATGCAATATAATGGGGACGGGCCAAAAGGCTGCGCGTGGGAAAGGAGGCGAAAATTAAGGGACCTGGCTGGAAACTGGGTGCCCGAGGCTTGTAAGGGTTTTGCGGGAAAAAATATTCCGAAAGGGCAGGGACGGGAGGGCGCTAATGAGAAAAGATCGGAGAAAGAGTCAGCAAGGCATTATTGGGGTTCTACTCTTGAGGAAGAATAAACCAGGTGTGAGGGGGCAAAGAGGTCCGGAAGAGGGTGGTGTTTTTGAGAGGAAGGACACAAAGGGAGTAAAATACCAGATACGGTCGAAAGTGGTACAAAAAACGACAGATGAATGAAATGAACTAAAATCACGGCGGTCCCGGGTGCAAAGAGAATTGACGGACAGCCACTCCAGATGACTGGCTCTGGCTGACGGGTATATTGAGGGAGGGAGAAGAGGAGTGGGGTTCAAAAACAAAGCCTGAAAGGTTGTTTGTTTCTCTGTTTTTTCAAAGCATTGCGAAAGGCAAGAAAGTGGGATCCAGGGCCCACGAAAGATTGTTGGCGGTTATCGAAAACAAAGAGCAACAGATGTGGATGTTTACGGAAAAAAGCGCCAAGCACGAACGAGCGGGAAAAAAAAGTTCAGGCAGAAAGACACAAAACGAAAAAAGAAAAGAATTTGCGTTGCCCAAAACACACCGAAGAATCCCCCCTGAACAAGACAAATTCTCCCAATGCAAAGGGAAAACGACGAACTACGTTGCACTTTAAAGTGAAGAGGAAGCCAGTAGACATTTGGGATTTTGACATTAGAAATGTTCGTCCGGGGGGGGAAAAGGGAAAAGTCAGGGGAAGGTCTTTGGTGTGAGGCACGAGGGATCAAGTTTTAAAAAAAGGGCTCAGAGCTTGGTCTCAAAGAGGTGGGAAAGAAACTAAGGCGACGTGTGAAAAAAAAGAAGAGTTGAGGGAAGCAACTCAAAAAATGACGCGGGGTGGGGTGCTGCGGTGAAAGAAAAGGGGGCATGCGCAAGGAAAATTGGCAGTCGGATAACATTAGGACAAAAAAAACGACGGGGACTAAGACTATAGAGAAGACTTCGCAAAAAGGCGAAACATAGGCGAGTAAGAAACAGAAAGAGGGAACACCAGTGAGCTCGGCGGTAAAAGCAGCGTTGGGGGGGACCAAACCAAGAAAATTCGTATGGAAGAAAGGGGGAAGGGAGAAAAAAAAGTTGCAGCAACTAAACGTACACAGTGTGGGGGGAAGAAAAAAAAAGAAGGGTTCTGAACCTGCAGATAACACAAGCCTCCACGAACTTGGAGACGTGAGGCGGAAAAAATGGGGATGGTGGGAAACAAGAAGTTGGGCCCGTTGAAGGTGTCTCTGAACAATACAGGACCGAATTGCGTACACAAAGAAAACGCAGCCAGCATTAAAAGATAAAAAATCCGTGGGGGGCAGCACGCAAAGTAAAAAAGAACAATAAAGAAGTTCGTCAATAGGTGAAGCGGCACAAAGTGTTTGTCCCAGGGGTGGAGGGCCCGAAAAGCCGACGACGGAAATGACGAAAAGCACACCGCACAAGATAAATAGGCGTGATGCATCACCGGTTGGCGGGGGGGACAACCGGCCAACCCAATGGGGAACCGAAGAAAGTGTTCAGGGTGACGGGAAGAGGTTTTGAATCCAGAAAAAAAGGGAAAACAGAGTGATCATTGCACGGAGACGAATCCCAGAACCTAAACGTAGAGTGTTTTGGGGTTTGTAACGTTCGGATTCGGGCGAGGACCAGAAACGCCCCAGATCGATCTAACTCACGTTTTTAGAGACAGGAGGAAACGGATAAAAAGAGGTGAAACGGAGAGGGGGTGCAGGGGAAAGACAAAAGCGCAACCGGCAAATTGGAATGAGCCGAGGCAAGGGTCAAATGAAAACAACTTTGAAAGCGGGCAAAATCAAAACAAAAATGCGACCGCCAAATTTGTACAACCAGCCGTGCGGGCGACAAGCACACCCAAAAGGAGAACTGTAACCACGGAGGGGTGTTCGAAAACTTAATTGGTCAGGTGAACGGAAAAAAAAGCCGGTATAAGGGGGTCTGGGGGGTTAGAAAAATGTTCCCACACGGTAACAAAAAAGGTGGTCAAACTCAGGAACGTAACAACACGTGGAAAAATTTGGATTTGGTCCACGAAAAAAAAGCAAGGTCGTGGGGCAGGAACAGTATCACTTGAAGCTTCAAGGTGCTGCTGCTAATTAAAGGGGGGGGAAGGGGCCGCCCAAAAGTTCCCTGGGAAAGGGTTGGAAAAAAAACCACGTAAAGCGGCACTAAAACAAAAACCAAAGCTTAATTTCAACAGGGGATTTCGGCGGGAAGCAGACAACCTAAAGCAACGCTCGCCTGGGGTCCAAAAATCTATACAAAAAAAGAAGGAAGATGAAAAACTGAGGAAAAATCTTTTAAAAAGAAGGAAAAGACGGAGGGGAGCCCAGCAAACTCCAGCAATACCTAAGAAACTGGGACGGCGAGCGACGTGGGGTTGGTCAAAGTAACCGTCAACATGACATGGCATCTAGAAGAAAAGGGAAGGTCAAAAAACGACCAGAAGACACAAAGGAGAAGAAAAGGGAGTGAAAGAAACAAAAAGAGGCGTGCAAAAAAGGGAACCAGAGGGGGAAAAAGGTTTGGGGTAAGGAAACCTCGAACAAAACCCACTAAAGATGTTGCCTCGGCCTAGTGCAGAACCAAAGCAAGGAGGAAAGCACCCCAGAGCCGCATATGGGAAGCCTTGGGCAAATAACCAGAACCGCAAAGGGAGAGCGCGGGGAAAATGACAGGGCCTTCGACTTTAATGGAAAAGCGAAGAGTCATGAAAAGTGAAGGTCGCGGGGGGAGGCTTGGTAACCAAAAAACAAGAATGCAGAGGCACAGCAGGTTCCCACGTCGACGAAACGAAGGATAATAGGGCGATTTGAGGAATCCAGACACAAATAATAGAACGGAAAACACTCCGAACGAGCAAGGTTCTGGATCGTAATACCAAGTTTGAAAAAAAAGGAGGGAAATGAAATAAACCGACCGACCCTAAACAGCGCGGTTTCAAGGCGGGACCCCCGCAGGGCGAAAAAGGGGGAAAAAAGAAGCGAAAGTAGAAAAGAAGGAAGGCCTTATAAACCGAAGCCAATGCGGTGGGGTGTACAGGAAACCTGGGGGGAACAGAGGGGGCACAAATCAACTATTCAAAACAGACGGATGGGGGAAATGGGGGGGAGGGAACTGGATGGGGCGCGGGCATCGCAACGAACTTCAGAAGGATGATTGGTTTTGGCTCGGAGGGAAAGATACACCTACAGAAGCCCAAAAAGGAGGGGGACACATCAAGAAGAATCCTCCATGCAATGAGATGGACAGAGATCAAAGTTTTCCCAGAGCTTAAAAAAAAAGGGAGTGCAGCCACATTTCATGAGCAGCCCAACGGCAATAAGAAGGTTCGGGTCAAAGAAAAAGGAAGAGGGATGGAGCGGAAAAAAGAACGGTTCCAGGATGAAATCCGGATCATCGTGGACCAGCCGGCAGGAGCCAGCAGTCAAATCGGCGAATAGAATTCCGGACGGGGGAAAACCAGGGGGCGACTTAGCAGGCGCACGCGACGCCAAAGTGGCGAATCGAAAAAAAGGGGTAAACAAAGAAGAACAAAACGCTAATTAAATTTGGGAGAGGCAAAGGAAACGACCGCTGGGTTGAAAGAAAAAAAAACGGGAAGTCAAACAAAACACATGGGATTTGCCAAAAGAGAGGAAAAAGACACAAAACGGGGGGCGAAGGACTACCCACACTGGCAAAAAAAAAAACACGGGAACCGTAATACCTTGTGGCCGCGCAAATCACAAACAGGGGTCAATGGAGGAGGGGGGGGGCGAGGCCAAAGAAAAAAGGGGGAAAGGACGATAGGTATGGAAATGGAGTTGACAGGGAATCAAAAAGGACGACGAACAAACGTCAAGAAAAGGGGTGCGTCGCCGAACCCACACCACTTTTGAATCGCAAAGTCGACACGGGACTGACCAACCGGGTACTCATCAGGGTTTAGCAACAGCACAATCGAAGGGAGGGAAAAAAAAAGGGGGAGTGGAGGAAGTTCTAACAAGCCATTCGAAGGAAAAAAAAAACAACAAGGGTCGCTTTGGAATAAACCAACCTATCGATGGGATGTCTAGCCAAGACAAACGGAGTGGTCAAGCAAGTCGCATACAGAAAGAAGGAAGCGGACAAAGCGTAGGAGGAGAACAGAGTCGGAGTAGGAGGTTCAAAACTAACCGGCGGAGTCTAAAAAACCAAAAAACGATTCACGGACGGGAATCAGTGAGGATCAAAAAAAAAAACAGGGGACCGGAGTGTCAAGAAGACGAATAGTCGACAAGCACAACGACGAAAACAGGAAAGTCCCGATGTCAAAATCCCAAAAAAGGGGAAAACATAAAGGAAATTAAAAAGTAAAATGACGCAAGAGGGGAAACGCGGGGACTGGGAGAAACGCCACCCACTGGAGAAGAAACAGAGGCTGGCAGAAGGAAGAAGGGAAAGAAAAAGCCGAGGTCAGTTCACGCGGCAATATCCAGGTGAATGAAAAAAGGGGACCCGAACAGGGCAGGGGAAGCAAATTGTTGGGTCAGCCGAGCCCGAAGGGGAAAACCAAGAACAGAGGGGGGGACTTTGGAAAAGAAGCAAGCAGGCGCGTTGTCTGGGGGGGCTCCCTGAAATAAATGAAAAAAACAAAAACGGGGGGGGGAAAGGGGAAATGAAAGAGTTTCCGAGGAAAGCCGTATTTCTCACCAGGGAAAAAACAAGCGCCTGCTGGTCGGGGGGAACAAACCGCATCCATTGTCGAAAAAAATTCGGGGGGACTAACGGAGAAAAAAAATAGAAATGGAGGGGGGAACAGGGGGACCGCGTGGGGGGCAAAACCGACATGGATTGCACGAAAAAGGAAAAGCCGCGGACATTTTTCCTCAGTTGAGACCACCGAGACGCGCACTGCAAAGGATAAGGGGGGGGGCGGCCAGAAACGGCATCCGCGTTGGTGCGCCACGGCGATTACTATAAAACTGTTCTGACCGGGGGACAACGGGGGGAAAGGTGGGAAGTTGCGGGTGATAAGCAAGGGGGGAAGGGGAGAGGGCGGCTGAAGGTGGGCACCTGGAAGGCGAAAATCTCCAAAAAAAAAGAAAAAACACGAAATAAATCGACACAGACAAACAGGTTACATTGTCTCAGGGAGGAGAAGCACAGTTGGAAGGGCAAAGGGTCCGAGTCTGGTGTGGGTTGGGTTGGGGAGAATAACAAAATAATAAGAGACGACGACGGCTGTTACTTAACCAGGGGGGGATGGTGCAGTGCACTGCGCAGGTAAAGAGGGTCAGCACAACCTAACGAAAACTTGATGCCTGCGGTGCGGTTCAATGAAAAATCCCGAGAGGCTTTGGGGAAAACAAAGACGGGGGGTTGGGGAGGGCAAGGAAACGGATGGAAGGTCAAAGAAAAAAGTTCCATCACTGAAACAAGGAGAATGTACCGGGGGGGGAGAAACTAAACCAGATTGTTACGGAAATCGGTCACAAAGAGAAAAGGGTCGTCAGAGCAACAGAAGGGGGTGCGCGGAACTCAAAACCAAAAACAGCCCGAAAAAACAAAAAAAGAAAAAATTAGAAATCAGCAGTCAACAGACGCACGGACACGGGGCAAATGGAAGGGGCAGGAGAAAGCGTCAACAGAAATTTGACCCTGGGGGGGAAGGAACGAGGGGCAAAAAGGCAGAGGAAGCAGGGGGCAGGGTTTGTTGAACACACGTGGCCGGGGAGAGAGATAGCAAAAAGGTTGAAGGGGAGTGAGAAAAGCGCTGTTCACAACAACCCAAAAGAGGAATTTGTGAAAAAAGACCTGAGGGACATCGCAAAAATCGGGACCAGCTGTTGTTCCGAAACTCCAAAGGGAACTTTAAAAGTCCGGGGTGTTGACTACGGTGAGGGGAAACTGGGGGTCAAAGAGAAACAGGGAGGCCGGTGGCGCCCTATAGTGAGTAAGGCAGGAAAGATCGAAAAGATTGCCGAACAAAAAAAAAGTCGAAACAACATCAAAAAAGGGGCACATATCAATAAGGAGTAAACAGGAGAAAACGTCGAAATCAGACGGACAGCAAGGGGGAATGACGGAAAATGGAACAAAAAGGGGGAGGGAAAATAAAAAATGGGAGACAACTTAAGACCTTTAAAAAAAAAAAAAAAAGGAAGTGAAAAAAATAGAGTGGTAAAAGTGGGTTCAGGGGGAACCTGAGATAGACGGAAATGCGACGTGGGAACGAAGAAATGGTAAGGGGGGTGGAAATGTGAAACCAAAAGGGGGGGCCCACACGGCGTGGGTAGGCAGAAAAACGGAGCCATTCGAAAACAAATACAAGAAAAGGGTTGCAGGAAGAGGGGGGGGGCAGCAGCGCAGTACAAAAAAGGGCAAATCCACTAAAAAGTGCCGAGTGCGGAAAAATCTGTTTGAGCCAAAGGACAAAAAAATCACGAACGTTGGCCTCGGGAAAAATTCATGACCGAAGAAAAGAGGGACGGGGGCATCAACCTGCAGCCGGCAGGAGAGAAGGTGAAGAAAAAAAAACCGCGCACGTGGGGGGGGGCGGGTCGGGAAGGATTTTGGTGGTTGGGGAATTCATCATGGAGGAAAAAAAGAAAAACCGTGAAAAAGTTCTTAGAACCAACAGAAACTCGGGGGGGGGGCCAAGTATAGTTTTTTGCAAACTCGTAGGCCGCGGTAAGAGAAAAGACGAAAGAAGACGGAGTCTTCACTCGGGTGTTGTCGAAAGACACGGGAAAATAGAGGTTAAGCTGCTTGGTGCGGGGGTTATAAGAAAAACAAGTAGACAAAAACTGTAATGGGAAGAGAAAGGAACACGGAAAAAAACCGGGACCAACAACGCGTCAAAAACTGGGTACCAAACACATACGAAAAGCGGTGAACCGACCACCGTGCCGTTGTCTTTCACCAGCCAAAACTGGAGAAGATGAGAGGGAATCCGGGCCAGGTGGTTGCGGGAACCCTTCGGAACCACTGGAGTGGAGAACAGGGAAAGCCAATGGTGATGAGGGGTGACATTTTGGAAGAAGGGGCCAGTAACAAACAGGGGTGGTGGGTGTAAATCGACGGTGGACTAAACAAAAACGTTGGGACGATTTGGGTTCCACACAAAGAGGAGTGATTTGCTCAAAGTCCCAGGAGGACCTTGGCCAGAGGTAAAGAGGGGCCGTGAAAATTCCAACTATTCGTGGAGAAAAAACAAGGGGCACAAAATGGAAACCGGAAAATGTCCTGAAGCCCGGGGGCTTGAAAAAAAAAAAGAGAGAGCTGCGAACCAGCCCGAAAAAAGACTTCTTAAAGGGGTCAAACGCGGGAGACGGCACTCCAAGACCGTCGAAACGATGGGAAATGGGTCAGCTCGACTAAAAAAAAACAACGAGGTAGTGAGAAGGGTAGGGACCAAAATCTTTGTTAAAAAGACGACGATGGGCAATCAGAACCAAATACGCGGGAAAGAAAAGACTCTAAAGAAATCAAAGGAAAGGGGGGGGAAAAAGAGGTACCACAGGACAGAAAGGGGGCCGGGCGGACAACCGAAAGAAAAAAAAAAAAGACTCAACAACCGAATTCGTAACAACAAAAAGTCTAAGAAAGGGGCAAACGAAATGAGATTTTCGGAGAAAAGGGGGGTAGAAAAAGAAAGTGGGCAAAAACAGGGTTTGGTTAAGAAGCGAAAGAAACAGAACCCAGATTGCCAACACACCATCACGTCAGAAAAAAGACACACCGGTACAAACCCTATCGAACGCACAGAAGGCCAGAAAAACGCACGGGGTGAACGGCATGTGGGGACCAAGTTGGGACGCCAACTGAAAGTGAACGAGAATTTTCATGTAAAGTAAGGGGCCACGTGGAGCTGGAACTCAATACAAGGAAAAAGAACCGGGCAACCAGGTTAGGGCAAGCGAAAAAAAAGAGGAAGATCGGAGGGGCCAGATTTCTGCAAAAGCACGCCATACGAAAGGGAAACTCAAAGCGATGGTCTGGGTCGTTCAAAAAAGAAGAGTAAAGCAAAAGGGTTGAAGGAAAGGGACTGGGAAAAAAATCCCGAACGACCCAAAACAACTCGAAGGTTTCAGCGGCGAAAAAAAGCCGCGAAAAAGGGGGAGGCAAGCAAAATAGAATCAGGGGGCGCACCTGAATCGAGCACCAGTGGATGAAAACGGACTTTCGAAAAAAAAAAGGCCCCCAGAAACTTAGACGAATTGATGTGGGGGGTTGTGGGGTTGAAGGCAAAAGAACAAAAAGGCTCCACGATACAAAAGATCTGGTTTTTGTACAAGCAGCGCAAACAGCACAGACAAAAAAAGAAGGCCAACTAGGTGGAAATCACCAATGGAAACTCCGAATCCGTAACAAGGAGTGAAAAAAAAGGAGAGATGGGGGGGGAAAAAAAAAAAAAAAAAAAAACGGTCAGGTGTCAGGCAAATTCAGAAGAAACCCACAACCCGAATTGATTCGGGGGAAAAAACCAAGCTGCAAAGATTCGCAGAAGCCAAAAGGGGGGGCGTTTGGTCAAAAGATATGAATCGGACTTGAAGAAAGGGAACCCGGGGTTCGGGGGGCTCTCAATCAAAAAAATACGGATTCCGCGAGCAACGGGGGGCGATAGAAGACGCACGCAAACGCAATTGGACCTGCAAAAACAGTGTGAAGAAGAAACCAACCGGCATGGGAGGGACGCAAAAGAACCGCCTTCCGAGTTTGTGGAAAAGCAAAAGAAGGGCCACCTTTCCACAAATTTGAGTTGAGAGAAGAAAGCCCGGGGCCAAAAAAACGGGGAGCTCACCGCAAAAAACCCGCCCCACTACAAAAATCACGATTCCCCAGTATCGAATTGGAACGCAAAGACCCAAAAGGGGGAAAAAAAGGGAGTCGGCAAGGGGAGTCGCGCCACTTGGTTGTAACCAAAACGGGCACGTCGCAAAAGGATCAAAAATGAGTGTGGGAAAAAGGGAGCGTCAGGGTGTCAACGCGCAAAACACAATGGAAAAAGAGGAAGCAAACCGCAAAATCCACGCCACAAGCGGCGAGGAAAGATCGGGAGGGGTGGTGTCACCAACAAAGGAAAGAGGGAATCTGTGGGGGAAAAGAAAGGCAGAAACGGTGAAAAGGAATAAAACAACCAAAACGTCCTGGTCAGGCAAAAGCCTAAAAAAAACAAGACCTGAAAAAGCAAAGACGGTTGTGGTGTCGCAAGTACGATAAAAACAGGAAATTCAAAATACATAGTAAGAAAACAGCCGTACGCCAGCGCAAGGGAAAAAAAACGGCGGAAGGACTCACAAAAAAAAAAGTTCCAACGACCTGCACAGCAAAAAAATTGGTTTGGGTAGGACTCAACCAACCATGTACAGAGAAATGAAACCGGGAGATAAAACATACATCAAAAGGAAAGAATGCCCAGGGACCGGATATGGCCCGGCAAAAACAGCATAACCATTCCTCCCCAAACTCTCCGGCGATGATACCGCAGGAGCACGAGGAGAGCGTGGGAGGGGCGCGCAGTAGGTAGGGGCAGAGGAATGGTGGCGGGATGATCGAGTATAGAAATTAGCATGGAATGGGTGGGGGCATAGGTATAGAGGGAGATCAGGAGGAAAGGAGAAGGCAAGGGGTCAGTAGGATAAGAGGGGGGGAGGTAAGAAGGAATGGATGAGCGAGGGGCATAAAAAGAGAGCGTGGGAGCGGAAGAAAATAGATAGAGCGAAAAGGAGGAGAAACAGCGCGTGGGTGGAGGGGGGGGCGACGGACACGTGAGGCACGAGATGCAGTCTTGCGGGTGGTGGGGGTGGGGATGGGATACGCAACGGTCGGGACCGGGGTGGGGACGAAACCGTCTGGTAGGAGCTGTCAAAGAGTAGGGACGGAGTACGCTAGTATGACGTGGAAGGAGAAACCGTGGGTGGGGTCGTACGAGAGAGAGATTGTAGCACGAGGAGGACGTGGAGGGTAGGTTGGGGGTTGAAGAGACGGGGTCGAGGGAGGTGGGCGGAAGGAGGGAGGGCGGATGGAAGCACGAGGAGGACATGACTAGCTAAACGCAGGGGTTCAGGAACGGGGAGACCAAGACGGGTAGTGAGAAGTAGAAAGTACACAGACAAAGCGGGATGGGCGGGAAAAGATGGAGTAGGGAGGGGTGGGGTTGGGAAAGGGTATGTTGGCACCATTAAGGATGGGGGGGGGGTGGAAGAAGGGATAGGAAAAGGGGGGGGAGGAACGGGAGGGCGGAGAATTAGCGTTAGGAGTGGGATAGGAATGATAGGGAGAAAGTAGGAGGCGGCAGGATAGAGGGGAGTTTGCGAAAGATGGGGGGGTGGAGAGGGGTGAGCATTTGGACCATTGTGGGGGGGAAGGGGGGGCAACGGCAAGGTTGGCATGCGGGGGCGGAGTTGGTAAACCATGGCCGACGAACACATGGGGCCAAGGGGTACTGCGGGGGTGCAGACAGGTGGGTTGGTCGGGGCACGGATGTTGAGGGAAGGTGGCAGACATGGGTTTGGGGGAGGGTGGAGGGGAGGGTGGGGGGGGGGGGTTGGGTAAGGGGCGGGGGGTGGAGAGTACGGGGACACAGAGGTGGAGCATACCCTACCCTGCAGGGGTGGGTGGGAACGGAGGGAAGAAGGTGCGAGAGTGGCCTGGCGGCGGTGGGGCAGCGGACGTAGGAAATGTCGAGAGGAGGAGGGGGGGGGGGTTGGGTTTGATTGTGGGTCGTAGGGGGGGGGACGGAAGGGGGAAAGAGGAATCGAGCGGCGCAGAATGGGGCAAGAAGGAAGGGGTTAGGTGGAGGCTAGGGGTGATTCAAGCGAGGGGGGCATAGATGTGTAGATAGCGGGGGTGGGCAGGGGGGGACCTACCAGGAGTGGCAAATAAGGAAGCCGGATTAGCGCACTGGAGGTTTGTGTAGAGTAGGAAGGGGCGAGGATCGAGGAAAACCAACCTGAAAACACCCCATAAAGTCCAAAAATAAGCTCCGCCGAAAACGCGAAAGAAGCAAAGACAAAAAAAAGGCGTGAAAAGAAGCTTCTTGCAGTGTGCAAGAGTGAGTATGAGAATGGGGGCACTGGCGCAGGTGGGCAAAGAGGAAAGGTACTCTGTGAAACGCGGCAGGTCCAGCCGAAACTGCTGGGGTCTCATTTGTTTGAAAAAAAAACCGGTTTTCAGAGAGGGCAATGGTGACCTCCTGAAAAGTGGCAACCGAAAATGAAGAAGAAGTCAGGGCATTTAAAATAACGGCCTTACAACGAAA
>Ga0179593_1477056_pt1 | contig 14015 bp, 9 predicted proteins | sample CZODoug2_1_08_16_FD_185931 | JGI IMG/M metagenome (GOLD analysis project Ga0179593, IMG submission 185931) | Vadose zone soil fungal communities from Angelo Coast Range Reserve, California, USA - CZODoug2_1_08_16fungal (PacBio error correction) | ecosystem: Environmental > Terrestrial > Soil >...
CGTGACAACAAACCGAAAAAGCTCGGGAAGGCAACTTACAGATAAGGGTGGAGATCGTTTACGCAAAGACCCCGGGAGACCAACAAACAGTAAAAAATTAGTGAGGCGTGCATGCATGTGGGCAGCAAACGAATGTTGAGCAGGGACCGACAGCGCACCTGCGGGGGGGCTGAGCCGCTGGACGAAGGGCCCAAAAGATGTGAGACATTGGCCTCGTAACAGTCAGGGCACCTTGGAAGAGCCAAACGGGACGCTGAACGCCCGGAAGCACCCCAGAAAGGAGGGGTTTCAGTCTTGGCGAGAGGAGGAAAAGAAGGAGGGAGAGGCAACGGGAAGAACAGGAGGGCCTGCGCGTGGTCCACTTATAAAAAAATCGGCATGCCGTCCGCTCCCAACTGAGGAAGGCGGGCAAATGTGCAGGGTTTCGTCGGGACTCTGATAGTGCCAACGAAAGGCTATCGGGAGAGCAATCGAAACGCCGGGCTCGGGAAATCGAATCATCTTCTGCGGCAGCAGGGCGATTTAGAAGCAAACTTAAAGGTGGCGATGGGATCTTTCCCGTGAGCCCCAACAATTTAAAAGGAGGCGCACTCCTGCGACGACAAAGTCACCGCAACGAGCATGTCGGCGAAAAGATCAGGGAAAGGGCCAAATTAACCAAAAAAAAACCAGGTGAGGGGAGGCGCCGGGGGGGAAGTAGAGGGCTCTGATCCCACGAGGACAGATCTGATATATGGTCTTCGGGCTTCCCAACCACACAACAATTATGTTGTGGTTTCCGGTCCGTGTAACTTCTAATCCCTTGGTAAGATCGGCTCTCCGTGCCACCTCTCAAGAGTAGAGTCCATCAGGTAAAAGCTCGTCGTGCAGCTCTTTCGAGCCCGTTAATATGCTGCCCAATTGAAACTTGTGTGGAAGCTCTCAGGCACGTGCCAGATGACCGAGATGCCGCAGCTAGAGGAGGCTCGCCGGGAGCACGTGCCAATCCACGAGGATGCTGGAGAGCGGGCCTGGAATGGGACGGCAACTGATCAGAGTGAGGAATGGCCACGTATCGCCGGCTCGCACGTGGAAAGCAAAAAAAAGCTGAACAGAAGATCGGGAGGCAGGCCGGGGATTCCGGAAACCAGCCGACGCGGGGCAGTGCGGATACCACGGGGGTAAAAAAGGAGCCGGGCGGGAAAAACTGGCCGCTTGGGGAAAGGGGGGGGGAACTCTCCAAGGGAGAGGTTGAGGTCCTCCGCGACCCGGCCGCCGACATAGGAGAAGCAACAACGAGCATAGGAGGGGGCCCCCAACAATGACCGATGAAGAACGGAAACGGGACTTTCGCGCAATCGGTCGAATCTCGGACTAACAAAGCCAGGAAGACGTGTTGAATAACGGGAACCAATCGGCTGCGTGCATGCGTGACCACCTAGGCGTACGGTCAACAAAGAGTTCGCAAAAAGTTTTAAGAAGATGGGGGGGTGGTCACCCGCCTTCTATCTCACGGGGGCTGGCTTTGGAAAAACGCTAACGAAAAATGGTCACTTAGGCACTATCTCCGTGCCGGACCGGTGTCTACTCTAGCGTTCGGATAAGTTCGGGGTAAATCTCTGTACCTACTCAAAACGAGGCTAGAAGAAATAAAAAAAGATAGAAGCTCAGGGAAAATGGCACTTCCCACAACACCGAATAAGAAGCCAAAGAGAGCCAATAACCGAAAGATCAGGTGGGGAGGGTTATGGGGACCCGAGGGCGGGCATCGGTAAAGGGCCGACGGAAAGCCTCGAGGGAGTATAGACAGCAATGCGGACCAGATCGAGGGATGGTGCGCATCGCGCGCCACTAAAAAAACCTCAGGAGAGAAAAAGGGCTGGACAGTCCAACTCGGACGGAACCGCTGGCCAGGAGATCGGAAAGTGTGTGCAGAGACGGATAAGTCGGTGAAGGCACGGCACTCGCGGGAAGGGAAAAGCGAAACCGGAGGTTTCGACTCGGTCTAGAGCCGGACCGGAGTCGCTGGACCTAGAAAGCCCTCCAGGGAACAAACGGAAAGAAGAAGGGGGGCAGCGGCCTCTCTCGAGACGGATGCTAAAAGAACCCTGAACCGTGAAATGAACCAACCTCGCGGGAGCAACGAGATTAGAGGCGAGCAACCGCCAGACCTCGCTGTTAAGGGAATTGCGAAACACATCCGGTCCCGTACGGTGAAAAAATTTAAAAGGACAGATATAAGCATCCTAGGCGAAACTTACTGGGGGGGGAAGTTCGAATTCGTCAAGACCGTTCTCGATCTAATGAAGGGAAAGCGGGGGCTGGGGTAAGAAAAAAATACTCGGCTCGACTGGAGGGGAAGTACTTAGGAAAGCGGCCGAAGGGAGCAGCACCCAGTTCGTAGCTTGGGGGGAAATTGCTAAATTAACGAATTTCCACGAAAAAGTGAGATTTTCAATTGTGCCGAACTTGCTGGGGAAGCACGAGCCAACGGAAGGTTCGAAAGAACTCGAGGAAAGACGTTAACTTGTAGAGCATGCATTGTGTCAACGTATGAGGAAATAGAGGACAATCAGGAACTCGACTCGGGCCGACCGCAAGAAAGACATTGATTGCCATGAGGCGCTCAAAAACGTTACCAACAGGAAATAAATAAAGGGACTCGGATGCGCGGGGGTAGCGAATCACACGAACGCTTGCACCAAAAGACAGAAGACCTCGAAGTATGAGGGGCAGAAAACGAAAAGGAAGTATTAAAACGGGGCAGCGCGGCTGCGGAGGCTAGAGATTAAAGGAAAAAAACCGGGATCTGATTACAGCTGAGGCCCTGCGAGCCCATTGGGGGTGATGACAGTCCAGAAACGCAGATCGTCTGGCGTCCATCGAGCAGAGGGTAGGAATGCCGGAGCAGAGGGACAGGGGATAGTCGACAGAGAGAAGCCGTCACTTCTATGAACCTTCAACGACCAGACTTCTCGAACAAAATTCGACAACCACATCGCCAAAATCTAGAAAGTAAGTAGAACACCCACGGAGGAAAAATAGATGCCCGGACTCGCGAGTGGGGGCTTCTGTGGAGTTTAAGATCTAACGAGTGGTCCTCGGCGGGACCACCAAGAAAGGACAAGGACATGAGGAGAAGCCGTTAGGAAAATGGTTTCGACTGAAGTCACTTGGTCCAAAAATTGGGAAAAGGACCTTCCTTGACATATGCAAGTCTTCCGAGAATAATGCAAATGAACCCGTCGGGATCAACGTAGAGATCAGAAAGACGCAGAAAACATCAAGGTAAAGAAACCGCAGAGTGGGTCTTTAGCCCCCGCATCTCTACCAGCCGCGACCGGAAAAAAAGCCGCATTCATACTTGTAAAAGGACCTACTCATCGAAAAAGAACCGGGTGAAGGGTGATTATGCCCGGGGCGTGGGGTGCGGTACTAAGCAGTACTGCGCGAGTCACAAACTCGTAACCAGACGGTAAGTGATTAAGGAAATAGTATTCTTAGAGAAAAACGGCTGAGAAGATACGCGATGATCTTCAAATCCGGACGAGAAAAAACAAAAGAAGCTTATTAAAAAATAGTAGAATTCTCCAGGGTGTTAAATGACGCAATCCGTGCGAAGCGTTCGGGAAATGGTTGAAAGATGATAGTCGCGGAAATGTGTGGGACAATAAAATTCTGACTTCTAAAGATCAGAGGGCGTTCGGACTCTTTCCCGGGGGATCTTCTAAGAGGAGCTTTCCTTCCAGACCAAGCCTTAGCATGCAGGCCTAACCCTGAAATAGAGGCGCAATTGCGGAAGGAGTTCGTCAACCTGAATATGTTTTTCGCGCACGGCCGAGGGTCACTGAAGGAGAGGAACAATCCAAGGAGGGGGGGACCAAGTCGTGGAAATAATCGTGTCGACATATGAACGGACACGTCGTTAGGGTGGAAAAACAAGAAGCGCGCTGGGCGAAAAGAGGCGACCTCGAGGCAGGAGCGGCGATCAGAAGGGAAGAAAGCGAGAGAGCCCGAGTTCTGAAGAAAGCTGCTAAATCTAGGGGCCGGCAGAGACTGACTATACAACGTCGTCATTCCTCCCATTAAAGCTAGCGGCAGGGCGTTGCTGACCCGTCGCGCAAGGGAGAGTCTCTGACTTCGGGGAAAAGGACACAAATGCTTTGCGTTGTGACTTTGTCTCCATCAGTAGTACAAGAGCCTTCAGGGGGTTTAAAAATGGCCACGAGGGATCATCACGATCGACATCCAAATATCACCCGAGGACGCCAAAAGTCAAAACCAAGGAAGGTTAGCTTCGCCCAGTACAGGGACCGGCCCAGGATTAAACCAGACCCCCCACCTTGATCTAAGAGGACCGGTACGGAAGCTCCCCGGCACCTTTAGCGAGGAGGAAGGGAGGAGAATGCGTCAAATGTCAGATCGGAGTCGGGTCGAAACTGGCTTCCACGGTGATCGGCGAACCCGCCGCAGAAGACCTCATCCAAACTTGCATACTTCAAAAAAAAAACAGTAGGAAGTTCTGCGTTGGCATAAGCTCCTAAAACTCGTCCTACAACAACGAGGGCATAGGCCCTCGTCTAAGCCCATTCCCTCCAAGAAGTGCTGCCTACTCGCGCAGAGCTTGTTTCTTCCAGTAACTACTCTCCAAGCGAAAAACTTTTCATGTTTCCCACATGATGTCCTACTAGCGGGCGGGCAGATGCTTAAACGCTCTTAGATCGAAAGGAGAACCAAAAAAGACCGGACAGAAAGAGAAATTTGCATCAATTAATGGTCGCAGGAGGGCGGGGAAGGCCGGATCCGAAGGCGCGAGAGGACCTCAGCGAAGCGGCGGGCGAGGCCACCGGTCCTCCCGCGCAAAAACGAACCGCTCAAAAAAATAAATTCGCAACCCCCACTAAGTTCTCCGCAGCCGCGTCCCTTTGGCCTCCGCCCCGTTCCAGACCAAAAAACCCGCATTCTAGAAAAGCAATTCAGAAGATCGGAATGCCGGGCAAGGAAGGGGCCAACGGCACGATCCGCCTGCATGCCATGAAAACGCCGGAGTGACACAGTAGCTTGAAAAGCCGCGGTCGGGCGAGGGCTCTCGGATTCGGAACACGTATCACCGAAAATTGCAAAAAAAAGCTGTCCTTCTGCCATATTAAACGACGAAGAGTGACACAAGTCCTCCACCTATCCGAAAAACGCCCACCTCTTAGTATAACCGAAATTGAAGAATCGTCTTGAGAACCTCAAAGCTTGCGCCCAAGCAGGTCTGGTGAATGCGAAAGTATTCTTGACACCTACGGCGGCGGACTCCTGAACAAAAGGTCGCTTACTCAACATCCCACAAGCTAGGCTCTCAACATAAAGGAGAGAGTCCTCGAATACTACCTAAACACCATTTGCTCTGTAAAAACTTGATCCGTACAGAAAGTCCCTGAGCGGCCTTTGCGTTCACGAGTAGCGAAAATCGGGAAGCTCATTTCTGCGCCGCCGCGAACGTCCTCCACGCTCGTCCCTCAGTTGCGTTCCTCTCCAGCGTGCTATCTGCACACACAAACCCACGTTCCAAATCTGCTCGACTACACTGGTACCCTCGTCTGGTGACTCCTCTCGTGAAACACGCGCGGGGGTGGGCAAAAACATCGGACGGACCAACGGGTGCACTCGTGGTGCTGGGGTGGGTGGGAAAGTGGGACGGGCGTGTTCGCAAGGGGCCGGGGGGAGGGCGGTGCTGGGGGGAGCGTCGTGGGCCCCCATAAGGGCGCGAGCAGAACGGCGAGAGCCATGACGACAGGAGAGGTATAGGGGAAGCCGGAGCGCGCAGCCAGCGGGGTCGAACTCCTCCTCTTCAGCAATTCTGAGCTCAAAAGAAAAAGAGGGGCGGGGAGCTTCCTGACAGGGGCGATCAGTCCCGTCGTCGGAGATCATGGACCCCTTCAATGGGGTCGTCTCGGACAAGGTCCGTCATGAACCAACGGACCGCGGAAGCGGCTGCCCACCAAAGGACCCGAACGCCGCATACTCGCGAACGAACATTGCAAAAATGGACCTAAGCCAGGGGCCGGGTCCGTATTCAAAAGGGAGTAAGTATCAGGAAGGGCGGGTGTCTGGACGAGCTCCACCAAAAAAGCTCGCCAAACCTGCAGTCACCTCTCAAAACAAAAAAGCTGACTTTGAGTCGAGGGCGGGTAAAAAAGGCTTATCATCTCCTACAAACAGGGGAGGAAATAGAGGACGGGCCCTCAAAAAGCTAAGTCAAGATTGAGCACGCAGGGGCATGAGGGGTGCGGCGAGGGTGGGGTCGTCGGATAACCCGGCACCTAGTGGTCTCGGAAAGGTCTGGACAGGACGGACTGAATCGTGAGCGAGAGGGCAATGTGTTGAGCAACCGAATGACTTTTACGAAACCACTTGTGGTATACCTCTCAAAAGAGCGGGGTTCGCTTCAGCTGGTCTAAACCCTTGACAGGCAACCGCCTGTAAGGGGCACCCCGCGTCTCAAGAGTGAATTACCGCCGTAGAAAGTGAATCCCGCCTCTCTCGAAAGGGGGGGGATGATTCAGAGATTTAACCAGGCTAAGAAGGGGACTAGCGGCGATGCTTCGCGACAGAGAGACTTCCCGGCCCACCGACCTAAATGCACTATTTCCAAGAAAATTAGGGGCGCGCGCTTTTGCAGTGAATAGCGGGGGGAGACGGAGGTTCCAGTAGCCTCCCGACACTCCCGGGGGAAGATCTAATCAGCCTCATGGGGGCCTGTCTGTCTCCGGAACGGCGCGGGCTCGCTTTTAGAAAGAAAGAAGCTGCAACGGTCCCGGGAAGACTTTGTCAGAAAAAACACGTAACAGCCACCCGGGATTGCAGAGGCTGGAACGACCTACAAGACCAGCTTAACACAACCTCCCTAAGCTCTCTCCAAAGTAAAAGAATATTCCACGAAACGACCCACATTTGAGGGGCGCCCTTAAAGGAAAGAGGAGATCTAAAATCTCGCGCTGCTGATGGCTTGGAGAGAAACCGAGCGTTGAGGGGCCCCGGGGCTATGTTCTGCTCCGATGGAGCTGGGAAAGGCGAGAACGGTTAAAACGAAATAGAGCGGGGGGGTACGTGAACCGTCGGGGGGACTCTCTCCTAATTTAATTCAAAATTGACTTAAAAAAACTGGTATGAGGGGGGACTTTATTGGGGCTTGCGGTTTAGAACCTATTGGCCTCAGCCAGTCAACGCTACGGTCTTTCCTTTTCAACGGTTCACTTTCAAAAATTTCTCACCTCTGGAGCTAGTTCCCTGTCATAACGAGTAACTCTGAGGTAGTCGTCGAAATGCAGGGACCTTGCAGCGGTAAGGGACCCGGTCCTGGACTGGCTTTCAGGAAAAAGACAGTCTGAGCCGTCCTAAAATTCGAGGCCCGCGTGGGGGGGCGCTGAGTGCGGGGTCTCGCCAAGGTGCGCACGATGAGGATCTTAATTGGTGGTGCAGGGTTTGATATCTAAGGGCAATTCGGTCGATGCAAAAACAGTTAAAATGTACGCTCTCAAGAGAGCGCTAGTGGTAGTTATACAGTGATCTTCCTGAAAAAAACACGGATAACTAAAAGCTGAGTGGTAGGAACACGTCGAAGTGTATGACCTGCCGTTTAGTAACTTGAAGGGTCGCATAAGGAAAAAGAACCGGGGGGGGGGGAAAGGCCCGCTAAAAGCAACCATCACTCTCTTCTTAATCACAAACACAACGGCTGGGGTCTAAAGCTGCCCTGGGAAAAGACAAGGACGGTAGGCGGAGGCATTCGACCTACGGGATCAGACAGGTCCTATTTGGAGAAAGAGTTAGAGCTGGGGTCTTGGACGGAAGGATGTCTTAACAGAGGTCGCCTCAGGTCAAAAAAAGAGAACGGTCCAGAATGGACTCCTTCGAGAATACTTGGGAGTAGGTGTTGATTCCTTATGCTACTTCTCCTTCTGACCTCAAGTAAGACTCCCACTCGCTTAAAGGTGTGAGCTTGGGAGCTCCCGTGTTCTCTCTTCCTTAAAAAAAATGGAGGAACCGTCAGAAGGCCGTCTCTTAGTGTACAAAAAAGAGCACGTGCCTCTCGCAGGACGCAAAGTAGGAATAAAACTCATGTTCATGCCGTCCGACTGCGCCGTCAACCCTCGTCGTAGCGCGTTAAACGAAGGAAAAGCCGGCTCCGGGGGGCGTGCCTCTGGTAAGTGAGTCCGTCTGGGAGAGGTGTCTCTACGATCTAGTGGCGGACCGGAAGTAGACTCGGTCGGATGTGCGACGGCATTGTAGAAAGAAGAGGAAGCTTTTTAACGCCCTGAAAAACGTCGCTCCAGCAGGCTCTGCAAACACGAAGGAGGCCGAGGGGGCACAAACAACCTCTTTGAAGACGGCAGGACCCTTAAAGGAGGACGTGCAAGCTTCGAGGTTAAAATAAGAGTCACTGAGAACGGACTACGGCAGGTAGGAAACTCTCGAAAAGGAGGTTCGAATCGTCTTCTAAGACCTTCCACGGAAGACCCTCTGCTACCAACGAGGGACCGCGCCGAAGATAATACAGAAAGCAGGTGCAAGAAAGGAAGCCGGCGGTCTATCGAAGAATTTGGGATGCTCAAGCGATCCAAACACTAAAGGAAACCAGTGATTTCACCGCAAAGAAAGGGCAACACTAAGGGGGGGCAAGGGTAAAGCTTCTTCCCCAAAAGAAGGAAAAGGTCAAAAAGACGAAAACTACAGGACCTTCGAAAGTCGTCTACGAGATTAAGAAAAAGGCGACAGGCTCGCGAGAAGGGGATCTCCGGAATGACGAAGTCTGGGGTGATAGACGCCAAATATAGATCGATCGTGAGACCTTCAAGGAATACGCCGCAGGCGGATTTGTGAGGGTAAAAAGAATGTCCCTAATAATGGCTCAGTGTCACACTTGACTCCAACGGAATAACAAGGGAAGGACATAATAAGGGACTGGCCCAAAAAAAGGAAAGAGAACGATAAAACTCATAAGGCGAGAGCAGAAGAGCAAGCATCAAGTCTCTGGTTCAGGGTGGATAGAATATTGACAATAAACGGGAAATTGCCGTGTACGGGAGTTAAGAGAGCCACCCATCGAAAAAGTATGCAATGAAGCGGTGACTCTTTCGGGAAATATATGTTGCCTCGCAGCAGAGGTAGGGGGGGGAATGCCGTAAAACTACAAACAACCTGGCACCAAAAAAAGAAAGCTCGCGACGATAGCGCGTAGTGCACAGTAATGTAGAACTGGGACTGAAAGAGCGGGCATCCAAGATGCCTTTTTGCATCAGCGAACATCTCGGCTCTCTATACAATTCTCGTGTGGAGCAAAGGAAGGGGTAAATAAACCCTTTCGGGTAAAAGCATGCAATCCTGGTGGGGGAAGAATCCATGATAGATATAGGGAAAGGCCTGTAGAAAGCATGGCTATTTTATTCTCAGAAAATTCTCGTCTGGCACAGACAGCCAAAAAAAACCCCTAGAGAAAATCTCTCTCAACTAGGTCAGAGAGTCCTAGTTGGGGGACCGGGAATTTATATAGGGGGTCGGAATCCCATCATCAGCACATGACAGAAAAGTGGAAGGTCAGATATCAGGGGGGTCGACTATCACATTGAGTTCGTTCCAAAGAGGAAAACGTCCAAATCGCAGAGAAAGGGAAAAGGAGGGACAAGGTCCGGTCAAAATAAGGGGAAATAGAAAGTGACGCAGCCCGGAGCCAGACATAGGTCCGTATCAAACGCGGAAAAATTCATAATGTCGAAAAAAAAAAGCGATTATACTGTGACGCTCGTAGAGACTAATGACGCAGAACCGAGGAAGAGCGTTTGGTGACGATATACCCGGTTAAAAAAGGGAGGGGGGGAGATAACGGACCTGCGCTACGAAGGGACTGCAGAGGGTTAAGTGGGAGACAGTGAGCGAATTCAAGCAGATGACCGTTAAAGTCCTTCGAGAGGGGAGATTGGGCTGGACGAAGTCGCTACACAAACAGTCATGACTCTCAAGGAGAAATCTGGAAAAGGGGAAAGAATTGGAAGAGCAATGAGTAGATAGTGAGAAAAACTAAAAGTGCACAGAAAGTTCGTGTCCACACTTGGGGCAAGAGAAGAAGTCATGACCTTGGGGGGGTGCTTTTGAAATAGCAATAAGTTAAAAAAAATCCGAGGCGGAGGAAGGAGCGGGGCCCGAAAGAAGGGAGATCACGGAGAGACAAGGGGTTGAGGAAATATCCAAGTCACTCCCTTCCTCAAAGAGAGGAGGGATCAAAAGAGTTCGAAGCACCGAGATCAGGTTTGGTTCGGGGAAGAGGTCAGGCAGAGGAAGGATCGGGCTTGCAACGTAGTCTTAAAAAGCCAGAGGGGAGGGTATGAAAGTAAAGTCGGCGGCCGGAGAGCGAGCGACGAGGAACGAAACGAACCTTCTAGCACCCGCGGTCGGGCATCCGCCTGGCAGCCGGATCACGGCTCGGCTGAAGGCTAAAGTGGTAAGGGGAGACGTGTACGCGAGAGCTCCGGAAGAACGCGTACCGGGACTCAACGGGGCATCGCCGCAAAAGACTATGCGCTCGACACGACCTCGCAGTCTCAGGGAGCTTGAAAACGAAGAGAGGGCCCGAAACACTTCGGGGTTGAGGAGGCAGAAGGGACAAAAGTCACTAAGCGGCGGGGGAAGGTGGTCCACAAGAAGTCAGAAGAAGCACGATGAAGAAGCATCAAAGGCTATCTGCTACTCGCGGAGTTCGATCATCCGGGTGAAAATAGTTCACGGCACCCGGACCCATGCGCGGGCCCCAATGGGCAAAAACAGCCCGTGCTCGATAGGGTCGTAAATTAATGGGATCGGAGGTCAAAGCGCCTGTAGAGGACAGATCGGGGGGACAGATCGCGAGGGTTAGTACAGAAGAAAACCTGCCGCTGTCAGCGAGGCTTCGACATGCCCCGGCGGAGAAGAGACGAACACGGAGCCTCGAACGTGGGGCAGAAGTCGGACGTCGCACCTCCGGCAGGAGCCAGACGTCGGCCAAAAACGAAAAAATGCCACAGGATGGAAAAAGGCCGACAAACCCCCACAAGTCTCCCTATCGGAGCATCGACTCCGCCGGGAAGGCCAGGAACAGCTAGAGAGTTGGACTGGTGGCAAGTGAAAAAAAATCACGGCGGATCGGGCGGATGAAAAGCCCAGAAGGTCAAGCGAGGTGAGAAACCCACTTATCAAAACAAGGGACCGGGAGAAATGAGGCAAAAATACTGTGATAGCGCTACCGGCGTAGAGAGCATACGTCCTGGGCCGGCCTGGGGCCGCGCGGAGCCTCAAAGAAAACGCTCGGGGCCGAGCTCCATTGGAAGAGAACCGCCGTCCGAAGCGGGCAACGAGGAAACTCCAGACAAGCCAACCATACTCTGAATGAAAAACGAACCACGGGGGAATCAGAGACCTGGAAAACCTCGCGCACCTCGTGACTCAAAAATAGGAGCGGCAAACAGGGATCGTTACCACGCGCTCTCTTAGAAAAAAAAACGAAAAGGGTCTTACGATTTTCCTTCCGGAATCGGAAGCCACACTAGAGGACGGGCACAGGAAAGCAGGAAGTTATCACGGACACGAAGCGCTTCGGAGCACGGCTGAATAAAAAAGGGAGAGCGTTTCCATCCGAGGGGGGGACAAGAGCTTGGAAAATTCAGAGTTCACGCCCAGGTCCAAGAATTCGTTCACAGCAGGTCCACCGGAACGGTAGTGGAAACATAGGGAGCTACGGGCACCACGGGCAGCCGCACGCAAAACAACTAGGCCGGCGGCGACGTCAGGGGAGAAAAAAGGAGGACGAAGAATACAGCCGAGACACTGCAGACACCTGAAAAAAAACCGCAGCATGGAGAAGATCTCCTCGACTGGGGTCTGCTAAGGAAAACAAGAAGCCAGGTTGCATGAAAAGTGCAAGAAAAACGAAGATCTCTGAGGTGCCGGGAGAAGGCATTCAAAGATCCCGGGGACTGCTCGCCTCATAACGGGGGGGGTTCCACGGGACGGCTAGAAAGGCTCCCAAGACCACATCGCAGAAGAAACAGGAGGCCTGGGGCAAGCCATGTTGCCCTGAAACGTAAGTATAGTTATCAAGAAGAGAGGGTAACTTGTTACACTGCCATGAGGGCGAAGCCATGCTCCTCACCTAGAATAAGCCGGCGAAGAAGGGGCTGTGCCCCTTTATAGGGTGGGAAAAATCGATGGACGCAGATGGAGTGCAGCGCCACAAGTCGACCAGCCTATCCCTTCCGTAAAAAAGAAAATTACTAGAATAAATTAATGAAAACCGAACCCTGGTGGGCTCTTCCCCGGAAGTGCAGGGAAAAAAGAGGCCCGGCGGTTCAGCGTAGGAAGGGTGCCCTGATTGTCCGTCTCGGACGAGCCTTCGCGACAGGGGAGAAAGAAGGAGAAAAGACCAAAAACGGAGACACTAATCCACAAAAAAATCGAAACCGAGGAAGGTCCTGTAGTAGAGTAGAGGAAAAGCGAGGGAATGTGACAAACATGTCGTGACAGAAAACAGGCAAGAAGGCCAGTATACTGAGAAAGGGGCGCCAGAGTCCCGACTCTTGGTCGGTGGGGTTTCCGGTTCTACAACAACAGCGGCGGCAGAAAACTTAAGGACTAATGAATCTCCCTTGGCGAAGTTAGATCGGTCGGGGGGCGGTCCACGAGGAATAGATAAAAGCTCCAAAAAACGGTATTAGAAAAATGGGGTCGTCTCAGCCACAAAACAAAAGGAAGACGCTCTGAAAGGAAGTTAACCTAGGACGGGGGGTGGGATCACGTCGGATAGAAAACAGCCAAAACGACCACACTGGGGGGGGTCTATAACCAGGAAAATCCGAACAGAGTAGAACTGATTTGAGCGCAAAATGGGCAAGTCTCAAAAGGAGGCTTAAGAGTCTTGGAAAACGAGTTCCCGCTTCATTTTGGGGACTGGGGAGCCGACGACGAAAAGTTTTGCTAGGCTGCCCCGTGAAAAACAACCTACGCCTTCGACGAACTACCTTCAGAAAAACTTCCTCACGATGAAAAAAAGGGACTCTGATAGCAGGCCAGTAAGTACCCGAAAAAATGGCCGTGTCGAAGGACGCGATTCAGGGTTCCAAAAAGCAGACGAGCAGAGGATAAGGGACAGGCCGGTACCCAGTGACTGTTACCGAGAAATTGGGCGACCAACAGAGGTAAAGGGATCCGGACGGAGGGAACTGAAAGCGGGAGGCCGGGTCGAAATCCTGCTGGAAAAAAAAAAAACCGCTTTGAAGGGAGGTCCAGGAGTCCGCAGAGGATAAAAAGTCAAGAACGTCGGGAAACTTTTCTCCTACAGGTTTAGGCTAAAATATTGGAAAAGAGGTGGAAAGGGACACGCGGTCAAATCTTTTTGCAAGAAGTTATCTGGGCAATAAGCCCTGCCTACGAAAAAACGACTGCAAAAGAACAGATACTCGCTCAACAATAGGAAGGAACCAGTACGCCCAAACTTTGCTGGGAACTGCAGGGAAAGGAGCGAAAAGGTATCGGCTTGCCTAAGATCCGGCTCGGCTTCGCTAGGCTCCGTCTCGCGGGAACCTTCGGCAAGAAGGGAGAAAAGCATGGGGTCAGGTCCTAGGGGGTCAGCCACCCCACTATCGTGCGGTGCGGCCGCCCACATACGACGCGCAGAGGAGAGGAAGAAAAATATTTCCCAAACTCTTGGGAAAGAAGGTACTTTATTGAAGGTCATCAGAAAAGCACCCTACGTCATAAAAGGAGGGGTTCAGACGTAGCGAGAAGTGAAGTTCACCCGAGAGTGTGGAAGAAGAATCCGGAAAAACTGATCACAACTCACTAAGAAGGCGTTTCAGGACCGAACCGTTGCAGTCAGGATGAACGGAAGTTACGCTTCCCAAAATCTGGCCGAGCTTTACTAGAAGGGGGCAGGCGCGTTGAAGGTGCGCCGTATATGACAGGGAGAACCAAAAAGGAGAAAGACGCGCGTGAACTTCAGGATACACGCGGTCCTGTGAGGA
>Ga0179593_1810801_pt1 | contig 14015 bp, 14 predicted proteins | sample CZODoug2_1_08_16_FD_185931 | JGI IMG/M metagenome (GOLD analysis project Ga0179593, IMG submission 185931) | Vadose zone soil fungal communities from Angelo Coast Range Reserve, California, USA - CZODoug2_1_08_16fungal (PacBio error correction) | ecosystem: Environmental > Terrestrial > Soil >...
ATCGCCGGGCGACCTCAAGTAGGGTCCGGCACGGGTGGTGCATCGCAGGGACCGCAAATACAACGAACGATCACGGAATATCCTATCTGCCCTCGGTGCAACGCTTGCGAAGAGGGAAAAAGAGTGCACCGATCCCAAAGTCCAAACCGGCAGATGCTTCATCGGAGTAGAAAACAGCAGTTGAAAGTGTGTCACAGAAATGTGGCGCAAATCACACTGCTTCCACGGCTCCTTCAAAAAAGGAATAACCGAAAAAAACGGAACCAGCCCACATTTCACGCGAGGGAGGAGGAAGGGAAGAGGTGGGATCCGTTCCCAGCGTGCCAGCGCGCACTCATGAAGAAACCAAGGCGACAGGGGAGAAAGAAAATGGCAAAAAAATCCCCCGTGGAACGAATTCCCCCGGAGATAATAGTCAAAAAAACGCAAAAGGGGGGGGGAAGTTACTGCTGAACAACGATGCCCCGTGGCTATACTAGTGTCCCAACGACAACGCAGAAAGAAAAAAAGCGCAGATGCGAGAAAGTGCATCAGAAAGGGGGCACAATGCACGTGCAAACGAAAAAGTGAAGCGAAAACAAAGGTAAGGGACTTCACTTGGTCGGGCAGAAGGAAAAATCAGGAAAAGGAAACTTCCGCTTACCACGCTCCGCCTGGGCAATTGCAGATCTTAACCTCCGGGCCAGATGGTGGGAACCCAGGCCGAGAGAAGCCCAGAGCCCGTGGCGCTCTGGAGACGGAAGCTTCACAAGCCTTTCACAGCTTGGCTTTCATCACCATCCCTGAAAACAGGGGCGGCTCGCACGAGGTCATTGCGATCCTTGACCTAGCAGCCGGCAGCCTGGGCGGTGTGGCTCGGCACTGTCAAACTCGGCCACTGGCCGGGATGGGGGGGGGGGGGCAAGGTCGGGATGCAAACGAGTCATTTGTTCACCCGAAACTGGAAAGAGGATACAGTGTTGAGCAATAGCTCCTGGACCATTGGCAACAGGCGGGGCCAGGGAAATTATACCTTCCAGAAAGGTGGGGAAGGAAGGGTGGAAGGTACGAGTTCTCCATCTCGGTTGCTGGCGGTCAGCCCACCAGTAACTTTTTGTGTGGTTCCTCGCAGTAAGGCCCAGAAATGAATAGGAACAGAACGGCGCGGGAAGCACAGTTTCTCAGCAGAAAGGGGGGGGGAAACTAAAGGACCCGCAATGGTCGCGACGTGCCGAGGGGGATGTTAAGTACAAATTACGGGTGGAATATCGCGGCTGGTCGTTTTTGTTGGCGGTCTGAGCTGCAAGGGGAATTAAAATTGAGTGAAATACATAGCGTCTGGTGGTGCCGTGGATTCCAATTTATTTTTTCCGTGTATTTGATAACCAGCGGCGCGCCAGAGAGATGGGGACTGCCAGCACGCGCATCAGGGGGGTCGGGGACGTCCCCTGAGACTTTCGCTCAGGACAAACAAGAAAATCCCATGAGTATGAGTTACGCCCAGGGAAAGAAGGGTGCCTGGGGGGGACATCCGCGTCCGAAGCCGGAACACCAGGGATGGTGCAAATTGCAGCACACCCACAAAAAAAAAAAAGAAAGAAAAAGGAAAAGACAAATATAGCCGCGGAGGAGCGCAACAAGAAGAAAGAGCGCTGCTTTCTCCATATAAGGGGAGCCTCGGCGCAAACCAATTAACGAACGGGTGACAAATCCTCAACGACCAAGAGGTGAGGGGGGTAATCTGTGTGTCCGTCGGGGGGAAATAAAGAAAAGGAGGCCGCGGGGTGGCATTCCGTGTGCTGGTTTTTTTGGAAAAGAAGGGAGGGAGGACTAAAAGCCAAGGCATGCCGAAAGGGACGAAGGACCCCCCGGCTGGATCAGGCCTCGGCAATCCGGAAAAAGGGTTGTGCCGAAGTACGATTTAAAAATTAGAAGTCAGGGGCGCCTATCGCATTAAAGATTAATCTAGGCTCGGGCAGCATCTTACACAGGAAGGGAGGAGGGGAGTGGGGGTTGAATGGGGTAATAAGCTCGACCAGGCCGCGAGGTCTACACTTTTCCAGGGGTAACAATTGGGAGGGGGTAGGGACGGACATAACCGCAAGCAGCAGGAAAGGAAGGCGTAAGCTAACCAATGGGGCAGACATCAGGGGGTGCATTTCAGAGGGGTGCATATGGGAGCCATCCACAGATCGCATCGGAATAGACGAGGCCAGACCACAGGGGAATTTGTCTTCCCTGCATCATCGCTCGCTCTTGACGCAGGGATTCCTTTTCAAACCATAACACTCCAAACGACCGGGAGCTTAGGAGGGGGGGGGAAAGGGAAAATTGGTGGTCTCTCGCAGTGCAATCAGAAACAAGCGTGGAAGGTTACGTGGAGGAGAACGGAGGAAGAAAGAACAACATCAAAGAGGGGGAAGTCAAAAATTAAATGTTGAATATTAAAAACGGGTGATTGGGTTAATGTGCCAAGAACGCGGCCGGGGAGAAAAAAAAGACCAGGGTTGAATGGGACGGGGACCCCCGGGTACACACATGCGTTTCTTTGGTTCAAAGAGAGGAGGGGGACAAAAAAAAAGGTCCCGAACACATAAGGGGAACCGTTCTGGAAAGAGGGGCGGGGGGAATAATAGTTAGGAGTTAAAAGAGATGGATCTGTGACAAAAGTTACGAACGACCCGCGACCCCCGCAACCTTAGACTAAAGATGGGCGCAAACCTCACGGTAAAATTCCGGCCCTGAAGGACGGTGTGCTCCCCTGTCTTGGAGAGGGGGAAGTTAAAAACTAGGGGTGTGTGTTCGTATAATCAACCTTAAGTTGGAGAAAGTGGGCACTATCTTCGGCGGGTGCTGCTATGAATCCGATTTTCGTAGTCTGAAAGAGGCACCGGCACTCCAGCAAAACGTGTAACGCGTTCCCCGAGGAGGGAAAGAAGGGAGAGTCGTGCCTAGCTGCCTAAGCCTTAAGCTCCCGAGGGGGATGTTTCTTATGCCTGGAAATAAATTGAGGTTCAATAGGCGAGCGCAGGAGGGGGCTGCTGGTTGGGGAGGTTCCCCCGAGGTGATGTAACGTTCACTGACGATGCGCTTGGACCAAGCAGGCATGGATGAGAGTGGGAAGCGAATCTATGTCACGTTGGGGGGTATTGGCGGCGCGGCGATGCCCCGCCCGCGGGGAAAAAAGGACCAAAGTGCACGAGGACACTGGCTCAGAGCTGTGCTCATGCAAGGAGTGATGTCTTCACAATGGGAAAAAAAGGCGACGTTCATGGAGTTTCCCCACAGAGGGGGCTGATACAATCGGCGGGAGAAGCAACTTAAAATCAGGCAATGATTTGGGCGAGGCAGAGCCGCCTTCCACAAAGAACTTTGCTCCGGGAGGCCAGCCTCGGGCGCGGATACGCAGGTTCAGTGGCCTGGGGAAAAAGGGGGGGGTAGGCGAAAAAGCCGTGAAGCGACTGACACAAAAACGCCAAGAGCTTGGGGGTGCAGGCGCTGGCTGGGCCCGTAGATTCGCTGGAGCGTTCGTGTTTGGAAATACGAATCCCAATTGATGCGGTTTCAAGGGAGGAGGAAACACAGCGATGGGTCAGTGGAAGAGAGAGAAAAAGCGCAGAGGGTTCGAACCAAACTCAAAGGGAGAGCAACTGGCACCACAGGGGGGATTTAGTATGAGAGGAGAGGGGGGGGGATGAAAATATTGAGAGGGCCGCGGAGAGAGAAAAGTGGTGGGGAAAGAGTGAAAGGCAGGATCTGCGAAAAAAAGCATGGGGAAAATAGTGGTGAGGCGAGCGAAAAAGTCTTCGAACTGTTTAAGAACAAACAGACAGAGCGAGGGGGAAAGGACAACAGAGACCAGCGGACGCGGCGCGCGAGTCGGAGTTCACCAGTGAAAATAACACAGAAAGGCGTGAAACGAAGGTTTCGCGAAGGAAGTCAATTCTGCTGGCGCAGACGCGGAAGGGAAGAAAAACTAAGCAGGGGATACGTGCGGCAACACAGTAAGGAAATCATTCTTAAAATGAGCCTTGCCGGCATTCCAATTCTCACGCGGGAAACGTGTAAAGGGAAATTGAGTTTCCACTCGTAAGAGCGAGATGACAGAGACCCCGACCAGAGGGGATTGAACCAGAATAAGCCGCGAGACGCAAGGGGGTAAAGGCCATGAAAAAGGCGTCGAGAGGAGACAAACAAAAAGAACGCACACTCCGCCACTAAATGGAAGGAGCAATGCCACGGGACCAACCGCAGGAATTGTCGAACAAAAAGGCCAGCGAAGATAAGTCCTATCTGGATTGGGGAAAAGCCGAGGGGGATACCAAGGGTATGCGAAAGAAGTGGCGACTGTGGTTTGTTTTTGTGAGCGTTGTCAGGTACCCTGCCTTGCCGTGGACGTCACAAAAGTCTTAAAAAAAAACCGGCATCCGACCTGAGCGTACAAAAACGACAGGTTCACCAAACACAGGAGGGGTGAACTGAAGTTGAATCCGCGAAAGCCCAGACACGCTGGCATGAGTAAAGAAAAGGAAACCAAAAAAGGGGGAGCGCATACCGCCGGCGAGGCCACGCCTGGAAAGTATTCCCAAAGCACGGCATGAATTGTGACAATACTTCTCCCCCGAACCGTGTGGAAAAGCGTCTCACGGAAGGGGGGAGAACAAAAGTGGACACTCGGCAACATAAGGCCGCCAAAGGCAAGGCACGGTCACATGATGAAATGGAAACGCATCAACCAATTACAGGCTAAGAGTGAGACAAAAACTGGCCTGCAATGGGGGATCTCAAAAGCAGGAAGGAGGAAGGAAAGGATTGTGCCTGCAACTCGGAAGGGCGAAAACCTATAAACGATGGGGTGCGGTGTAGCGGCGGCTAGGGGAACAATGGTGGTTGGCTGCACCTCTTGAGGCCCCGCACCCGAGGGGGATGCAATGAAAAAAAAGGAAAATATACAACAACGTGCTGGCACAGAAAAACTGCCATGGTCCGATGGGTTTGTACGGGCTTCTGAATGGGGTCATTAAAGCCCGCTGGAAAAAAAGAAAGCTGGAGGGAGAAGAAAGGAGGTCCATTCAAAATGGATTGCAGTAGTGAACAGACGAAGTTTGCTACCCTGAATGGCGTGGTGGCTGGCCAGACGCGAGGACTTCTTCGTTGAGCCGAAGCTGCTATTGGGCCACACGCTACTGTAGCGGGATCACTCGTGAAAAAGAGGAGAAAGCAAAAGAGGAAAACCAGAGGATGCGGTTGGAGTAGTGGTATACGACCTGAAGCTCGATCTCTCTTGTTTGTAGGGACTCTCGCCTAGAGGGTGCGATCCATTGATGGAGATCTCACACGACACTGACAAAACAAAAAAAAAAAGGACAACTACTAAAATGAGGAAGGGGGAAAAAGAGAAGATTCATGCAAAGAAAGAACCCTGGACGGGGGGGTGTCAGAAAAAAAAATCTGCCATTGGTATCACCTTCAACAAGGATTTCTAATAAAGGAAAAAAGGGGTCCGAAGGACTACTACTCCGGCAATTACTCTCCAGGAGAAAACGCCCTTCTATGGGGACGAGGAGGATCATCCTAAGAGTCAAAGTTTGGGGGGCTTCTCCCTACAGAAAAAGAAGGGGGGCGAAAAAAAAGGAGAAGGGCTGATTGGGGAGGATCCTACCCACATTTCCATACGGGAAAAACCTGGTGGAAAAAAAGCCTGCTTTTACGGGGTGTGGGGGGGGAGGAGGAAAAATTGCGAATACTCTTATGAAGGGAAAAAACAAAAAACAAAACTGGCCTATAAACAGAAAAAACTGCGCGGAAGGAACGTCTTCGAGAAGAGGACGGCCAGCCGCGAAGAAAAAGAGAAAAAGAGAAATCGAAACAAAAGGATTGGAATACCGTTCTCGAGACCAAGAAAAGGGAACAAAGCCAAAAACAACGCTCGGGATTCACGAAAGAGAGAGATATCGCCAAAAAAAGAAAAAAAGGTCGGCCGCAATACAAACGAAAGGGGAGAGAAAAAGACCTTCCACCAGCCGAAGAGGAAATAAACAGGTTGAGAAAAAAAAGGGGGAAAAAAAAGCGCCCAGCAATGCGTGCTCTAGGAGAAAATCGCTGATCAGACCCACTGTGTCACGAAGAGAGAATCACAACTCGGCTACATCAAACAAAAGGGAGGGAAACCCGAAATCGCAAAACAAACACGACCAACTGTTCGTCGGGGACAGAAAGGCAACCCCAGGACACCGTGAAAACCTTTTAAACTAACACACACGGTAGCAAGACTGTTCTTTTTCCAAAACGAAAGTAACAGGAGACATATACAGTAAAAAGGAAGGAGTCAGTTGCAAGGCCGCTAGAGGGGTAGGGTACGGCACAACGAATGGCCGGCGATTCTATTCACCGTCGTCATTACGCCAATGAAAAAAAAACACACCCAACCAACAAACACTATAAAAAGAAAAAAAGGGAGGGTGGGTGGAGACAACGGGGAGCCCACCTCGTCTACAACCTGAACCCTGGGACTGGGCTCAGTCGCCCATTAAACTCGAGGGCAAGGAAAAAAGAAAAACGGTGCAAGAAAAAGGGCATCAAGCAGAAACCACAACAGCCTGAGGGCATGATTATCAACCGTAATTGGCACCGAAGTGAAAGCAACGTTCCTGGCGGGGACGGGAACCACGCTAGTGGTCCATCCTAAACGCACAACGGCTGCACGCGATAACTAAGGGAACAAAAGATCAGAAGGCTCAGGCGCCCTCCGCACTTGGATAGACCTCTTTCAAGGGGGGGCGGTCACGGGCTAGTGGGTTGAAGGGAAAAATGGACCAGCTCGGGAAATCATAATCGTACAGGTGAGATACATGCAGAGGAGGGCAACACTATGCAGACCGAGTGCGGTATTAAATGTAATGTGCTGTACCAAGTCAATGTCGCTTTTTGCCAAGAGGGTGCCCCCACTTCTTCGTACTCGCGTAGGGGCCCTTAAGAAAGGATTGGGGGGGAGGAATGAGTCTTGTGTGACAGCAGGAAAAACCTCTATACGAATGAAGCCAATAGAAGGGCTTCGTTCAACCTTGAGGGACTGGAGGTGGCGTCGGCGTGTAATCCAGTTAGGAAAAGGGAAGGAGGAAAGAAACTGGGAAGTGTGAACGGCGACTATTATGAATGCCCGGGCCTAAAAAGTGATGAAATTTGTTCCATTCATATATATAAGGGAGGGGGGGGACAGCCGAGGTGAAGTGCGTGTTGCAAAAATATGAGTCCGCATCCGGGCCTACGCGGGACGGCGCTAGAATAACCCATCGCAGAGTAGGCCAGGAAAGGGCCAGCAGCGGCCGGAAACAAAAAAAAAAAGGAGGGGAAGGCGGCAAGGCCAGACAAGCTTGCGATGACAGCGACCGTCTCCCGGGAATTAGATCCCACGGCAAGAGGAGAACAGACCAACATATCTGTGCAGCGAGTTTGGAGAAAAGGATAACGGTCAAACAACACACCACAATAGGCCGGAAATAATGCACATCACGAGGGCGTGAGTTTCGAAGGGGGAAGGGGGGAAAGGGGGTAGATCATGCCCAAGAAAGAAAAACTCCAGCAGTGATGACAGAACCGGTGAAGGGTCAAAAAACTGAAACTGGGTAGCGTCGAAGCCTGAAAGAGACGTATGAAAATGCGGGGACGCAAGGAAGGAAAAAAGATCTTTAGGGTCGACTTGACTGCCCATCGCCACGAACAATAGAAGACGCGCAAACGAGATCCATGCCCCAGCCTACAAAAACGCCGCTGCGTTGCCCGGGAGGATAAAACTGGGAGCCAAGTAGAAAATACACGACAAGGGGGAAAAAACCATTTGAGTTGTTAGGTCGAGCGTCACCTACTGTTCATCGGAATGTGAGGGATCACACGTGGACTAAGAACGACGCGCAGACAATACCAACATCCCGAAATAGGCAAGATACAAACAACCATCACACGCTGGGATGGGCATGGCCTGGAAGAAAGGGGAAAAAAGCAAGACAAGGGGGGGAATAAAGACGGTGCGATCAGTGCAGAAGCAGGGGAGGAACTCGATTAGGGGCATGACCACTCCGTCAAACTCCGATCAATGAAATGAAGACACCATCACAGGTGGGGTATGCGAACTGGCACGTGCACTGCCCATAAGCTATAATGCAGTCATGAGTCAAGATAGAAGGGCCGAGAGGACGGGCTGCGCGCCGGGGGGAAAGGGGGGAGGGGGGAAAAAGGTTTTTGAAATGTATCCCACACAAGAGAAAAGAACCTTTAATCCCTCCAGATGCAGCGGACGCGGCCAAACCGCCGCTTGACACACAAATTGCGCACGCAACCAAGGGCCGCAGATGTTTTATGTACGTGGTTCATGCGGAGAGGTGTTGTTGGTTTATCATGGGTGGTCAAACCCATTGTCGGGGGAGAGATTTGGGCCCACAAACAAGGGGTTAGGCTTAGGGCCTTAAAACTAGGGTGGGTTTTTTGTCAGTAGGCGCCATGAAAAGGAACATCAGCGGAAAGAGAAAAAGAAAAGGCCTGGTACCAAAGAGGAAGAAGAAACGAATCGCTGGGGAAGACGAGAGCGCATCGGGTGCAGACGTCTTGGTCGCGGTAACAACAAAAATGGAAATTCGAACGATTCCAAGGAAACTATAAAAACCCGGCCCAAACATCAGCGGTTCGCGTACCCGGGGTCCCGAGGAGGGGAACGGTACATGAGGCGGTGGACAGGGGTGCTGCTCACAAAGGTGCCGATTAGAAGTAATGTTACAGGCGCGCCCCAACCTCTGGGTGGAAAAGAATAGCTGAATACGGTGCGCAACTGGCCTGCCAATTAGCGTTTTGGAAAGAGGGGGGGTTGCTAAGGGGGGGGGGCAACCTGAGGATAAGCGTGGGGTTATTGTCGAAATATTCAACCTTTAATTTTTGGAAGAGGGCATCCATCTCTCATCAACAAACACAAAAAAAAAAAAAAAAAAAAAAGGAGGGGGGGGCGAGGTCACTGGATTTGTCGACCAAGCGAAGAGAAGGCGAAAAACGTACACACAAGGAAGTGTGCATTATGAGAAGCTACAGTTCTAGTGGGTTTGTCAAGCTATAAGAGCACCAATCCATTAAAGCTAACCGGAGGTGGGAAAAGAAAACCTACACATGAAGAAACAAAGGGGGCACCATGATTCAAGAGCGAGCGAGGCTATACAATAGTACATGGTCGGGTCCCTCCACTCGCAGTTATCCGTGGCGATAGATGCAAAGAAACCACGTGTGTGAGAGCTCTGACGGGGGGGGAGAGAGAGAGGACTATGTCACGTGGGGAAGGGTGCCTGCATGACAAAAAAAACAAATAAAAAGATATGATCAGGGCTCCTTCGAAACAAAACCGAGAAGCCGGAGGGAAAAAAAAATAGGTATCGCAACTCAAGGACAAGAAACTGGTGATGGAAGGGAGCGGGCGTGTATACTATAAGCAGTGAAAACGGGGGGAACAAATGGAGTCGGCGTAATTGCGAAGCGTCCGTAGTCGGCGTCGCGGGGTCAGCCTATAGAAAGAGAAAGCCAGGATGAGGTCGCTGGCGGCACTGGGCGGCAGCCGTCGGGACGAGCGCTCGAGGCAACGGTGGGACGTTGTCTAAGTTCAGGTTCCTGCCCTGCAAAAATTCTTTGGGGTTCGCCGCGCTGAAGCAACGGCACGAAGAAAGAAAAAAAAAAGTCTGGGGGCGGAGGTCACATGCGAAAGTCCGTTGGTCGGGTGCCGCACTGGAAATCGGCGAGTTTGCGGTTTCGGCAATTTCCTTTGCGGCTGGCTGGGCAAAAAAAGAAACACCCTGGGAAGGGCGCGAGAGCGCTTGGGGTGTGTCTTACTGGGTTCTTTAAGACAAATTATATACCAAGAAGGAGAGTGGGGAAAAAAAAAACGAGAGGGTCGTACGGAAGGACACTCGGGGGAGAAAAAAGGAGGGAAGAGCCAGTCAATACCGCAGGCTTTCTGGAGTTTTGCTTTGCAACGAAAATTGAGGAGATAGAATACACTTGACACTTCACCAAAGGAGCGAGGCGAAAAGGCGCCGCGCGGGCGCGCGAGGGGGAGGGGGGGCCCAAGGTGTACGGGACTAAAAAAACTCATATATAAGAAGGACGGGGGGGCGAGTGCGAAAGGATGGATTCACCGCGGACGAAAAAAGTCTTTCTGGGTCTGGCATCACAACAGCACTTTAAAGGGGGAGGGGGGTACGGTGGGATAACGGTTAGTGAACCGGCATTCAATAACGGCTGGTCTGATCCTCCACTTGTATGTTTCCACGAATCCGCTGCTGGAGCTAAACCCTCGGCTAAAGCTGAACATATCGTGAGAAAGAGAGGAGGAAAGATACGGTGTGACACGGAAAAGGTGACGCAAGGCAAGCCGAGATGGAAACGGTAAAAGAAAAAAACAGTCCTGACCAAGTGGGCTTGGTGTAATGCCATTTAATAAAAGGCTAATGCGAGGCGTGGCACACAGCCATCGCAGAATATGGCGAAAAATAAAATATATGGGTAGTACATGCAAGGGTCTACGAAGAATACACATATATAGTTAAAATTTCGGTGTGAAAGGAACGATCTGTATCGGTAGCGGAAGGCGTCCTTGTCCGATCAAAAAAAAAAAAATCGTGGAGTCCGTGCGAAATGGACAGGGTACAAAAAAGGAGCCTATTGAGAGAGGGATAGGGTCCTTGTTTTCCGAATTCGGCTAAAAAGAGTAGATTCCGACCCGCGGGGGAAATTGGAAAGGGGCACAAAGAGAAAAATGTATACCTAGGTGTTGGAAAGGAGGCATACATAAAGGAAACCAGTTTGCAACAGGGGCCTGTAGACGGGCGGGGGAGCGGGGGAAAAGAAAGGTATACGAGAGGCGACAAAGCATCGGGAGATTCTGAAAGTACCGAAAGGTGGATCATAGGAGTCAATTCCTGATACTTTTGCCCTTCGCAAAAAAAAAAGCTTCCACTACGAGCCAGGACGTGTGTTTCCGTTGGGAAAGAAGAACAAGATATGGGCAAACAACAGAGTGGACGAAGGGAGTTGGGAGGATGCAAATTGCAAAAACAGCACGACACTTAATCGGTGTAAATCATTGACGGGGAAAAGGACAGTACGAGCGGGAGAAACAAAAATACAGGAAGGGAGGGAAGGGAATGAGAGAGGAACGGGAGACGCGTTTCGTGCAACGTGCGCGGGAAGTGGACCGAGAGTTGAATTTCACCAAAACTTGATGCCATGAACAAACCAGAATCGGCACACAGGGGGAAAAAATGAATACCGGGGCGCGAGACGCACAGTGTGGTTGAGGTCTGTAAACATTAAGCTGGGGGTAACAAAAAGGACAAGCTCGTAACAGTGGCGGGGAACTGCTACTATCTCCGGCGTGACCCTTGACCATCATTGGGGGAGGGGGAGCCCTAGACAATAGGTTGAGAGATCGCATTAAGTGATTCCGATGTACCCAGAACCCGGAATTGTATAAGGTCTGTTTTCCTACGAATGGGGAGGAGGGGCATGTGTGCAGGCGGGGGGGTGGGAAGGACCCTCCCACCGCTAGGGAGGGATTCTCGGGGATTGAAGTACCCAGTGGGGCCGACCAGGACCGCGGGGACCCGTCGTCTGGTGTGACCGGTGAACAGGGGCACGAAAATGGAGAAAGGGGGGGAGGTTTTAGTGGGGGAAGGGGACTGAGCCATTGGTAATGTTTCCAGGTGCGATATCTCGAAGACCACAAAATTAATTGTTATGTTGGAATTAAAGTTCACCTCATGCTCTCACCAGGTCGGAAGGGGCGCAATGAAATCAAGGCCGACAGTCAAAGCAACAAGCAGGGGGAGAAAAGGGTGCCCTACGGAATTAGCGCGCCCTATCGTTATAAATAATTAGTTAATTTTGGAACCTAATGTGGCGTAGGGAACCAGGCCTTTGCAGGAAGGTTGATATCCAAGAGGATGAATTCAACGTCACCGCTGGAAAAGAAAAGTAACAGGAACTTCGTCTGCGAACCGGCAAATCCCAGGAAGAACACTCGGAGACCCCCAAATATGGCAACGCAATATGTATGAATCTTTACTGCGTAGGTGTTAATCCCAGCGAAAAGGGCGCATAAGATGGTAACAGGGGGAAGCCGCGCCAAGGGTAGGGGGATGTGCCCAGTAAAAATGTCACGGGTCGCGATGCATGGCCATAAAAGACACCCAAGTCCGCAAAATTCAAGGGAAACGGAGAGGTCCAGAAAGCGACACGGCGAGCCGTTAGTTAGTCTCGCGAAGGAGTGCTGATCTACTCAAACCGGGCAATAAATGCGCACGAAGAAAGAAAGAAAGGGTAGCAGCACGCCGCAACTCTATGAGCGAAAAAATCCGGGTGAACTTGCAAAACGTCGTGCACATCGGCTACAATAACTCTGGGGGAGAAACCGCGGGGTAATCAGACCGGAGAATAAACAGAGCTCGGAAGTCGCGTTATACCGGACGTAGATTGAAATAGGGGGAGAAGGTCTTTCAAGGGCGATCAAAAATAAAAAAAAAAAATGGAAGGCAACACGCGGAAAATCGGCACTGTACATGAGCGGGCTGGCCGCGGCTTCACGCGGGGTGTAAAATTGATTCCTTTATATGGTGGGGTGTGGGACAACGCGAGGGGGCTTTTCACGATCCTTCAGGCGGCCGCAAAGGGGTGTCTTCCAGCAGAGATAGGGGTTGTGAATGGACAAACGGACGGGTGGGTAGAAAGAGCACACCATGAATTTATAATAAGGATTGGTATCTTTCGCAAAAAAGGCCCCCGAGGGGGACACTAAACGTGCGCCTTGAAGAAAGAAGGAAACGGTGAGTAATATGAACAGAAGGGTGTCGACGAGTTGACAGGGCAGCATAGCGTGGCCCCCTAAGACTGAATCGTTAAAGTGTGACGGTGGTAAATTTCCTTCCAGAAATGGGATAGCTGCAGGTAGGCGTCACGGGGGGGGGAAGGCTTTTGCACAAGGACAACATCTGTTGAGAAAAAGGGGTCCTTGGAGCCCCCCACTTTCAGCAATAGTGCCGTCCGGAAAAATTCACCCAAGGGAAGAGGGAGGTGGAATTTTTGTAGGCCATAGACGCTATGGCGTGTCTTGCCGAGGGAAGCCGGGAGGGGGGGGAGCCAGAAGGGAGAGAAGGGAAACCAACAAGCACAGGGAGTGGGTATTTCTTTTGAATTTATATCTCTTAAGGAAGGGAAAAGGATGTGTATCTAGTAGAGAGGGGGGGGGGCAAAAATAAGAGACAGCATACAAAGAGTCTTCTCCCTTAAAGTAAAACTCAGGACGTGCAGGGGGAGGAAAAACCAGTGCCGCCCAAGACAAACATTGTTAACGAAACTGGGTAGAAAGAAAACTACCCCCAAAAACCCCCCAAAGACCGGCAGATATACCCCCTCCTCCGGGTCCTCCAGGGGGGGAACTGGGGTGTATTCCTTTCCCCGCAACAAAGACCAACCGTGGAATCGACCTAGCAAAAAAAAAGGCTCGGCTGACCCGGAAGGGAAGGAGGACGAGGCAGTCTGGAAACAGGCTCTGAGGGAAGCCAAATCCAAAGAGGGAGCGAGTCCTCGTGCCAGGGGAGGAAAGGACAAATAACAGGGTCTGGATAGAAAAAAAAAATGGTGGTCCGAAGGGGGGGGAGAGAAACCCCAATGGCCCGATAACTGGCGACCAGCTCCACCACAAAAAAGGGGGGACTTGTGCCCCCAAGGGGTAAAAAGATTAATCTTACATCTTCTAAAGCCTCAACCCAACAAACAAACAAGGTGAAGGAGAGATCATTCTGAAACTCATCCCTTTCTCTTGGGAAAGGGAAAAGAAGAGCATCACATCTGACGGGGGGAAGGAAACCACTCTCATGGAAAAGGATTAAAAGCCTCGCTATTGTCCTACTTCACTCAGGGGAAAGGGGAATAACTGTCAACTCCGTAGAGGAGTTACAGCTGAGCGTCAGCCGATCGGGTCTCAACCGGTGTTCTTCTCCTACGAAGGA
>Ga0179593_1452968_pt1 | contig 14014 bp, 10 predicted proteins | sample CZODoug2_1_08_16_FD_185931 | JGI IMG/M metagenome (GOLD analysis project Ga0179593, IMG submission 185931) | Vadose zone soil fungal communities from Angelo Coast Range Reserve, California, USA - CZODoug2_1_08_16fungal (PacBio error correction) | ecosystem: Environmental > Terrestrial > Soil >...
ACAGGGGGACCAATCGTGATACACGCCGGGGAGAAAAAGGAAGCCATGACGCAAGTCGAACAGGTTCGGCAAACTGAACCCCTTGGGACGGGAAAGATCGATGTCGAACCATCCAGGAACCAACGCAACACAGCCAGCATGACGTATACGATATGCAGGGGCTATTGGGCATTGTGAGAAAAGGGGGTCAATTTGGGCAAAAGAAGGAGGGCCTACCGAGAGTAGTGGAAAAAAAAAAGGCTGGGGAAATAAAGGACCGGACTTTGAACTAAAGATTTCCAAAAGGGACTTGGCCAAAAGTCACTTTACTGGCAAGACGGGGGGGCCAGGAAAAAAAGGAAATTTCGCATCGTGAATGCCCCTGTCAGAGAAAGGAAGGCCGGAGCCATTTCATCGGGGGAAAAAAAAAAGAACATAGCGCGACAAAAAGCGGGGGGGGGGAGAGGAGAAAGGAAAGGTGAGGGGGGTTAATTAACAATATAGGGTGCTTGCCGAAGAATCCCCCATTAGATCTTGTGATTCTGCCTGAGAAAAAGGAAAAAGCAAGAAGTCTAAGAAGTCATAGAGAAAATGGAGTGGAAAAACAAAGGACGGGGCTCCAAACGAAGGCCGTATGAGTGACTTCAAAAAAGTGAAAGAACAGGAGGTTTCATTGGGGAAAAGGGGTCCGCCAGAAAGGAGGAGGAGGAGGGAATTAAATTAATGGAAGGGGGGTGCAAGAAAGACGTGGTCAGATGCGAGAAACAATTAAATTTCCCAAATATAGGGGGAAAGGGAAAGATTTTCAACGAAAAAGGGCCAGAGCTTGCGAGTCTTTGGACGAGACGAATCTCTCCGTAGGGGACGAAAAAAGGAGTGAGAGCGAAAGGCCAGCCAAACCGGTTTGACCAAGAGAAAAACCCACCCTCAAAAGCGGCATCCACCGAAAACGAGCTCCTGCATTACAACATGGACAGAGTCCCCAACACCACACCCCCCCCAGAAACCGATCCATCTCATGGGCATCTTCCTCACGACAAAGGAAAGGGGCGCCGTCCTGCTAAGTGGCCATGAAAAAGAACGACCCCCTTTTACGGGAAGGTGCGCTGAATGTGGGGACTGTTTGGCCAAAGGGGCTAAAAGTGCACGACCGGAAGGGGGGAAAAGGTGCGTCGTCTTCGGGGGGACTTAGGGGAAGCTCAGTTACTGGTTCCAGACCCTGGCCTGTGCTCAAGATAAAGCCCGGAAGAGAAAGGGAACGTTGTCCTTAGTCGCACAATTTTTCAGATGTGAACATCAGGGGACCGGCTATTTAAAAAGGATGGGCTGAGGAGAGAAGAGAAAAGAGTCGGGGGACTGCCATCTACACAGAAATCACGGAAACTGGAATCAAGATAACGGTGAGGAATCATTAAAAAGAAAAAATTTCGGAGGTCTCCTGAAAACCATCGTACGGGTGTGAAACCTTCGGGTTGAAGGATGCAAAATCCACGGCTACTAAATGCCAGCTTATCTCGCGGAAAAAGCCTGTTCGGGTGCTTTGAGGGGGGGGACCGTGCGAAGAATGCTGCGTGATACAAACCGTCGTGACTTTCGGGTATCAGACAGTCCCAAATTCAGAAAGAAAACATCGGGAGGGGGACCATTCACAAAAGAAAAAACACTGAAGCTTTCCAAAGACGCACATCATTCCATAAGTGGCCTCCGATTACAGCAATTGGGCTTGCCCCGAGCGGAGCATTTGCACCACTGTGTGGGTTTTGGGTGGGTACGACATGCCGGTTGAGCAAGAGGAACTATGAATAACGGATCTGGGAATCACTCGAAAGAGAAAATGTTGGTGTGGTTCTATGCGTGAGCCTTTCTAAACTTCCACGAAAGGCGAGGAGCCTTCGGGGGGTCTTTCCTGAGATAAAACTGTACTTTCTCAATTGAAGGGTCCGTGAGTTGGGACGCTGAGCAGTGCCCAAATGAACTGACATTTGAGAAGTGGGGCGAAAAGAGACAGGAGGGAGGGGATTTTTTGGAGGGAGTTTGTGAGCTTGCTCGCCATTCGGGCACAGGGGGGGACATTAGGAGTGCAGGTCTTTCAGATGGGACTGGGCGTGAAAAACAAGACTCGTCACGTAGAAATGTCAGGTCGGGAGGTTGGGGGGGAGACAGCTAGCAAGCCAGCTTTCTCAGACGGTTAGTGTAGGGGGAGCCCGGGATATGGATGTGCATTACTTCAACGATGTTCTAAGAGGGTGATTAAAGGAACGACTGGGCCAGAAATGAGCCGGGAAAAGTACTCTCTTGTCATCCCCGCACCAAAAAGCGACGGACGAGGTCAGATTCAAGCGACGCGCCTACCCCCAAGGACGGAGCGAAAGGAGTGCGCCCAAGTCACCAGGCCCGTGAGGCTGGGGGGGCATTTGACACATGCACACAGGGATGCAAAAACGGCGGCAATTGACGCCGGGAGAAAGGCCAGGAACGAGGAGGGGGGGGAGAAGCGAGAAAGGTGTGAAATACACTAGGCTAAGGCGGGCAGGGACCGGCCCATGGGGCGAAGGGATCTACAAGTTGCAGAGAAGGTCAAAATCTAAACATCGGAGGGGACACTTGTTAACCAGGACGCACTGGGAATGGAGGCGGGTAACTTGCTCTGCTGAACAAAAGGAAAGTAGCGGCGGAAAGGCTTGCCCGGACGGAACAAAGGGACTCAGCGAAAAGGTGGGGCTCTTCTGCAAGAGGCATGGAAGTTTCCTCAAGATCCAAAGCACGTCTGGACGGTCCCATCAGCGCCCCGCATGAAGAGACAGAGGAAAAAAAATCGTCCGAGCAACAAAGGGTCGGGGCAGTCGGAGCGAACGAGATAAAACCTCCCCCCACAAGTCGTGGCCCAGTTACCAAGGGGGGGGGATCCATCAACCCGTCCTGGCGCGGAGTAAATGATTTCAAACCAGAAAACAAGACAAGGGTCCACGCCCTGAGACCCACCGACCACCAAAGAGAAGGGTATTGCCGGGCGGACCCGCTCGTTGCAAGTTCTGAAAGGCCCAGCGAGGGGAGATAAAGAAAAAAAAAAAAAAACCGAAAATCATCTTCCATAACGGGGAAACTAACAAGCAGAGACTGGGACGTGAAAAGGAACACCCGGAGGCAACTTTTTAAAACACCACAAAAAAGCGGGGCAACGCGCGATTCCAAAATGTCAGGGGCGGACTTCCAGAAAGAAAAACAACAGTAGATCGACAAAGGAGGAGGCTATCCCAACTGCGAGAAAACCGTCAGGTGGACCAGGCAAAAAGTTTTTAATGGAAAGCAAACCTAGAGGAGAATCAAAAAATCACCAACAACAAAAGGGGGGATATCAGGCAAAAAAATTGTGACCGTGGCAAAACGAAAGAGGCAATACGGTAGTGATCTCCTGGGGGGGGAATATTGACATACGAGGAGTTGGCGATCGATGGGTTGCTTTTGGAAGTTGCAGACATGGAAGCAATAGGAACTGCCGGCTTTGTGGTCCCGGGGTTGGAATGGGGACAACTCGAAGATTAGTGTTCTGGAAGGGTGAACTCATTTAGCTTAAAGCATTACCATGGATGGAAGACGTTTGATGGCAAAAAACCGCTTGGATGAAGAGAGGAAGGGCCTCGCACGTAAACAGACACTAAAAAAGCGTATCCACGACCTGAACTCCAGCAGGTAGGGAAACTCGGGAAGTGAGAGGAAATCTTTGAAACCTGGGGAGCTCCACAGGGTGACGGCACACTGACACTAAAGGTTAGGTAGGAGAAAGCTCGACTAAAAAGCCTGAACGCCCAAAAGGTTGCAGACGGGGGACTACGAGACAGTTTTTTGACCCGAAATGACGCAGGCCGGGGCGCGAGGGAGGGGACGCCTGGAACTGAGGAAAAAACATGGGGTTGAGGTTGAAAAAGAGAGGGCTGCAAGCCCCGGGGCAAAGCAGGGCCCGCGGCGGGTAAAAAGGGCAATTAGCGTGAAATTTTTTTTTGGGGGAGATGGAACCTCCATCCGTGCAACTACCCCCGAGGGGGGGGCACACTGAGGAACCGAAAAAGCAGAGAAAAAAAGCACCGATAGCACCAAATGTGAGCATGTGAAACCCTGGGGGGTGAATGTCCTACGGCACGACTAACAGCGCGGGTCTTGAACGCAGACGGGCGGCTACCGAGCGCCGGCAAGCATCTGCATGGGGGGCGTCTGCATTCAAGGGTGAAGAATTGTCCCTAGGGAGCGGCACAGGGGAGGATGTTGGAAACACGGCGCTCGGATCCGCGTGATTTGGAAATCGATATCTTTTGCTGACGCGATCCCCCTACTCACGACGGGGTGCTTATTCACCAATGTAAACCCTCCCGGTCTGCGATCGGCACCGGGAAACCCCCGTCGCAAAGAGTCTGGGCTTTCCCCCAAAAAAAATAAAAGAGCCTCGGGAACCCCAGGAACTGACTTGGGAGGGCTGGAGCCAGGCACGGGCCGACCTGCCTTCCATGCGAAAGGTTCCGGCTGACCAGGACGCCGCCGAAATCGCCAAACCCGTGGCAAGAAAGCCGCTAGCAGCGCACACAGCGTAATTGGAGGGAAAGCGCAGTCAGATGTTGTCGTTAAAAATATCCCTGACATATGAAGAAAGTTGCCTTCGGGCACATGAAAGCGCCGTCCGAAACGTCAGGGGCCGACAGGTTCAAAGCCGCCGGCGTCGGCACGGAAAGACCAAGCAGGATCCTCGCCATCCGGGCCGCGTGCGGCCCTCTACAGGCAGTACCCAGCTGCGCAAAACGTCGGGGAATCCAATGCAGTTCCGGGGCTCAGGCAAAACCCAGCGCTGGAAATGACGACTTTGTGGGGAAAGCGGAAGAGGCATACACACCGGGCTTGGAAAAGAGTATCGCCTGCTTCTGCCGGCCTGGAAGCGCGAAGGCGCGATGGGGAGGCGCTGCCGTTGGCCCGCCAAAGGCCGCAGGTCTCTTCCGGGAGCAAAAGTGTGGCCGTGCCAGAGCCCCAGGCCACAGGCACTGATGCTTTGCACGTGCCGACAAGCTCAGAAAGCTTGAGGGAAAGAAGGCAAAAAAGAACCGCATGCCACCTTGCGCCGACGAGGTTTCAGGCGACGAGGTCAAGTTTGTCATATTCAAACAAGTTGATGGATGTAAACCCATTGGAAGGGGGATGGGACCAACCTGTGGTTTGAAAAGGCAGAATTAATCCAGACTTTTTCAATAGCCAAAATTCACTTCTCGGAAATTTGACCTAGACCAAGAGTGGATGATTGTGAAAAGAGGCCCACAAATCCGGGGGAAAACCTCATTGCACCCGCTCGCCGGCACCCACATGTCCGTGCCCGTGCTGGGAACTGAAAAATGTCAAAGGAGCGCAAGGGGGGCGGGGGCTTTTATCGCCTTTGCCTGAACCGAAACCCCGTCCCCCCCCCAAAAACCCCCCACCCCGAGGACGGAACCCCACAAACACACCCAAAGAAAACCCAACCAACCAAAAAACGCCAAAGAAAACACCCCCAAACCACAAACACACACCCCTTGGAAAAACCAAACCCTCACACAACACCAACCCCAACCCGCGGTTAGATTTCCAAAAGAGGACCGACGACTGTAGGCTCGCTAAGGGCCATTTTCTCAGACAGTCCGCTCCTCTCTACTCGTCGCTGCCGCTGCTCGAAAGGCGTTGTCACAAGGTGTGCTTGGCGACTACTTGCAGCCTTCCAGCCCAATCTCCGTCGCGGGCGAAAAGCGCCAGCTATGTGCTGGCTCGCCTGCTAAGGAACGGCCATCTCTTCGGGGAACATTCGTAATGACCGCAGAGGCCCCGGGGAACGAAATAAGCCGGAGGGGCCATCGTGCAGACGGTCCCGAGCGTCTGTCTTCAAAGATCCGAGGAGAGCAACATTCAAAACGGTTGATGGCACGTTGAATAACGCGCAAAATACAGGGGATCGTGCAAACACCCAAAAGTTGGGAGGGAGGAAGGAAAGCCCAATTTCGCGGAACGGTACTCGTAGCAGGCTTAGTTTTTATACGTTATCCTGGTAGCTCGGGGGGGGATGAGCAATCAAGCGAGAAGGGGGGGAATCCCAGAACGGCATGAGAAAGACCTCCACCACCCCTAGAAACGGAGGGAGACAAGTTGCTATGGGCCGACCTTAATAAATTGCAATCTTTTACTGGCCGGAAAGAGGAGAAATGCGTTGGCGAAAAAGGCCCGACCTTTCCATAAGTTAAAAGAAGGGGGAAAATCTTTAATGGAGTAGATTGGAAGGTAAAGGAAGGGTAGCTGGACCTTTTGTCAACGTAGAAACCAAGCAGGGGGGCTGTCGAAATCAAAAGGGGAAAAGGGAGCTTTTTGCCAAGACACCCCACTTTACCCCAATGAACCCATAGAAACTCATAATCTCGGGATGCGGGGGACCGTCATCGGGCAGAGGGGGAAAAACATCGAATGTGAACAGGAGGTGGGTTCTAACGACGAGGCCTGATTCCTCACCTTTCGGGGCGTTCCGATCAAGGGACCGGTAAGACATGCTTTATCGGGGAGGGCCAGTACAAGCTATTAAAATAGCGGGGGCCGACGACTCCCCATTCGTCGATGAAAGGACGGCCAAAATGACATCCATATGGGGAGGTTGCCCTGGGAAAAACCTCGGTGTTTTGGGCAAGAGGGGACGAATCTAAGGAAGTGAAAGGGAGATCCAAAGCCTCCAGGTGTCAGGGGTGCACATGCGGAGGGTTGTCAGAAAAGAGAGAAAAATCAAACAAAAACCGGAGGAGGAAAAAAAGGATCTGACACCCCCAACTCCAGAACCCTGCCCTTGGGGAGGGGACATCAGCTGACGTTGGTGACTCAAACGTTATGGTCAACGACTCGTCGAAAGGGGTGAGGTCCCCAAAAGAGGTTTGGCGGCTTTCCCAAAAAAAGAAACATGCAGCCGTTTTCCTGAAAAACCGGAAGAGATTCGAGGCGTGGTTGAAGGGCAGCAAAATAATTCGCCACCCCGCTCCTTGCCTAGTCCAAGAGAGCATGGGTCATTTCAAGGAGAGGTTAAGCGCCGAAATGTTGTCATGACCTTAGAAAAAGGAGCAGAGTGGTAATATCAAACGCAAGCGAGTGGGCCGTAAATTAGAGACCATGCAAGCGGCACCCCGCGAAAAAAAAATATGACGAGACCTGTCCATTAGGTACAGTGTGGTCATGGGGACAGCGGGATCGTAACAAGGGCAAAATGCTCCTGACGAGGAGAATCCATAAAAAAAGGGCAGAGGGCTCAAAAGTGGCACAAGGACTTGGGTGAGATTCCCGGGAAAACTGGAGCTACGCTCCATAGCGAACAACAGCTTCAGGGCTGCACCGGGACGTGGACACCTCACGCAAACGGACCTGGTCGCATAGGGGAGGAAAATCAACGAGGAAAGGTCGTGAAGGAAGACGCTTTAAAAAAAAAAGAAACGGAAAAACCGCTGACGCCGGTCTGGGGGATTGCCAGAATGGCCAAGGTAAGGTACTGGGGGAAACTTAGCTTGCGTTATTACATCCGAGGAAAACCATAAGAGGAGGCCACAACTCAAAGTAGAAAACGCAAGAATGAACAGTAAAAATGTCACCAAAAAGGTGGTCATAAAAACAGCCCATCACCCATATTGTATGGGGAGAAAAGGGGTCCTAAACGTGCAAAAGAGCGGTTGCAAGGGAGGGACTGTGCAGCGAAAATATTAAAGAACCGGATGAAAAGTGGGGCCACTATGCCAAACAACCGGACGGGAGGAGTTCAAGGAATGCCCAAGACGCATTTCCCCAGAAAAAATGGAAGGTTTGACAAGGGGGCCGAACGATGGGCCAGCATACTGCTGACGTTTTCAAGAAGAAGCAACCTATGAGGATGGAATGGCTGAAGAAAAAGAAGACCAAGGACATCCAAACCCCTCGAGTCCGGCAGCCACGAAAGAGAATAAATCGTCGGCCGCGCCTCGAAAAAAAGCAGGTACGCCCCCACCAAAAAGCCGAAAAGAACAATTACCGTCAGTGGCATAGGGATCCCACTAACCCGGGAACTTGTCTCAAGAATTTAACAGGGCCTCCCCCCGGGGAAAAAGGTCTCCCTATGAAGGGAATGTTTCAATGGGGGGGGAGTACAACTTTTACTACGAAGCAAATTGGTGCCGGAGGATCAGCGGGGGAAAGGGTTAATTCATCTCCTTAGCAAGGGGAAAGGCCCTGTGCTCCACCCAATCATGTGATTACGTGGTCATGGAAATGGGGAAAGGTTAAATTTAAAATTTCTATTGAATATTGGAGTAAGGGGAGAAAGGAAATACAAAGTTCGGGTGTTACGCAGAACACAAGAGAAACTTTGTCCCAACAAAAAAGGAAAAAAGGGTATAACCTAACCGAGGCTGAAATTCCTCAGAACCAGCGTCGCTGCCAAAGGGGGCTGATGCTTGAGGCCCCTTCCAAGTCTCCGGACCGACAAGGAGCCTTGCGTTCAAGGGAAAAAGGCCTTGTTGCTTTTGCCTTTTGGCGGGGAGAAGATGGGATGCCCGTGGGCAGTGGTTAGGAGCAGCATTACCTTCTCGGCCGACACTAAACGACAGAGGGCCTCACAAAAATCGTTAGCCAGCAACACCGGCCACGTCCGCCACGCTCAAGAAGCCAAAAGGAGCTCCGCCTATGAAAAGGCAACCGTAATGACCCATCGTTTCCAGAATGAAAACATCCCTCTTCACTGCCCTGCCTTTTATCACTAGAGAAAACGGAAATCAGGAACATCGGGGGCAATTCCCCAGAGGGGAGGAAGAAGTGTTTTGGGAGGGATCTACAGGGCCGCCAAGGCGGGGCCCTCGATTGAGCTTCCTCGTTGTTTCGGAAATAACGGAAAAGAAGGGTAACTTGGGGGACTCAGACTTCGGCACCTTGCGTTTGGGAAGGAGGTTTCAGTCAACCAACGGCAGCATCTGCCAATTTTATGGATAAGTTACACTCAAAGGGGAATGCGGAAGGTGAGGGTTTTTAAGATAGTTGACTCGGCTGTCGTCAAAAGTGGGGGGGAATCAGAAGGGAAGTCGGCGATGGGTTGGGCAGGAGGGAGGTTGGAAAGCCGCTTCTCCCATACTAGATGGAAGGTCACTGCGCCACTTCGACGCCAGGGATGCGGGTATCTGTGGTCGCCTCCGTCCAGAAGGATTGGGGTGAAAGGACTTCAGTGGCCCTGAGGAAAGGTTGGTCGGGGTAAGTTGGGGGGTGAGGGGGGATGCAGCGCGAAGGGTATGCAAACATCGCGTGCAATCAGAACAGAGTTCTAGTATCTTCGGAGAGGGAAGCATAGTCAAAAAAGAGGGCCCTAAAGCGGACCTCCGAGGAGGGATTTTTTTCTCAAAACCCCACGACCGGGAGGGGAGGAAAGGATGCCGCTCTGGGGAAAGGAGCAGGCTATGACACACGGAGGAATGGGAAAGAAGGGGGGAAAAAAATCTTTACTGCCCGCGGGGTGAGCAAACCAGCAGCGATCTACAGGCTTTCAGTCCTGCCAAGGGCACTTGCAAAAGGAGGGCAACACTGGTGCATCGAAAGAGGAGGAAGCTGAAGGAGGTCACTCCTGCCCACCCACTCTGATCTCCTGAGGCGGCACAGCCGAAATACACCGTAATGGAGGGCAAAAAGGAAGAAGGACGAAGCTTTCTCGTCCAAGGATTACGCCAACACGCGCGGGTTCACAGGGCTCTTCCTTCCTAACGGACGGGGGGAAAAACCATGTCTGTGGAAGAATCAGCAGGCGAGTGCGGGGGAAAAAAATCCGACGCGCACCGCGAATGAGCGTAGAAACTTGAAACGCGGGGAGATCCCAAGAAAAAAAAAGGGGGGTCGCATTATTAGAGGGAGGGGAAGGAAGCAAAAAACCCACCTCGGAAAGGGACCTTGAGCCGCCGCCGGCCGTAAGGTTATTTCAAGACAAATCAAGGGGGGGGAAAAAACGAACCACCAAAAGAAAACAGACCACAACCTAACACCGCATGAGGCGGGTCGTTGTGAATTGCACCTCTCTTCTGGAGACACAGACGAAATATAGAGGGCGCATAAGAAAAAAAGGAATCAAATAACGGCGAAATGTAAGCCCGAACACCATCTCCTCACTGCGTCACAGCGCAGCCCAATTTCCAAGGAAGCGTTTGGGAAGCAAAAAAAAAAAGAAAGGAGTTAAAATTCGTGGTAATAAAGTGAAAAAGGGAGGCAAGTCACACTTCAAGAAAGCACAAGATAAAAATCAGCCAACTCGCGTATTTTCATACAAGGTCATCCGGCTGAAGACTTTTGCGTGGAAAAAAGGGTGCAGTCACTACACAAGGAAAAGGAGTAGAGAGATCAACAAAGGGGGAAAGGAGGGTCATCCTTCACAAAAAGGTGGGGAAAGTTTCCGCAAAAAACTTCAGCCGAAGGTCTGCTTACTGGAGGGGAGGAGAAATGGACCATAAGATAGGTTGTAGAGGAGGTTGGGGAAGGGGGGGGCCCTTCGTGAGCCATTGCTCGGTGGGGATCCCCGACGACTGGTCTCGTGTGAGTGTGGAAAAAAAAATTCCAAAAAGGAATTGGTGTCGGGAAAATGGGTGCAAAGGAAGGAACTTGCATGGGAAGGAAAAACTTAGGACGACGTTGGATGGCCAATATGTACGTCCGACAGACGGGAGGAGGGTGTTCGCGAAAAAAAATGGCAACATACCGCCCTCCTCCCTAAAAAAAAATTCGGTAGTGTGGGCTCGGGATTATCTCAGAAGATGTGGCCATCGAAAGGACTCTCCATCCTTTGTTAGTTGAATGAAGAAAGGTCTGGACACACGTTCCAAAAAGGGGGGAAATGTAGGAAGAGAAGGAAGTCACTCAAAGGAAAGGGTATCGAGAGGTCAATTGTTGTCATTGAAGGAGCGCATCTCTTGTTGCGCGATATGAGTACAAAATAAAAAGGGAGGATTTAACGAGGCAGTGCAAAGACAAGGGGTGGTGGTCACCGTGCCGTGGTGGAAAGAAAAGAAAAATTCGCTGCGCACCCGCTGGTGGCGGAAATAAGCGGTCTCTACGAAGGTGGGGTGTCAGCCAATGTTAATTGGAGGGGGGGGGGGGGGCCAATCAATTCCTGTGCGCTCCCCTTTGGGGGAAAACGGCGTGCCTGCTCCAGGGGGAAGGGAAAGGTTCACCCCGTGTCCAAGGGAAAAAGAAAGTTTACAAGGTGACATGTGCCTACAAAGGGGAAAAAAAGGAGAATGTGTCTTGCACTGCCATGCGGCGTCGGAAAGCGGCAGGCAAGTCACAGCACTTGCAAAAAGACGTTTGTAAAAGCCAGGGATGGGGGGACCCATGACGGCTCACGGAGGGGGAAAAGAACACGTAGGCGCCGGGGGGTTTGATCCACAAAAAGAAGGACTGCGGCGTCCGCGGGGCTGGAGGAAATAGAGAAAAAAATATCGCGGTAAGCGAAAGCCAAGACTCTCTCTTTTGCGGATGCAACGTGGGAGCGGCCCGAAAAAGGGATTCATCCCGTCCTCCAAAAAATCGTCCCCAGGCTCACTGGAATTGAAAACTCAAACGACCGCTTTGGAGCACCACGCAAAAAAGAAGCCCTCCTGGGGGGAGGAGCTGAAAATTAGGCTTCCCGTCCATCTGCGTCAGAAAAAGGAGCCCGCACCTCAAGAGAAAGTGAAAGCAAGAAAAGAGAAGAAAAAAAGAGGAAAACCAAATTGACGAAGAGGAGCGTCCAACTCATCGAACAAATCTCCCAAAAAACCAGGAAATTCCTGCGCGCGGTGCGTTAAGGAAGAATTTCAATCAAATTCATCCGGGGACATGACAAGTCCGCCCGCCCCCACCAGGGGGATTTCCCAAGGCCGGGGGAGGGCGGAGGAAATACCACGCGGCAGGGGAAGAAAAAAGTCTAAAAACGGGGAAGTGGGAACTTGTCCCGCGCAAAAAAAAAAAGCCCCCAGCTGCTCCAAAAAGATAAAAACAAGGGAACGTAAGCTACGCTTCTCAACAGGGATCGCTCGGAAGATGGGGGCGTCCGTGGCCGAGTTGGGCAAGAGTTTAAAAACAGGAATCGCTGAGTTTCGGCTGCCGGTGACGGAAGGATCGGGGGGGACTTTCTCAAGATGGGGGGAAGGCAGGTGGCAAGGAGGGGACCCGAAGAATCAGCATGGCTGAGCTCACTCTTCCCATGCAAAATGAAAAAAAAAAACAGGCAAGAACACGAAAAGGAGAGGGCAATTCAGAGGAAGATCCAGATGGCGTTCGTGAAGGGGGGGGCAGGCCCGCATCACATGGAAACCTTCGCGAGGGGTGATAAAGTATTTCCTCCTCGGTGGTGTGAAAGAACTAAACGGGCTCTTGTTGATGCCGGGGAAGGGGGGGATTTGCGATGGCGGGTCCAACCCATGGAGGGAAAATAGCCTCTTGAGTGGGTACAATCCAAGGAAGGGAGGTGCGTAGGAAAACAAGGGGGTCCTAAGACCTGAATCCCCGAAAGCCGGGTTGAAAAGAGGCCTGCCCAGAAAAAAAGGCGTAACAGAAGGAAAATCCCAAGATACTCCGGCCGTCAAAAAGTCGCACGTTGCGGACCTTCCCTGAAAAAAGGAATGTCGGGCACGCTAAAGGGGTGTCCCCGTTTTGTACAGAAGTCTCCCCTTGGGAGGCCTGTCAAGGTGGAAAAGCGGAGGGGGAACTCAGATCAGAAAAAAGGGGGATCTCGCGGGAGGCGGGGGGGAAGAGGGTCCATGCCTATCAAGGGGCGCGGTCCGGGTGGAAGAAGACTCTCAGGAGGGGGATCCTTCTTTCGAAGGGGGGGAAGGTGTTGTCACACCGGGGCGGTCGGGAGATAGGGGCAGAAAGGAATAAACGCAATCAGCTAAAAGGAAAGGAGCGGGAAAAAACCGGGCCATAGCTAAAGAAGGAAGAGCTGTCAGGCCCGTCCACCTACTCACGTGTGGAACATGCTAGGGAAAACTAGCTTGAACATGCAAACGAAAAAAACGAAGTCGGGGGGGAAAAAGCCATTTAAACGTCGAAAAGAAGGGAAGAGGAAGAAACAGCACAGGGGGAAGGTCAAACTCCGTGGGAACGTTTTCAGTCAAGGTCAAAGAACCTTTATGGCAGGAGGGGGGGTGCGGGTACCAGGGAGTGAAGAAAGGCATACTCGTAGCATCTTGCGGTTGGGTTAGAAGTGAGAATCTAGTTGGAAAATGCCAGCGAACAGGAATGACAAAAAAGCAGTTGTCAATCCCCACCCAAAAGGGGGAAAGTCGGTAACCTGAACCACCATATCAACGGCTCGCGGGATCAGGTTGATGTTGGTCTGAAAGCGGTCACTCCAACGGGAAATTGTGCAGGTTGACATGGGACAGGGGGGGAAATCGCAAGGGCAGGTGGCGGAGGTGAGAAAAAGAAAAAGGGGGGAAAAATACAGGGGAAGACAACGAGGGGGAAATTTCTTACTTGACCGTTGGGGACCTTTCTAGGCCCGAATAAACGGGTGGCACGGGGGGGACCCCTCTTGCATGGGTAAGAAACCGCATCTTTCGATCATGAAGGGGGGAAGAAAACTCGGAAAAAGAAAACCAAAGCTCCTGCTCCTCCTCGGACATGAGAGCTGGGGGAGGGTTGCGTCATCGGGGGGGGAAGAGGATAGGAAATAGGGGAAGAGTACGCAACGTAAAAAGTTGCCGACCTGCCGACTTGAAGGGAGGGCTGCAACGGGGGGCAATAAAATCAAGTCTTATCACGAGTGTAAAAAAAAGTTAAACGTTGTTGAAAGAGAGGAGGAAGGCCCTGAGCGAGGCTCTGGGGGAACGGAGGTGTCTCGACGACGGCAAGAAAGAAGGACTTGGCAAACGAGAACATCCATATGGTGAAGTGCAGGCAAAAACAACGGGTGTGGGGGCAAAAGAAAAGAGGGGACGTCGAAAAGGAGAAAAAGTCATTACGGCAAGAAAAAAAAATCCACAGCTGCGGAACCTCAAAGGGGTGGGGAGGAAGGGTGGAA
>Ga0179593_1309136_pt1 | contig 14013 bp, 22 predicted proteins | sample CZODoug2_1_08_16_FD_185931 | JGI IMG/M metagenome (GOLD analysis project Ga0179593, IMG submission 185931) | Vadose zone soil fungal communities from Angelo Coast Range Reserve, California, USA - CZODoug2_1_08_16fungal (PacBio error correction) | ecosystem: Environmental > Terrestrial > Soil >...
CCCACCGACAACAAAATATCACGTCACAGCGGGGACTCCCGGGAAAAAGGGGCTTGGCGCTGTCACCTAAAGGGGTGGGGCATCAGATCTCACTTTAGGAGAAATTGGAGGGAGGTACCAGGTATCCACGCGCGCCAATGTCCTAAAACAAGCCGTGGTTGTAGCCGAAACGAAAGGAGCAGGCCTCTTTAAACAACAAAAAACGTGTCGAGGGGAAAGGAGCGGTGAGCTTTTTGGCAACGACATCTCCATGGAAAAAAAAAAACAGGAACGGGACCCCTGAGGGGGGGACGCCGGAAGTGTAGCCTCAAAACAATGAAAAGTTCCATGCCCGGCACAGAATAAAGTGAGAAATCTGCATCACAGTAGAAAGGCACTAGACACAAAGATGCGCCTGCACTGCCTCGTGGAACGTCGGCCGACCGAGAGACAGACACGGAATCTCGGCAAAGAAAAGATCGCCTGGTGGGGGAGCCGGAGGGGGAAAAAGCTCTGAAGAGAAAGGGATGGCAACGGCGGTGGCCGTTTTCACGAGGAGGGTAAATGAAAAACGAAAGGAGAGCAGACGAAATCTCCTTACTCCCGTGCGTAAAGGGGAAGGATGACAATGGGCTCCAGGGCTCTAGAAGCTGTAAAGTGTCGTCGATGTCGAAATCGGCATCTGGTGCCGAATTTGACACGGATGCCAAAAAACGGAGAATGACTCCGTTTCAAAGTCCTTGCTACCCGCGCAAAAAAAAAGGGGTTGGGGGGAAATAGCATTTGACGGGATGTGAATAGGAAGCGGATCGCAAAAGCCGGCCCGAATTGTTGGGAAAAAGGGCGATCTGGAAGGAAAGCAGGGTTGTGAGACTTACGAAGAGAAGTCGAGGGGGATCGTAGAGTTTTAAAAGAGAGGGGGTCCAGGGTTCGATAAGTAAAAACGATTTATAAAGGGGTGGTCCGTCCAAACGAAAAGAAGAACGGGGGCACCACGCCAGGAGGGGGAGAGGCACGCTCTTCCCCCAAAAGGGGAAATGGCAGGGGTAAACTCAATATCAAGGGTGTGTGCCGTTTTTCTAGAACAAACAAAAAAGAAAAAGAAAAAAAGGTGTTACCGCAAATAAGTGGGGTGAAGAAGGCAAAGGGGGTCATGGGGGAAGAAAGCAAAAAAGGAATATTGGTGCAATACATTATCCCAAATGAGTCTGAAAAGAAAAAGGGAATGTTGCAAGCTGTATCACGGTATGAAAAAAAGAATCTCCCTCTGCGGAAGCGAGAACCCATGCTTAAGTTTGCAAGGTTGGGACAATTTGTCTCTGTTCAATTCGTTGGGGGGGGGTGGGACAAGGAATCGCACTTCAGTCAAGGCAACAAATGCAAAAAACCGAAGAACAAAGGCGGGGTGGGAGCCAGCAGGCAGGATACTAAAAACGCTCACAAAAATGGGGTCAATTTCAGAAAGGCACAAGGGCCTACTGCTCGAAAAAAAAAAACACAAAGCAAAAGAGATAAAGGCTTCGGGGGTACGCGCCTGGGACAGGGAACGGAAAGTTGAAAATATTGACAAGCCGCTGATGAAAGTGAGAAAAAGGGATAAAAAAAAAAGGAAGGGACGACTTGAGGGGAGAGGGGGGTGGTCGTTAACTTCGGTGGGTGATCCCGAGAAGATACGCCTAATGTACTGGGGAGGGAAATGATGAGTGGACACAGCCGAAACCCAAAGATCGGGGGGGGGTTTAAAAAGTAACCTTGCGGAAAGAACGGACGGCAGAGACAGCCGAAGATTTCAATGTCGTCACGACGAAACCAGAAGGGGAATTCCCTTTCCTTAGAATGGGGGAAAAAAAACCACCGAAATCATGCAAGAGGGGAAAGGATGACAGAAGCACAACAGGGACACAAAACTACAGGCGTCCCTGAAGAGGGTAAGGAGAGAAAAAAGCCCCCCCCCAAAAACATACCCTCGAAAAAAAAAGGTTGCGACTGGGAGAAATTAAATTTGCCATGAAAAAGCGCCAGGCCCAGACAAAACTAAAAAATCAACAAACCAATTTATGGGGAAAGGAAGAAGAAAAAGAGCTTGAATTTTGGTCATTGGCCTCAACCTTCTGGATTGTACCCGCATCGAGAAATTGTCAAAAGGGGGTAACCGAGCAGTGCCTAAACGTTAGTTGGGGGGAATGGCGAGGGTCGGTTTGTTCTGGGGTAGAGGAAAAGGCACGAGCAGAAAGGAAACAATGCATGATATCTGTACCGTGACAAGGGGTTCTAACACGGTAGGGGTTCTTTGGTCCTTGACGGATCCTAGACGAGCTGCGGCGGAGAAAAATGACGAAAGAGATAATCTTTGGGGAGAAGGGGACATCACAACCTAGCGCTTACAATAGGCAATACGGTTTCCGGTGGAAAAAAAAACAAGAACTTCCTTGCGTATCGGGATAGGGGATCAAACGAAGGAACGAAATACCAAGACGAACTCCTATTCAAGCCGACCTGGGTGTTTATTCCTGGAAGAAACCGGCACAGGGCTCGGAGGGACGCGGACGTTGAACACAACATAGAGGAACTGAAGAATTCCCAGGGAGGAAAGAGCAGTCCCCTTGGGGGACAGGTAAAAAAAAAAGAGGAAAGAAAGTGGAAAGGATGGTTATCTGAAATTCAAGTGGGAATAGGGACTCCAAAAAACACCACCCAAAGACCTTGTGTTCTGGAGAGGGAAGGTGTCAGAATACGGAGCAAGGTATCTCCAAAAAAAAGAGGACAATGAAGAAAAGGGGAAAGAAAAGTTAGGGGGAAAATTTTAGGTGACAGCATTTGGGGGGTTTTTAAGTGCCCGATTTGAAGAAAAGGGGAGAAAGTTCGGTTGGAGGCCCTAAATCCGGAAAGGTGGAAAAAATCGGAAATGAAGGTAGAGAGTGAAAAATATCAGTGGAAAAGGGGGTACAAGGGAATTTCGGGGGGGGGGGGGATCAAAAGATTGACCTGTCTCGGGCACCCAAGCAAGGCGCTATAAGAAACATCCGTAGGGGAGGGGAGGAAAAGGTTTTAAAAGTATAAAAGGGGGGGTGCATTGAGCAGACAAAAAACTCACACCATGTACTGAAGTGGTTGAAATACGCAATTGATGGTGGAGAGCGTTTGGGATAACAAATCGGAATAGGGCCCGTTTCTTTGAGAGGGTGTAAGTGGACCCAAAGAATCACAGGTCAAAAACCCACCAAAAAAAACCCACCCACCAAAAATTTCTTTTTTGGGTACAGTAAGACAAAATGAACGAGAAACAACAGAAAGGACGAAGATGGGTACTCGGAAAATAGAAGAGGAACAGGATTCGGAGAATTCGTAGTCGGACCAAGATTTTGACGTCTGAACAACTCCCTCGAAGGGGGGGCCCAAAGGGAAGAAACTTTCAAAAGCAAGAATGAGAGGGGGAAATACGAAATGCTATGCAGAAAAACCCGTTGGGAGGGGGGGAGCATTTAAAGGGGGGGAAAAAAATTTACAGGGGGGGTGTGGGAGGGAAAGGCATGTCAAGGACTGAAGGGCCAATTTGGAAGGAGGGCGGATCAGACCCGGGTGCAACTTTGGGACCCCAGCCGAAGGAGAAAGACCCCCAGAGGCCGACCAGGGCGCTGAGAATCGACTGGAGCGGGCAACCGGGGGAGGAGAGATAGTGCACATCTACAATACGAACGGAACAGATTCACCAGAGAAGACTGTCTCGTCCGAGCATTTGAGTCCAAGGCATTTAGGCTGGTATAAGGGGGGGGGTGCCAGTAACGCGAACGGGTCTCGGCAGGGGCCCAAAAAAAAAGGGGTGCTCAAGCAATGGCCAAAAGGAAATGAATCTCGATTTGGGGGAGAGGAAGTAAAGAATTGCTCCAAGAAGTAAATTCAGATTGTTTCATTCAGAAAGATACTGATTCTGGCCGTCGGCATCAAACCGAAAGGTCCTTCCAAACAAAAGGATGAAAGTGGTCAGGGGGGTAACGTGTGAGGCTAAGTGGGGGCCAAGTGCGAAGCAATCAAACCCAAAGGGGGGAGCTGGGGGGGAAGAGGAGAGAGGGGGAGGGGCATCGACTTCTGGTAAAAAAAGGAATTGTTGGTGCGGAGAGAAGCGTCGTTGGGAAAGATACCGGGGGATGAACCCACCTTGCTCTCCCCCTGGTATCGGTGCCTACCCATGAGGTTAGGATCAAAAGTAACAATCAGTTCTGTTCAATGCAACTCATCTGTCTAGAGATGAGGAAGGCAGTTTACGGTTATTGTTGCCGAATCCCTCAGAGTCAAGGGTCGGAACATGGGACCGCTTATGTTCATCAGAAACCACAACACTAGACCCGATCTTGCTGAAAGTCACTGAACAACAAGAAATGGCCGCGTAACGAGAGTTCCTATGGGATGGGGAAGCCACAAAAGGAAAGGTGAAAAAACGGTTAGTAATTCAACGTCCCAGAGAGATGCTACAGAAAGCGTGGGATGCCGACTGGACATTTTGGGGAGGGGTACCAACACCTGGAAAGCTTGTAAAGGTCAGCCAGGGGGGGAATAATATCCTTGGGGGCAGCTTGGCGACAGGGGGTGGAGGACACAAATGTCGGCATGGCGGAGGGAGCCGGTTCTGACCGCACCGTCACCAAAGCCAGCAGAGGTTGGAAAAACAACATGAAAAATCATCCTCCTGCTGGAAGGGGGGGGGTGCGATTACGGTTTTGAAAAAAGGACCCGTCTGACGGCAGAAGGTCTGGGGAGATGGGGGGTGGGGGGGGTCTAGGATTTGAAAAGAGGAAGTCTCGGAGAGTATTTGAAGGGGGGGGGTGAGGGCGGGGCCTCCAGATTTTAAGAACGGCGCGCCCCTTCTTACGGTCTTGAGGCGGTGGGTTTAGAAGCAGAAAGATGCTCGCAGGGGAAAACCGTCGGGGGTTGGGGGGTCCGCCAAGGGATCAAAGACAGCGATCTGGTGTTTGACACAAACGGACATACCAGGAAGCAGAGGAGCCGCACCTCCTGGGGGCGGACGCTAACAAAATTAAGGAAAAAAGGCTCGGTTCTTCGCTGGGAGGGGGGCCTGAATCGGCGATTTTGGGAAACGCAGGTCGAGGGGGGATCTCGACTGGGGGAAACGGCTACGGGGGCGGGAGGGGTGCAATTCAGGCCGTCGCCAAATTTTTTTTTTCGGGCGGAGATCTGCCGGAAAAAAAAAAATCCTGGTCGTTTCGAAACGGCACGGTCAATATCGAAACATCCTTGTGGGAGGGTTGAACAAGCCTAAACTCTATGAAACTCAGGCACGAAAGGAAGGGAGGGGGCTCCCTGCAAATGCTTGGAGTTAAAAGCGGTTGTGACTCAGCGCGGATTGTTTCAAAACTTTTGAAACGAAACTTGGGTCCTTCCAACAGCACTTTCCCCATCGAGGGCCAAGGGTGAAGCATCCTAGCAGAATTTAAAAGGGGAGGGGGCACTGGGCGACAACATTGACGTTTCGAGTTTCTTGACAAAAAAAAAAAAAACGGCAGGGTTGCCCGTCAAGTTGATGAGAAATTTCGGGGGTGGAACATGAAAACGGGTTTCCAGGACAACCCAAGGCAGCAGTTGCGGGTCAACCGGGGGAACTTGTTAACGTGAAGAGCAACTGGGAGGACAAGACTGAGGGGTTTCACACTGGGTCATCTACTACACTGGAAATGCGCTGCATGGGTGGAAAGAGAGACCGGGGGGGGGCCAGATCAACAGCGCGCCGGTCTCTGCGGGGACACTCTTTGTTTATGTGAGGAGTAAGGGTGGGGCAAGAAACTACCGATGGAGAGGTATTGTGGGGGGGGGGACTGAGTAAAGTTACTCCCTACGGGGGAGGGCCAAGCGTCAAGATTGCCGTGGGCGACGTTGTGTCTAAGCCGCTGAAATGGGGGGTTTTGTCCACCAAACCCAGGACAGGACGGACGAACCACTATAGCTACGAGTGGCAGGTGGGATTGTTTGGCCATGGATTCCGACAAAGATTCGTGGGGGAATTCGGTCCGTTGGTTGACCGGGGGGAGACAAGGTTCCCTAGGTTTCAGGGGAAGTGCGCGACCGGAAAAGGAGAAATCCGTAAATGGGAGCGGGGTGATGGGGGGGGGGTGGGGGGGGAATGGATTAAGGGATTGGACAATCGTAAATAAACTGTCCTCAAAACAAATGCGAGTCATCGTGGGGGCAGCTTTAAAAGACGAAAACGTTTTCTTGCCCAAACAAAAACAAGGTCGGGTCTGAGAAGAAGGAGGGAAAGTCATAAGACATCAAACAAAAAAAGAGGAAGAGAAGGTTCCTCAGCGTGGGCGACAAGACAGGAAAGTAGCGTTCAGGGGAAAAAGCAACAAAATAATGAAAAAGAGAGGGGGCTAATGCATTTTGTGGGGGGTACGATTGTCAAAAGCAGTAAATTCGAAAAAATCTCACAACGCGGGAGACAAACCATTTTGGGGGATTTTGAGGAACGCATGGTCGATGAAGGAAAAACCAGAGGGGAATCCCCATTGAAAGACTGACAGAATCAAACCCTTGGAGGATTGTAAAGCCCGAGGCAAAAAAAGCAACCCGAAAAGAGGAAAAGATGTTTAGACGCAAAAGGGGGACCTCGGCTTGTTGGTAGAAGACGCGCCAAGAAAACAAAACAGGGAATAAAAAAAAAAGAGAGTGACGGTCCATGCCACAAAAACTTCCAGGGGGTTAGCTTAACAGACATTGGCAGAAGGAACAAAACCCTAACTCCGGGGTTCCTAAAGGGGAGTTACATAAGAAGTGCAGCGAAAAAGCGCCGCTGGCCGGTTCGCCCCGAAGAAAGTCGCTTTAAAACAACCGAAGACCAACGATAAAAGGTATCAGGTAGGAAGGAAACCAAACACGGGGTAATGAGTTCCGGCCTGAAAGCCTGGCGTGACCAAAAAAGGGAGAAGGGAGTTTCAACATGGGAAAAAGAACAATCCCCAGAACCGTGGACCGCCTTAAGGACGGAACAACCAAAGCGCGGAAAAACCCTCAAGGGGGTAGTCCTCCAACACGAGAAGGAGATCACGAGGAATCGGTAGTGAAGGCCATGGGACGCACGAGTGGTCAAAAAGAAAAACTACTCTACAAATAGGACACCACTCGAAAAAGCACGCAGCATACCTTCAACAAAACAAACGTCGACTAAGTGGGCTCTGGTAAAAAACGGGTTTCAAAGATAATTGGGGAGTTCTGAGCAAAAAGAAAATATGATAACCTGTAAAAAGAGGAAGGTAAAACTCTCCACGAAAAAACAAGGCGACGGCGACGGGGGAACTAACAATCACATTGTGAACAACACGGAATAGCGCCTATCCAAAAGGAAATCGCAGCAGGGAAAGACAAAGCGGGACTCCCGATCATTAACCTGTAGAGCTCCGAAAGAAAGTTGCGGGCCTCGCGACAGACGCTTGGGGTAACTTCCGCACAATATCTCTTTTCAAAGGCCTTGGAAGGGAACAAAAGGGGCGCCGACCAACTGCGAGAATCCGCGGGGAAGTGAACAAGAAACGAAAAAAAAGGGCACTATATGGGCGAGTGCAACAACAACATCAAACAAACAGAAAAGCCCGTCCGCACTTTGCCACAGAGACCCAGCAAACAGCGGAAGTGGGGGGGGAAGGGGTAAAAATATGAGAGGGAAGGAAAAAAAAAAGGCCAGGCCAGCGAGGAGTACTTGGGAAGGCAAGGGACATTTTCTGGAAGAAACGGATAGTGGCCGAAAATGCAGGCAGAAACGGTGCAAAGAAAAGGTAGAAAGAAGTCATGACCGTGCGTGAAAGAATCGTCGTGCAAACATCACACAAGGTTGTCAAGGGAGAAAAACGAAAAATACACTGACTTTTGGAAGAATTATATCGACAACATCACTGATCACCCACCTTCAAAAAAAGGGAACGCCAAACGCACAACCAGGGTTTGGCAAAGGTCATACACGATCGGGGGGGGGTAAGTTTTCGATGAATAGACCCGGCAGGGGAAGCCGAACAGAACAGACGGGGGGAGGGACAAGCACTGCACGAATTGCGGCAGCAACAGAGCACAAGAATGAGGTTCGTTGCGCCAAACGGGACAACACGATGGTTGGTCACGAAGGGAAAGAAGGGGGGCCAAAATGGTGGAGGCTCCAGATATTCAAAGCGGCTCCAGGTGAAAAGAAACCTCGGTGTGGTAGACGGAACGATGCGCACTATCAGCGTACAACAAAACACGTGGCAAATTTGCCGATCCTTGGAAAAAGATGGGGTGCCAAGATTAGGAAGAGGTAAACGAACCAAGAACTGGTAGGAAAGTGTAAGAAAGAAGGGGGGCAAGACCGAACAAAGGAAACATACTGTCGCCGGTTCCACAAAGAAGATGCCGGTGGGGTTGTGGGAAAGGACAAGCGGCCGACAAGAGGGGGTAGGAAAATGGAAAGGGAATCAGGACTGGTGGAAAGACGGAACAGCCCGAGCTACAAGAGGATCTCTGTACAAAAAGATTGCGCCGAGAGAAATGCCGCGCGAAGCCGAAGGCTGCGCACGGGGGGGGGACGGCCTTTGTCGAAATTGAGGGGGGAGGAGGAGCACTCGCTCCAAAAGGGGCCGAAAATCGACCGAATTCTCCTTCTCTTCTAGCAGTGCACAGGGAGCACTCGAGGGGCAACCGGCAGAAGGCTCGAAAGCAGGACCAAAAGGGGGAGAAGGCAGGAACTCAGGGGGGGAACGCCTAACCACTTGGGATGGAATTCCTAAGTTTACCCAAAAAAGGGTGTTCTTGCATAGACATTGAATCTGCGAGAAAATGAATTGAGTGTGTAAAAAAAAGACAGAGAATGGAAAGGGTTTGAGGGCGGTAACACTTTCTTTGGGAGAATGCTACGAGAAGGAAAATGTAGGGGGAAGATTTAACCAAACGAGTGCCAAGGGGTTCTGGGATAATGCCAACACCGAAATTTGACGCTGTGGGTCCGTCAAAACGATACCGGGGGAGTCCGGAGTGCAAAAAAATCGATCAGACATTGGTCTGGGGAGGAGTGTTAACAAACTTCAAAAGAAGAGGGTGGCAGTTGGGCTAAGGAGTCCAAGGAAAAAGCAAGCAATACTTGTAGGGGAAAGGGGGCTGGGGGGGGCACCTCGTGGAAACCGCCACACAGTTATCACCGAATCTGAAAAAGGGAGATGACGCTCGACCATTTATTGTTCAAGGCCTAGGTAATTGGGAAAGTGGCCGAGAGGCTGAAGGGAAACCCAGCGAAACGGGGGGGCAATTTACATGGGGGGGGATAATGATTCATTAAAAGGCTGTGGGGGGCAAAACCTCACAACGGAGGCGGAAGAAAATGCCGATCCTAGGAAAGGGGAAGGGTGTGGGGGAGGAACAATCCTGAAATTTGATTGGACTCTCCTCACCGAAAGGTAAACCCAGACACCGAAAAACGATGCTCCCCTGGGGGGGGGGATCACGAACTGGCTAGGGGTACGAGGATCAAACGAATTGGCCAAGGAAAAAACAACGCGGGACAGTGATACGTGAATAAAAGAGGGGGAAGAGGGGGGCGTGAGGCTGGGGGGGGCGAGGGGGGGGAAAAAATCCGAAAAAGAAGTAAAGAAAAGGAGGAAAACAGGGGGTTCACGGTGGTTGACAAATCCTAAAAAACTAAAAAAAAGCGTTTTTTCAATAACCGCCAAAGACTTGATCTATCTGCTCCGCCCTCTGGCCGAGAGGGGTCACGACGAACAACACAAGAAAAAAAAGAGTCCCGGGCATTAAGGACAGCCAAGAGGGACATTGGGCATGCAAACGGGCAATGTACATCTCCCACCTCACAAAAAGACGTCGAATGTACCCTGGTAGAAAAGCAAAGGCAAATAAAAAAGATGTAGGGGGGAAAAAAGGGGTCCAATTAAGATAAAGACAACTCAGGAACAACACCAAAAAGTAGTACAGATAGAAGAGCTAAAGATATGGCCGCCTGCCTTTTCATTGGGGGGAAACGAACTTCCTTGATGAGCCGAGTCAGAGTTTCTGAATTTGGGGGGAAAAGAAAGTGAAAAGGCTATTTGGGGCAAGCAGAAAGGCAAGGGTTTTTGGGGGGGGGGGGGGGGGAGGTGTCTCAGAAACTGCAAGACTCATGGTCAAGAAAAAGAAAAAAAAGGAGCGGCGGTGGGATAACTTTCTAGAAGGGGAAAAGGGGAGGCGGGGGGAAGACACGGGAAAAGCTTCATCGTCAAAGAAAAGCATGTCCTTTGTCCCGGGTCTTAAAGAAAAGATAAGAAGGTTTGTAACGAAGTCGAAGGTCCAAAAAAAAAGCTTCTTTCCGGTTACACTATAACTAAAAAAACCACCGCCCACTCGATCACCAAGGCAGTTTTAAATAATGGGAAGAACCGGCAGAGACAGGGGTGAACTTAAGCATTTCCCCGGCGAGTACGAGAGCTATCGGACGGTACGAGCATTGAGGGACCAGGGGGAACGGCTGAGTGAAGGGCGGTTGAGAAATCCTCAAGGCCTTCTTTGAAAACAAACTTGTCAGGAGCCGGGAGCGGCATTTGTCGCACGAAGACGGCGAGAGGAGAAAAAAAAAGGGGAGAAACCAAAGACAAAGGGGGGGGAAAGGGTAATGGCACAATGAAAAATGCCCCTTGGAATAGGTGTTCCGACACGGACTGAGAAAAGGTACGGCCCCTCGACAAAGATAGGCTAAAGGGTGGGGACAAAATGGATTCTTGGGGGGCTGCATAAAATAAGGGGGTCAAGTGAAAAACCCTGATGGATATGTCGGGGAGGCCTCACTCTTTTGGCAAACGGTTGTGTGGTCGGCGCAACCAAAAAAAAACAAAAAAAAGAGTAGGAAAAACTAAAAAACCACGTGTTTCGTAAAGGTGATAAAATGTCAATAAGAAGAAAAACGCCACTGAGAGGGAAAGATGGTCAAAAACATAAGTTAGGGAGGGGGGGCCACTTAGCCAAAGCTGTAGAAGTGGAGGGGGGGTTTTCGTTGGGGGGAGGGTTTGGGGCCACAGATCAAGTTTCGGTGGGTGGACTTAAGAAAAAAAAACCCAATGAAACGACGGAGTGGGAAGAGGAAATAGGAAAACAAATAGGGTCCAAACTATCCGATACTTCGTCCGAACCAGGGTTCTGGGGGGGGGTTTCCCTCACCGAAAGAAACTCGCCAGGGGGGCGATGAAGGTAACACGATTCCAAGTGGTTAGGAGACGGCGGACTTTGGTTTTGGGAGAAGGCCGCCATCCGGGAACTGGAGGGGAAAGGGAAAGGGGTGGGGGACCAAAGATTCAGTTCGGCAACCGGTTGCGGGGAAAGACATCGGGACCACCAGCTCAAGAGCCGCGCCCAAGAGAGCGATGAGGAAGGAGCCAACAATGATATCGAACCCAAAAAAAAAAAGCTGCTAGAAAGGAAGTCATTACAAAAAAGAGGGTTGCTAAAAGAACAACCGCAAGGATACGCTGCCTCGGCGGAGTGCCTCGGCGCCAAACTCTCTGTGGGAAACTAAAAAGGAGCAGCTCGGAGAGCTGAGAGACTTCAACGGAACTAACCGGACTTCAAGAGACTCAATTGCAAAAAAGGATTTTCATAGCAACGTCCGACTGGGTTGACTGGCATAATTCTTCATATCTTGAAAGGGGAAACTCTTCAAAAACGGGGGGGACGGAGGGGGCTGAACAACGGCGGAAGGGTAGAAAAATCAAATAGGAAGGGGAGACAACTCTGTTTGACCATGGCGAAGTGTCGTTTCCAGGGTATCACCTTGCCTGGCAATCGCAAAACGTGCACTGGTGATATCAGAGGGGGCGCCCAGGCCAAAAAAATTCGGTCTAACACTAGGGGGGGTAGGTGAACAACTGTGTAGGAAGACAATGTGCCCCAGACAAACAACCTGGCATTTGGAATCAACATTCTATTCATCAAAGTCGTGGGGAAGGGAGAGCACGGTCAAGGAGGTTCAAGAAACGTCTCTAATCGGCAGGCAGAGACGCTATTTGCCGGGGGTCTGGGAGGCGAGGGGAGGGAAAGCGGGTCGTGGCGCGCCAGGAGGTTAAAGATACGAAAAATACATCAAAGAAAACCTATCAGGCGAAGGGGTCTGAACGGCACCAAAGGGCAAATACTGCTCTGAGTGGAGGGGAACCCTTGGGAAGACACTGAATGGGGGGTCTTTTTGGGGGGGTCAACGGTATTCCTCTGCCAAGAATGATCGAAATGAAATGGGAGGATTTAGTGCGAGGACAGTTTTGTAAGGGCAGAATGTCTTATGAACCCGGGCCTGGAAAAGAATCAAAAGGGGGAGGGGGTGGTTTTTTGGGAAAACGTTGGGCGTTTTCCCTGGGGGGGGAGAGGGAAAAACTGTCTTCACTGGAGATTTCTCAAGGGGGGAAGGGGTGGGGACAGCCATAAAAATTGAAAAAAAAAGTCATCCAAGCGAACAGGGGAAGCAAGTGGGGGGGGGGGGGGGGAAAATGAATTATTCGCCTTTTGGAAAAATTCCATCCACGGGAAAGGCCTATGAACTGTGAGGGGGGGGGGCACAGGGGTCGGGGCGGTGGTTTTGTTCGGGCAGCCCTCGGTCCCAGAGGGTAAAGAGTATTCCTGGTTGCTGGGCTTGAATAATTCTCAGGAGAGAGGGGGGGAGGGGTCAGCGTGTGGAAGCTGTTGGGGGCAAAAGCGATTCATAGAAGGGGGGGAAGGAGAAGGGGAGGGGTTTCTTTGAAAAAGAAGGTTAACTTTAGGAACGAATGGGTTGGTGAAGCCGAAAAAGGAGGACAGTTAAAACTTAGAAAACGGACCCTCTTTGGGTTCGGGGGCGGGACTAACCCTGGCACCAAAAAAAGGGGATAGGTGCAGTTCAGAAGGGGTCACGGGGTCGGGGGGAAGGGGCTTTGCCGGCGTGAGAAAGGGCTTCTTTGATAGAATGGACTCACTGGCAAGGTTGAAACGGTGGTCGGTGAGAAAGGGGGAGAAAATTTGTTTTTGGTTAAAAAGGGGCTGGGGGGGGGTGAAAAAAAACAACCGGAAATTCACGATCCCGTCCGGTGGAAGCAGGACTCGGAAAAAAAAGACGGGGGAAAAGGAAAGGAGAGAAAAAAAGTTAGGGGAAACCGCGGGTGGGGGAAAGGGCTGCTGAGGGGGAGTTAGCAACGGTTTCCCTCTGGAAAGTGCGCTGTTGAGAAAAATAGCCGGAACAGACGTTCAAACCCAACAGAAAGGCCTCGTGGAATATCAATTCTTCGAGGGTCGAGGAACTTGTCGTAAAACTTGAGCGTTGGTTCGCCTGTGAGGCAAAAGGAATCCACGCCAACCAAACAGGTGGGTTGATTTTAACAAGGGAGTGGGCTTAACGAGGGAATCGTTGCCTTTAAAGGGGGCCGCCCCGTAAGGGGGAACTGGCCAAACGGAATCCTGATGGGATGGAGGAAAAACATTATCCCAGATAAGCCTGGCAGGTGTTGTCCAAGATATCTTGGGATCAAAGCGTCCAAACCCGCAAAACTGTCGCTGCAAAGGCCGGGGGGATCGTGACAGATATGGTGCCAGAACTATGAAAAAAGATAAGCTTAGAGGGGGGTTAGGCATTAAGAATGTCGTCAAGGGGGAAAAATAAAAACCGACGGCAAAAACGTAACAGGGCGGGAGGGCTCGGTCGTGCGCGGGAGGGGGGGAATGTTGGCAACGACAGACCAAAAAAAGTCGCGGCGATAAAATAAGACTCTGGTTCAGGGCTATTCAGGTAAACATCGGAAGGTGATGCAGTCCGGGAGGGGGGGGGCTATAGGTTGGACTTTGTTTACTTGGGAAAACAAGTCCCCGAATGAAGACGTCATAAAAAACGACAAACGTCTGTTTGATAAAGAGGAGGGTGTGGGAAGGAAAATTTTTGTGTAAGGTGATTACGATGACATCGTAAAAAATAACTGGAAACCAACAATTCTCCGAGGTTGGGGAAAAAAAGCGGGTTGGCGTCCGCGCACTTGTTCAGGGACACGGGACGAAAACAGAAAACAG
>Ga0179593_1399211_pt1 | contig 14013 bp, 11 predicted proteins | sample CZODoug2_1_08_16_FD_185931 | JGI IMG/M metagenome (GOLD analysis project Ga0179593, IMG submission 185931) | Vadose zone soil fungal communities from Angelo Coast Range Reserve, California, USA - CZODoug2_1_08_16fungal (PacBio error correction) | ecosystem: Environmental > Terrestrial > Soil >...
CGAACTGTCCATTGACGCAAATGCGACCAGAAGCACTAGGGAGAACATGATCGCCAAGAGGGGGAAAAGACGAGCTCACTGCTACTCCCAGATCCGCCAACATAGAGGTCAGTCGCATTCAGGGTGATTACCTCTCGTCCCTAGTCTTAAAACAGGCCGAGCATGATCTTCATCCGGGGGGCCACAGACACATTAAAAAGCGGATTCAAAATTAGAAAAAAAAAAAGGGTGGAGGGCTAGGGTCCGCGATGCCAAAGGGGGTCCAGGGGCTGATCATAAGCGAAGGCGAGCGCGCGGTCTTAAACAAAGACAGTCTCTAACAACAACCACTTGAGGTAAGATCAACTGAACTCTGCATAGGGGTTGACGGGAAACGTGGAAGCTCGCCTAACAATCCTGAAACAGCCAGCGGAGGCAATAACAGCCAAAATCCAAAAGGGCCATAACAGCTTAAATGGGTCTCGGTGTAGGGTTTCTCAAAAACTCGGCATTCTCTGAGTTGTGACACAATAGGGGCTAAGGGAAGCGGACGCCCGACGGACCTTCGATCTCGGGGTGCTCAGCTCAAAATAAAGAGTGAGGAACAAGGGGGGGTCGGCCATGGCAAGCATAGAAATTAAATTTCGAGACTAAGCGTGTCTCCAGGGGAAGGGAAAAGGTCCGACAACCGAAGGTTAAGAACAATGATTCTGACGGGAAGGGGAAAAATCATGTGAAAATCAGGGCGTACCACGCCGCAATGGGTACGAAAGTCTGGGCCGACTTGGCACGTCGAAGCAAAAAAGTCGCGGAGCAGGTTCTGCCTGGTCCGGTCGCCAGCTTTGGGTCCAAAAAGACATCCAAAGAACCAGCTTTGCGCAAACAAAGGGGAAAACTTGGGCAGTAAAGAAAAGGACTCACTTGCGAATGGGAAGGGCCTGGTTTGAATGGAGAACGTCAGGGGGGGAGGGGACGGGCTTCAAAGTGAACGAGGGACTTAGAACTCTTCGGGCCTATAGCGACCAGTCTTAATCTTCGAGTGCGAAAACTCAAAAGGAATTGAGGTCGGCTCAGGGTTCTTTCCTTGTAGGGATGCCCAAGAGTACAGATCTATTCTTAGTATGCTCAGAAGGCTTTTAAAGAGATGGTGGGAGGAAGGGAGGCTGTCAAATGAAGAAAATGAGATTTAAGTTGTGGTCACGGGCATAGAAGGAGATCCTACAAGCAGTGACAATCGGATCGGACATTGAAGAAAGAGATTTTACGCCCTTCTGTGACGTAGGCGTGACAAAACCGTAATATCGTCCCGAGGGGGGGGACAGAACCTAAGGAAAAGATCTCGCATGGACGAGAAGGGACCATGCAGAAGGGAAGTGTCGGGAATGAATCATGGAGGACCGTCTCAGGGGGAGTCTGGGAGACGCGGAAATGACAACCACGCAGCTTGACTGCAAGGTCAAATTCAGGGTCGTGAGATTCTCTCAAAGTCGGGGTGGAAAGGTTGAGAGTCTTACACGATAGTCACAGATAACACAGACCTACCCTGGAAAAAAATGTGGAAGGAGAATCAAAGGGGGGCGAAGAAGAGGAGAAGGTTGGTGAGGGGGGGGGAGGAGAGGGGGGGGGTGAGTTGGGAGGGAACGAGTGTGATAACTGTGAATAAAGAATAGCAAGAATATCGCTCAAATCGCTGGGGGAGGTTCATCCAAAATATGGGGAGTGTTCGGGGGGCAAGTCCGCTGGATGAATGTCTTCCTTCCAGGGAGCGACTAAACGGTTGCAACGTTGGCCTTGCAAGGGTCGAAGACGAAGTGAAAGGGTTCGACCATGAAGGCCTTAAGGAACAGGGGCGAAGGAAGAGTAGCTCGCCCGGCTCCTTGACAACACGCGATAGGTTAAGGGGGCAAGGGGAGAAAAAGGGGCAAACCCAGCGAGAAAGTGAAGGTTTCTGGCCGAATTTCAAGCGGGGGGTCTCAGGAAGGGCGCATGGGTTGACCCGAAAGACAATTGACAAGGGTGGTTACGACTTCAATGGGAAAAAAGACAAGAACAAATTGAAGGGGGGCCGGCAACGCCCAACACTCCTGGGGGTGGGGTAGGGTACACTATGAGCGCGGCCTGGAGGTGGAATGGGGATATCTTCATTGCAGAGATAGGCAACACGAGAAAAACCTTGGGGGTAGGGGCCGAAAGTGGAAGAGAGAAGGAGCCTGTCAATGACTCCTTACGGGGCAAAAGTGAGAAGCAACCGCTAAGGCGACCCTAGTCTTAAAACAATGCAAAATATGAGAATGGAAAATCTCCTAAAGAAGGGACGGAGGCATACTGCCAATCTAGATAAAAACACAAACTTTATGGATTATGAAAAAAAGGAGGAATATTTGTGGGTGAAGAACGAGCGAGATGTGATTTCTGGTGCGAATCGCAAAGGTAAGGAAGATCACGAGAGAGCTGTAGGGAAGGATAGAAGAGTGGGATAATCGAAAAGAGCCCCTGGAGTGGGTATCGGGTGGGGGGGGGGAGGTAAGACGTGGGTTGACTAACGCGGAAACGGACGATCCAAACATAAATAAGCCTCTAATCCTAGTTTGGTGGAATCACACCAATGAGGGGTTGGGGGATGAGGAATTCAAAAAGGAAGGATAGGGGGAAGGGCATTGGGGCCGAAACTACAATGTGAGGACGAGAAAATTACGCACGCCGAGAACCAAAACTATCAAATTTGAAAGGGCGACCCTTCCGCAGCGCACCATACCAGAAGGAAAATACTCTGTCATATGGGGGAAAGACAAGGCGGTTCGTGGCTGTTGCTGTCCGGCTAAGGTCGACCATGGAGAGAAAGGAGCTATCGACGCAAGCGCACTCAAAGTTGAAAGAATGGAAATTGGTCGAAATCCTCTAAGTCTGGCGAAAAACTAAGAGAAACAGAGAATCGAGTGCACTCAAAGGGTCCAGATCACCACAGTCAACTGTAAAATGGGGGAAACAGTCGCGGGGAAGCGAGGCAGAAGACCCTTGAGAGGAGTAGGAGCTTATGAGAGAGAGGCTAAAGATCAATCAAACAAACGTGGGAAAATAGCGTGGGGGAGGGGAAAAAGTGAATGCTGTAAGGTGAAGTGATAAGGGGAGAGAGAGATGGGGGGAGAGGGGAGGCTGACAGAGAACGGTTGGTGGAAGTGGAGAGGAAGAGGAGTGGGTATGAGGGCGGGAGATGGGGGGTTAGGAAAGATAGTTAACGGGCGGGAGAGGGAAGGGAGAAGAACGAAATAAAGAGGGAGCTGGACGAAACCTCGACCATTGAGCACGCATGGAAGGGCCGGCCACGGGAGGGGTGATCGCACGTCTTCCAATCAAGAAGGCAACGCCGTGGGCATAGGATTCTACGACACCAGAAAGCATGGGCGATATCTTGCCGGCCGTCGCGCGGGGAACGTGGTGCCGGCTCGACCAATAAGTGACGACCGCATCAGTGGCACAAGGCACGTCTCGAGGTCCGAGGCATGATCATCCATTAACGAGTCTGTCATGGGCGTATCGACGCTCCAAGGGCAAAACAGCACCGAACCGAAATACGAGATCGGAAGGCCAGGCACAAAGAACAGAACATGCATCAAGGAAGTGGGCGGAAACCCAAGCGCGGCCCTCGTAATCCGAGGAATCGAGACATGGAAAGACGTGCCGCTCCCCAAGGGACCGAACGTCGGGAGACGGATTGACGCTTGTCTACGAGGGGGAACGCGCCAGTACTTACGACAAGTTCGAACATTGGCCAGGGGGCTTGGGGGCGACACCCCGACCCGGTGAGAAAGGACAACCGGCTGAAAGTGATCAAAAAGGTCGATCGCTCGGGTGACCTCACCACGTAACCGTTGATCTCAGAACGCTTATACGACCTTGAATCCGAGGTGATGGGGCTAAAAAGGGGACAGGAGGAAATAAAGGGGACCAGCGAGCGCAATCGAAACGGGGTCTTCACAATTTCCATCGTCGGAACTTACAAAGCCAGTCGATTTAGGTCGAAGGAGTTATGGGGGGGGGGGTGGGCGGGGGGGGAGGTGGGAGTCCAATGTGGGGGACAGTGGGGGGGGGCTGCGGGACCGGGGGGGATCTAGGTCGTCGCATGCGGGGCGACGGGGGATACTAACCTCCCTATTGCACCAACCCGGGAATGATCTGACGAGCTGTGGAAACCCTACAATTCCATCAAAGAGAGACTGGCTGGCCACATTCTTTATTCCGCTCTTGGTGTCGAACCACTGCTGAGAACAAAGCGAGGCGCTGGAAGGGCGGCAAAAAATCTGCTCAGGGGCAGGATCCAGAACACAAAGAGGGAAGTATTAAAGAAGATCCTCACATCTCAGGGGGGAGATAAAGGGGAAGCAACCTTCACATAGAAAAAGGGCCGGATCATCATCTCCTGGCCGATTACGCAAAACTCCGAGAAACAACGACTGCAGGAAAAAATGCTGTAGTCGTGATGGGTTGGTGTCTAACGATCGCAGACATCAGGACGGCGTTGGTACATGTGAAGAGGGGAAACGAAAAAAATTCGGGGGAACTCACTAGATGCTCGTGGGCTTCCTCGCGGAAAACTTCAAAGACCTGGTAGAAAGGTCAGGATCGTATTGTAGCCATGGCAAGGGGAGAGTGAAAAAATGGATCTCAGCTCTTAGAAAAGCGGAAGGCAGTGAAAGAATTGGAATCCAAAATTCGGCCATCGATGCCGGGAAGCGAGCATGCGGCGGCGACCGCGAAAACGGCAAGAGACGAAGCGAAGTCGCCGTGGTGGAGTCGCCAGAGTGTCGGAGGTCCGACCACTTTAAAGAGCAGGGCGCGGTAGCAAATTGCAGCTCAAGTCTCCCCTTGGGACGACCGGCCTTTGGATGCGGGGGAGATCAGAAATTGGTTGGCGGACGTGACGGCCCTGGATAGTTACCCTTCAAAAAAACAATCGTAGTAATGACACTCATCGGGAGGCGGCAGGGGCCGGTAAACAAAACTTAGCTTGTACATGTTTCTTTGGTCCCCTTTTTACGGGATTCTAACGCTTCTACTGATGGGCTTATTGGCACTCTTTTTGGGCGTAAGTGTATCATTGGCAGGACCCATGGTGGAGAGATGTCATGATATATATCCGAGACCCATTGAATTGAAGGGGAAAAAACTGGCCGAACAAGGATCTTTCCAATGGGGGATTTACTCTGAAAGAGAACACGTGAACAGGAGGTCAAAGCGGGGCGGCAAAGGGGGATCATCAAAACATTCAGGACTTTTCCTGGTCCGTTGGCTGAAATTAAATGCCGGAAGGAAGTTCGTGGTTCAGACCTCAAAAACGGCGAAAAAGAGAAGCGTGCGCGGCGGGAAATGATGGTCTCGAAATTGTCTTCTGGGCAAAAGAGAACCTAAGTGAAGCGATGCACATACTGAAAGGTGGTTTTGATCGTTTCTACCCTTTACTCATACCGTTCGACTATAGACCTCGAAATGGGGCGTTGGACTATAAGCCTGATCCGGTATTGGTCATTTACAACGAGAACGTGGACCTTTTGAGACGTTGGTCGATAGCGCCGGGGAGGAAAGAGGTCGGCACGGCAACGAACCACGAAAGGAAGAACAGTTCCCTATCGAGGTTCACCGAAAAGACGCGAACACTGGAGAAACAGCGCAGCGGCGTGAAGGGCCGAGAAAAGTTATAAGGGTGTTGAGCGGCATTTCAGCATGTTGGGTGGCAAGACATAGGGGAACCAAAAAAAAAGGCCAGGGGGAAGAAGGTCAATTGAAAATAAAATGAAGAAATTGAACAGTTTGCCGGTTCAAAACAAACAAACGAGGGGGTTTGAGTAAATACGAGGAAGGACTGGCCGGAGGGTTGATGGTAGATCGCATACCGGAGTAGTCAAAATGCGGGGTCAAATTGATAACGAAGGGGCCCACGCCAGGAGAGGAGGCCTCCCGGAAGGCAGCCGCGGCAAAGGAAAAAGCCCGCGGGAAAAAGAAAGAGTCGGTGTCCGCCTGGAGATAGTCGCAACGAATCTCCAAACGCTACTATAAAGAACGAAAAAGCTCGACTCAACAACACACGAAGAAAAAAGCACCTATTCTTGGATCGAGAGGATGGCGATGTGAGGCTGAAGACGGCAGCGCTGTAAAATCTGAAAACGGATTCGTGAAGGAAATCGTCGGTGCATCCAATCGCTACAGAAAAGGACTTCCCCTGCCGTACAGGTGAAAGGAGCAGGTTTGTTGGAAGAACCTCTGAATCGAATCTCCAAAGCAAATAAGGCCGCACAATCGGAGTTGTGAGAAAAAACACCAATCGGGGGGCGGCTAAAGGAATTCAGAAAGGGGGGCATTGGCGCAACCTGCAGGGATGGCGAGGGAGGGGGGTAACACACTAATGTCTGCCGAGACCCGAGAACAGTTCGTACAGCCAAAACTCACGCGGGGCAGGCGCGGGGACAAGGATAAACCAGCAACCTAAGGGCCGGGTCTTGGGGGAAGGAAAGGGAAATAGAGAGCTTTCTTTCCTTCGTGGCATGGACGCATGGGGAGGAAAAGGCATCTCCCTGAACGACGCAAGCGCCAAGAAAGGGTGGGCAACGTCGATCCATAGCCAAACCATCATCGAGGGACGCGAAACGAGGGAAACGACAGCTGAGTTGTGTAAGAGATATCCGTGCGAAAGCAAAATACACATGCACTGTCCATGGGTTAAAGAGAGGCGCTAGGCAAGGCAAAAAAGTCGACAGGTGAGAGAATTCCCAAAAGGAAATTAAAAAAGCCGATGCACGAGGCGGGTGATTGAGCAAAAGACCAATAAGGGCCACTACTGCAGCAGGCAGTCCTACTTGTCCGTCAACCAGGACCAATCTTGGGAATCGCGGTGACCGTCGGTCACTTGATCCAGCGGACTAAAACTGGCAAGGTGGGCCTGGATAGGACCGGAAGAAGGGCGGGCCGACTGTTCACGGCGATGTCGCTGGTAAAGAGCTGTAATGTCAGAGGACGCCGATCAAAGAAAAGCGTTAAGATGGTCGTAAGATACATCTCGACGAGGGAGGAAAAACAATAGGCTTCGCCAAATGCCCGAATAATACTCTACGGAAGCGTTAATTCAGACAAACAATTAAAAAAAGAAAAAAAAAATTCAGAATAAGCGTTTGGGGGGGGGGGCTGCTAAGGCCCTCGCCAAGCAGAGCGGAGGGGATCCGTCCGACTAGGGGAGTCAACGCTCTCCAAAGCGGCGAAAAGGTCGTGAAAGGGAAACAAAATGATCGCACCGGAGCATCACCAAACGGCGTAGAAAAGAGGACGGATATTTAGCTTTTGAAAAAAAGTGTATGGCATTTAGAAGCAAGATATTGTGGGAAGGGAGACAAGGGATAATACAAAGAATCGGGTCGTACGAACCAAACGGAGGAAAGGGGGTGCAGACCCATGAGAGAGTGTATAGGAAATAAAAGTGACTTCGGCCGCATAAAGAATTTCTAAAATCAAGCTGCTTCATAGGACCTGGAAAAAAAAGTGAAAAGCAATTACGGGCGACGAAAGGTTTCAGGACGCGGGGGCGGAGGCCAACAGGTCTGAACGGGTCAACGTCAAAAAGTTCTACAAGAAAAAAACGAGTTACTCATGACAAAAGCCTGACAGGGAGGCAAGGACTGGCGGGTTATCACAGGGGGTGTCGATTAAGCAAAAGAGAGGAACACCGAGCATGGGGAACGTAACTGGTCATGCAGTTCTAAAAAAGATCTCGCCTAAGGACGTAACAAAAAAAAAGACAGAAAGAAGAGAGGATCGGAGCTTTAGACCCTAAATCCTCGGAAAGCTGCAGGAACTTAATTCTTGCTGGGGGGGGCAAATGGAGATGTAAGCGAACAGCTTTAAAAAGGCCGATGCATAAGAGGCATAGAGGACTATGCGAGCGCTTGCCACCGGGAGTAAAAAGCTGAACGGTTCTAAAATAAAAAACACAAAGGAGGGGATGGAAGAGATCCATGTCACCCTCCTCTCGATTTTGCGACACAAGGGGGGACGTCAAATCGGGGAAGGAGAGACGACGGTACCGGGAATAGCAGAAAAACGTCCTAGATTGCGGGCGACACAGATCTCATCAACAGACGGCAGGGACAGCAAAATGAGAGACAGGTGAGATTCAAGGGGAACCATCTCGCTCATCGTAGCGCCGTGGGTGTTAAGGAAATAAGGCTATAGGGTGAGAAAGGAGGGTCTAGAAGGCCTTCTAAGACGAAATACTCTTTTGCAGGCTCTTGTCTTTCATAATCGACGGTGAGACAAAGAGGGAATTGCCGGAACTGTCAACGCCTGGCGAGAAGGGCGGCGGGAAGGGGATATTGTCGAGTGGGACAGAAAACGTCCTACCTGGAGAGAGAATTCAGTCACACCTGATTACGACGTACGTTAGAAGTGTCCGAAAAGTCCGGGGACAGAAAGGGGCGATGGAGCGAATACATGGAAGGCAGAAAGGGGAGATCCCCACACGACTGGCGCCGATGAGGAGAAAAAAAGATCAAAACGGTCGAAGTGGGGGTGTTGCCGCAGTAGACGCTGGTAGAGCAGGGTCACTCCACTTCGCACACTGTGGCGCACATGTTCTCTAACGGGTAGGAAACGATCAGAAAAGGGTGAAGAAGAATGTTTGTCTCGTGAGCCTCGGTGGGAACAGAGACAAGAAAGTGGAAAAAACAGTGGGGAAGGACTGGAACATTCATCAAATATTCGTCCATTAGATCGAACAGCAGGATCGGGGGGCGAAGGGGGATTCTAAGAAAAACTAGAGGGGTCGATACATGGTGATGTAAAACTTGTTCTTGATGCATGGACGCATTAAAATCCGATCGGACGAGGATTGAGGAGCAGCCTTGGCACGAAATCTTTTTTACGGTATGCGGGAGGGGATTCACGGCCAATGTTCAAGTTGTTCGGTTCAGCCGATAAAAAAAGCTCTCGGGAAGAGGTCCACTTCTCCGTACACACGCGGGGGAAGAAAGATTCTGTTCGCACCACTTCTTTACGTCGGGAAGAGGGGGCGAATACCACCGAGCTTTCCCTTGCGCTCCGTCTCTTGTCGGATCGCGGTGCGAAGGAACTGCGGCCCTCTCTTCTCTTACAGAAAAGACGCTTTTGACTTGGTGGTCAGGGAGAACAACCGTAGGGGATTGAAGGCGGGTGGGGAAAAAAAGCGGAGAAACACCCCGCGAGGGGAAGAGCAGGAAATTAAACGGGCTTGAGACAAAATTGGTAATAGGGTGACTGGGGATCGGCTGCCTGCGTCGAGGATGCAACATAACGGGGATGGAGGGGGGATTGAATCATTGGGGACGATAGCAAGACTATAATCTAATCGATGGCGGGGCTAGTAGACTTTCAGGGGGAAACTCTTCTTTAAGAAAAAAATGACAACGGGTAAGACGTTTTGAACCACATTTGTGAGTGGCGCTTGTCCGGAGGGAAAAGGGAATTGAAAGGTAATCAGGGCGAAAAACTAAGGGATAGACACATAAATAAAGAATCTCCTGTCCTACTTCAAAGACTCGAGGGTTTCCCCGGACGGACTGAGACTTGTCAAAGCAGAAAGAGAGGGAAGTGGGAAGCCGAAAGTGAAGAGTTTTAGAGGATGCGCATAGGTGGTGTAGCCGCCTCGCAATACCATTGAATTGGTTCGTAGTCAAACAAAAAAGGAGAGAAATTGCCGGGGGCCGTTAACCGGATCCAAAACATCTTTGGGGGTTTAATTAAATCAAAGGGAGAATGGAGGCAGGGGGATTGGGATGGGAGACGTAAAAAGGGCAGAGAGTGTTCAACCAATGCGTAAACAGAGTCAAATTGGCTAGGGGGGTCAGAAGGGGGAGGGGGCTGTAGATGAAGACGGGACCTGCGGGACGCTGAGAAACGATGGGATCATCCAGACTGAAAAGGGGCACTATTAGGGTTAAGAAAATGAAGACTATTCGCAGAGAAATCGGAACAGAGAGCTCTAAAAGACGCCAACATCAGATATAAACAAAAAAAAAGGATTGGGAAAAATAAAGAGGGGGAGTATTTCTCGAGAGTCGACTGGAGGGTAGATGCTACGGCTGAAGGCGGAATTCACCGTCGGGAGAATGAAGTTTCTTAGCGTTCGTGTCCTAAAATCAAGACCAGGATACATCAAAAGACGTCGAAAAAAAAAGTATCAATTTGGAAAAGGTTAGCAGTTGGGGGCTACTCTAGCGCAGGGAAGAATCTAAAAGAAAAGAAAAGGGCCGAAAGGGAGTCTGTGGGATCAAAACCAATCTATGGGGTGGGGCTGCGGGCATGCCCGGCAAGGTAGAGGTAGTTGCCTTGCGGGGGAAGGAAAAAAGAAAAAATGGGAAGGGAGAAAGGGAAAACCAGTTCGCACTGGATTCCACTAGCAAAAATTTGAGGGGGGGGGGGGGGGAGAAACCTCAGCTCGCGGCGAGGGAAAAAGTCCATCAAAACGACCGGAACCTAGCGCGGAGTTACTAAAAGGAGATAGAAGGGGATGTCCTACGGGTCTTGAGAAGCGGGACATGCTTGCATAGCCCTTCGGAAGATCTGACGAAAAGCCCACTAAACAGAAAAACGGAGAAAGTGGGAATGGGAAGCCATAGGCTGAAGGCGGTAATGCCTGAAATATGGAAAGAATGCGAGGGTCAGGAGGAATGATCATTTCTATTAACTGGAAAAAGAATAAACAAAAGGTGAAGGTCTTGACATCTCGACCTTAAGGCAATAAGGAGAAAACACACCCCCCTCGCAAGTGATAAAGAAATACGCAAGGGGCTGAACTTCGCGGGTTTATGAGAAGGGTTCGAAAACAAAGGGAAAAAAGAAGAGTCATATTTCATTCCGCAGACACAGGCCATAAAAAAAGATGGGCGAGAGCGGTGGCCGGGCGAAGGGGGGCGCCCGAAGAGAGTGAAGGGGGGGAGATTGTTCGAATTCAAGAGGGAGAAATCCGTGCGGCAAGTGGGGGTCCACGGCTCCAGGGTCGAAACAGAAAGGGGGAAGGGATCTCCGAGCAGAAACGAATCTGACAGGCAAGGGATTGAAGAGACAGCTCGAAAGGTCTAAAAAAACGAGTCACGACCAAGAAGGCCGAGCTAAGCATCGGGATCAGAAGCTTCAAACATGCTCAAGAAAAATGAAAAAAGACCATGTAGGCGTAAATAAGTACTGGGGTGTGGCACGGGACTCCCTCTCCGCCGGATCACGTCGAGATCCTGCCGAATAGGTGAAGTTCAAGGCTCGTGCCAAAAAGTACTAAAATGGGAAGGGCCAGAAAGTGCGGACGGCTCAAGGGGGCTAATCACCAGGACGGTCGGGAAAAGGGGGTCTCCGGAGTTGTAGAAGGAATACAAGTTCTAGACCCTTGGACCCAGCGGGGAGGAAGGGGGAGGGAAAGACTCCTACCCAGCGGGCGACGGGACCCCCACGCGGAACGGGCTCGAGGAAAGGACGGCTAGTGCGTCGAAGGAGCCAATCGTCGCAAAAAAAGAGAAATACAGATGGAGAGAAAAGAGAGCTCAACTGCAGTAAGGGGTTTAGGGAAGATCTGAAAGGAAGGCTAAAATGGGTCGAAAAGATCTCTATCGGCCCATTTCGTAAGGTCTCTTCAAAGCTAAAAAAGACGAGAGCTAACATGAGGGTCCAAGTAGATGACAAGGTCTGCAAGCTTGGAACAAGGGCTATTAAGCCAATAGGCTGGACACCGAGAGAGGCGTAGAAGGCCAGCATTGTCTACCGCAGTCCTACCTCTCGCCCTATTGATTCACCACAGAAGATGACTTAGAGAGGTGGGGAAAACCAAGAAATCCTCATCCATTAGAAAGCTGCTGGGGAAGCAGGAGTGGAGGCACTCTACTGGGGGCTGGTCAACTCAATCTGGGAACTTCCGGTGCTTATCATAGAAAACAAAAAAAAGGATTAATGAAAGGCTACGGCGCTGTACAAAGACGGGCGTCAACAAAGGCGTCTGTCGGGCTGTAAGGTATCGAGCTCAACAAAAAAAAAAAAAACGGAAGAGGTGAAAAAGAAGAATCCTTCAAAGAACGCCGCGCAGCTTGTGTACCAGGTTGGCCAGCTAAAAGACCCTTCTTTCCTCGAGATTAGAGAAAGGAAGAAAGATTGCTTCGAAAAAATCCAAGACTGCCCAAAGAAGAAAAAAGCCTTAGATCAGGGGAGAGGATCTGGTTAAGAAAAGGCTCAGCAGAAGATCATCTGAATCTAGGGGGACTAATAGGAGGAGGTAGACAGGGAGAAATGTAAGATTCTACACCTCGATAGGTGTGAAAAAAAGGGCTTAATCAAAGGAAAAAGAAAGCGGCCTGACCCGACTGTCCAGAAGCATTGTCTATCAGTGTCGCCTATTAGTATTGTAGCAAGGGGACTAGAACCGTGCAAGACATTTTCGATCAAGCTAGAAAAAAGCTTAAAAGACGGGACACTATGTAACATCACCCATTCGGCGGGAAAAAATGTCGAGCCGAGATGGAATATCGAAGGGAAGTCCCAATGAGGGAGGGGGCTACACCGAGGAGCCTTCGCCGCACGGTCTCCTTGAAAGAAAAGGGGACAAGGGGGGGGGGGGGGAACGTCGAAGCCCGATGGTCGAGGTAATAGCCACTTCACAAAAAAATCTTTTCTGACCCAAAGGGGAGAGAAATGGCGTTAAATCTCAATCTCCTGGGGGAGACGACTGTGGGGGTGCGCTTTGAATCCACAAGGGTGTCAACGCACGGGGGGAGAACTTTGGGAAGAGGCGTGACCTTCCAGAGGGTCGCCAAGGGGATATCGAAATCGAAGCCGCTTCTCCGGGGCCGGGGAGGCGCCAGCCCCAACTACTTCTGTTAGGGATCAGGGTTATGGGGTCCTGTTCTGTGTATGTCAAGAAACAGCTTCCTATCGATGACGTATTTATCCGGGCTTCGTGTCACGCCTGTGTGGCGAAGGGGGAGATAGGAAGGAGACGGGACCAGTGTCAGATTCTGTCAGATCCGGAAGAACTCGCCATCGTGAGATGGAACGAGCCGGACAACTGAAAAGGGATTGGGGCTCCCTTCTTGACGCTGATCGGCCCACCGGAACCTCCTCGGCTCTGTCTCCCGGGGGACGAACAAAAAGAGAGAGATGCAGTCAGGCTTGGAAGGGACGGTGTAAAAGGGAATGAAGATGCAGCCCGGGGAGTACGGATGGGAAGGCGGGGAGTCCTCACCAAGGGTCGGGGAGCAGGAGACTTGGTCCAGGCTAGATCAAATTGGGAGGGGGGGTCGTGTCACTGGTATTGCCTACGGCCTCTATCAAAAGACAGTGACGTGTAGGTGAAATCTTTTGAGAAACCACGACAGAGAAGCAGATAGCAGAAAAAATCGCCTTCTTTTTCAGCCTAGTTTCGGGGGGGGTGTACGACGGGTACGCTCGATGATGAGGCCAAAAAGAAAAAGGAGAGAAGGTTTACCACCTGGGGGGAGGGTCTCTTTCAGGCGTAAGCGGAAGGGAATGCATAAGGGTAACCGGCTCCGTAAAGGACCACGAATGAAAGAACGTCGAGAGAAAGATTCCTACGGAAAGAAAGATAGGTTAAGAGAAGGGCGCCCTTGAAAAAAAAAGCAGCGTTGAAGGTGGGGGCCCGAAGAAAGTTGATAGGCGAAGGGGAACTCAGGGGTCCCTCCGAAACAAAAATTGAAGGGGGTTTCGGAGGCAATAAATACCTGAAGAAAAGGGAAGTTGGAATTTCCGCGCCAAACAAGCAGGTGGGGGGGGGGAGGAAAAATCAGAAAATAGCATGGAGGGACTTGAGTGGAGGGAAATCGATTTCAGCCAGTCGAAAAAAACAAGGAGTAAAAGTTCCACATTTCCACCTTCATGGAAGACGAGGGGAAAAGAAATTGGTCCAGGCAAAGGCTTCGGCAAAAAGACCGACTCAAACTATGGCGGCAAGGTCGGGTGTAAGTAAGCCTGAAGAATAATTTACGAAGAGGGGACATAGCCAGCCTCTCGATAAATACGCCA
>Ga0179593_1523699_pt1 | contig 14013 bp, 19 predicted proteins | sample CZODoug2_1_08_16_FD_185931 | JGI IMG/M metagenome (GOLD analysis project Ga0179593, IMG submission 185931) | Vadose zone soil fungal communities from Angelo Coast Range Reserve, California, USA - CZODoug2_1_08_16fungal (PacBio error correction) | ecosystem: Environmental > Terrestrial > Soil >...
GGGGGCGGCATCCCGCGCGGGATGTCTACTCTGCGGCAGTCGGCTCGTCTAAGATTCAGAATCGCAAGACCGTCACATTGCACGGAAACACCACGAAGATCGGAAGAAAAATCGCGACCAACATGGTCAATGTCCCTTAGAGAATCGGGGGGCAGTCAGGTCGGGAGAGGGGAAAAAGGAAGAGCGTCAGGGAGGATTTCCGACAACACTGAGACGATGAGCGAGAAAGGTAACTTGTCTGGGCGGGGGGCAGTTCTTCCAAGGAACCGAGTATTGATAGGAGGGAGGAAATCAGAGAGGTCCAACGTAGAGGGAACTCGACCGAAGAGAATCTCAGATCATCGGAAGGTACTTCTCATATAGTGAAAAAGATAGGGCGGAAACTGAGGAAGGAAAGGTGCGACAAAAGGGGGGGAGTAGTAGGAGAGGAACTCTTGGCCATGGTGACCGCCTTATCTTTTTAAATACGACCAGAAGAGAGGGGAAGGGGAAGGGAATTCAAGAGGCATTCGCGAGGAGGAAGAAAAAAGGGCCACAGAGCTTTTGGAGTGAACGAAACACCAAGTGAAGATCTAACCATTAAAAAAACCCAAGCCTCGCAGAGGGCTGAAAAGAAGGGGAGAACTCCCAGTGAAGAGGACCTAAGCAAGGGCCTCGCTACCACCAGGACGTGAATTGAAAAAGGGATGAAAGGTATCGGAAATAATTTTATGATCATAGCTTTGATATCAAATTTTGCCCATTATCGCCAAAAGGTCCGAGCGAATCAAGCCTAAAACAAAGAAACAGCTAGCAACACGAGGAAAGGAAGCAGGGGGAAGAGCCGTCCCGGGAGCTCTCAAAGAGAGCGTGTGGGGACCCAGAAAAAACCCGGGAAAGTCATGAAGGAAAAACCTCCCCCGTGACTTTGGAGCCGCGTTCGAAAAGTCGTAGTCGGAAATTTGCAAAGAGTCCAGACAAGATCCGTCGGGGAAGAGTGGGCGTTACTAAAAACGAACGTGATCAGGCGGGAAATCGGAGGGATGTATTGCAGAGAAAACGGCCTTAAACCAAGCTAGGAGCACGAGGGGAAAATAACGAATTGGAAAAAAACGTACACCGATTTGGGGGAATCTACTTCCAGTTCCTGTGGGGGAATAGACCAGGACAAAAAACATTTCAGGGAGAATCCGATACAATTGAGGAAGGCAATTTCATTACCTTCAAGGGAGACTTCATGGGGAGGGTTTGACCAAGCAATCTGGAGGCAAGGGTATTGCCATAAGGCGTCTCGCAATACAAAGGGGGGGGACGTCTCTCCAGGGATCGCCGTAGATCATCGGGAAGGAATCACTTATAAGAAAAAGACACGAAAAAGGCCGACGGGCGATAATGGGGAGATGCATACCTCCGTGGGGAAGGAGTCAATTTTGCGGCCGACAGGGAGGCTGGAACACCTGGCAGTGACGAAATGAAGTTGCTGATCGGCAGAGAATGTGGCGATGCCTTCTTCTGGCCTATCGGAAGAGTGACCGGCAAGTCCTCGCCGGAGAACGCTTTCCACCGGAAAGAAGAGTCGTGGGGAGGAAACAATGGGAAAAAAAATCTGGTGCGGACTTCGTGGACCTCGGCAGGGTCCGCGGAGAATTCAAGGGGGCTGGTAAACGGCTTCGACAAGAATGGAGAGAAAAGAGGACCCGTGCACACTTCGGGGGACGAAGCGGTCGCAAATACGCCAGAGGCAAAGATGTAGGACGGGATCGAAGAAAGATAACCCCAAGTGAAAGGCTCATTTCTAGAGGGCACACGCATCTGAAGAGAAAGATAAGTTAATGAAAAACCCTCGCTATAGCACCACGACTCAACCGTGATCTGTCTCATTGGATGGGGGGGGGGACCACCGTCCCATTACCTTCATTAACTCGGAAGACCTCATTCCAAGTCACATTGAGAACAAGAAAAAAACGACGGGAAGACGGTGGAAAAAAAAAGAGCTACTTCTCCACAGGGGCGTGTGAAGAAAGAAGGAACGTTCACTAAAGCACTCCTACTGGCGCTTCAACTGGAAAAAGAACAACTTCAATCGCGGCAAAACTCGCTACGCGCTGATATCACTAAAACAAAGGGGAAGAGAGATATCAGCGCGTAAGGGTGATATAGCTAAAAGAGAGAAGGGGTAGGGGACGCAAAAAAAAAGTGGGCAAATCGCTTTCACGAGGGGGCTCGTCGTCATCCTAACCTTAATGGAGATGCACAGGAAAAAAGTTGTCGTCAAGGAGAAAGCGTGCAGCCATGAAAAAGGAAAGGAGGGGCAGCGGTCATTAAGTCAAAGGGAAAAAAGGCTTCCCATCCTCGACAAAAGGTGCGAGAAATAGCGATATCCAGACGAAAAAGAGGTGACGAAAGGGAAGGGAAAAGCTTAAAGCGTGGGGGACTACGCAGGAAAAAAAGGGGTGAAGGGGGTGGGGTATCGAAAAATCCCGTCCTCAGAAAGATGCCGAGGGGGGGGAGCCGCTGAAGAGAATTTGTGCAAAGAAAGCTCTCATAGCTAAGGAAATCGGGGGGCCCCACCCTTGAAGAGCGGGAGAGAAAGCCGAGTTAAAATTCCAAGGGGGAAGGAAATAGCCACTGGCAGGTGTCACTCTGAAGCTAGTAAGAGTCTGTCAAATATTAGTCAAAGCTACCACAGGCTCTCATCACTTCAGGGTGAATAAAAAAAAGTGCCTGTTTGGCCTTGAGATCATTCGCCTCTAGAAGGGAAGAAACTGGGAGACTCAAACGAAAACATTAAGAAAAAAAGGATCCTCTATCCATCCAAATTAATTTTAACACAAAGAGTTGATCTTCCAATAAGGACAGTCCATTAGGGAGAGAGGAACTGGAAAAACTTGGGGAAAAGAGGACAGTCTTGGTGGGAAGGCATGCTCTCTCCTATTGCAAGGCGCGTTAGATCGCTCACCTCCTAGGAAAAAATGAAGTCGTAGAAAGGGAAATAAGATCGAAGAGGGGAGAAGGGGGTCGCCAGGAAAGGAAAGGGTCCTTTTCTAACACGAGAACTAGGAAGGTGACCGGACTTCTAGAAAAGCCTTCGGGGGCAGAGGAGGGAAAAATACTTTGGATCCACAGAGGGTGAACGAGAGGGAGTAACGTCATTTAGAGAATCGCGTTCGAGAAAAAGCGAGGAATCGGTCACGTGAGGGGGTAACACGTAAAAAAAAGAAAAAAGAAGAAAAAAAAAAAAAAAAAGGAGAAAGGCCGGGGCTAGAAGAACTGAAATGTGAAAGGAGAAACTTGGTTTTTTAGGGCCGCGGCCCTACTCTGGGGAGAAAGGACGGGAATGGTTAACGAAGGAAAAGATCTATCTCTGCTACGGGAGTAGAGCACTTGTCCCGAGACGAGATCAGAGAGGGGTGTGCTATTGGAGGGGTCACGGAGAGGGGAAGGGTTATTAAGTCTTCAGAAAGGTACTATCCTGTTCCCACGAGGATATGGGGACAGAATGCTTGTCCTATATCATAATGAGAAGAACTCAATGGGGGGGTGAGCTTGGGGGGCCTGAGCGGGCTTTGCGTTCGGGGTCGCGGAAAATTTGAAAAACCTTTGTGCCGCGCAGCTAAGGGCTCTGGGGGTTGTGGAAGAGGGGGTCGAGCGTCACCCGAAGTTTGTTGTGCAAAATGTATGAGATGTCGTGCGCCCAAAGGGGGCTGTGGGAAACCAACTCGAAGCGAGGAAGAGAGGAGTACCGTCAAGACCAGGAGAAAGAACTCTCTACTGGAGCAAAGAGGAGGGGGGCCGGCATTAAAGAGCCTTACGGAAAGTATTTTGAGAGAGTACGAAAGACGTCTACTTGGGTTCTTGCGAAACAAAGAGTCCAAAAGTTGGAAAGAACTTCCAAGGAGAAAAAGGAAAGATACACCTCTTCAGAGACTATTGGAGAGTTATTCTCGTCAAAGCATACCATAGAAGTTCCCTGAAAAAAGCATTGGTGGAGTGTCTGAAGGAAGAGAAAAATTGGCGGCCCTTCGGCAGTTGCATGAACCCGCCTTCTTAGGGGGCCACTCCGGCGGCGGAGGGACGCGATGGAATAGAGGAAGAGGAGTATGCTTCACGTGAAATTGACGGGGACCTCTCACGCTCTATGGGTCTCAGAGGGAAGACCGATCCGCTGCCGCGTCCACCGGGAGGGGGGGGGTCCCCGCGCGGGAGGGACGAGAGAAAAACAAAAAATGAAAAGGGGGAGGCGGCAATGGGGGAAGTGCCATCGGGTTTCTCTGACAAGCTCCTGCAGGGAGACCATCTCGCTTGAAAATAATACATTGAAAGGAAGAAAGGGATGCCAGATCAGCGCCAAGGGGGGGGAAGTCACTACGAAGGGTTTTCACATTCCATGATGACTCGAGGCCGCATCGTCCTTATAAATAAGGGAGTCGCAAACCACTGGGAAGGGGGAAGAGAGGGGGGCTCAAAGGAAAAGGGGGATGGGAAGGAGGAGAATCACGCTAGTGGGGAGAAGAGGGATCGACTATAGGGGTTCGTTTTGTGAAGGAGAGGCGTATTTCCCACTGGACACGGATGGAAAAAAATGAGAATCGAGAAGTAAGGAGCAAATCGAGGGGGGGAAAGAATAGGGGGCTCTGAATGCCTGAATGCGAGGGCAGAGAAAATGCGTCAGTAAAAGGAAGAAGGACGAGAAAAAAAAGTCTCGGGACTATCTTGTCGGATCTCAGGCGGGATCTTGATCGCTGGGGCGCACGGAGGGGCAACACGAAAAGGAACCAGCTAGGGGGCGGAAAACAACAACCAACGGTGGCGAAAAGAGGCCCCAAAGCGCGATCGAAGAAGTATGATAGGGGTCTCCTCACAAGTTGACTCTCTTCCCACGCAAATCAGAAAGAGGCCACCGGAGTAAAGAGGGGTGTGAAAAGGAGATTCCATTGGGGATAGTCCACGGGGGAGAGATTACTGTGATCGCGCGCTGGGACAGGGAAGGAGAGAGGACGATTCCTAAGAAATGAAAGAACCCGTTATCGAAGAGAATCAGAATGATCGGGGAGGGGGCCCGTCGGAAATAGAATAGCGATCTATCTTGGGAAAAAAGGGGTCAAAGGGGCACGTCAGGTTGAAAAAAGTCGGGCTGCCTCGGGCCAAAAACCCCAACGGGGGGAAAAAGTAGGAAGCCTTTCCGGCGCGGGGCAAGAAGAAAATTCTGATAGAAGAGGGGACTACCCTCTAAGTAATATCTGAAAAAAGGGGAGGGTGGTCTACGAGCGGGAGAGATTCGGGAAAGCGAAGACGGCCAAGACCCGCGGTAAGAAGAGGCACTCTCAGTGGATTAAAAAAATACATCGAAAGGGGATGCGCCGGACACAAGAAAGAATCAACTGAGAGGGAAGCTGAGGTAGAAAGGAATCGCGGCAGTTCAGGGCGGTCCGCGCCTGAGAGCGAAAAAAGGGAAGGGAAAGAAAAAAAAGGAATTTTCGGCAGAGGTTCGAAAAGGAACGCATACTCCATCGGCGGAAAGAAGGGCAAAGGAAAGGTAAGACTGGTGGGAGAGACATGCTCGAAGAGAAAAAAAAGGGTCATGTTCGTCATGGAGAAGGCTTACACTCCGAAGACCAGGTGGGTCGGAGAAAGAACTTCTGACAAGGGTGTCTGTAAGGCGGTAAGGGGTTGCGTCTGACAGACGGAGATGATAGGGAAAAACCAAAATGCCAAGAGACTGATCGGCAGGAAGGGGGTCTCGATCCGTGTTGGGCCGAGAAGACGTGACGCAGATCAAAGGAAGGGAGACGGGGAGAAAGTCGGTGGAGAAGCATGAACAGGGGAAGAGCGGACGGCGTAGCCCGCTGTGCTTGAGGGGGGAGGGAATATTAGCAAAAAGAAGAGTCCCGGTAAAAAGTAGGGGGACTAATCTTTTTAGCAGAAAGAACGATGAGGCACCCTATCTTGGGAGACGGCCACGAAGACAGGCGACTGAGGAGCACACGGGAGACGAATATCAAAATCGCTCACCAAGGTCCTTGGCTAAGGAAAAAGACTCAAAAAAAAGCGGATACGACGAACGTCAAATCATGAACTCGAATAACGAAGCAGTCAGAAAACAACGCAATGGGGCTTCCAAGAACGACCCTTTGAAAGGGGAAAAACTCTACTCTACAGAAATTCGGAGAAGCGGACCTTGCAAAAAGGGGAGGAATTGAGCTTCAGGGCTGCTAAAAAATTTACCTTCCATCAGGTTGCGGCCAACTCGCAACGCGAGATCATCGAAAGTAGGAAAACAGGAGAAAGCGTTTGATAGAGCGCCGCGAGGGGATTCTCACTGTTCTAAACCAAAGCAGGAGAGAGCCGCCTCGGGAGGAGACTCGAAAAAAAAGAAAAGCCTTAGTAGGTGGAAAAAAGGAAGTGGTCCGTACATATCCCGGAAGCTGCGTGTGGCGAGGGGGACGTGGGGGAAAAGGCGGAGGTTTAGGGTACGGTGGAGGAGATCCGCTACAGGAAAGGAGACTTTTTTATCGATAGAGGGACAAAGAGGAAGGGGGTGAGCGGCAGAGGGGGGCTATCAGGACCTTGGACGGGAGAGGCTGCCTACTCATAAGATAGGCACGATCAGTCGTGGTCCGCTTAGAAAGGTGTGGGCACTGTATCTGCGAAGAGAGCATACTGAAGTACCGCCCCCACGGAGAAAATCTTCCATCCAGGGGGCGAAAAAAAATTCCATACACCGAGGGGGGAGGGGCCTTTTTCCTCGAGGACGAGGGGGATACTCTGCGGTCAAGAGAAGATCAAGATCACTCTAACCATGCGAGAGAATAAAGGAGGGGGGGCAAAAAACTGAAGCCGTCGCTTAAGCCACGCAAACTTTACGCCTGAGGGCGGTCTGCATGAAGAGGGCGCCGCTAGAAAAAGCGTGAAGCGTTGATAAGTGAAATTCCAGGAAGGACATTCTTCGGAGGGAGCTAAACACCGGGTGAGGGAAATTAGCCATGGAAAATTGCGTCCGCGTACGGGGGGGTCTGAGCGCACCATCCGCGAACATGGTCTAGGACCTTGCCGCAAAGGAGGGTCGCGGAGAAAATTAGCGAGGGTCTAACTACGCGATCCTGACCAAAAGGTGTAACCTTAAAAGTACCCGGAAGGCAGTGGCTCGTCTCACGGAGAGGTGTGAAGGGGAGGCGGATACATCGGGTGGAAGGGTGTCTCTCAAAGACATCGCAGGGCTCTAATCTCCTATCGTCGAACCGAATTTGGGGAAAGATCACTTTCGGGGAAAGTACACGCCAAGCGGCAAGTTTTTCGGAAGTAAATGTTGACGAAGAAAAAGTTTGGTCTTGGCCAGGATCATCCCCTACTCTGTGTGACGCGAAGGGTGACGATTCCCCACGAGTAGGAGAAGCGCGAGTCCGAAATGACGATTCATAAGAGCTGGCGAGGGTGGTAGCGACGTTTTTTTCGGGAGGTCGTCATCTAAGACGAGGGCGATCCTGGAAAAAAGGAGCAATCTGAAGCCGATAAGCAAGGGAAGGGTCATGAGAGAGGAAGTCTGTACGTACTGGAGTGCAGAGAGAGGAGTGCTGGGTAGAGTCACCGGGAAAGACGTCTTTGAGAGCTCGAGAAGAGGGTGCCTCTGTGAGGGGGAAAAACGACTTTTGGTCCGAACCTGGGGAATGTTCGTGGAGAATGCGTGGGGAAGGTCTCACAAACAGATCCTAGGGAAAGAGAAAGCGTCATCTCCTGCCCTCGAAAGTTGCCTGCGACTTCATGAAGAAATTCCGCGCAAAGAAGATCCGAAGTAAAGAGAGGGTGGGAAGGGGAAAGACTAAAGATATCGACGGTCCGGGCAAACTTTTGACCTCCGCCGAAAATGCGAAAGGAAACCTCCTCTTCGAGAATCTTACTCCAGGAGGTCATCGCCGCAAGGAAAAATGCCATGGAGAGCTCAGCATGGAGGGAAGTCTAAAGGCCATGAGGAATGGGGGGTGCGCCCTTGTTCTCCGATGGACAACTTTGCTACGGCAGCGGGATCTCGATGTCATAGGAAAAGAGCTGCTCGGGATGAGGAAGTGAGTGAGTCGGGGAAAGAGAGGGGCTTGCAGAGGTCAGGAGAAGGAGCAAGACTATGAAAAGGCCGCAAAAAAAACCACAACAAACGGAGGAAGAACAGAGCGTGATTTTTATCAGGATCAGAGTCGGAAAATCAAGTGGCTCGGGGCAGCGGAAACGTGAGGAAAGAAGGCCCAAAGGGGGGGAGGAAAAAACGCGTGATCCTCCAAGAAAGAAATAATCAACCATCGCGAAAGCAGGCCGATTGGCCGACCGCGGAGGGGGGGGGGAGGACGCGAACAAGGGAGGCAGCAGACGGAAATAGGAACGCCCTTAGGAAAGGATCTCGCAGGGGATGGGGGAAGGGGGGGAACCTAACAGGGTCATCTCTTCTAGTCTTGTGGGAATGTTCTCATTAACTGAGGAAAACGTATATTTCCACTAGCCCGAACCGCCGAAAATCGGAACTCAAATCGAGGTGGAGGAGTCGGGCGCGGATGCAGGATGTCTTACGGGATAAGGCAGACACCGGAGAGATGAAAGAGCCTAAAAAAAATCTTGATGATCCTCTCGGTTCTCTTTTGTAATAAATCTTCGCACCCAGGACGCACGAACAGTGCAAGAGACGGTGACGGAAGGGACTCGAACCAAGCCTAGAGAAACTTGATGTCCTGCGCGTCAACAAGCTGGGGTTGGTCGACCAGGGACGCGAGGAAAGCAAGCTCCGAGGCCACCGAAAGGTGAGGTGAATTTCTATGCCATTATGCGAGCTAATCTTCACCAGTGCGGGGGGGTGATACCGCTCGACAAGGAAGAGCCAAGAATGCCTGCTTCCTCCAGGAAACAAAGGGCCGTTACACCAATAAGCTCGAAAGGAAGTCGGAGCCGGGAAAATCGCGAAAACGCGAGCGAGCGTCAAGGAACGTCGTTGAGACGCACACCAAGGGTCGGGTATGCGCCGAAAAAAAACCAACGTGATTTAACGGGGCTGGGGCATCGCCGCCCGACTGCCGCGAAGAGGGGGAGGGGCCCTCGGATAACGCGGCTGGGCTAACAAGCTCGCGATTCTGATAACTCGTGGATGGCAAAGGAACTATGTCCTAGGACAAGGACAAGTGGAGAAATGATGAGCGCGCTCACATCAACGCGAGAACCGTCGACTCGTCAAAGTCGCGTCTAACCGACGCGAGGAAGTGTCCTAGGTGCGAGCTGGAGGAAACAAGTACCGGTTAAAAGAAATAGAGAGATGGTGGCAAAAAAGCCATCGTGCGGACGCATGGATTAGAACTGTCGCGCAAAGAAAGGGTCTCAGGGCCTCGAAGAGATCGGCATGCCTGTAACCTTGGGTCAACTGCTTAAGAAAATTCCGGTGCATTCATGAAAAGATAAATGGAATGGGAGGGGGCTTTCACGTTCTTCTTAGAAAGCCTCTGGTCCTGAATCCGCAAGGCCACCTGAGGGTTGAGAATTGGGAGCCTAAGAAGGTATAGTCTGCTTGGGCTTATCTTTCGGGAAGCAAGAGTATCGCAAGGGGGCAAAAAAAAGGACTCCAAAAAAGGGGGGGCTGGATGGGCCTGACGGGGGCGGACCCTGCTGGGAGTGCCGCGGGTTAAAAAAGGGGGGAGCTGAAGGGGAACAGCTAAAGCGCCTCAAGTTAAACTTCGGGGAGGCGGTCGCAAGTCCGGGGGAAACGAGCTTGGGCTGAAGAGAAACGAATGCAAATACTTGTGCAGTGAAAGGCGGCAAAGAAAAAAGCGAAACCGGGGTTGAGGAACCCTCTGGTCGTCCTTGTGGCTGCGACGAAAACAATCGGTGATCAGTACGCGGATGGTAACTAGAACAAAGGAATGCACTAGAACTGACAAACAGGCAGGGGGAATTTCGTCCACAGCGCATGTCGGCAAGGGGAAAGAAAACACTAAAAGGGTTTTAATGGGGGAAAAACTACTCCCCAGAAGGTTCGCCGACGAGATCGCCCGGAAAAAGAGGCGGCGGAAGGCAAGATTCAGTGACCCCGTGAGCCTTCCACGGGTCGAGAGAAAAAAGGAGCGAGAAACTAACAACACCACGGGCAAGAGAGAGATCAAGGGCGTAGCGCGTGAATAGAAAAGGGCGATGGAAGGCAAAGGGGCGACAAAAGCACGGGAGCGCGACAATCGTTCACGGAGATCTCGGCACCTAACCGGAGTATCGGGAAGGCCAAAGGGGAAGGGGACAGGGTCCCTTGCAAGCCATTCGGGGCGCAATACTTCTGGGGAAGGCACTTAGGGAAGAGAAGCCTGTGGGAGGTTGCGTCCTCAGCACAGAGGGCGAGAGTGGGGGGAATAAAAAAGACGACACCAGGGTGAAATTAAAGGAGATTCGCGGCTTCAGCGTGTGGGGGAAAGACGCAGTCGAGAATGGTCGTCTTCAGGGAAAATCATAAAGCCATAGGTGCCGGACGCGGGGTGGGCTACCTGGCGGAAGTGGAAGGAGCGGAAGAATAGGAGGGAAAAGCAGCTTGTAAAGCCCCACAAATTGGGCAACCTGCTTGAACTTGGAGGCCACTCTTCAAGGCCATACAAAGGAGCACCTAATGGGTTATAGTGGCACTCGTCCCCGAGGATCTGCCAGTCGGAAGCCGAAGGGGGGGGGGGGGGGGGGGGGGGGGTGGGGAGGAACCATTCTCGGCTTCATAGGAAACTCGATGCCGGGTCATTGCCGAATAGCGACTTCGGCCTCCGAAGGGAAAATTCCGCAAGAAGAAGTGGGGAGCAGCGATCCAGAAAAAAAGTATTAGGGGAGGGTTGGTATATAAAAAAAAAGTTATTCCAGGAATTACGAGGATTATGTAACGAGCCCGCGAGAAAAGGGTAGTTGGAAAAGGAGGGTGAAGGGCTCAAAGAAGGCGTACGGGGGAACCTCCGCGCCGACGTAAGTCTGAATAAAAGAAACTTGCCGAGAGGAAGGTAGGACGGAAAAATGTACGCGTCCTGGGACACCGATCTCAAGTTGAACTCGACGTCTATCACAGAGTGCGCGCACTCATCACTTCGGGGGAAGGGGGGAGAACAGGGGAGAAAAGTTTACGGCCGGGACTCCAAATCGTCTTTCTCGAACGAGCTTAGCACCGAAGCACTTCGATGGGTATGACAAGAGGGGGAAAAGGCCGCGCAGAGGGGAGATGAAAAAAAAGGGCCGCACGAAAGTTGTTCTTGGAACGAAGCATACCTCGACTCTGTGGTGCGAAAAAAAAGAGTGAACGATGCAAAAAAGGAAGCGAGGGCGGCCTCCGGACTCTCAAAAGGGGGCTTCGCGCAAAAAGCACTGGTGGTGAGGAATGTGCAGCTAGAGGGCATGGGGAAAATATTAAGAAAGATAGCAAAGAAGGCGCATGAAAATCAATCAACGTGACGTACTGGGGCCGCAGGGAGTCGGGCCGCTCGTCAAGAGGGAGCCCAAACGCAGCAGACCAAGCGCGAGCAGGGGGGGTCTTGTTAGAGCGTAAAGGGTGTTTTCCGTCCCCGGGGTTCGGGTAACCGCGAGGGGAATTACAAAAAGGAATCGACCAGATCGAACCATGCATGGGCCGCGCGCCTTCATCCGGAAGGAACCTCGCTAGAGGAACCTTCGGGTGCGCAAAAAAAAGGTCACCGTTTTTTCCTCTGAAGGACTCTATATCTATACGTCGAGGGGGCAAGGTGTACATCTCCGGGGGGGGGGGGGAAAACACCAGAAAGAAAAAAAATCACTCGTCAGAACTTTCGGCCAATACTCGCGTGAAAGCGCAAAGGCCATAAAGAGACAGAAGAATCGATGCGCATGAAGAAGAAGGAGTTAAAAAGAAGTTGCTCCCTGGGGGGAAAGGGGGCTGCCTGCCCGAAGGAGGTGCATGCCACTCTTCGCAGTTGGTCGCTATGTCAAGATCGAAGAAAGCAATGGCGGAGTTTAAAAAAAGAGGGGCTGCAGAGGAAGATGCCGCCGCAAAAAGGAGTAGTCCGCAAATAACGCTCACAACATCTCTCTCAAAAACACTGATTATGTTAAAGAGAGAAAACCGCGCGGCGGAACTATGAGAGGGGAAAGGGGCATCGGAGCGACTAAAGGGAAAGAAGGCCCATGCGCCGTCAAACTCAGTACATTAAAGCAGCCCGATCAGATCGATTCAAAAAAAACATGCATCTCTTATGGGGGAAGGAAACTACGAAGAAAAGGATGCTCGAACCGGCGCCAAGTCCTCATCAGTAGAAATACTTGTGAACAAACTGAACGCAGGGAACGTGAAAGGGGATGGACTTTGAGAAGAATATTGGGGAAGGGAAGACTCGGAGTCCGGGCCGTTCGCCTGTGAGGGGTCCAACGTAGATTGTAGATTCAAGGAAAAGCGACATCGGATAGATTCCCTCAAAGAAAGGAATACGAAAGGAAGGGGGCGTACGGAAAAAGAAAAGCGTTTTCGGAAACCGTCAGACTGACGCGGAATGAGACATGGTCGATCTCCTAAAAGGGGGCTAGTCATTACGAAAAAAGACATTTCCCCCCACTCGGTTAACGAAACAACGAGAAGGAACAATGTCACACCAAAAAGAATAAAGGATGTTCAAAAAAGGTTTTTCTACGCCCCACGCGCTGCCGCACGAAATGTCGCTCGGCCAAAAGTACGTCATTTCTTGGGGCTGTCTATGCATGATTCGCACAATCATTTCTTCAGTTGGATCTGCTGAGATAGCCAAAAGTACAGGAAGGAAAAACTCCGGACCCCACCCTCTAATCCATCTCACGCTTACTTATCTATTCCAGCCAAGGCGCTCGCTATCTCGCTTGAAGGGGGGGTAAACAAAAAAAAGATTTCCCTTTCTGTTTACTCACCCCAGATCTGGGGGGAGATACCACCACTTTCTTAAGGAAAAAGGGGAATGCGAGAGATCAGGAAAGAAACTTTCGCGAAGAAATCCTCTTGGCGTGTCTAAAGCGAACGTGATCTTCAAAGGATTAAAGAAGAGCCGATCTCGAAAACTTAGAGAACGCGATGGGGGGGAAAGACGAGTAACCCTCTTTACTAGGGAGCACGGTGGATTCCACCGTAACATGGCAGAAGGGGCGCAGAAACAAGGGTCCCGGAAAAAATCGTCTTCTACCAAGACTGGCAGTCATTGCAGACGCTTTGCGAGCGGAAGGAAAAAAACATTCCGGAGGGTTCGGAGCGGAGGGTCTCGAAGCACCGGGGACGCCATCGGCCTCGGCATGGAACAAGAGAGGAAAAGCGCAAAAAAAAAAGAAAATAAAGGGGGGTCGCTCGGGCCAGGGCTCGGAGCTCGTCATGGTAACATCATGTATTGGCAGAAAAAGGACACGACAGAGCAGGATCGCGGCGTGTCTTCTTCAAAAGCCGTTGGAGCGGGCGCCGAGCGCCGGAGGAAAAGGCCAAAAATATGAGGGAGAAGACTACGAAATTGAAAGACCTTCCTTGCGATCGCTATAGTTAACCGACGGAGGGATTCCTCCCTTGACAAAGGGAAAAATGCAGAAAAGGTGAGTGGGTCAAGAAATAGAGGAGCGTTTACCTCTGGAAGATTTCACCGCGGGGGGGAGGGTAACCATGCAGGAGAAAGAAAGGAAAGCACGGAAGAAAAGGGGGGGTAGGCGGGGAGGGGAAAAAACGCAGTAAAGAAAAACGACTTTATGAGGACGGGATCTAATACGATACCGGCAGGGTGTAGGGGAATCGGCACACGCGAAAAAAGACCTGGGGGTCCGGGGGCCACAAATCCTTTTCTAGGAAGCACTAAATAGTCGTCTCGGTGTACGGACAAAAAAAGTACTTGGGAGAAAGGAACGAGGGGGGAATGAGGAAAACGCATGAGGGGGGAAAGTTACTCCTATGTACGTGACAAGGTTTTCACTCTACCGAACACAAGGAAAAGATATCGACGAGAGGCGGAGAATGCCTTGAAAAATTCAGTGAAGGAAACCCCGTGAGGGAAAATCGCGGCGCTCGACAAAAACGGGGGCGCA
>Ga0179593_1530867_pt1 | contig 14013 bp, 11 predicted proteins | sample CZODoug2_1_08_16_FD_185931 | JGI IMG/M metagenome (GOLD analysis project Ga0179593, IMG submission 185931) | Vadose zone soil fungal communities from Angelo Coast Range Reserve, California, USA - CZODoug2_1_08_16fungal (PacBio error correction) | ecosystem: Environmental > Terrestrial > Soil >...
GGAACGGAAAGGCCAAAAAAAAGCAGCCGATATAGGGCGGACAAGGGGACGGGAAGACAATCAACAGTCACCGCAGGAGAAAGCCAGCAACGAGTTTCAGCGCGAGGGCCTCGGAAGAAAAGGGTAGCAAAAGGGAAACAGGGCGAATTTTCGGTTAACAGGACTAAAAGAGGGGGTGCTTCACAATCAGGGCGACGACACATCTTGCGCAGGGGAGTTGGACGGAACCACAGCGGAGGGACACTGGGCTGGAGGAAACGCACAAGAAACCGTCCAGGGCCTAGATCAGGGAAAACGGGGGTAAAGTGTTAGGGTGAGTATTCAGACGCCAACATGTGCATGCCCGTATTGTCCACGCGTTCGTCGGAAATTGCCGGAAAATCGGGAGGGGAAATCTGCCAGCAGGCGACGGAACCGCCGGCAGGGGGACAGAGGGGAGAGTCATCTGGGAAACAAAGAATCGCTCAGGTAGTCCCGAAGGTCTGCTTAAAAGGAGGTGTGGGGGTGAAAGCAACTCAAAGTGGTATCTCAGGGTAACCTGCACAAGAAGATGTTAGAAAGGGCTAGCGGCTTTCCGGCTTCAGGAGGAACTTCCTCGGCAACAGAAACAATCCAACTTTGACAGTATTCGTACTACCAAAAACTTTGAGGGAGAGACACGTCGAGGCGAAGACGCCAACTCAGGCTCATACCTACTCCAATTGAATAACCCCCACAAGGTGGAAATTGGGGCGATTCATTTTTAGAAAGTAAAAAACAAGAAAGGGAAGGGCTCTTCTAAAATGGACCGCGATGCAGGGAAGAAGGATGGGTCATTGAGATTAGACCAGTCACGAGGGCAAAGGGTCTTCTTTCCGTTTGGTGGTGCGGACACTTTTAAATGAAAAGAAAAAAAAGGGATCTACTGCGGTGAGACGGTGATCCGTCAAAGAGGACGCGGTGGTCGGGGGTGGCGCTCTGGGCGGGGTCGTCAAATGAATTTTACGAAAGCGGAGGGAAAAGCCGGACGTGTTTCGAGGGGACTCTGAAGCCCGACTTAGAAAAGGAAGGTAAATGAGGAAATGCAATTTTTGATTCCGGAAGTGGGGGGGAAGAAGCCGTGTACTCGGAAAAAGAGCCAAATGAAGCGCACGGGGGGGGAATATTTGGTTTTTGGCAATTCAACATAGATGGGAAGGCTGGGGAACAGGGCGAAACAGAGCATCAGCGCGAAGGGGGGGGTCTTCAACACAATCGGGAAGATTGGTGCTCGCCGGTGGGGACATTTCCGTAAGGCAGACGATAAGTCGGGAGGTGAAGAGAGGGGAGAAAAAGAAAGGAGCGTCCAGGAGACAGCACATGGTCTATAAAGTTGAGTAAAAGTAGAGCAAATGGCGGGGGCGTCCCGCGGTGGGCAGAGGAGACAGAGAACATCCTCCCGGGGGACTGGCTTGCGGGACGCAAAGGGAAGAGCAAGCCGGGGCGATGTAATATCAGGCAAAGGTACTCTTCTATATACCAAACACGATCAACCGGAATTATCTGTTCTCTGGTTAGACTAAAAAAAAACGAGTATTAGTAAATAAATATCGAAGAAAAACACCACCTTCAGAAATTGTCAGGGCTTGTCAGTGTCACGAATCCTCGAAAAATTGGAGACGAGGGGGAAAGGTCGCTTAGACGCGCTGGATGACGGTTAGAGCAAAATCTTGTACCACAAACAGGTTGAGCGCGGGAAACTTCCCCTCAAATGGGCTAAACCAGTCAACAGTCGAAGCTAGAAAGGCGGGTCGACCCAAATGAATCTGGAACTCAGGGAAGAAGCTGGGGCCAGGTCTGCAACTTCAGAAAAAAGAAAGAATTCGTCACATTCGGGAATTTCCGTAAACGCTCCAGTCGAGAACACCATACCGCGAAGAGTCATGGGGAAAGATTCTGTCTCAAGCTGAAAAGGGACAAAAGGTTCCGCAAGTCTGCTGGTGCTTCAAACCAACAAAGAGGCCCTCAAACGAGACGAGGGAAGGGCTCGTGGAGAGTGAAAGATACTAAAAACTTAGAGACTCTGCACGAACAAAATGGACAGCTCGAACGAACCGAATACTCTGGGCGGGCCAAAAAACCGTTTTAAGGATGAAAAGCGCGATAAACCTTCAACTTACGCCAACAGCGATCACCCCCCCCCTTCGGTGACTACCCCCTGGTCAAGCAGACACACGCAGGGCAGGTGGCAGGGGATTCACGGGAAGTACCACACCACTAAAAAATAGGTGAAAAGCAAAAGGATCACGAGTCCCAGGCGAACACCAAACGCAGGCGATCGGAATTCGCCGACTAGAACTAAGGCTGGGTTCCGGAAATACTTTCGACAGACTTCCGGACGGAGGCCAAAACTTGCGTTGTGTCTGGTGCTCTTGCGAGCGCCAGGATGAGGTACGCGGCGCAGGGAAAACAACAGTGCCTATCCTATGAAGAAAAGGGGGGGGAGAAAAAAGGGCGCGGGCGGGTAAGGAAGAATACGCAGAGGGGCCAACTGACATATTACTTGAGAGGGTTAACGTAGGAACGCTCAACATAGATGTCAATCCCTGTGGGGGGTTTTGGCTGTCAGCACGCCGACCTGTCAAACACCCTACGTCTCCTCACTCCCGCCAGCGCCTTCTCTATAGTAGAGGGGACATTAAAAACCCATGACGGGGGCGGAAAAGACATGTCGACCAATGACTGGGACTGGAGACGAATTCAGAGGGAATAGCTGCTGGCGGGAGGGCTCAGGAAGGGTAAAACGGGAAAACTTGTTTCACGATGTAAGAAATGGCCAAATGGGGATGAGGCGCAGAAGAAGGACCGGGGTTCCGCGGTGAAGTGAGGCCTAGCGCCGGGGCTGGCAGTGGGGAAGTCCAGCAAGAACCATCAGCTTGTGGGAGTGTGTCGAACGGGGTTACCACCTCGAAGGTAAAGAACACGCCCATTCGAAATGAGATCCAAACCCTGAGGAGGGGAGGCTCGGCCTCAGATTTGATGGTCTGGAAGATGGGGCGACGGGAGGGAGTCGGCCCGATGATCAGTCCCTTCGGACTGAGATGGAAAATTTCCGGTCGCAGAGGGAAGACAAAAAAAAAAACTGAGATTAGGAAGAGAGGGAGATAACTGGATGAACGGGGCCTCAAGGAGAGGGGCGACGGCAAGACTCCTACAGAAAAGGTAGGTCCGACCATAAGTCGGGGGGGGCGTCCACCCAGCACGCAGGGGTTGGGGAAATCGTTGGTATAAGGGGTGCCTAGAGAAAGTCGAGGTGGCTGGAAACAAAGACATGAAGCACATACAAAATTGTTTGGCGCAAAAGGAAGGGGGGTACGAACCTGCTCGGCGAGAAAGTAAGAAAAAAAGGACGGAATGCTAACCAACCTCACCATGCTGATAGAGACACAAGGTACGTTGGTTCGCGGGTAGAAAGAGGGCCCAAAACAACAATCATGTGCAGGGAATTGTAAACCCTACAGGGGTACGCAGTCCGCAAAGGGGAAAAAAGGGAGATCGCCAGAAAGTAGGAAGAAACAGCACCTATCTGTGGGTCAGCGGGGAGCTCACGAGACCGGGAAGGGACCAGGGCGAGGAGCCGTTGGGTTTTGCCCGAATAACTAACCAACTAATATTCAAAAAAAAGCGGTGGGGACCGACCAAGGCCTTAAAAGAATTGGGCCCAGTCATATCTTTCCGTGCGGGCTAACGGGGGACGTAATCTTCAACGCCGAGTAACCACGGGGAACTACCTAACTGACTAACAGGTTCAAATCTTGAGGTGAGTCAAAGATACGATCATGGGGAAAAAATTCAACTCTCCTACTACGAAGGGTCTCGCAAAGGCCCAAATCCCACAAAGAAATTTGTGAGTAACGTTAGGTATTACTTCTCAAATTAAGACTCTCCTCACGGGAGCTGGGTCTAAATACCCGCATGGCAAGCCATCGCGTTGGTCGGTACTTACGGCCTCACGGGCTTTTACATACTGGCGTTCCGTGTTGGGGGGCGTACCAAGGCCAGAACAAATGGCGCCAGACATGCGGGGTTGAGCCAAGTAAAAGGTGAGACCCGCAAGCCGAATAGATGTGGACTCGAGGTGGCGTCCCGACCTTGAGGGCGATGATCAGTAAAGAGGTCGGTAAGTCAGCACGCGGAAGGGGAAGGGGGGAACGGCTGGAATGTGGGAGGCGAAATCGACTTCGTGATTGATAGGTGTTACTCAGAAAGAAGGACCTTCCTCATGTTTGGGGTGTTTTGTAGGAAGCAAACCCAGAAGTCGGGAAGGCGGGGAACCGCAAGAAGACAAGGTCTTCAGCGCCTCAACCGACGAAAAGTGCTTATCTGGAGCCCAGGTGGACCCGGGAACAATGGGGGAAGAGAAGTCTGCAAGGGTAGCGCAATTTATGAAAGCCGGGGGAAAGGGGACGGTCTCTGAGTACACAAAACCGCACAAAATGTTACGGGGGGGGTGTGAAAGAATGGAACCTAATATGGTTCTGGGTTGGAGGCCATGCTGGGGGTTAGACAGAAAGGAATCCCAGTGGGGGTCAGGTTTCCCACTATGTGAAAGGAGTACCGCCCAGGGCGGGGTTCTCCCCACGTTCAGCGACTATATCTATCATCGTAGATCTCGGACCTAAAAAATGAAGAAGACGAATTTTGAAACAGGGATTCAAACACCAACGGAGAGAGGATAGATCACCGGACCACCAGGAGAATTACGTTTTCGAGGGGCCTAGAGCAGCCGAGGTTGATCAACGAAAAGGGCCCGGGGGGGGTCATCGGACCGGCGGAACGGTATCGATGTTAGCCCCAGCAAAAACAGCGTGGAAACAAAGGGAAGACTGGGTCGCGGATAAAACAACTCCAAGGGCACAACCGGAAACATGAATCCTAAAGAGGAGGACCCCAGGGGTCGACATGTGAGAGCTGAAAGGTTAAAGACCGGACGAAACGTTTCCGGTAAAGGCAACGCACTACAGGCACGAACGGAGAGAAATTAGTGACGCAAGGCACCGTACAGGCGAGTCACCCCCAGGAGGGGCCGGGGAAATAGGCGCTGAGGAAACCTGAGTTCAGTGCTTTGAAGCAAAGTGGACCGTCAAAAAACTTCGGGGGTGCTCGCCACCACAAAAAAATCAACCCGAGGATTGACTAGGATTCAGGGGGGGGAAAAAAAAGGCGACAACAACTACGACTGACGACTTAGGCGCCCGAAGTTTTACCCGTGACGACCTAATCTACTGATAACAGGTCAAGGCGGGAAAAAGAGCGCACCGTACGTTCTCTGAGGGACAACGCAACTCAAGAATTCACGATAGCAGGAAAAATGCTCAAATGGGCCAGGGCCATGTCAGGCGCCAAGGGGTTAATGCCTTCACTGGCAAAAGGTACAAACAACCAAAAAAAGAACTGAAAGAGTGGAAACGCCGGGTTAGGGAAAAAGATTGGAAAAGGGGATCCGCGAACCAAACAAAGCGATTAATGGCCTGTTGATCGTTTCGCCTCAAGATGGGCCTGATACGTGAGATAATCCCCACGTAATAGCAGCCCAACAGGGGGACTGTTTGGTGGGGGGAAAAGGTCAGGCTCCAAAGTGTAATCCTGAGCATGGGGGATTCTTCAGGCTGACCGAAGAAACGTGCAAATCCCGGTCGAGTAGGAAGGAAACCGGCGCTGGAAAAACTCAGGGGAAGAGGGCCGCGCAGAAAAGCGGCACGGGACAGCAGCTACGGACAACGGCGAAGGGGAGGGTTTAACGGGAACGCAGCTCGTAACCGGGGGGGCCTGTTGGCGTGTGGGACGTTAGCGGCAAAACAAGCTCCGCCAAACGGGGGATCGATCGTGACTAGAGGACCTTAGGAAAAAAGAGCCTAAGCGGAAGGCGTCGGCCGAGGGGTTTCGCCCCGCCAAGCCTGGACAGAGGCGGCGACGAACGTAAGGACAAAGGGGTTGAGTTTCTGAGCGCGAGGGGGAATCGGAGACGAGAAAGTAAACAGGGGAAGCTATACCTTGATGGCCATGGACGGGGAGGCAGCAGAAGCTGCCGTCCCGGGGTGTCCAGTTGCGCCTAAGCCGCTGGCAGGTCCGCAAACACGGCCTTCACATAAAGGAGGGGGGGTCTTTGTCCGAAATACGTGTGTCAGGAAGGATGGTAAAGACAAGCATTCGACCGTGGCGCACCCTGCTGGTGGAAAGAAGACTCGAGCGAAGGGTGGTTCTGGATCTCCTTGGGGGGCTGCGGGAGTCAAGGGGAAAGGAGAAGATCCGAGGCATGCGGCTTGCCGTGGAATCTCAATACTCCAACAACTGAGGAGGAAAGTACCGAACGGCCAGCCGAACCGAAGGAAGAAACAGTATTCGGGACTCCACAGAAAGGAAAGAGATTTTTTTTTCCAAAAAAAAAAGCTGAGGGTCCGCGATGGCTCTAACCCAGCCGGAGCCGAAGTCAGGTGCTCGCTACAAGGGGCGAGGGGAAGAAAGGGCTTTCGAGACTAAAAGCACAAGCGGAGACTGAGTGGAATGCAAAATCATACAACAAATGGACTTCAGAAAAAAGAAAAGGCTCCGCTCCAACGTCCATGCAATCAAGGAGGAAAAGGAGGTATCGCGAATAATGAGCCTCTCGCTCATAACAACAAGCCGGGGAAAAATCCAATCGTCGATTCCGCAAAAATTTCCAGGAGCACCACATTAGACCCTCAGAGCCTTCAAAAAGTTCAACGGGGGGAAAAAACTAAAGCTCGAATCCCCCCGAAAGGGATCCGATCATGGTTCCCGACGAGAACAGGGAAAATTGTAGGAAAGGCGGGTTACCTCTCACATAACTATGGGAAAGTAAAAAAAAAAAAACTGGGCGTGCCGCGGAAGGTCTGCAGGGGACTCGCACCAGACTGCACAAGCGAAATCAGTCTGCGCGAAATCTCTTGATGGAGGAAGTTAGGGCGCCGTAAAACAGCTTCAGAGGAACCATCGCCAAAACAAACAAGAAAACAACAGGTTTGGATTGGCCGGCCGGAGGGAGGCGCACGGAAATGCCCAGATGACGGGAGGAAACGCGCGCTAAACAAACCGAACAAAAGAGGGTTGGGGTATACAGGGAGCAAGGCTTCCAGCTAAAGGGGTTCCACGATCGTTCGTGGGGGGGGGGGATACCCCCAGCATAAAAGAAAATGGGGGATCAAAGGAGTTTCCCATAGGCCCAGGGAAGAAAAGCCGCATCCTTTGTGATAACGCGAACGGTTGTCAGTCCGGGCGGGGCTCGAAAAGTGACTGTAGCGTGTTGGCACGGCCGGCGAAGCAGGAAAGTCGAGAGTCGAAAAAGTGGTTGGAGAGGGTCGGAAGGAGTCAAGAGAGGATCGGGGGGTAAACATAAAACAGGGGCCATGTGCGTCCGCCGTGTTGAGGGGGAAAATTTGGGGGGAAGGACAGACAAAGACCTTGAGGATTCAAGGGGGAAAAAAGCCACTGAAAGAAGGTTCAGCATCGCCCTCGAAAGCCGGGGGTTGCCTCTCCTGGAGCCGGTAGACGCTGAAACCGTCCTTCGTCGAGATGCTGGTAGAGCAAGCGGGAAAGAAACCGGCCGGTCAACGCACCGCACAGGGGGACCCTTGCAAGGGGGGTCCGACGAGGTGAAGTAGAGCATGTGGAAGAGGCGCTGGATGGGACACAGGAGTGATAGGAACCCTCCCAGGGTGGGGAATGGTCAAAAGGTCAGGAGGGGTCCCAGGGAGAGGAGCCCCGCGCCCGCACGTTCAAACTACACGGCCCGCGAAGAATACATCTTAAACTAGGATCTCTAAGAACCTGAAAATCGTCCAAATAGACTGGGGGGAGCGGTGAGAGCGAAGGAACCAACACGAGGAGTAAGCAAAATATCACCGAATCCCCAGTAGAGCTTCAGTTACGTTCTTCGGGAGGAAGAGGCGAAAAGTGGGATGACGAGTGCATGTACTTACGAAGCTCAACTCGACTGGGCAAATGGGGAAACAAGGACCACGCCCCCCCAAGGGACTGGCAGATGGGTAAAAAAAAGAAAATGTCAAGGGCCATATCCAACACGAGCTACACATCGAGGACACCAAGTTCACGTAAACATGGGCTGAAGAAGGCGTGAAAACAGAGAACGTTTGGCCAGAGCCAAAGGCACGAAAAAGCATCGCAAGCGAAGAAGGAAGGCTCCTTAAGGACTCCAGTCATAAAAGGTCCGGGCCTGCGCGATGGGGGGGGCCCCCGTCGTCACCGGATGCGTGGGAGGAACGGGTCACACGTCAAGGTAGGAAGGTGAGCACGGTAGTCGCCACCACTACGGCGCGACCGACAGGGGAGAGGCTTGTAGGGAGGCAAGATCAAGAAAAAAGGGACGACGTCAGGGAAGCAACCCGAACAAGGCCAATGACACCTCGCCCGTGGAAAAAAAGAAGGTCTGGCCGGCCCCCGCGCGAACGTTAAGATATCATGCGTACCCCGGCCAAGCAAAAAGAGGAGAGGACAAAGAAAACGATTCGCTAAATGACAGGCCGTCCGACCTCAGGTCATAGTTGTCGCATGCGGAAAATGGGCGGGAAACCGAAGAGTGGAACCGGCCGTGAGAAGCGAGTCCCATGAGCCGCTACAAAGGCCTGGCGGAAGGGTTTCGCCGCGGAAACGGGCGGGGGAATTGTCTAAGGCTCCGCAAAGGAAGTCCTCCAACCTGGAGGGGTGTGGCGCCTTGGCGATCTCGCAAAAAGAAAGTAACAAAACTGCGCGGCGCCTCGAAATTGCTCCAAAATTTCCGACCGATATACCATGCGGTCGCTTGGGGTTGAAAGTAGGAAGCGAAAAGCTGCGGGGCACGAAAACCAAAGCGACGACCATAGCTGACGTAGGGGGGGGGGGTTCAAGAGCGCAAACTTTTCCCCGGTGGGGAGTGGGAGGGAACTGGAAAAACCGCAAATATCTGAGAAGAATCGGAAGGAGCATATACGCTCAAAAGTCACGCTCGTCCTTCCGAGATTGCTGGAAGGCTATCGACCGAGAAGTTACGGGGGGGAAACTTCTAAACGTCTCAATCTGCATAAAAAGGTGTGTGCTTGGGCGGGACCACCGAAAAAACAACGGACAAGTTCAAAAATTTGAAAAGCATTGAAAAAGACGTATGCGTCCCGGTTAGGGGAGCCGCTGGCAGGTTGGGTCCAAAGACCTTCAATGCTGGGGGAGGAGGTATCCGAAATGACGGTTTTTCAGCCACCAAGGTGCGAAGATCAATTCTGAACGATGAAGAAAAAAAAGCGGGAAGAGTCCCTGCTAGGAAGTGGAAAATGGGGGAAGAGAGGGGAAAAGGAGGGCTGGATACCTAAAAATTCGGCGGCAACCAATCGAGTAAGGTCTGGCCGTTCCGGGGAAACGCATCTCCGGAGGAAAAGAAAGAGAGGGATGCTGGAAAACCGCCAGCAAAAAAGTCAAAATAGAGGGGAACGGAAATTCATCCTCAGAAAGGAAAAACAGAAGATATTACATCAACCGGCTGGGTTCATCGAGGGGGAGAGGAAAACAGCCGCAGGGGGGAGCAAAAGGGCAACTAGGGGGAGCTACAAGAAAAGGGCTGCAAACATTTCGAGATAACGAGAGACACATCAGTCCTTGATAGGGGAGTGCGCTGAATGTTTAAGAAGGAACGGACGAAGCAGAAAAGGGAATTTCTCCTCAGCCGCGACCAGCATCAAGAGTGATCGAGGGGGGAGTTTCTTGTCAGCGTCCGAGATAACGCGCAAAAAAAAACAGATTTGCTTGAAAGATCCTTCGAGGGGGAGAAGAATAATCATGTCCCAGGATATTGTAAGGCACCCCTCCACAACCAGAAGAAGAGGGGGTCAGCGTTAGACATCTCCGCTCCTTCAAAAGGACCCCGTGGGGAAAGGATCTTTTGGGTTTTGACCGGAAGACAAAAAACCTTGGGGTGATTCCACGTAGAGGGGGACAGTCACATGACGTCAGAATGGGGACTCTTGCGGGGCGTAGTGTCGTCCTCGGGGTACACAGAGGGGACCAACGACGTCATTTACCGGGGAGGGAAAAGGGGGTGATAGGTCACTTGAACTAAAGACCAGCTCAGAGCCCGGAGAAGGGCAACACCCCAACAAGGTTACTTGCTAAAAAAGGAAAGAGACGCACGTAACCAGCCGACGACGCGGGAGAAAATGAAAGGCTCGCGGGTCTCTTGAATTAGAGCTGGCCAAAAAACTTGCCTTCTTCCGGGGGGGCGTACCACGGGGGCAAAGACCAATGGAGAGACGTCAAGGGTGAAATTCTTCACGGAAAAAGAAAGGTGGACTCGCGGCGGCTTCCACAGGAAGAAAGGGCTTGTAAGCGGGGGTTAAAGGCCCAAGCCGAGGGGGGATCAGGAGCCTGGGAAGTGAATCTTTTGGGGCGAGTGCCGAAGGGAGCCGCGAACTTGGTGGATCTTGTTACTCTACCTAAAGCCGCGCCGTGGTTTATAGAGGGTGGTGGCGAAACCTTGAGACAAAAAAGGACAGGGTGCGTAAGGGTGGGCAGAAACCGGAGACCGGAAGGCAGGGCAGCCTCGGGAAGGTTGTCACTCCGGGGATTGGGAACACAAGGACCCCGATCATTTCTGAGAAAAGTCGGGCTGGGGGCGCAGCGGGATGAAGACCGTGAAACATCACGGTTCACGCATCACAGCACACAGGTTACCCGGTGCCTTGGTTCATAGGCCCGTGAAAGTTGCCTTTTTCAGTCTGTGGAAAGGGGGGGCTGGGGGGAGAACGACCGTGAGAAACTACAAGTGGGGAGGGGTCAAGATGGGCTTGCGGACCCTGAAATCGAACTGCCTGCCGAAAAAAAGACCCGCGTAGAAAGGATCAACGCCGAAAGGCCCGAAGGAAGTGGTGTCTAGGGGAGAAGACAACAAAAGAAGGAGAGGAAAATAGAGTGGAGCCACGCACTTCGACTAGGGGGCCCCGAGATCTCTGACTGTTTGATCGAGATGACTGTATCGCGGGAAAAAGGAAGAAACGTAGCTTCTACGGATGCCGCCAGCATCAAAAACGTGAATCCAAAACTGGAGGAAGGGAAGGGGCCAAGGGCCTCAAGAAAACCGTAATCTCTACGTGGCAGAGGGGAACCCCGAAACAGGGTTCTACATGGTGCTGACGGGGTGAAAGGGACGAGAAAACCAGTTTCCAGTCCTAGGCGATACAGCAGACGTGTCGACATGGAAGGACGGAAAAGGGGTACACAGGAACCCAAAAGGGGGAGTCGGAGGAAAAGCGCAAGTCGGGGAACTCCGGCTTTTCGACAACTGTTCCAAAGAGAAGGACTGTGGGTGGATGCAAGTTCTCGGGAAACTTGCCCCTCAAAACTGCACACATGGACTTAAGGAAACTTGGGGGCGAGAACATATCAGCACGGTAACTGCCGCCGAAAATTGACCCGGACCTGTTTAAGGGAAGGAAAGGCCTACTCAGGGGGGGAGTCCAGGGAGGGGAAGATAGAACGCTTTGACTACATCAAATATTAAAACCGAAAAGGGGGGGCAAAAAACTCTATTCCACCAGCCACGGCCAGACATAAGGGGCCTGTAAACCCAGGTCGCCGCATTTTGCTCTAAACGGGTCGCAACCCCCAAACGAAAGAGGGGGTGACGGCGAGCCAAAGTAAGATTAAAAGTAAACAGAGAAAACCTCGAAAGCTGGAGGCCTTTGACCGCGTCCTTTCGCCTTAGGGCCGTCCGAAAGCAGAAGGCTTATCGGCTCCAAAGGGGGGATGTCCGCTTGGCATAACGGCGCTGAGCTGGTTACTGTAGAAGAGGCGCACCGAAAACGTCCCAGATTTAAAGTGTCGAGAGACCAGGAAAAAGCGCTGAGAGGGGTGACGCCATACGAAGCAAAAGCGCCCAGCCTGGGAAAAGGCTGATGTCAGGGGCAACCGGGAATCACCTCCCAAGTGGGAGCGCCGTAGTCCCAAAAAGAAGAGGCTCAAAAAAAAATAATGCAGACGTTGATTCAAAAACGAAAGGGAGACCTTCTCCACGCAGCAAGTTGGCCTAAATGCGGGGAGATCACCTGAATGATTCGGTAAAGGGGGCTCCGAAAAGAAGAAAAAAAAAAACATGGTGTTGGGTAGGCGCAGTATCTACGCGGGGAACCAAAACCGTGGCACTCGTCATCAAGGGGGACGTGGTAGTCTGTTGAGCAGAAGGAGGCAAAAAAAGCGGTGCCAGTGGACTTGGCCTATAAGAAGAGATTCCAGTGCAAAACAGCCCCCTGCAACTAAAGAGTGGAGGGTTGAGTATTTCTCGGACGAAGTGAACTCGACGGGCGAGGGAAAAATTCCCGTGAACGATGCGCTAAAAATGAGCGGGTGTAAAAAATACGGCGAAGGAATACGATTGATGAAAAACGGGATGAGGACGGGACGGGGGTAGTCACGAGCAAGAACTTCGGCTTCGGAGGGCAGGGAAGGGTCCAGCTCACAACACAACGGAGAGAAAGAAAAGAAAACCGAACAAGCAAACGAAGGATCTGCGAGACTTCCCTATTCACCGTCCAGAGAAGAAACTATGTCAGCGCGGCCCATCCCAAGCAGGGCGCATCGTTCACGGTCAAGTTTTGGGCTAAGAAAAGTCGAGTGCACACCAACCCGTTCATGAGACATACTCCAGCACAAACCGGAAGCCGGGCTGGAGTTGGGGGGGAAGAAAAGGGGCACAGAAATTGCACAGAAAAGCCTAAGGCGGCGAGCTCAACGGCAGAAGGTCTTGCCACAGGGTTAAAAAAAGTCGCGGTCGGATGACCTCAACACCATCAGGGGGTTGTGAAAACCGCGATTTCGGGAACGAATTTGGGCCCGTATCGCCAGCAGTGGACAGGAAACGCCAAAAGCCGATCGTGGGAGAAGGGTCCGCGTCCTCAAAAGAAAGCGGGGAAGAATAAACCGTGGATGGCGGGGGAAAATCTGGGTTTGTTCAGAAAAACCAATCGCCCAACCGAATTCATTGGGGTGAACGCAAACAGAAAAAAAAAGGGCAATTCATCTCGGGAGTTTCTCGTCGTTCTGCCGGTCGGGGGCCTCTAAACCCTAAAACCATCCACAATCGCCCTCAAGGGGTCTCACCCGGTAGGGAAATGCGGTCTCGGGAGCGAAACCCGCAAATCTCATCGCGCAGGAACACAAACCAGTCAGGGACTTCCGAGGGGACGAAGAGAAAAATAAAAGCCCCAGAGAAGGGACTAACTACTCGTAATGTAAGAATAAAAAGAGGGAAGCTAGGGGGACGCGGGTGCCATTCGTTCAAAATTCGTGAAGTTTTGGGACTTAACTTGAAGCAATCGGCCTAACAGAGGAAAAGGGGCAAAGATGGCTCAATCTTCAGCCCAGGCATCAGTGGGGACGCGCAGGGGGCGGAGCGGGGGACTCAGACCTCATTTTTTGACGCGAAAAAAAGAAAAAGGCCGAAGAACGCGGAACGGTATGTGACAGGGGGAGGTGCAACGGGTAAAGATCGGCCGAGTCGTCAGGGGGATCGGGGATCAGGCGAAAAACAACGTCAAAAGTCATGAGAAGCGCGTGAGGGCGAGGGTGGGGTGGGAGAAAAAATGGATCAAAAAGCAATTTGGAAAACTTGCTGGGGAGGGAGGGAACCGGACCGAGTTCTGAGGCTCCGGACGCACTTGGTGCTCGGGAGGAGCCGGGAAAGGGACCGTGCCGTCCCATTGAAAAAAGAGTCGTTCTGGGAAAGTGGATGAAATAACCTGGAAACCGGGGGAAGTTCAGGAAAAGGAGAACTCAATCCCATGGGTCGACAAGGGAGTTCCTCGATTTGGCCCAGGGAAAGAAGTGTGAGAAAGGAGTATATTTGGTGTAGAAAGGCAGAGTCCTACCAGGGGGGTTTTTCCACGATGTGCTTGCCAGAGAAGACTCGCCTCCGAAGAAAACTAAAACTCCAGCGCAGAACGGCGTAGAGTCGGACTGCCTAGAAACCAACGAAGAAAAAAAGAAAGGGGGTGGGAGAGA
>Ga0179593_1382764_pt1 | contig 14012 bp, 16 predicted proteins | sample CZODoug2_1_08_16_FD_185931 | JGI IMG/M metagenome (GOLD analysis project Ga0179593, IMG submission 185931) | Vadose zone soil fungal communities from Angelo Coast Range Reserve, California, USA - CZODoug2_1_08_16fungal (PacBio error correction) | ecosystem: Environmental > Terrestrial > Soil >...
ACCGCACTCTTTGCTAACCTGTAAAGAGGATTGACACGTAAGGGGAGGGGAGGGGGAAGAAAAGGAAACCTAAAATAGAGAACCATCAGCTTAAAAGGGACGATCGTATCCTTCCGAGGGCTTAACCCTACTTTGGGGGTACGTCGTAGGTGCGAAACAAAAATCTGGACAGAAAGAAGGGAGGGGAAAATCGGTATCAAGGAGCCGCTGGCAGGGGAGGCATGGAAGTTGGGAAGAGGCGTAGAAGGACGACCGCAAAAACCTTTTGGGGGTTTCATTTCCCGATTGGGGTATCAGGTAGCATATCAGAAAACGCCAGAAGGAGGAGGGTGAAAAAAAGCCGAAGAGCAGGATCTAAGGAAGGAGGAATTTTCAAAGGATGCGGCCTAACTACGAAAGTCAGGGCTTCAATGTCTCGATGCGCTATCTGAGAGATATGTGGAAAAAGCTACTCAAGCAGGAGGAAAAGGGAAAATATCATCTTCTCGAGGGGGGGGCGTTAAAAAAGTTATAAAAGGGAAGGGGGAGAGAGGGAAACCGAAAGGGGGGCCATACAAATGAACGCGATAGTTCAACGGAACATGGGCAGGACTTCTAAAGCCTTTCTGGAGGGCGAGAAATTAAGCTGGCGCGAAGCTAAGAAAAAAAGGGGGCAATAGAAACTTTGGCCTAGAGGCCTTCAAAGAAAAAGATTCTAAGAGAAAAAAGATTATCGTAAAAGCCGGGTCCTAAGGGGGAGGATTCCTCATTTGTTCGATGTGCAGCGAGAGATAGTCTCAGCGTTCAAAAGGGAGGGTCTCAAAGAATGACTCGAAACTAAGCAGACCCAAGAAAAACGCGTTCCGAATATTTGAGTTCTCAACAGGGGGTGTCTACACTGGAAGGTCGGCACGAACTCGATGCACAACAAAAACTCGGCATCATTAAGACAAAGGCAGGGACGGCGGGAGTTGGGGAATCGCGGCCATGAACATTGCTAAGGACCCTGGGTAAAAAAATGAGTGGGGAAAATCCGTGAGCCCGCACTTAACAGGAAAAAAAGAAGGGAGCCGCTTTCTCCAGAATAGAGAAAGGGGCTCAGACTTGGGAAGAGAAGAAGATGAGGAACAATGCTCCTCGAATTGCTGAAAGTTCGGTTGCTGATCGGCTTCGCGTCAGCGAAGGGGGGAAAGAAAAAATAGCAACAAAAGTATTGAACAACTGTGGGTTCTAGTTGGAAGAGAGAAACGTGACAAGCAAAAAGGCCCCGTAAAAGCATCCAAAAAGCCGGAGGGAAAGAAAAGAGGTGAGAGAGTTGTGGGGCTTCTTCAACTTTGAGGCAACCAGGCGAACACGGTCTTATCCGTCTGGGAAAGCAGATCGAAAGCAAGGAATTCTAAAAGAGCTTCATGGGAAAGAAATCGACTCCGCAGTGGCGGGGGAACAGCGCTGCCGGCGGTACATCACTGTCGCTGTAGCGGGCAGAAAAAAGCTCAACAAGCGCGTTACAAAGAAACAACTACCCTCTGGAGTAAGATCATCTTGAAAGGGTTCCAAGGATATTGAACGTCCGACGAGATCGCTGCCCTTTCTTGTCGAAGATAACCGGGAGCTTAGAAACGAACGGCCACATTCGATTAGAGCGTCTGGGGGAAGGGCGATCAGGGAAAAGGAGAGCAGGTCGCAGTTCTACTTGTCCCTCAACAAGAGAAATGGGAGAGTTTGAATTGTCGCTAAACAACCCGAACAGGCTTGGCGCCAAAGGGAAAATACGGTGCTGGGTGCAGAAAGATAGTCACACATTGATAAAGGTCCTTGGGAACACGTCCGTGATTGGTGAGACAGGCTAGGCATTTTCCGCTCTCCGGAGAAAATAAAAAATCTGGCATACGGAGAGGGAGAAAGAGGTCTGCCGTAGGAGAAAGTCAAACCGGAATTCTTGAAAGTTAGAGGGGAGACCTTCATCGACAGGGAAAAGATCCGGTAGAGGACGCTGGGCGAGAACACATAGGACACGTACGCGAGTTGTAAAACTTAGATGCTTATGAAGATACGTGAGGCCGCCCCCGCCATCTCCCACTGAGCCAAGCGAGAAAGGTAACACATCGAGAGGGTCAGCTGCAGGATAGGCGTAGATAAAGAGATTCCCTCATGAGGACTGGCCGCGATCGTCCGTGAGTCTGCCGCTACCTCAGTCGTAGAAAAAGAGGGAAAGCCAGGGAGCGTCTTGAGTTGATCTGCGAGCCAAGAAAAAACTTCTCTATCGAAAAAGGGCCAGAAGCCAACGCTAGGGGAACGAAAATTTCCTTTCTTCTTTCAGGGCGGGTTAAAAAGATCTAGAGGGGCGAAGGTAAGGCAGTCGCATTAAGTTCAAGTTTGGGACTGGGAATCGCCGAGCAAGCGAAAAGAACTGGCGTCCAGAGGGGGCATTAAGTTTATAGAGAAACAAATGTGGTCGATCGTGTCTGGGCGAATGTCAAACAGATTTACATGATAAACCGCCAAGGGTGGCCAGATCCAGCGATAAAAGGGCGAGCCATCATTCATGGGGGAATAACATATTTGTATGGCAAACGAGTGGGTGAAAAAGCAGCGCGCCCTATCGAAGAACCTTGACCCCGAAACGAGAAGCAGCGCCCTAGGCGAGAGGCCCGAAAGGCCATCTTGCATAGAAAGGATACGGAAAGGAGTGGATCGTTCGGGCACCCCCGGGTCAGGTGCAAACCCGTGAGAAAAAAACAAAAAGCAACGGGCGGAAAAACGTGAACCCAACTGGGGAGCTGACGGGATGACCAGTCTTGGGCTCGTCTCTTCAGTGTGCACCTTCCTGGATATTGAGGGGGAAAAACCGGGATATCCCTCACTTCATTCAGGGGGGACGGACTAACGGTCACTCAATCACACCTTCGCAATGCAAGATGGTCAACCACAAGTACTCCTCAAACGCTGAACCGGAAGGAGCAGGAGACACCAACGACGAGGAGGTGAAATGATATCGAAGGCTTACGCGTTTGGATTACACGTCGTTGTCTATATTCCGGGTCCGGGTGAGGAAGGGTGGTCAGAGAAATGGGGAAATCGTACCCAGGGGGGAATTTAAGGAAAGGGGATTGGACCGTAGAACTCAGAACGCGTTTGCTAAGCGCCCGCCAATAAGGTCAAGCCGGCTGCAAAAAAAGAAAGGAGGTTCTCGATCGCCAGAAAACTGGGTTTTATTCGCTGACATGGTGATTAGGCAGGGGGGTTGCCGCACACAGAAGAATGAGAACTTGAGGTGATCCGACGTTCCGGGATGCATCTCGGACCGCTGTAGAGGGGAAGGGGATTTCTTCAGAGTGAAGATGAAAAAAGGGGAAAGAAGCACAAGTCCATGAAGGAGAGAAAGTCAAAGACCGGGGGGAAACTTGAAGACCCTGACATCGCTGGGGAAAATTCGCAATCAAACACACAGGACAGTAGAACGGAAGGTGCCGGATAGACCAAGACCGAATACCAAGGAAGACTTGCGCCATCGATATGGGAGTCGGTTGGAGAGGAGAGGGAAAATCAAGCACGTTATGATCTCATATGTACCCGATGGAGATCATCTGGGTACCAGATCCGGCAGGGGGGGGAAACAAGCCCGAGAAAACGGGAACTCAAGAGGACGTCGAGCCGATCTAGTTTGGGATAAGATTAGTAGGGGGGGTCATACCGACGCAGAACTCAGGTGCTCGGAAGGGGGCACAAGGAAAACATCGGAAATGATCAAATGCACGAGTAACAGAAGAATCAGCGAAATACCCTAGACAGAAACAGAAGAGAAATAAGAAATTAGGAAAGAGAAACACAATAAAAAAGATCATGCTTCGATGTCAAGTCGCTCGGTCGGACTTATTGGCAGAAGGGGAGGAGCACTTTTCGTGTCATAGCAAGCTAGGGGGGGGGAAAAAACGCGCGTTTCCGTGCGATCGCCCCTCGGCGCGTGGTTGGGGGGGGGGGGTTGTAATCAAATTGGCATGGAAGTCTCTAGTCTGGGGAGAAAGAAAAATAGGGGACGCCAGACGCAGAAACCTGAAGGGGAAGGAGTCTGACTATTGGAATATGGTAACTTAAACTGTTCCCAGTAAAAGATTTGGGTAAGGCACTAATCGGACGCCAGGCAGGGGGGAAAATCCCTTTTGAATCTTAAATTGAAGACGGGGGGAAGAAGAGCATCCACGGAGCGAACCGGACGCGCCAATATCGGGAAAAGGGTGGAACAAATTCCAACAGGAAATCGCGGTTCTCTTCTTAGGAAAAGCATTCCTCTTCAAAAACGTTAACGAGATCGCATTCCGAGAATGTCTGCAACAGTGAGTGAGACGGGTTCTGTCGACAAGAAAATAGATAGGGCGAGAGGAAGGAACCTGGCAAGATGACCCCAGGCCAAGAAATATGAAAGGGTCTTGGTAAATAACGCGCTGTGCGATATCAGCAGAAAAGGGATGGAGGGGGAACGTGCACGGCGCGCAGTGCCTCAAGTGGAGGAGGGTATCACAAGGCCGCGTCGAGGAAGGGATGTCTGGGGAGCGGGTAATCGCGAAGACGGTAAGCTTGGTGGAATACCAGAGAAGTGCAAAGGACACATCCGGGGGATTGCAAGAGGGGGGGAGTGGCCTTGTTTTACATAGGGGGAAAAGATTAACAGTGGAAAAAAATAGCTTAGAACATTGTCGTATAATCAGGTAAAAGTCGAAGAAACCGCCGCGACGACTGAAAAAAGGGGAGAGAAAACCAAGAATGGGGTGAGCAGTCCTCACGAGGCGCAAAGGGCTCATCTTGAAAAACTGAGCCGGAGGCCAGCGAAACCGCGTAGATTAACTTATTGTTGAACGAACAGGGCACCATTCTGGCGAGCACGGAGGAGGCACCTGCCTACCAAGGACTGGAAGAAGAATGGCAAGAAAGACAAAAGCAACAAAGAGACCAACTGGTTACACTGAATGTGCAAACACGGGTGGCAAAAGGGGGGGATCCCGAAAAAGAATTAACAGGGCTTCCTCAACAAAGAAAAAAAGGGAAAACGATGACCTGGTACCAAAGTTGGCCCAGAGGGACGAAAAGAGGGAGAAGGGACCCGTCACAACAATTAAGGTTAGATCGAAACCAAGTGACAGAAGTCAAGCGACGGAAAACGGGAAAGAAACTCATCAGTGTTGCCCTACAGGAAAGAGGGTGTGGTTCCTGGAGCAGACAAAGGTGGGGGGGAGGAAAAGTTTCAGGGCTGGCGCGCCAGCGTTCAACTTCCTCGAAGCAGAATAAAAGGAGGGAGAAGAAGAACGGGATTTGCAGGACCCAAGGGAAGGGGGGAGTTGCCACCTCTAACGGAGAACGCCATGTGGAGAATCAAGCAGAACACCGGAAGCTACTCCTTTGCAAAATCACGCCCTCCGCTGAGCTGGGTGACAAAAAAGAAGAAGGAGAGTCAAAGCATGCGAAGGAAAGTGAAGCAGGGGGAGAGGTCGGTAGTCAGGAAAAAGAAGGAAAAAAATACTCGAAGGAGAGAGAGGAGACACGCTCATACTGCCATAAAGCTCGCTTGAAAGTCGAGGATCTAAAAAAGTAACTCACTGAGTACAAACGCTCGGTGGGGAAAAGGGCTCTGGAACTTCTCCGACGGTAAAGATTCAGCCCGGAGCAATCAAAAAGAAGAGAAAAGAGCCAAAGAAACGTTTAAAAGGGGAAGATGTTTGGTACGAGATCGAATACCACCCGACTTGGGGGGGGAGAGACTAGGGCAAGGCCAAAGGGGGAGAACTGCACGGCACGCTCGCATGTCAGCGAAAGGAAGTCGGGGGCGAGGTGTTAGGATAACGCACGGTGTCTCCAGTGTCATGGGGGAGAAACTGAAGGGGGGATGAGCGATCTAACAACAACCAACGTAAGGGATAATGATTTAAGGGAAACGGGGAGAACAGGGACAAAGGTATTTACGACGCATATGTCTGAGGAAGAAGAAACCAAAACCGCAATCATGAAGGGAGACAAAAAGGTGAGGAAGAGTTGCCATACATTTGGGGTGGGCTTGAAAACTTCAGCCGCAATTACGGTAATCGCGAGTCGGGAAACAACCAGAGAACAGGAAAAAAGAAATTTGAAGCAGGGATCAAAGATCGTAGGAAAGGAGGCAAAAGGGCGCGGTGGGAATGAATTGAGAAAACAGGGGTAAGATTAAAGACTTGAAGAAAAATGTTGGTACTCATTGATGAGTATGGAGCTAAATCTGTACTCTCGCCGACAAAGTATTAAGTAGGAAGCAGCGAGGTCACCCGAGCAATGCGGTAAACATGCGTTCTTAAGGTTCAAGGTCACAGTTATCATTAAGCAAGAAAAAACAGGGGGTCTTACAGCTTTGAGCTCCTATAATGTGGGAAAATCGACACCGGAGGGCCATGAGTTGCAAGAGCATTCTCCCAGAAGGGGGGGCAGGAAAAAGGGAGGTGGCAGTGACAGACTGAAGGCCGAAATTTTGGCATCAACCGCGAGAGTAAAGCACCGGGCAGGAAGATTGAATCACAAAGGGGAGGGAGGGAGAAAAAGGGGAGAAGGTTACGAGAAACTGCCGCAAAGCTCTAATAAAGGGGAGGGTAAGCATCTGATTAAGGCTGCCCAGGAATCTAGCGGATTGCGAAAAAGGAGCGCGTAATAGGACACGAGGGGGACCGATCTGGGATCACGTCACTCGGTTGAAGGGATCCAGAGGAGAGACCAAAAGTAGGTTGATAGTAGTGACGAGCACCCTTCTATCAACCCCTGGAGGTCAGCTTTGGGACAATCGGGTACCGGGAAAGAGTCTCATTACTCGCGTTGTGATAAGCAAGAGGAGGGAGTGGCACGCCCCCGCGGCGGGTCCAGTATCTCAAGACCGGTCTAGGGGACATTCTATTTGTCTGGCCTACTTGCTGAATCAAGGGGGATGGAGGAATACTCAGGATGGGCAAGAAAAGAACAAAACTCTAAGTTCAAGCAATAATAAGAGAAATTTTTCTAGGGGACTGGAGAAGTGGAAGAAGACAATGCGCACTCGAAGGGGGAATGCTCACAGGGGCTATCTGGAGGAAGGAGAAAAGTCCGCGAAAAAGGAGATTAACCAACTTGTGTTTTATCGGGAGAAACGGTTAAAAAAAAAAAAAACATCAAAAGCATAAAGCCGGTATTGGAAAACCGGATGTCGAAGGGGCTCGGAGGATGTCCCCCGAAAAAACTCGGATCCTTCTGAGATCAGATCGCAAAGGACGATCGGGGAAAGGGGAGGAACGAGAAAACAGCTGCGGCAACAACCGACGGCATGCAAGGTTGGCGCGACTCGGAACAAGAGGAGGGACACGACAACTGTCCTTCGGGAAGGAAAGAGGAAGGGGGGGGGCACGATTGACATGACTTGCAGCATCGGAGCAAGGAGGAGACCCGGTCAGGTCGACAGGAAGATGCCAGTAGCACAGGAGAAAAGCGAGAGGGGCGATCTCGTTACGGAGAATGTGCATATCGCATTTCGAGGGGATGGCTGTCCGAAGCCAGAAATCTCCGGCAGAGTGAGCGTAGGTTGAATTTCGTCGAAAAAACAGCTTTTCCAAGGGGGATCTTGGCGCGTCGGCCGGTCGAGAACGGGTGTAGACTAAAGTCACGCGGACTTCCTGAGTTCAAAAGAAACAAACTGGAGGCAGAGGCACTGTTTCCGGAGATCCTGGAGACAAAGAGGACATAGACCTATCATCGAGTCTAGGACAGAGTGTGCGTCTGGCACTTACCGTTCGGGAGAAACTGAAAACAGACAGCACTCATCAACCATGGAAAGGGATGCGCGATGGTTCAGAAGCACTGCAAAAGAGGGGGGGGGGAAAAGAAGCTTGCCTATTGTTAAAGAAAGAGAAAAGCAATCTCGGAACTACCGACGGGTTCACAGGGAGAGAAAGAAAGAAAAATCTAGAAGGCGCTTGCAGATAGGCCGGAAGCTCTCATTCGCGCCTGCGCCGATCGTCATGGGAGGGTCGAGAAGCTAGTGTCGTAGGCTAAAAATCAATGTAATCTCAGTGCAGGAGAAAGGTTCGAGCTCTTTGGCTTGATCTGCCAAAAAAGGAAGATTGCCTGCGAAATACATAATGACACGAGGAAAAAAAAAAAAGAAAAATACGATCGGAATCGACAAAAGACAGATCAAGTCGTCTTCTGTGCACAAGATCCGAGGGTGAAAGATGCTCATCATGGGAGGATTCTCATCAGGCGGGCTCACGCCGAGATCTAACCGAAGGGAAAGATGGGCTCATATCGAGACCCGTCGTTCGCACAACGTGGGTTACTCCGGTACGGAACAACTGATGCAGGGGTCTCGCCAGTTTTAAACCAGAGCACACGAATGGGCTCAGGACCGGGCAATTTCATGAACAGGGGGCTTCTGGCCCTTTATCGCCTTCCCCTCAGAAAACCCAAAGGTCAAGGATAAGCGAAATCGATAGGCATCCCGGAACTTAGGGAATTCCCAACAAGCAGGATTGATCTTGTTGGGGGAGGGGAACACGGTGTCCGCTGCACAATAGAGAATACCCATAAAGGAGGGCAGAGAGAAAAATCCCCATGGGGGGGGGGTGGCGACGTATGAAAGATCTGGATAGAGAGAACCATCCACGGGCGGATTAATTAGGACTAGTCTGAGAAAGCACTTCATAAAAGAAAAAAAGGGGAGGAGACCGGCAACGGTCCGACGAGAGGAAATCCTTCAAAGTTCCCAATTCCCTAATGTTGTCACAACGCGGTTCATCCAAAAGAGGAACAAACGCCGAATCTTCTCAACACCCAAAAAAGGAGGGAACAGAGAGCTCTTAGGCGTTTAACGGTTTCAAAAAGGAAAAATACTTTGGGGGGGAAAAGATCGAGAGCGAAGGGTGGGAATTCATAGGACGTGAGAAGCCAGGGGGGGGGGGAAAGTTCCGGAAAGCCGATTCCGAAGAAAGGTGAATGAAAAAGAAAGTAAGAATAGCACGTCGCACGCACCGAAGTGGGGACATCGTCTCGACCCGTGGAGACTGTTGAGGTACCAAGGTGGTGAAGGAACCGGGGGTGGCGCACCCGATAAACGCCAATGCAGGACTGGGCAGCCTTCCGACGTTTCAGGGGGTGCCTTCGCGTTTTCGATTGGAATGGGGGGGGGCATCGATGGAATCTATCCAGAAAAGCAGGGTGCCATGCAAAGAAGGATGGCTCGCCATGGAGAATAGGGTATGGCATATTTAAACAGGAGACACGGCATCCGAGTGTTTGATCAAATTCTCAATGGACAACAAGCATCCGAGGACCCCGAAGCCCCCATCAGCTCCAGCTACTTTTGGAAGGGCGCCGGAAGATCAACGGACCCACGCGACCTGACGGAAAAGGGAACCGCCGACCGCTGCAGACAAGACTAGAGAGGGGGGTACAACCGAAACAAGCCTTAAGTCGAGCAAGACGAGTGGCTAATTACTGGCGTAGGGATAAAAAAAAGCGAAGGGGCGGGAAGAAGAAAAATAGCGGATCATTCAACGGTACATGGGGACAGGACCGAAAGGAAGAATCCCCTACCTATCCGATCGCAGTCATGAGAACGCCCGGATAAATGACTATCGCAACGAGCACTTAAAGGAGGGCGAGACTTCGGAGGAGTGCGATGGAAGGACCACGGGTCACTGGCATAAGCACAAAGGGTTCTAAGGGCCAGTGATCGGACACCCAAGGAGGTATCTCAATAATAAGCTGGAGCAGGGGGAGAGAGGAGTGGAGATAAAAGGGGACGCCAGACGCAGACACTCGGAAAGAGAAGAAATGTATCTCGGGAGAGCTGTCTTCCAGGAGAGCAGAAGAGGCTAATATTACTAAGGAGGGGGGACCAAAATCCCGTCTTTTCCCATAGAGCGCCGATGGTGACTTAGTATCACCATCGAACCTGCGCGACCAGGTTCGAACGAAAAATCACAACGAAGAAAAGGATTCTAGGAGGTCGAGAGGGAGGGAGGATACTGCCGGGCGGTAATTCGACTAGGAAGTCTGAATGGGATAAGGAGCTCGGCATAAGGATTCTTTCGAACAGAAGAAAGGCGCGCAGAGCGGAAGACAAAAAATATGGAAAAATCCCGTGGCCTCCATCACGAAAAAAGGAGGGAAATTTTGCCCGACGGGCAGTTGGGGGTAAAGAAAGCAGTGCTATGGCCAGCGGAGACTAGACAGATGCAAGTGTCGGGACGCGCGCGTGCATGAGGAAGGGAAGAGAGGTCAGAAGGATCTATTCCGATTCGATCGACAGAAAACATAGAAAGAGGGTAAATGGGGGCAATCTACTAGAACACCGCATCAACAAGGTGGCTTGCATACGGGTTAACCAATTTGACAGGAGGGCTTGAAAGTTCACAAGAAAAAAGATGACACAGATAAAGAAACAGGCCATACGGGTATCCGAACCGAACCAGGGGGAGACAGTGACCGATCACAAAACAATGGGTGAAGCCTCCTAGGCGCATGCTCTATTGCCAGGAGAAGGGAGAGAAACACCGAGAACCCGGTATTCTATGAGTAAGGAAAGCAGGACCATACCGACACGAATTTCACCGCCCCCAAGGACTGAGCAAGGGTCTTTCCTAAGAAAAGGAGCGTCACCTAGAAGGAATGGTCAGGCTGAACCGCGCGGTGGGCATCGAGTGTATCAAGAAAAAGGAAGGGGATGTCAAACAACGCGAGAAGAACTATTACCAGGAAGGCTTTTTAAAAAATCACGCCCAGGAGGTCGAGGGGACTAAACTCCGGATTGATGAGAGGGATGGAAAACAAGAGGTCAATTCCATCTGACCTGCCTCAGAGGGGGGCAGAGGAGGAAATTGTTTCCGGGAAAAAAGGAGAAGTCAACACCGGGTGTGAAGAGCAGTTCGCAAGTCGGAGAAAAGGGAAGGAGAGAGAACATCACTACAGTTCCTGCCATTGCCATGGACCATATCGGTAGTTGGTCTGGAAGGAAGAGGAAAACTGCCCAGGTTCACTAAATCAGGGAAAAAAAAAAAAAGATAGATCTTCATTGCAATCCTGGCCGCTGAGAGGGGAGGGGAAAAAATACGCGAGCGTCAAAAATAAGCGGGGAATGCATTTGAAGACATATGAAGTCGTATGGGCCGGATAAGCAATGAATGAAATCAGCGGCACAGAAGAGGAAGAACGCGGCGGGAGGCTTTACTTCGAGGGCTAGGGAAGAGAAAAACATGAATGATACCACTGTTACATGAAGGTGGCGGGACTTCATTCACAGCCAAAAGGAAGGAAAGACCGGGGATACCGAGGAAAAAGATTGGAAGGGGAAAGAAGGGGGGTGTACGAGCGATAAGTTTAGAAAGGGGGAAAGGAAAAAAATGATCCGCCGCTACTCTAGCAGGACTGAAAAGACTGAGGTGGCGTGGTAGGAAAAGAAAAATCGTATGAAACCTTTGAAAGGTCGCACAGATTTGCAGGATCCAGATCTCGAAACACAGGAGGAAGAGATATATGAATTTAAAAGGCCAATCTTTCGAACTTTCATTAATTTAACTTTTCCTTGTTCGGACTCAGACCAAAGAAGAAAAAAAATTACTCCTCAGCTGACTGCGCGAAAGGGACGGGGTCAACCTTTGGTACGTGGAAAAGTCAGCAACAATTATAGGGGTGGTTAATCGGAATGTCTAAGAAAAAACAGTCCCACAAGGAATTAAGTTGAGATCCAAGCTCGCGAGCTTGCTGAATGGGTGAAAAGGAGATGTCTCGCCTTCATGATAAACGCGGCGGGGGGGGGGGGAAGACATGATGTCTATTTGGGCGTCAGACTTAAGGAGGTAAGACGCAAGGTCAAAGGGGCAAAAATGAACGCAAAATACCGCATGCGAGCGCTCGATTTCATTCTCCAGGAAACGGCCTACTAAAAGGAAGAGGACGAAATGTCAGCGATGCAGGGGGAAAGAAGGAATGGGTAAAAGCCCGGAGGGCGGTTGAAAGATCATAGACTCTAGGTTAGGAAACCGAGTCCTTGGCGAAGTCAACCTCTGAAATCGTCAAATAAAGCTGAGAGAAGCAACTGGGGGCAGGCCAGAGAGCAAGGTTAAAGGGCTGCGATGAAGGAGCCCGAACGCTCGGAAACTTTAAAGAAAAAAAAAGTGTATCCTACAGTAAGGCTTTAAAAAACAAGCTGTAGTGAAAAAAGGGACTGGGAGAGAGAAGGATCCGGGTCCGAATATTGAATTCTTGAAAGAGGGGGGGAGTTACTCAGGAGCTTAGCGTTTCTAAGGGGAGAAAATCGGAATTATCTCCACTCATTCACTTGTTCAACGCTAGTACTCAAGGTCATAGGGGAGTTAGATCTTGGTGGAAAACACTGTATCGTGCGGTAAGAAGGGAAAAAAACCTGGTTGCTGTTCAGTACGGGACCAGAAGCTCGGGCCGTTTGGAAGTTAGGGAAGATCGTAAGCTCAGTCCTTGGTAAGGCAGGGGAGACCGACAAGGGGGATTGCTCACTTCATTGCCGAGGAAACGCCCCAGAATCGAACGAGGGGAAGAAGGGAACTAGCCACAGTTTGATAACAGAATGAGACGGGTGCGTGAACAAGTTGACTGGGGGCAAGATTCAGTCGGTAGCGGCGAGGCAAGAAACGAGAGAATCGGCTTCGATTGGGGAAATCAAGAAAAGGGGAAGAAACCGGGTTTAAACAGCCAAACATTTGTGCAGCCCCTTGTGCGGGAGGCGTTTCAAACCTTCGACCACACGAGTAGGCAAGTAAATGTCGATAAAGTGGAAGAGGGGGATAAAAAAGTTCTGAATGCGCGGCCGACATAACTACCCACATTTGCGGACATCTCGCCAGGAAAATTTCATAAATGGCGCGCAAGGACATCGCACAGCAAGGTTACTATAATGACATAGTAAACGGAAAAGAGGGCCCGCTTGCCGCGGATTGGTCCAATTGACTTGCCGGAATCAGAAGCAGCAGCAGGCCCCGATTTCGTTCGAACAGAATGCCGATGAAAGACGACGGCTAAAAGTCGAAATTCAACCGTCAGATCTCTTAAAAGAGCATGCAATAAAGACGAAAAGGGGGTAGGCCTTTCCATACAAAGCAGAAGTCCGAGGTGGAAAGGGTGGGGAGTTTCGTACCAACTTTTCCCTGGCAGTGAAGAAGGGGGCAGGAAACGGGTGCAGACTATAGTCACACACTTAGAAAAAAGGGTCCTGAAAGAAGGATTGAACAGACCCGACGGTCGTCAAGCTTCCTGAGGGGGTGGCACAGAGAACGGAGAAGCGCTTGACCGATCATCATCGTCTTCTAGATCACCGTTACAGCGGTAGAAACCCGGAAGGGAATTTGCGAACGAATCTCGCACAACAGGAAGAAGTGGGGGGGAAAACATTCTGGTGAGACTGATGGACGCAAAGTCACGCAAAGAAATTACAAAAGGAATTAACGTATAACAATCTCTGCACTACCGCTTCCGGGGCAAACCGAGAGAACGAAATGACATCGAAAAGGAGGCAATCGGGTAAGTAGGGTCAAGCATCTACTCATGGAGGGCACGAGCGGTCTGGGAGGAGGAGCCGAGAGTGTCCGTTCAACCACTACACTGAGGGAGAAACAGTTGCCAATATAGAGAAATACTTGCTTGAAGACAGGGCTTGGGCCGCAAGAAGAAAAAGAAATTAGACGGATCAACCGAGTTTGGTCGAGATGGAACTATAGAGGGGAGGGTGCTTGGTTCACACAGAGAAGAGGAATTTTGGAAAAAGTCATCTGCAAAGAGCCAGGTCGAGTGGTAAGGGGAATCGGATCAAGCGAAAAAAAACATAGTGCAGCGGGCAAAAAAAAGATGATGGTCAATTCCTTGAGGGGATATCGACCTTCTGTTTTAGGAAATACGGTGGAGTATTGCGAATTTCCACAAACATCTTATAAGGTGATCGTCGCATGGTCCCCAGAGTGGGAAAGAAATGAAGAAATGGACGAACCCGAAGGAACACATTCATACAATGGTTTTAGGTTCTC
>Ga0179593_1397067_pt1 | contig 14012 bp, 15 predicted proteins | sample CZODoug2_1_08_16_FD_185931 | JGI IMG/M metagenome (GOLD analysis project Ga0179593, IMG submission 185931) | Vadose zone soil fungal communities from Angelo Coast Range Reserve, California, USA - CZODoug2_1_08_16fungal (PacBio error correction) | ecosystem: Environmental > Terrestrial > Soil >...
GAGAAAGAGACACTCAAGAACTCGTAACGTGAAATCTAAAACTACGAGAGCGAGGGAACAAAGTAAGAGTCAAAGAGGGTACTGAAAAAAGTAGGGGACATGCCGAATGCCTCACGATCCGGACACCTACTGCAACGACGCTTACTGGGTGGTGAGGCTCACTGCCCTGCAGGGGGTAGGTCGGGGGCAGGCGGGAAGAGAAGGGCAACGGGGTGGAGTGAGGCCAGCAGAATCGGAACAGACACGGAAATTTCGCGGACGCAGAGAGACTAGGAAGGGATTTGCGCGTAGCCTCTCCGACGAACGGCCCAGATCAAAGGGGGGGGAGGTCGAACGATTCGAAAAGCCTTCCGGGATCTGACAACAAATGACTCAGGGTTTCGACCGAGAAAGGGAGTCCGCACTCAACTGCCAACGGGACCCGAAGGTCCGGGGAGAGGGGTGCGGCGCAGAAGAGGCTCACGAGGGAATAAGATGCTCTAAAACAGGACGCAAAGGAAAGAGGGACGCTGGGTGGCAGCAGCCTTCAGGCATCAGCGCGACTCCCCTTCACCAAGACGGAAAAAGAAGCTTTGTCCGTCCGTGCAGAAAGAAATAGCCATGAAACAGGGCAAAAGGAAGGAAGTTACGCTACTCAGCAACGCCGCTGTCAATGAGAAAGGTCTTGGGGCCAGTCCATAAAGCGTGAGCAACGCATTGGGAAGAGGGGGAAGAAAAAGAAGGGCTCGTTTCAGGAAAGCGTAGGAAATAAGAAGTCGGCCAGCCAAAACGCAGCATAACTTGGGGGGGGCCGGCCAATCGCGGAATGCTCCACCTTTGAAATCGAGAGGAAAAGAGAAGGCCGCACCTATGATCGACCAAACGCACCAAATGGGGTTTGGGGCACTTACCGACCGATAAGACAGAGCGCGAAAGAAAATCAAAAGGGATAGGAACTTCGACAAGAGGAGGAATGTGTCAGAGCGCTAATGCCGCCCGGGACTTAGTCAGGTCCACACAACGAGAAGAACAGGGGTGGGGTCTTGTGCTCCGGGCCTCGTGAATGGCGGCCCGTGCCGGGGTCAAGAGAATGGGACCGGAACGGAGTCGCGTGCTACATGGAATAAAGGACTCGGACCTCCTTCCGGAATTGGAAAAGGGGCGTAACAAAACTTCCGCCTCCGACCGAGAAACTGACCTGGGAAATAGAAGAAAGAAGAAAATGGCCCTCGCCAAAACTCAAGACCTCACGGCATGGAATCCCTGAACGAAAGTTAAGTCCCTACTAGTTCTGGAACTTAGGATGGGTAAAGGACTCAAACCGACCCAGATAAAGAAGAAATCGGGGATCGATGCCAGACAAAAACACATCATAACTCAGAAGAAGAGGAAGGACTTTCAGCATCCTCGACTTCCATACAGGGGTAATTCCAGCGCAGTGTTCCGGGCTGATGGAACCACACGGCGGAGAAAGCATAAGACAGTCGATTCCAAGCGTACAAAAAAAAGGAAAGTCGATCTACGATAGGAGTGGGCTAGGAATACCTTTGCGCATGTTCAAAAAGAGGCCGGGTCAAGGAACTGAGAAGAATACGACAAGAGCGACGGCGAGATAAAACAGAGGGGGGGTGGGGGCTCGGATCTTTTCGAAGAAAGTACGCAATCTGCATCGAAACACCCCTACGGCAGAACGAAGGAAATGGGAATAGATCGGACTCCGGCGGGAGCCGAGAGCAACCATGTTGTTGGGGAGCAAGAACGTCGACGCATTTGTGCGTCTCTTTTAATGAATTCGAGTGAGAGAAGTCACGGGGGAAAAGAGGGGAAAGGGGAGCGTGTTATGACATAGAAGGAGAAGTGATTCCTGTCAGAAAGAGCAGGCCACAACGACTTACGTTTTAGGACGAATCCGAATTACTAGAAGGGGGGGGGATCCGTGTAAGTTGACCTCGAGGCGTACGTGGGCGAGCAAGGAAAGAGGGTGTGCACCGGGGAAAAGAACGACTCGATGCGGCTTCGGTCAGTTGGGAAGGGGAAGACACCCGAAAATTGTGGTCGGATGTCTACATCGGGGAAGGAAATCAGATCTGATCGCTTTGACCGAATTATCTCTGGGAGGGCGGTTCTAAGCGGTAATGACTAATAGGGGAGTCTAAGCTAGGAGGCCCGGCATCGGGCTGAGGCGTGTCCAGGGCGTGCGCAAAGATGGAGAAATTTGAGGGAGGGGCCAATTCTTCGGAACGGACAGGGGGGACAGAAAAGAACAAGGTGGACGCCATCGACTGTCCTCAATAGCGGGTCACTAGGGGAAAGATTGATGGAACGACGACAGGCCGCCGGGGGAGGGGGATTCACCTCGGGAATGTTTGAGAGAGTGAAGGATATTGACGGGACTCTCCCGAATCGAGGAGCGGCACGGCAGCAGAAAGAGCGGGGGGAAGCGTTTCCTCATTGAGGGCGTCATAATAGGGGCAACTCCAACGAACAGCTTTCGTCCAAAGAGTGCAGTAATGGAAAGATGCTTCGGCAGGTATACTCGTTCTGAGTGCGAACTAATCTCGAGAGAGGATTTCCGAATCGACAATCCGGAGGAGGACGACAGCTGCAGAAGCCCAAGGGAGGAAAAGTCCAGCAAAAATGCTGCATCGAGAAAATTGATACGAGAACGTTGCGACATCAGAGGGGCAAAGACGGAAAGAAGGATACTCATGCTATAGGGATTCCCCCCACGCAAGCCGGGAGGGGGACAGTTTGCACTCATCGTGGGAAAAGAAACAACTTGAGGGGGAGGAAAAAAAAAAAATACTGCGTGACATTGGGCGGCCTCTCCTGTCGTGCTGGTCGGGGGGGGGGGAATGGCGCTGCGAGCGTAGTCCTAGTCACTTCTTTTAGAAGGCTCACAGCTTCGAGACCGGCTGGAAGGGATCTAGCGATGGTTGCTGTCGGGGAAAAGGAAAGGGGACTGTGGAAAAAGGAGTCGATAAGCTTGTCTACAAGGAACCTCGGTTAGGGTAAAAGGGGTGGGGGGGAACTACTAGAGAGGAAGTGGCTTCGGAGAAAAAAGAAGAAGCAGGCTGACGAAAATCGTTCATTGCAGAAAGAAGGATTCTGTCATGCTCTGTGAGTGGGGAGTCAAGCTCTGACGCCCGGACACTTAGCAAACGAGGACGCGCCGCAGGAAGAGAGAGGGACCTCGAGTTAGACTCCCTGCTCCAAAGTCTTCACTACTCAGGGGGAAAGAAGGGTAGACCGACCATCGGCAATGTCGATGTTGGCAGCCATACTGGAATAGACGGAGCGAGCATTCGAGGGGGTTAAAATAGTAGTTTGGGGCTGATTTGCGCGGGAAAATAAGAGGGGAAAATAGAGAATGAAAGATCCTTGGCGCAATTGGAGTAAACTCTGAGCGGACATTTTCCTCGAGGAACACTTGGGACGGGCATGACGATCCAAGAAAAAAGAAACAAGCAGCCATGCGATTTGGGGAAGAGAGAGGGGCGATATTTTAACCTTATGAAAAGCTTACACGAAGGCTTTGATAGGGTAAGGGGTAACCAGTAAATGGAAGACCCAAGTGGCTATATCTGCTGTTGAAGGGGAGCAGAATGCGCTACGAGACGGGGCCGGGGCATTCAATGAAACGAGAGCCAGGAGAGCTTCTGAGAAGTTCCCTCACCAGCAGGAGGGGGTGAAGGTGCGAAGGAAGAACAATCGAGAACTATGTCGACTATCTCTACATCTGGGAGTTGGGGTAGAGGATAGAGGGGGGGAGGAAGTAAAAGCAAAAAAAAAGGAAGTAGTACATGGAATTTGTGACTACACGGGGTGACAAAGAAAAAAAAGAGGGCGTCTGAATAAAGCGCTATGCAGATATAGGTAAAGTTCTGTCTGAGGAGGGGGGGGGGAATAAGAAATCGACAATTGCATTTGTGATACTCAGAAGAAGAATTAGACCCACCAAATATGGTTGATATACCCGCAGATTATTGAGTATAGGGCAGGGGAGTGGTAAGTCCTCCTTCTGAGAAAGAGAAAAAAATTGAATAACTTAATAGTCAGACAGTTATCAGTGAGGGGCAGTAAGTGTCATGGGAAAAAAGAGGACAATAAGGGGGACCCGTTTGCTGGTATGAAAAGACTTAACTGGACCAAGGGAAATTGAGGGGCTGGAACTCACGTCAGGATGTAGGCGACTTGGAAGCACAGTCCTGTGGCTGCCGGAATGAATGTGGTGAGGGCTGGGGGTTCCGTTCTCAAGGGGACTTTCCCTGTAGTAGGTCGGGCTTACTTAACAGACGCGTTCTTTTCATGTAGGGAAAGAAAGGATGGTAATGGGCCCGAAAAGAAGATAGGGATGGGGAGCAATAGGGGAGAGGAAATGCTCTTCGTCGATTGGAAAATGTAATGTATCTTCTTGCTTGGGGCATTGTTTGTGGGAGAAACAGAGAAAGGCAGTCGTAAAGTCATAAGTAGAAGCAGTCCGAAGTAAGGAACGTAAAGAGAGTTCGGCCAGGAACTGGAAAGGGTATCAAAAAAGACACCGAGGTCCATCCTCCGAACGTATGAAGATGAAATGTAAGGTGAGGATGGGAAAGAAGAAGAATTAGGAACTGCATATCGGAGTCCAAAGTTAACTATTTAAAAGAGAAGAAGAATTGTTAAAACTTTTCGCCGCTTGAGAGTCTTTAGGAGGGAAGGAAAATCAAAATTGGTTTCCGAAGGAGAGGAAGACTTAGCCCTTATGTTATTGTCTGGAATCATGCGGGAACAAAGCTCACTCAGTAAAAAAGATTGTCTTCCCTCAAAAGGTATATCAAAGGAGGGAGTGGGAGGAAATAGAAGGGAATGAAGACGCAGAATCAAGTGTTCATTGCACTCGGAGAGGGATGAAAATGGACAAAACATAACACTCGAATACGGAGACTTAAAGGCTACTAGGGAGTAGATCTCTTATATCTAAGGAGGAAATGAGGAGATAAGTATGCTTGAAGAGACTGGAGGCATGGCAAGGATGTACGACGACTTGTTAAGGCGCGTCGCCGCCCCAGAAAAATCAGGTAAATACTTTTAGTTTGAGAGAGAGAGATTCCTGGGAGAGAGAACGAGAATCGGTAGAGACAACTCTCGGGGATAGGTCGGGTGCAGAGTGCGACGGCCGGGACGAACAACATCCGAATTGCCGTCAGAAAGACCCTCTGTGGGGCCGTTTCTCGCGGGCGCACGTGGGTGATAGCGGCATGAGGAACGATGGGCGAGATCAAGACAGAGAAATCACAAACCATGACTTACCCTACAGTGGAAGTGCAGTGGGGCGTCGTCGAAGAGGGAGCTCCTGGAACAGTGAAGAGGCGAATACTCACTACGAAAGACTCGACAAGGGGAAGTTGTATAAAACAAGGTATTTTTGTGTAGAGTAGGGAAGGTTATCGGTCGGATCTAGGAAAGGATGTGTCATCAAAAGAAGGAAGTTTCTCCTCTACGGAGGGCAGGAGAGAGAAAAATCGGGACCTCGGGAGTTGTCCGATGAAACGTACATCTGGAGGGGGGAACGGGGGGATGGGAAGAAGGATAAGGAAAGACAAGAAAAAAAAAGGGGGAAAGTAGTATTAAAAAGAGGAGAGAGAGGGAGGAATTTCATCACAAGGGAAAAGAAAGTAGTTAATAGACATAAAACGAAAAATTGCGGGACGAAAGAAACCGCGATCTCAGGCGTGGTATGAGGCCAGGCCCCGAGAGGCAAAAATGAGCATCCTAGTGAAAAGAGAAAAACAGGGAGGGTGGAAGAGAGGAACGTACCGTTTAGGGATTGAGAGCCGGATCTCATCTTGCACTGGGGGAAGAGGAGCAAGCTGCGCGCCAAGGAGAAGCCAAATGAAAGGGGTGACGAATGGCGTGCTGAAAGGCTTATGGGGGGCAGCGAAGAAAGCTGAAAAAAGAAGGCGATGAATATCAACTTGTTTGCGCTAAATGGAGAACTACGGGGACGGAAAGGAAAAGATAAGGTGTGACTTACCGTCAGAGTGTCAAAAAAAGACTTCCGGCAAATATATCAGGTTTTATTCTCGATATAGCCACATGCGGGAGCGCAAAGAACCCATCAAATAGGGACCGGAGGAAAGATTTGGTTCTGTTCGTCAGAGAGAAGGATGCAGAGAGAGACATAACCCTTCAACAAGGCCTAAGCTTACCAGAATACGTGCAGGCTTCTCAGGAAGGGGGGGAGATAAGGGAGAGAAAAGGATAGACCAAGAGTCAAGAAGGAGGGGTCTTTCTTTTGGGCAAAAGGCAAAAAAGAGCATTCCATCGTCGGAGGTTCAATAAAAAACTGGCAGTCCGGGTAGAGATGAGTGAAGGAGCGGGAATTGACAGAAAAACCCCTCTCATAGAGATGGGAGGACGGCAATCTTTCTTAAAGGCCGGAAGGCCATCGAGAGGAACATCATGGGGAAATATCTCGCCAGGACAGGGAGGCCAAAGTGGGGGGGGTCGGGGTAAAGAGCGCAAGTCAAAGCTACTGTACTGAACACTGATTCTGAGTACTTTCGAAAGATTAAAAGGGGGCTCCGCTATGCTGCCAAATGATTTCGCGGCTTGACCCCAGCACCTACAACGTTTCGGGCCTGTCATGGTCAGATGTCGATTGGCATCCGGGGACGGGGGGCGGGAGAAGCACTGTTCCAGGGAAGACTACTTCTTGAACGGCAGGGTCTTCTCTGGAAGACGGGATGGAGACGAATGGCAGCGGGAACGGGGGATCCACAACCTGAATTGCACTGCGAGAAACTTTACCCGTTAATGCTTCAAATAAAGTTTAAAAATGACCCGCGGCGAACCCTCCCTCGCTTCTTACTGGAATCCAACATAGCAAGCACTCTGAGGAGGCCGACTTGACAGTCCTGAAGGCATTGACTTGCACAAAAAGCCGTGAAGAAAAGGGGGGTATAGGACGATGCCGAAGAGAAAAAAATCAGACAGGACAGGAAAGAAGAGCCAGGCCGCCTTCCGCACGCCTTGCTTTAAGGACAAGAAGAAAGGGGGGCCTCAAGCCAGCAAAGGGGGATAACCCTCGGGCTTCCGGCGATGGAAGAAGGACTTAAAAAAATCACGGAGAAGACTGTAGACAGTGGACTTCGACGACCTGTTACGGTCTTAGAGAAGGAGGAGTACAACCTCCTATCACTAAAGAAGAAAGATATCAAAAACATCATTGGTGTTCGCGAGGTCTATTTCGGCCCAACTTAATGCTCGAATGTTCAACAAAAGAAAGACTGCCACTGGAAAGGGATAAAATGCTCTCTTTACCGGCCAAAAAACCAAAGGCGGGGGTGTTGCAATCAAAAAGAGAGGGAAAGGGTGGACGTTGTGAGGGGGACTTGAATAACTTAGGGAGCAACCAGTCACCGGCACGACGAATGGTGATGTATTCAGGGGAAGAAAAAAAGAGATAGCGTTGATGACTGACTCTCAGCCAAAAAAGCGTGGATTGGGAGGCGACATCCATCGGATCTCAGAGGCAGAGCTTTCCTTACTGGGCAGACGGCGTGCGTGCGAGAAAGCGGTGGAGGCATGAATCCGCAAAGAAGAAGGACAAAGGGAGGATGATGCAATTGGGGCCTCAACGAGAAAGAAAAAGCTGTTGTGTCGGAGGAGTACAGTTCAGGAAAATATGCTCCGGTCTTTAGGGGAAAAGTAATCTATGGTCGCGGGGGGGGGCTTTCGGGAGAGGTTCATGACGGATTTCTGCCTTACGCGGAGGACCCTGTCAGACCGAAGGGTCCTTGAGAAGGGTGAAAAAAGAATATGCAGGAATTTTTTGTCGGATCTTGGAACAAGTACTTCTTTCAGCTGCTATCAACTAATCAAAAAAGATGGGGGAGGAGCTGCTGGGGGGGCCGGACGCATAGAGCCGGAGGGGACGTTTCAAGTCCATATTGAAGGCTCCAACATCAGACCATTGCGACCTGGAGGTCGAAAAACTCCTTAAAGGGACGGAAGAGTTAAGAGGGGGGGGACGGGCTACAACATCAGCAATCGCGCCGTCCCCTGCGCGGAAGGAATCGCGTTGAGAGCTGTTCCGACGAGACGTCATTTGACAGGACCACGAAGGAGAGCGAGTGCCTTCGCAATGACCAGATCGTCGCCTTTCATATGAGTGTCTGGCGAGGTACACTAAGTCCAATGAACGGGGAGGGCCCGGAATCTACAACGAGGGGGAGGTCGGACAAAGCTTTCGCGGTGGAAGTCGCGCAACATAAAGCGAGAACGGAAGCAGGCAGCAGCCGTTTAGTTGAGAAGAGTACAAGAGGGAGAAAAAGACAAGGTCAGAGGCGGGTTTCCCGACAGAGAGGGCCCTATGGACCAAAGACGGTCTCGAAAAAAAAAGATGAGGTAAGAGATGATGACAGGGGGGGGGGGGGGCGTACAATCTTCCGAGAAGGGGCTGGCTTTCAATCGGGGGGCGGTATGCAGTGAAGAGGGGGGGGCTTAGGGGGATGTGGTCAGAGGCAACGGGGCGGAATGGAGGCAGTAGAGGTATGGGGAAGGCGGGTTCCCGGACGAGGGAAGCCAAAACGAGCAAGGGAACGCCGTACTTGCACGAGGAGAACACTGGCTAGCTAAAGGATCCGGGAGAAACAAAGGACCAGGAGAGGGCCCGTCACAAACGGGCAGGGCCGCGGGACGGAGGAATCCGATCGCGGTCGTTGGCGTGTAGAAATCGGGGGGGGGGGCGCCGGAAGAGAAGATGGGAAAGCGAAAAGCTAGAGGCGGAAGAGAAAAGGCGCGGGGTGGGAAGCGAGGACAGGAAATAAAACTCGATTCGACTCGACGCAGACGAGGAGGGTGAAAGGACAGTGGCAAGTTGCACGCGGGGGGTAAAAGGCAATCTGAAGAACGAGGCGGAAGCTGGCAGGGGCTCCAAATCAGAGGTTTGCATAGGCACTGAGAATCCGAGAGGACACAGATAAGAAGTCAAGCTTCTTGAGCGACTAAACAAGAAACCTCGTGCGCTGCTAAGGGGGTCAACAGAAAGAACTTCAATATGATTTCGCAGGGAAGAGAAAATCAGAAATTGAAGGCCGGAAATCGAACAGTGGGGGGCTGGGTCAGTCGATATAGAGAGCTTGTGACGACTCAGACCATCATTCAAGGATCAAGAGGGGAGTTCCGTCAGACTCAAGGAAATGGAAAAGCATGGGAGGCCTTGAAAAAATAGGAGAATGCGCGGAGCGCCCAACAAAAGAACAAGGTCACTGAACATCAAGAACCGACTGGGGCATTAACTGGTGGGGTTATTGCCGATCAAGAAGCCGAGTAGTGGAGAAACAGAACCGAAAAATGTCGAGGGCAGACCGGACGGTCCGATCATTCAGAGGGGTTACCAAGCAAGAAACGGGCAAACCGGGAAAAGGGTGGGGGTGCGGCGAAACCTGGGTTGCAGACGGCTCAGCGCGCTTGCAAGAGATTTCCAGTTCGGCGGAGCCTAGGGAGGGGGACATCAAGAGGGGGGCGGGGAAGGACTCAATTAGCGCGAACGAACCAATGATGGAGACGGGACCAAAGAACCGTAGAATGATCAAGGAAGTGAACGCCCTCCTTCTGGACAAAGGGATAATCGCTCCTTAGAGGTCGAACAGGAAAGAAATTTAAGGGGACTTCCAAGTTTTGGGGGGGGGGGGGGGGTTTGTGGTTGTGGGTGTTTGGTGTTGGGTTTTTTTTGGTGAGGGTGGTTTTGTTTTGGGGGTGGGGGGGGTTTTTTTGGTGGTGTTTGGGTTTTGGTATTGGTGGTGGGGGGGTGGAGCGCTGAAAGGCCGGTGAGCCTTGATCATGAACCGGCAAAAAAAACCAAGTGCGGCTAAATCAGCCCCAGATGGGAGCACGGCTTAGAAACTTGTCCAGCCGGGTGTGGTTTCGGCTGGAACCGCTCTCAGTTTCCCGGAAGGGGCGTGAGACGGAACGTCACACTCAGATGGGGAGCGAGTAGTAGGGAGAAGAGCTGGGAAGGACCACCTCCTCAAATGGGTAAAAGAAAGTGGCCTAGAAACGCGCTAGCAGCTGGAAAAGGGGATGGCGAAGTGAGGGGCAGGGTTTGTTTAAGCACGCACCTCAGGTAAGGCAGGCGACAGAGCATAATAAGAATCGAAAAAAGCGCCGGATAAAGAGTAAGAAGGTAGGAGGAACAATGTCAACGTATGTCCGACGCAAAAACAAGTATTCCCAGCAGCCTCAAGGATGAACGGAGCGGGGAACGGTGCTGGAGGTGACTGAGTGGATTTCGAAATCGAAACTAGCGCTATAAAGGTTGTCCGAAAGGTGCTAGCGCCGATGTATCCTTGTAATAGCTTTGAAAAGGAAGAGTCGGGCCGGCCTCCACACCACCCTTTGGGGCCGGGCATTTCTATGGAGAGAGGAAAGGATAGTCAGTGGGCCAGAGAAGAGCAATAGTGGACTGCAAACCTAAGAAAAGCTGCGAAGGTGCCGAAACGAGGGTGACCAAAAAAGGAAAAAACAAGGGAAAAAGAGGGGGTGAAAACGAACGACGGGGCTCATGGGGCGTGGAATGGACTGAGCACCAAGACAAAAAGATGAAGACGTCCGCATGAACCCTAAGGGGATATCTTCTCAGGAGATCGGCGGATTCGGACATAACAAGAGGGAGTAAAAGAGGAATTCCGCTTGAGGCAGAAAAACGAGGGCGAACCCAGCCCAGCACGAGGCGTTCACGAATGGAGGGCGGTCCTGTGCGAAGGAGAAGAAGAGCATTAGACAAGAGCGCGCTCAAACCGAACACCAAGAATCATAGGTAGGGGAAAAGTGCATCTCAACGGTCCGTCCGAAAACGGTCAAAAAAACGTAAGCACGCACGGAGCTGGGCTTGTCGGAGATAAAGGCGCAGCGAAGGTTTGGAGCGGCAGCGCCATTCAGTCGAGAGGGTATGGGGGGAAAACTCGCTAACTCAAGAGAACGAAAAAAAAATATGGGTACTCCGGCCAGTGGTGGCGCACCGAGAGAGTCAAGTCGGCACATGCACTATCAGCATACGGCCTCAGAGTAATACATGCGTAAGCAAAATCGCGGGTTGCAGAAAGGTGCAAACGTGCGATGATGACGCATGATGATGGCGGTGGCATACAAAACCGTGGAGACCAGAACGGTCGAGGGCGCTCGCCACCTCTGCTCGTAGGGGGGAAAGACTGGGAAACGGGGAGAAAGTGCTTGAGATCCGAAGAGAGAGAACAACACCAAGGGAGGAGGAAAAGAGATGGCTGTCGGAGAATCACAGAAGAGGTATTCAAAAGACACTACGAGCCACGGGCATCAGAAAAAAAAAACTTCAGCAGTCCACGGCGTTGGTACTGCAAAAACCTCAAGCATGCCTATATCAAATAAAAAATAAAAAAATAAGCAAACAAAACGACAAGGGTAATTCAACCTAAACGAGGGCCGTCTGCCATCGGGGTGCCTGGAAATAGGAGAAAGCAACAGAGGAACGACACCCCAACGGCAGACCGGGAAAGAAATGGCGGGGCGGGAGTAGCGGAGGCGATCGAAATGACCCGACGCGGGGGGGAATTCAGCAGATCAATGTCGCGCCGATCGAACACGCGGAAAAAAGCTTGGGGGGGAACCATGAGAGGGTCTGGTGTAGGCGTGAGAAAGCTCCAAAGCCAGCAAAAGCCAGCAAAAGTAAGAGATATCCGGGTCAGGGGCAAGGAGAGCAGCGAAACCAAGAAACTCTTCGCACCCTAAGGTCCATAAGATCAAAGATGTACGGCGTGCGGAACGCCACTCCCGCACGCCAAAACCATCCCACGGGAACCGGGCACAAGAACCAGGATTGGAAAACGAATCGGGTCACAAAAGGTCAAGGCAGTGCCGATCTCCTGGGATAGAAAAAGTTGCGCACGGATTCATAGCGCCTCTTCAAAAAAAAAAAGTGTGGGGCCGGGAAAACACCAGAGGTGAGAAAGAGAGCGCGCGGTTTCAAGGGAGGAGGGGACGGAAAAAGGTGTACGAGGCGCGGCGTGGACATCACGGGCACTGAAGAGAAACAAAACCAAGCGCCATGACCGGAAACGGCCATCTCAAAGGCCGGCAATGGCCTTCGGATAAAAGAAAAAGAATTTCACTCTATCAAAGGGGGAAAAGCCTGCACCAAATTGTGGTTGGCAAAACAAACCGGCGCAAGGATGAGAAGAGCTAATAAGAGACCACATTGAAGAATAACGGAGGGAGCCTATGGGAAAGATAAAGGACCTACTCAGAGAAAAAAGCTGCCATCCGAAAGAGAACTTCGATCATTAAGTCTGTTAACAAAAACAAGGAGCTACAACAGGGCATGGAAAAAAAGGAGGGAAAAGGTGCCTTACGTCAAAGAATACGAGATCGGGTCAAACCTCCGCTGGTTACGGAGGAAGACAAAAGAACTCCGCCCCAGCACGAACTTGTAACCTGGGGGGGAACAACGCCACTTCCCCAATCGCCCTATCTCCCGCGAAACCGAAGAGGCGTGGGCACAGAACAGTAGAGAGGCGTGGTCGTCCCGAGAGAAAATGAGCGAAAGGACGGATTAACTTCAAGGAAAACCCACAAGAAGAAGAAGCCACGGAAGATCGATTAAAAAAACCCACTCATCAGCCAAGGAAGGGGGTCAATGGCGGACATCCAGTGAGGGTGAGTAGAAATCCGAATGGGGTCCGGCAAAGACAGAAAACGGCGGCACCTCACTTCGGCGAGGGGATGGGGGACGGCACAGCACTAATGGCCTGACCTTTCGATATACGTATGTGCGCTGGGGCAAGGTGAAAAAAGAGGTCGACCGTAGTCGGGGATCAGAAAAACATCGGAACGCAAGAATCAACCATCTGGGGTGGTCCGGATTCTTGGCGGATCCCAAGGGGCCAAGATGGAAGCTCTCACAAGAAACCCTACTGAAGCGAAAAGGAAAAAAGGGGGCTAACAGCGGGGAGGAAACACACATGTCGTGTTGGAAGATCACTGACGGAAGTGGGGTCGATGTTCAGGGAAAAGAAGAATGAAAACCTTCGAGAAGGGGAAAATAGTCTACACTCAGAACTGGTAGAACTGAGGTAGCTACATGAGATAAAAAAAGTGTATGGATCAGAAGCAAGAAGAACCAACAAGATGAAGTAAAGAGATCAAAGGTCTGAAACTAATGTCGATTAGCGTTCGTGAAATGGTCGAGCGTACCGAAACGCGCATCAGTGTGTGGGTGCCTTAGCCGTCAGAAAAGCCTCTCAACGGATGGCCATTCAGTTGGGCAAAAGAAAAAGCAGAGGAAAGAAGACGATTCGCGGAGGGGGACAGAACAATGTCGCCTGATCGCTTTGAGCCCAAAGTATCGATGGAGGCGGGGTTCATTTCGGGAATTGTCGTCAAAACAGGTAAAGTTGCCTGGTGCCTGAGAGAGCGGAGAAAAAAACAAAGGTCCTGCGAGTCGCCAAAGGGAAAGCGATTGGGACCATTCAGGAGACTGACCGAGTCGAAAAAGACGAATTTGGCATAATGATGGGCGGGAACAGAAAAGAAGCAGAGAAGGCTAAAAAAAAAAGACAAAGGTTAAAGACAGGGTAGACGTCTTGGCACACACGCCTTAAGGGGGCGTCGCGATGGTATTGGGGAGGTACGGCGCAAAGCGAGTCGATCGGAGCGGTCCGAGGGGAGCTATAGCGTGGCCTCAATCTTTAGAGGAAATGGAGGATAGGAGGAGATGGCTACGGAAACAGCGCTCCGGGGTCCATGCCGTCGTCGCCTCCCGGTCTGGCCGCATCCGAGATAGCCCTAATCCTCAAAAAAGAAAAAGTTCGACCGGACATTACAATCCGTGGAAACGACAAGCTCTCGAGAAATGCGCATTCAAAGGAAGACGAAAGAAACATCTCCAGACGAGACCGGGAGAAGCGCGTCACACCTTGGGGGAGGCCAGCTCTACACTCAGGAACGGGAATAACTGCAGAACGAGTTCCCGCACCGCACGCGGGCGAATTAGTAGAAGGCGGGGGGCCAAGCATTCT
>Ga0179593_1514295_pt1 | contig 14012 bp, 11 predicted proteins | sample CZODoug2_1_08_16_FD_185931 | JGI IMG/M metagenome (GOLD analysis project Ga0179593, IMG submission 185931) | Vadose zone soil fungal communities from Angelo Coast Range Reserve, California, USA - CZODoug2_1_08_16fungal (PacBio error correction) | ecosystem: Environmental > Terrestrial > Soil >...
GCGCAGTCCGGAAAGTGGATTTAGTGATCTTACGAATCATTTTGCGACATTGTCAGAGGGGAAAAAGGGACAGGATACCGTGCTAAGAAGAAGGGGAATGAACGGCGTTTCAGGGAAACAAGGGGGGGGGGAAATACCTGGAAGCTCAGTGGCACTAATTTCGCGGGGACACATCAAGGGAAATGGGAGGCTTGGACGGCCAAATAGGTGCCAGAGCGTATTCGAGAGAGAGGAGAAAAAACGCGAATCACGCGCTGTCAACAGAGAAAAGAAAGTATGGTCATGCGAAGAGAAGGGAAGGGGATGACACAACGGAGGAAAGTTGAACTTTCTTGTGGGACTTTAGAAGGAAGGAAAGAAGATCTTCTCATGGGCTTCAAAAAGCAGCGAAAAGGCGCTTCTCTATGTGATCCAATGATAAAAAAAGGGGCCTTCTGGCGATTGGAGGGAGAAAAAACTGGAGGATTACGCAGGCGAAAATAATTGACTTAAGGCGAAAGAAATCGGGATCTTAGCGTTCGTGTCCAGGTCGGGAAGTTCCGGGAAGAAAATTCGCCTTAATGAGACGAAACAAGCTGACTTCGGGGGGGGGGGCAAGATTAAAGTTGTTTGACTGATGCTGGTTTTAAGGTGATTTTGCAAAAAACAAAGGGGGAGTTGAGGTTGTCCACTCGAAGCGGGACAAGTGGGAAAAGAAGCCTCTCGAGAAAAGGGGAACCGCTCTCTTAGAGGGAAGTCTGCAAAGCTGAGTAGGGGAAATTCCAAGACGTCATCTTCAGAAAAAAATCCCTAGGAGGGGGACCCAAGAGACTCGTCGGTGCTAGAAAGTCATGTGGGAAATGGATGAAGTTTCCTATGAGGGGGAATTGAAATGAAAAAGAAGTGGTCTTTTTCATATCGCCCTTACACAGGGAAAACAAACCTTAGGGGGGGGTCTAGGGGGGGGTTAATAGGTCGAAAAAGAGACAATCAGGGGTGTTAAAACATGCGATCAGACTTGAGAGGGCAGTTAGGACTAAAAAACAATCGGGAAGAAGGCCTTCTAGATAGGAAAGACTTGCACGTAATAGCCATCTCATAAAGGAAAGACGATTTTAGAGAATCTCACATTTGACATTTCCATACCATGTGTTGGGGGGAAGCGACGTCAAGACTTGAGGGATAGAGAAAAAAAGAGAAAATGAACAGCAGTGCGGATCTGGCCATATTCGGACGCAGATAAGGGGGGACGGGGGGAGTACCCACCCCCCTAGGGTGGCGAGTGGGAAAAAAGTTTCCCGAACCTACGGTTTGCGTTCGATGTTGTAGAAGCTCTAGGATGTCGGAAAACCGGGAGCAACCCCCCCCCCCAAGTCCGCAGTAATGTGTTAGGGAAGTAAGGGGAGCCATAAAGTCCGAGGCGCCATTGCAGATTTGGAAAAAAGAATGGGGGGGAGGGGGGGGGGGGGGGGATCAATTTGGTAAACCGCCATAAGGTAAAGGGGAAAAAAAGGTAGGAGCCGTTCTCCAAAAAAGAGGACTTATTGAGGGAAACAGAGGTGGGATGGCTGGAATGAGTGGAACAGACGAATAAGAAGACCTAACTATAAAGGCTGTCTTTTTTTGGTTTGTGTTGTGAAAAGAGTTTGGTATGTGGGGGAGTGGTTTCAGGGGTTGGGTGAGCAAGAGCAGGTAGAAAGGGTCCTTCACCTGCTAGGAAGTTCAAAGGGTTAGTGTAGCACCAGGAAAAGAGGGGGGAGGGGGGGACTAGGACGGTCGGGAAGATTAACCCAACCAAATCGATATGAAAGGCGGATACTAAAACTAGGACTCCTCTGATCTCTCTAGGCTAGAAAAAAAGCGTTACCCCAACATGGTCGCGTGAGTCGAGGAGAAGAGAGGGGACGGGAGACTGAGTGAGCTCCTGAGAGGATCCAGAGAGAAAAACATTAGGTAACAAGGGGGTTTAGTGGGAGCTCTTTGAAGGAGGAACTGGGAGCGGGGAGAAGGAGAGTTCGGCGTTTCCAGCTGGGGGGGAAGAGCTGTCGGAGAGGTTGGGGTCTCTCGAGGGAAACTGGGTAAGTTAAAAGGAGGAGGGGGAGGAAAACCCTCGTGAAAATTGACCGGTTGGTTATTGGGGGGTCGAGCCCTCCATTCTCAGGGACGCCTGGTACTATAAACGGGTCAGTGAAGAAATGCTCCAAAATAGGTGGGGGAAAAGGAAAACATGTGTCGCGTACATGCGTGATTCTTCGAAAAGGGGGGAAAGCAGGAAGGTTAGAATAAAGCAACAGAAAGACTCAAACACACAAAAGGGAGTACAAGAAATGTTGCCGGAGGAAAACTTACCATCGAAGGATCAAGGTCAAAGAATGCCGACATGGAGAGGGGAAAATGTTCAGGTGAACCAGATTGCTAAGAAAATAAGTAAAAAAATATCTCACAGTACCAATACTTGTAAAAGGAGGGATTAAGACAATGGGGGGGGGGGGGGTAAAAAAAGGGGGGGAAGGGTTGAACGAGGGTGTGCGAGTTCCCCCAAATGTCTTAAACGCATCTGGCATCTGCTCGGGAAAAACAAAAAGTCTAAAAAAATTCCGCTTGCAAAAGGGGAAAAAAGCCAGTATGACGCAAAAGGAAAAAGCGAAAAAAGGGAAGAAGAAACAGACAGAGAGAAATGAACGTCAAGGAGTTGTGCGCCTTGACAGGGGCAACTCCAATTAACGAAAGTCGTAGAAGAGCGGTCAAGCTGAAAGGGTGGGACAAGGGCGGTGGAAGGGAGGAGTCAATCATGGCTTGCTATGGGAGCATCTTTTAAAAACGTCTAGGAACGAAAAGAGAGGCGGAGATCGAGGGATCTGGCATCATCTTGCACCAAGAAGGTCCTAAGAAAAAGGGGGGGGGGAAGGTGGGTCTGTTGAGTAACAGTTGGGACTATTCGATGATATCGAGACGGCTGTTGATTCTGTCGAAAGGGGGAAAAGAGAAGGAACCGAGACATGCTCTCATACAAGAATAATGTTTCAATTCAGGGAGGGGGGAGCTAACTTTGAAAGTGCGCTCTCAACCTTCTCAAATGGGGCTGGGGAGGGGGACGTTTTAACTACATGCAGAGGGATCCCTCCAAAGAGGGAGTTTGGCCACCGATCAACGCGACGGGGGAGATTGGCTAATCCAATAACACCGGAACACGAAAACAGCGAGACCAAAAGAAACACATCCCCCTTCTCTGGGCGGAACGTGCGGCAACCTCCAGAGAAAAAAAAAAGGGTTAGTTCCAAGTACCCACCATGATCGAAAAGGACCCGATAAAGAGTTAGGGGAAACGTGGGTGCCGTGGACCTAGAGTCCAAGGTCTTTCCGCGAGAAGACAAGTGTATGTATGGCCGAGTTTTTCGCGCAGCAAATAGATGCTCTGAGGAGGAGTCAGAAGGCTCAGTGGAAAGCACTGCCGAGCAGAAAAGACTCAACGCTGAAAGAAGGGAAAAATGAGCCGGGACCGGAGCGAGTGCTTATCTAAAGGGGGACCGGAATCGTGTGCTCTAGAAGATAAAAAAAAAAAACGAACCATAAGGGGATCCTGGCGCAAAAGGGGGGACCAGCACGGGGGGATTTAAAGGGCTTAATTCGAACGACAAGTTGCAACTATCTGACCCGGGAAAGGTAAAGGAGCCCTGTTCTGGGAGGAGGGGGGAATGTTCTAGAGGGGGGGGGGGGGACAGGAGATACCCGCTTTGGTGCAACTTGTTCATGTGATCGGGAAAATTGGGAAAAAAAGGAAGTGCAAGAAAGGTCGATAAGGAGGGATTTCTCACTCAAAAAACACCGTTCAGAGTTCCGACGGTCGAAGCGGGAAAAAGAGGACTGGCTGTCAATACACAGTGGGAAAAAGACCCTGCAAAAACCTCGCCAAAGTGAAAACAAAGGGAGAGGGGAATCACGAAGTCCGTGAGGTCGAGATTAAGAAGGGGGGGGACGAAAGCGGGGGAAAGGCAAATTCGGTTCCCGAAAAGGGAAACTCTCAGACCAAAGACGAAGGCATGAGTGGAGTCACATCAATTTCCCAGGGGGAGGGTCCCTGAGAGATCGAAGCCATCGTAAGCAGCAACGCAGAAAATGGGATCATCCATCGAAGATCCGAAAACACAGGAGAGGGATGTGGAACGCAGTGGAAAGAAAGCAATGGGTCCCTCTAAGCGCACTTCAATGACCTCAGGGGGGGAACGAAGACTAAAGGGGGGCGCTAGTCGGGATACTACTGAATCTTAGTTCGGCCATGTGAAAGGAGGTCTGAGAGCGAGATTCTCACGGGGGGGGCAGCTCTCGATATCATCTGGGTGGAAACCTCTAAGGGAACCCCTATTGTTTGCGGCCAAATTAAGTTGGAGTAAATAGAAAAAGGGGCCAGTAGGGGAGGGGGAGTCGAGTGTAGAAGAGAGCTACTCTTCAAATGTCAATATAAATTTCACGGAACAGAAATTTGAAGAGAAGTTGAAAAGTGGCAATAGAACGGCATTACCCTATATCGCAATGTCCGCGGCAAAGGATCGAGAGGGGGAAAAAGAAACCTGCGAGCAAAAAGGGAACGGACGAGCCAGATCGCTCTAAAAAAAAACCAGAAAGGATAGGAGAAAAGAAGTCAGCCTCCAAGACTGTAAACTGGTGGGGAGAAGCGGGTAGTGGCCTGAGAACGAATCCTTTGCCGGTCGTACCAGTAGAAGAAGAGGTGTCTTAAGTGGACACCATCGAGACGACGCAGCGGAATATCACAGCTATGATTCTTTTCAAAAAGGGATAGGGGGACTAGTTGGTATCTCAATCATGGAGGAACCGTTGATCATATACGCAACGAAAAGTGTAGGATTCAGAAGAAAGAAAGAGGGCCGGGGTGTCTCTTCGCGGGGTGGTTTCTAGAGAAGGATCAAAAGGGGATCGGAGTCGGAAACAAGTCTTTCTAGTGCAAAATCAGGAATTCTCGATAGATAAGAAGAAGCACAAAAGGAGTAAAGAAGAAGGGGGTGAGTGGACGGGATGCCTTCAGGACCTTTCGGGGCAACTGCTGGGAGGAACAGTAAGAGAATGCGTGGCAAGCGGATTTGGAGTTATGGGATGGATCCATGTGCGGTGAAGGAGGGGGTACGATGGCTGTTACCTATCTATCTGGTGGAACCAACATGAAATGTATGCATAAGTGGTTGAGAGCGGACGGAGTTGGGTTAAGAGATGTTGAGAGGTAATTGGGTGAGGGTAGGGAGGGGCGTAAGCGGAGGGAAGGTTGTGATAAGTAAAAGAGAGAGAGGGAAAGAGGGAGAGGAGCGGGGAGAGTATACGGGGAGGAGAGGGGGTAAAAAAGGGGCGTGGAGTTGGGAGAGGAGTTGTATGTAGGGATTTGGAGAGAGAGGTGTTTGACCGAGAAAAAAATCTTCCCACTCGCTGAGACGAGAAGTTAAGTAATGCTGAAGAAAATCAAAAAGGGGGGGGATTCTGAATTTGAGGGGGGGGGGAGGGAACGAAAGGGGGGCCCTTGACGTGACTGGGAATGACATTCAGGGAGAACAGTGGGGGTGAACTTCCGAGAAAAAGGCGGGGTTTGGAGGGAGGACGGGTTTTAACATTCACGTTGCACAAAGTGGTACCAATCCGTCCACAGGTACTAAGTCCCTGGGATGTGAAAAGCCGGAAAGGTTTCGCGCCTGATTTTAACCTCTAGAGAGTGCTGCTAGATTGCTATCAAAGAGGGTACTACAAAGGGGAAATAGTCCCCTGCACAATTCTGATACAACAAAGAGGTTGGTCTATAGGGAAAAACAGTAAAGGACCTCGGCAGGCTAAAATCCGGGGGGGGGAAGGAAAATATGCCGGTCAAACAGTAGCTTCCGAACGGGGCAAAATCATCAGCGGGAGGGGAAGGGGCAAACTTGAAGCAAGGATTACTCTTATGGGGAGATTTGGGAGATCGTCGAGAAATTGAGGTCCCATTAAAACCAGCAGGTCAAGGTTCTGATAGAAAGGCATGCTAGAAAGGAAGAAGGGTGAAGGCGTCGTCTGCTCGGAACTGGAAGGAGAAGGGAAGGAACAGCGGCAGATCATAGGGTTATCAGGAAAGAAAAACCGGCCATTCAAAACCAATTTGATCTCCAGGACTGGGAGCTGAGGGCCAAAAACAGCACAAAGCGATCTGTCAATACGGGCGTCCAAAAGAGGGTGGTACGAAAATTGGGGTAAAAAAGAATCGTTGTCTGGAGGGGGGAAAGGAAAAGGCTGAACTTAATTGGAGGGACGTTCGCTTGTCGAGTGGGAAGAAGCTGGGGTCAAGGGAGAACTTTCCTAGGAATCGCATTGGGTCTTAAAAAAATTGATTGAAAAAGAGTGGACGTTCTCTGGGTAGTGGTGGGGGAACAAAAAGCTCAGGGGGAGGGGGTCTTTTATAATTGAGATGACAATTGGGGAAGAGACCAGGTCCAAAGGAAAAACGGTAGGGATCGGTGAACGCGAACGAAAGGGGCTAATCCACCATCCGTAACGTATTTAGTCTAACAGAGGGGGGGGGGGGGGGTCTAATTGAGGTACTTGAATAAGAGGCTCAAGGCCGCCACAGTCGTATCGAATATATGTGGTAACTGTGCATGTGCATTGAGGTCTCAGGGAAGGAGGTGGAAAGATAGAGCGTGCGTCAACCTCTCCTGCAGGGGGGGCTGATAACCGAAATTGCACCCGCTTTCCATCGAGACAGAGAGGGGAAGGGCTCCCAGAAAAGCTCTGAACCAAAGTCGAGCTTCATTGCATCGTACTGGGAGAGGGGGGGAGACTTGGAGGACTAAGAACTTAATCAGCTTCATCAAACGATGAAGTAGAAGGGAGAGGGATAGAAGGACTTTTATCTGGAATCGTCTCCTGCCCGGCTATTGGGGGGCCCCGTATTTACACTGAGGGGGAGGAAAAAAGTGGGGGGGGTTCCGAGCTATGCATCCTAGCAGGCCGAGGTCCAATCGAGGGAAGGAAAAAAAAATTTAACATCAGGGGGGGTAAAGGCGACGACTCGGCAGGCGCCGAGGGAAGACACGGGACACTAATGAAGATTCGAAGCTGTGGACGAACGGACGGCGCCGTCGAATCTTTCTGGAAAAGGAACGCTAGCGGGTGAGCGAAGTAATCAGGAAACAGTCGACAACACGGAGGAGAGGAGGAAAAATAGGGAGGGGGAAATGAGAGGGGGCGCGGAAGCTGATCAGTCTCGAAACGGAGGGAGAAGAGCAATTTCGGCTGGCAAGTGGCGAGAGACCGCATAGAAATTATCGGGACAGGCGCAAAATCGAAGGGGGGGAGAGATTACAATGTAAAATTAGTTTAAAGAGGGTGAAATCAGAAGACTGGGTCGCTGCAAGGGGGAGAGGCGGCCACACACAGGGTATCCGTCCATCTTCTCAAACATGCGCAGCACGAACCTTCCGGGAAATCGAGACCAGTCAAGGAGGCGAAGGCGGGGGTATGCAGCTGGAGCGGCGTGTCGGCGTAAACAGACCAAGGGGGGAAAAACTGCAAGGTAAAGCCTAAATACTCCCTTGGGGCAAAGACGTGGCGGGAGAGAAGCTGAAAGTCGAAATGGGCCGTTCGAGGCAGAACTTGGGCAACGCATGCTATTCTACGAGAAAGAAAGGACATAAATGCCGTTGTTGCTTTGGTAGTAAAAGGGGGAAACTATAGGGCGAGGAGACTCGGATGTAGTCGACTCACGATAAGTAAAAAGACACGGGAAGGAGAGAAAGACTAATGCGGTTTGAGCGGCTTGTGGGCGAGAACGTTAACTGAGGGCACCAACCCCCACAACTCCCCCCAACTTACCCCCCCCCCAAAAAAAACATTTCCGCCAGGCGGCGGAAGTGGGAGGGGGACGGGAAATGCCTCGCAATATCAACCAGCATGAGTCGGGGGTACATCGGAAAAAGACCCGCCTGGGGGGGGGAACTAGGCGAAATAATTGACATGCAAAAACACGCGAACGGACGTCCAACAACCGGTTGAAGAATCGAGACCAACAAAAACGTACCATCCAAAGTCTGCATAAAAGGAGGGAAATCGGGCACCTCCAGCCAACAGAGGTGAGGAAATTAAAAACCCCCAGAAAAGGCACGTGAATATATGCCGAGAAAAGACCTATGGGGTGGGGTTGTCAAACGGTAAAGAATGTAGACGTCCGCGGAGGAATGGGACTTGATCCGGGACGTGCATAATGACGCTCAAAAGGTCGATGGAAAATTTATTTGCTTGTGTCGTAAAAAAAAAACAGGGTTATTTAAATTAGGGATTGTTGGTTCGGCTAATTCCGCAGCACTCAAAGGGGCCTAAAGAAAACATGAGACCTTACAAACAAACATGGTTTCCGGGGCAAAAATTCTTGACTGGGATTACCAAGATCATTGAATCTCAGAAAATGTTAAGGGGGCTTCTCTTCAGGAAGGGCGTCACAGAGTCCTATGCACTGAGAAGAAGGACCGATAAGGGCTTAAAGAATGCCTAAGAAGCCTAAAAAAAAAGGGTTGGAAAGAACTGGGAAATTGTAAAAGAGTTCTCTTCTACAAATCTCAAACCCAAAAAAAGAAAAAATAATGTGGACAGTTGGGAAGGGGAAGGGACGGAAGAAAACTTAGTTGCGGGGGATTAAAAATGTACCGGGGGGAAAAGACCGCGCCAAGAGTCGCGCTCCTTCTGAGAAAAAGGTGAACATAGGTCCCACGCGTTGGAGGAAAGGTGTGCACCTTTATCGTCATTGGGTAAAACCATCCTAGTTGAAAGACTGATACTCTCTCAGAGAGGGGGGAAGAAAAAGAATGCGAAACAACCGTTTCCAAACGTCAGAGTCTTTCTCCGGAGTGGAAATATTAAGGGAGGCACATACAAAGGGGGAAGTAAAAGAAAAAAAAAATAATCAGAAAACTCATTCAACCACTAAGGTAATGGAACCACAAATACGTCGATCTGGACTGATAGCCTTAAGCAGAAATGTAAGAAATTCTTGGAAACTGGAACCAGAAGGGGCGAACAATCACGATTTAGGGTATGGGGCACATTAAGGAAAAGGAGTTTCGGCGATGAATAGGGAAAAGCCGGATCAAAGGGAGATAAAGGATGGAAGGACCGCATCAAAAGGGGGTAAACAAAACGAGATTCGCTCATGTCGAAGCGTGTGAAAGGGGAAAGGGAGGTTACAGCATAAGAGTCCCGGCAAAGACCGGCTCTAGCGCTAGTCTACTTCGGAAATGGAACGATATTTGGGTGGGTTGGGGGGGTGTTAGTCGCCGCCTAATCTTTGTCTAGTGGGTAATGGGGGAGCTATCATCCGATAAACTGGGGTGAGGAGACTTCAAAAAGAAGGTGGGTGGGGTCAACTGAATGTGCAAGTGGAGGGAGGGAGGGTATTCAACGTATCGTCATACTCGCTCTAGGCTCAATAGTAGGGAAAGATCAAATGGTTGAATTTAGAATGTTCAGGGGGGGGAGGAGGAAGGGGTCTACGGTCAAATGGCCCCATGATTTTCTCAATTTATATGGGAAAGAGAGTGCAGCGTCTCGAAGGTCACAAGTGTAACAAGGACATGAGTAGGAAACAAGTGTCCTCACAACACAAAAAAAGGAAGGGCTTAAAATCTATAATATGAGGGAGATGCAAGTCACGAACCACTTTTTGGGGGGAAGCGCTGTAATGGGGCTCTTAAGAAATCAAAACTTGGATGGAGGGCTAAGTTGGACCCGGAAACCAGGGTCGTAGACAGCCGGGCCCCATAGGAACGCTATGCCAAGTCGTTTCCTGGAAAGGCGGGGGACAATAAAAAACTTTGGTATGGGAGAGGGGCAAGGGTACACTCATGCCACGAACTATATACTTAACATCTTGAATTCGGGTGGATCAAAGAGACGGCCGGTTACTCGCGTTTGAGAAAGGAGTCGAAGTACCAAAGAGCATCGTCGAAAAAAGAAAAGGGGACAAGGCTAAGAAAGGAAATTCAAATTCTCGATCGTAGGTCTCTGGAGACAGGGGGAGCGGAGGAGCATGAGTGGTGGCCTTGTAGGGTAAAGGACCTCATTTGTAAATTCTAACGGCGTTCGAAAGCAAGAAGATCAGAGTTCGATGGGGAATGAGAAATGCTGGAGTTGTCCCTTCGTCGAGGGGGGAGGTGGGAAGGTATCAGGGTTCAGATTACAACAATCGAGAAAGGAGAATCATTTAAATGCTGAAGTCCTGAAATCGGATGTGGAATCTGATAGGAAGTGGTCGGGAACACTGGCATACGGCTTAAGGATCGAAACAAGAGAAGAGGGTGAAGTACAATCGGACCGTCGTCGTGGGGAGGGGAGGAAGGGGGCTGAAAAAGGGGCGTGGGAAAGGTTGGAAAGCAGTAAGATTTAAAGCCCGAGAGCCCCATAAGGAAGGGAGGCTCTCTTTCCTCTCCGTGAGGGTTCCAGGAGGGCCCGAGAAGAGAGAAGCCGGTGGTAAGGAGCCAATGTTCAAAAGTCTGCACCAACTATGGGTTCTATATGGGGGCCTCAACATCGAAAGAAAAGGAGGAGAACTCCGGCAAAGGGTAATTCAAGGCCGGCGGGAAAGCCGCGCGTTCGATCAAATGGCTGGTTGAACTTGGCCGTCAAAACTGGGGGGAAAGCGATTGACGGGGTCTTGGGGGGGTCTATCTGTCGAAAGAAGGGAATTGGCATTTCAACGGAGACTCAGACCAAGAGTCCCGGAGACTGAGTCATCTGAAGACGCATTCTCCTTAAAGTCGAGAAACTGAGGAAGATGAACTATACGTCCGGAGAAAGAAATCTTCCGGAAGGGCCTATCTATTGGGGGGGGGAGAAGCAGAAAACACATCGTCCGAACATTAAGAAAGGTTCTGATCACGTCCGAGGGGGATGTTGAAGGATTGAACAGCTGAGGAAAGAGTGGTCGGCAATAGGGGGTCACATTGTCCGCGATTTTCTTGGAAGTGTCAAAAAAAACTCTTTGTGGAGGGAGGGGTGTGCCCGAATACTGTGAAACGAAAGGTCGGGCGAATTTGTTGGTCGAGGGGCTCGGGTCAGGGCTAGTGCAAACCCATTAACTTGGAGGGGGGAAGGAATTTGGGCCAAGATGTTAAAAAAAGACGAAAAACCTTCTGGCGATCGGTGAAGGATAAGTGGGTCGTGATAATTGCGGCCAATTGCGGAGGACCAAGAGACCAGAAAAAAGAAGTGGACATTTTCCGCGAAAATGCTCGCCAAAGCCTAGAACCGCTGCGTTTTGGGAGTAGTTTGACACGCAGTTCCTTAGTAGATCGTGCCAGCCGGACCTCGGAAAGTATCCGCAGCAGATATGTGCAAACTGTTCATCACCATAACAAAACTGCAAAGGGAATTCAGTTGGTGGAAAATGGAGGAAAAAACCCACTCCCTTCCAGTCTCAACAGAAGGAGAGGCGCCTCGACCGGCATGGAGTGCAGACGGCAGCGGCGCAGATCCGCCACGGAGCGCAACAAGGTACCGCGCGGAGCGGAAAGAATAGGGGAAGGTTCGATCTCTTGGATGGCCCGCGGAACTACAAGCGGCTCACGATGCCGTGCGACGCAGGGGTACATGGGGAGGCTGGGATGGAACAGCTGCCCTTCCACTGATCAGGGATAAAGTTTCCCCCGCTGATTTAACCCTGGAAGCGAACCCTGTGGGGGCTGCAAAGTAATCAGTTAAACGCGTCGGGGGAAATCTCAAAAACGGGGCAGGGGGGGAAAAGGTTAATGGGGGAAGATGCCTCCATGGCTACTTGGCGCAGCTTTTAGGGCGCTCGGATCACTCCTCGCAAGAAGAAAGAAAAGGCAGAGAGCCATGGAAGTTGAAGACAGGTTTCCTCTTCCGGGAGCCTCAACGAATAACACAACAAAAAACGAAGTTAGGAAAGGAAAAAGATCGGGGAAACGGGGGGAAAAAAAAAAGGTCTACGGAAGGCGTGATCAATTCTCCCACCGAAAGAAGGAAAAAAAAGCGAAAAGACCCCTGTTCGCGGAACCAGTTGGCGTCTAATTCATAGACCCAACGGATCTTCCTCAGGCACACTGGAAAGGGGTCGTCCTGAGGGAAAATGGGGATGTTGTAACTAGGTTTTTGTAGCCCTGTGTCACCCAGGCCTTCCTTCGCAGGAGGACTAGGCCAGCGTAACCAGCAGAAGCGCAAAAGCGAGCAGGAGCCGCTCAAACGAAATGTCCATAGCTACGTCAAGCGTCGAAGATCGTGCCGGAGGGGGGAGCTACCGGACGTCGTCGCCAGAAGAGGCAGGTCGTCCGTCAGCGACTGTCGAAGTGGGAGAGATGTCGGAGAATCGCCAAGACTGCGATAGCCAGCGGAAATGGCCGGACGATGCTCCGGGCAGAAAACTGGATGGAAAAGCTCGATCATACGACCATAATTCATACCTCAAGGAAGGAGTGGGTTGACATTGAACGCCCTATAGTCGAAGAAGGCCAGGCTGTAGGTCGAAAAGCTGAAGGGGGGGGGGGGACGAGGAAACAATATTCTTCTCATACGCATTATCTGGGGCGGTGAGAGGGGGAGAGGAACACATGCTCAAAAGACCTACAAAGAAAAAGGAGGACCCGGTGTCGACTACATGCTCGAATGTAAAGCAGCATGCTTGGGGGGGAAACCTAGGCCCTTGAGAAGCCTGTTGGGGAAATCTCGTGGGGAGAAAACACCGCGACTGGAGGACGCAGTGAAGGAAGAAAAAGGGGAGACCACTCACAGAAAAAGCCCCCTGAAAATTACGGAAAAGGGGGCTTCCAATCAGCAACTAAGGTAGGAAAAAAAGAAAAAATCAAGAGGCCGCCCGAGAAAAAACAAGAAATATTCCGGCTGGATCATGGCGATTAAAAATGTCGGAACCGGCCGGGAGCAAAGGGGGGGAAAGGACCGAGTTGTGCGAGGACAAAAAGAGGAACTTAAATGTAGGCTAAATTCTGCCGACAGGTCCAGCGTAGCGCCGAGCCGGAATAGTCTTAAATTCAAAACCTAGCGCCTTCGGAGGGGGGGAAAAGGTTGGAAAAGAATAAAAGTCTGGGGGTAAAGGAAAAACACAACAACACGAAAAGAGGAAATGAAACTTTTGGCCCCAGATTCAGGAAAACAAGGGACCGATAGGACTATCATGCGACCCTGGCTCATGGGACCACCACGGGGACCAACTGTTTACACAAGTAACAGGGGTTTTTGAAGGAGGGGAAAAGGGGGAGTCAATTCCAATCCTCAGCTCTCGGAGAAAAAAAAATAGAATAGGGGGACAATCGGCCCACACTGTCTCTGCTGGGCACGTCAGAGTGAGCGGTGGAAATTGAGTAAATTAAAGAGGCAACGACCGGCACACAGCCGGACAGGCCCCCTATTAACGAATGGGTCAGAGTGAACTCAACAGACGGCCCACAGAATGTTCTATCACGATTACGAGAGAACTTAGCACCACCGACACGACACTACAGCTCATTCCAGACGAGGAAAGTGGAGGAAAGGAACTGAATTCGCGCTCTCGTATAAAGGGATAGAGGGATCTAAATCCTCTACCACGAGGACAGGGCATTTATCATCCCATCGGGTATCCGACAAAGAGGAGAGTCTGAGGAGAAAAAAGGTGGGCATTAGGTCCTCCGGAAAGGGAAAGGGAGACTCATCACAATTTGTCGGGTACAACGGGGAGGGGTTCTGAAGCAACGTGGGAGAAGAAGTTAGAAGAAAGGGGGGGAGTGGGACTCTCATAATCGGGGGAAAAAGAGAGGGGGACAAAAGCCATTGATTTGCTGAAAAGAATTCCAGTGATTAGTATATGAGGCGATAAGTCGACCGCGCGAAAAGCCTCAATAAGGGACACAGATAAAATTAGAAAAGACGGGAGGGGGGCATTTTAATTCTTCTCTCAAGGTCTAAAAAGAAGGGAGAGCGCAAGGTCCGCGGCAAAGTTCGGGGGAGAAAAACGAAAAGGACATCAGCAAAGCAACAATTTACCGAAAGAAGGCTGAGGGAAA
>Ga0179593_1663692_pt1 | contig 14012 bp, 20 predicted proteins | sample CZODoug2_1_08_16_FD_185931 | JGI IMG/M metagenome (GOLD analysis project Ga0179593, IMG submission 185931) | Vadose zone soil fungal communities from Angelo Coast Range Reserve, California, USA - CZODoug2_1_08_16fungal (PacBio error correction) | ecosystem: Environmental > Terrestrial > Soil >...
AGAAACAAGCCGCCAGTGGCGACGGGGAACCCGAGAGTCCCAGCCTCGCGAGGCGATACAAATCAAGGAAAGAGTTATCTTGAAGCCGAGACGAGAGGGGGACGATCCAGAGCCGGAAACCATCTTTCCCGGGGGGGGGCATACTACCGGCGCAGGTCACCCCATAGCGCTCAAAAAAGACCGTCCGGCTTGTGAAAAGGCCGAAGTTCAGGATTTCGTCCGGAGGGCCCCGGGAAGCGGGGAGCAAAGCAAAAAGGGAGCAAAAAGCAAAAAAGAATAAAAAACCAAACAGGGGTGGCCTGAGCAGATGCCCCTGGGAGAAACAAGAACGAAAGTGCTGAAGCGCCCAGAATCGAGCTAGAAGGGGCAGTGTGGAAACTGGGAAAGATGCAGAAGCAGGGGGGTCCCTGGCCTCCCCGTGTACCAAAGATGTCCTCGCCGGCCGGCCTTGAGAAGAAGGGGGCGGATTGGCTGGAGGTCGAAAAAAAATTAGGAAAAAGGGTCTGGAGGACAAAAAAAAGGGGAGGAGATTTCCCCCAAGTTTTTTTTTAAAAGGGACACCGAAGGAAAGCAGGGACCGTCGCAGAACATCGACGGTGAACAATCTTTCGTATAGGGGGAATCAGGGGGTCCGATTTTCTTGAGTCCGAACACTGGAGGGACCTATTTGACAGGAGGAGAAGGCGGACGACCTACGGCCGGGCATCCCCTTGGGGAGGTTACTTGGAAAAAACAGGAGAAGATCCGGGCCTACCTGCCTGGAGGATTCGTCAAAAAAAGGACGTAAACAAACCCTAGGGGTGTCTTGGGGGGGAAGACGGAAAATCCTATGGGAAAAAAAAATCAAGAAAGGGTTTCCTGGGGGGAAGTCGCCTACCAAACATCAAAAAAGAAAAACACGGAACCGAGAAAAAAAGAAAAGAAAGGGGGAGACCCTCCCCGTGTTTTGAGAGGGAGCGAACTGGGGGGGGAGCTTGTTTGGCACGAGCGGGAAACGGGGAGAGCGGTTCAACGTTCTTCTGGTGTAAGGGAATAGCGTCAATTGTAACAAGAAGGGCCGAGTTGACAGCCTCTCCGACGTGCTTTGAGAGGAAGGATTCACCGAAATTGGAAAAAAACCCGATGAGGGACCTTGGGCTCTCAGGGAGCACAAAACGACAAACGCTGGGGGGAAGTGCGGACGATCCGTGAGATTTTCGAAAGACAGGGAGCTCGTAACCCCAGGCCGAACCGGAAACAAAGGGTCGCGATACCCCCAGGGGGGGGGCGAGCCTCGGGCGCTCAATACCAGGCAACCTGGAATCTCGCTCAACCCCAAACGAAGGGGGGGGGGGGGGAGAGACGGAAAAGGCGGCAAGGGGACCGAACTCCCCATGACGACCAAGGCAGCACGTCGGGGGGGGAAAGTATCGTCTTCTAAAAAGAAAACTGATCGCCGATAAACTCCGAAAACCGGGGAAGAGACGCCGGGCGAAAAGTTCATAAAACGTGCAAAGCCAGCTACTCCAGCATCCTGGGGAACTACTGAAGAGAACCGGAAACTGTCGGAGGATATAAGAACCCGAGCCGAAAACCCACCTCACGGCCAGAAAAACCAAAAAGCTGGGGTTGTCCACCAGAAATGACACACACTCCAGGGGCAACACTTGCATAACGGAGGGGGGGAGAAAAATTCGTGAGATCGTGGGTCCCTATTTGTGTGGGTCCTTTGTAAGGTCGGGGCCCAGGAACTCAGGGGGGAAAAAAAAGGGGGGGAAGTAGTTTCCTCCCAAAAAACAAAGACAAGTTGAAGAATACCACCACGTAGAACATGAATTGCGATGAAGTACGGTCGAAAAATGAAGGGAAAGGGGATTGCCGGCGGGGCGTTACCTTCGCCCAGTCGAGAAAATACGGACCGTGTTAGGAGACAGCACCTCGAAAAGCGGAAGACCACGTCCGACCCGCATGGAACACGGATCGAAAAGACAGCGGTAGGCGGCGAATCCGGTCTTCCGGGGAAATCACCCCCCGTAACAAGGAAGGCAAAAGAAGCATTAAAGGCCAGCAGTGGAAACGATCCCAGCTCTCAAAGCAGGAAAAAGGAGGAAAGGTCACGTTTTGGGAAACTGGCGGCGAAACCGCTGTGGAAGTCGCCTCAAAAAGCAAACCGTGAAACCACCGCCTCGTAACAGCTCGGATAAAAAAACGCAACCATTTCGGGCAGGAGAGACAGCTCCCTCAAGGTCAATAGGAGAAAAAAAAGGGCAAAGGGAGGAGTCGAAAGGGGGGGGGGGAGTGCTGACGGAACGAAAAAGGGGGCTCAAAACGGAAAAAGACGAATCGAGGTCGTTAACCGGCGTCAAACCAAAAAAAGGGGGGGATAAGGTTAGCCTGAAAAGGGTGACCTTGCTCCGAAAGGAAAACTCTGGCGCTTTTGTCCAGCATGAAGAGGGGTCTAAGACGTTCAAGCAAAAGCGTTTAAAAGGAATCTGAAAGGGACGCTCCATGAAAGAAGATCCCCTCGGGCGGGCGGCGTCATCGGTGCCGGAAAGGAGAGGGCGTCCCGTCAAGTGAACCAAGACGTACTTCCCTATGCGCCCCAGGAAGGAAGGGAGAGCCCTGCCAAACTTGAAAAAGAAACCGCCGCGAGCGCGTGGCGAGTAGGGGGGGGGGGGGGGCCTGGGTCGAGCGACAAGAGAAAAATCATCGCTGGACTTTAACCGGACTTTGTACAATATACGCGGGGGACAACTCGCCGAAAAGGGGGGGGGGGAAAAATCCACGTTAAGGCCGGGGATCTCAACCCGTTAAACGAAAAAAAAAGGGGGGGGAGCTGGTAGTGAGTTCAAACCCTTTGGGGTTTTTGCGGCCCGTGATCGAGGGCGCTGGGAGGAAGTAAAGAGAGGAACGCCCAGGAAAAGGGTCCCCTTCGACGCTGAAGACAAGCGCCCGATCGAGGGGGGCAGAGCCCTCGACAGGACGACATGTTGTTTGGGGGACATGCCGCTGGAAAGGGGTGGCACGGCGAAAGGGGATTTTGTGAGACTAGGGAAAAAAGGGGGACACGCCCAACTGACTTCACAACCAGGAGACGTCAAGGATGTTTTAAAGCCGGTGTAGCGTTCGGACGGGCAGGATCTTCGGACGACCCTGGGCCCACCGTCAAGGCTGAAAAGAAAAAAAAAAGAAAAAAAATGGGACTCCAGGTGTGATCGCCAGGGCGAAGTAGTGGCAAGCAGGGGGGGAGGTCATTAGCCGCTGTAAAAGGGGTTCCTAAAAGGGACCAACCAGGAAGGTCTCACCGGGGGGGAGGAAAAAGGGGTCACATGCTCAAAGCAAAAAAGAGAACTCGAATGGCGGGGGGGGTGGAAGGTAAACCCTGTTCTTCCTCCTTGCCAGCCCGCCTGTGCACCAGCCGCGGTTCTGAAGGCGCCGTCGGCAAATATTTCCAGAACAGCGGCACCGGGAAGGGGGAACAAGCGCCCCATCAGTGTGGGGGGGACATGGCAGTGGGGAGGGGGGCTAACCACTTGCCCCCTACCTCTTAAAACTGACCGGGAGCCAAGAGGAGGAGGGGCCGTCAATTCCCTCCTGACCAACTTCCCCCAAAGAGAGGGGGGGGACGACCCACCAAAAAGGAAACCCCATTACGGAGGGGTTGACCAGAGCCCGCAGGGGGGAAACGCAGCCTGAGGGGGAGCAACGAACTCCACCTGGGTTTTACATGAACTGAAGTCCGGCCAACGGCGGACCCATTCTCGACCGCCGGAGGGGGTTCTGCAAGAGAAACGGGGGTGACGGGGAGGCGGTTCGGTTAAAGGAGGGGAAGAAAAAAACGAAAAAAATCGTCGAAACCTGCAGGCGCTCAGAGGCAAGCCGGGGGGGAGGAGGTTAGGAGAACGTGGGGGAAACGGGGACCGGCGGCGGGTGTCGCGGGTACCAGTGGGGAGCAGGCTTGGGAAGAAAACTGGGGGGGCGTAGGCGAACAAACAGCCGAACTCTTGGGGTACAACAGAAAGAAAATCTAGGGAAAAAAACAAAGAGAAAAAAAAATAGCCAAAGATATCCGTGGCCACCGACGCCTCCCCTACTGAAAAAAAAGATACGGCGCCAGATGAAAAATCTTTTCTTTCCCAGAGGGCGGCGAAGGAGAACGCCTCCAACAGAGATCAGGGGGCCCCCCGTTGACTGATCACGATATTAAGGGGCATTCGACAGGGGCCAAAGGAACGGGGAAAAGGACGGCATGGGAAAAGAGACAAAACGCGTTGTCCGTATATCTCTAAAAACAACAAACGTATGAAAGGGAAGTCCAAAAAACCGCGCTTCGGCTTGGAGAGGACCAAATGATTTCCGGAAAAACCGGGGGGCACGGGGTCGGGAATCGAAACTTGCCGGGCCCACCGGGCCGAAAAGAGGGGGGGGGGAGAAGAGAACTGGGTTCACCGAGTCCCCCCTACGACACTTCAAAAAAATAAGGAACCGAAAAGAATATGGGGGGGTGCCTCGCATAAAAAGTCATAGACTTGGGGTAGGCTGTGCCACTGGAAATACAGAGGTGAAAAAAAAAGGGGCGTTGAAGGTTAACCCCTGAGGGTAGTGGGACTATTGTATGAAAAAAAAGGGGGGCAAAAAGCAAAAGTGTACCACCTACGCCACCACCCCATTGGATCAAAACCAGAGAGGGAAAAACTTTTTAACCATGTCAAACACAACCACAAAAGAACCAACCCCACGCGTCAAACTGGGCAACAAGTAATTAATACACTCAAAAGTCTTCGCTAAAAGACCCTGTCCCCCCCGGGAATTCTATATTAGGTTTGTCAACTCAGGCGGTAACGGAAACCGAAAAACGAAAAAAACCTACAAAAATCCCCTTACAAAAAAAAACAGGTAGGGGGAGAGCATGAAAAACCTGACCGGGGGGGGGGAGTGGGCTCGTTTGAATCAAGACAATAGGGGAAAAGGTCCATGAAAAAAAAAAAAAAGGAAAGAAAGTGAGTGACTCCGGGGGGGAAACTTGAACTAAAAGCGGAAGAAAAACCGCCTTTCAAAGGGGCTGCTCTTTGAACACCCTAATTACGGGGGTTAAAAGAGGGGCGGTCGAAACTCCAGGCAAGAAAAGCAATTCGGGGTAATCTATTTATCGTCTCGAACTTAAACCCTCCAAAGAGAGGGCTGGGGAAAAAGGGGGTCAAAATAAGAACAAGTCCTTGAAAAGAAAAAAAAGGACCAAAAAAAAAGAAAAAAGAAACCTAGGTGGGCGCTCCTGGCCAAAGGGGAAAAAGGAAACGTTTGGGGGGGGGTGGAAAAAATAAGGAAGGCCCAAAACTGCTTCGTTATCGAAGAAACGCGGGGGGGGGGAGAAAAAATCGAAAAGCTTTCTAAGTGGGGGGGTCGGGGTCTAAAGACAAACAGAGTCAATTCGCTTCCGGATCAGGGAAAACAAAGGAAAAGGGGGTAAAAAAAAAAAAACTGCCCGGTTCAAGTTCCCAGAAAGGAAGCGGAAAAATGGAGACAAAACGAGCAACTTAGTGCTCAACCAATACTTAGGAGATCAAAAAGCTGGAGGACGGTTTATCCCTCGGTCTAGTTCAGCAAAAAGTGAAACCGGGGGGGGCAGCTATATCAACTAAGGGAATAACGGCCCTCTTCAAGGCGAAAAGAGAACGTTTTTAAACCGAAAAAAAAAAGGGGAAAGGGGGGGGGGGGGGGGAGACTTGGCACATTTCTGGAAGACCTCGGGGGGGAAAAAAGAATAGGAACAGGGGACGTAAAGACGAGAAAACCCGGGGAGGGGCTGCACACCACCGGGTTAAAGAAAACTGGAGGGTTCCACATTTGTGTGTTTAAAGGGGGAAAAAAAGAACTAGAGAAAGAACGGAGGAAGATTAGAAAAGACCAGGGGGTAGGTCGGGAGGAAACAGGGGGGACTGCTTTGAAAAAAAAAAACAGCCGCCCCTAGAGACGAGAAAATGAGAACAAAGGGGGGTACTAAAAACTCCTCTAAGCAAAAAAAGGGGGAGACAGGGTTGTACACAAACAACCTCTCGCAGGGGATTTTCAAAAAGAAAAAAAGAAGGAAAAAAAAAAGGGAAAATACCTAGACCCGTTAGGGACCAAGCAGGAAAAGTACACTGAACCCGCCACCCCCGAAAAAACGGGGACCGGTCAAAAACTCCAGTTTGTGGGGTGCAGGACGAAGGGAGGAAGGGGAAAAATTGGGCAGGGGAAGGAGTCTAAGAAAAAACTTGCTTTCATCCTCAATACTCCCTGAGCAAGTTAAAAAATGACAAAAAGAAAGGGACCTCGGGAAGGGAATCCTACCCACCTTCCTGACAGCACCTGACGGAAGGATTCTAGTAAAAGGGGAAAAGCTCAGGTTTTCTCCCTATAACTCTCTTAGGAAAAAAAAAAGGACTTCAGGTCATTAACTGCGGAACAAAGAGCCAAAGGGGTAGGGGGGGCATGAACTACAAGATCACCAAGTGAGGAGCTCAAAAACGTTACCGCCGGGGAAAGGGTGAAAAAGGGGAGAGTCCTGTAAAAAACGTCGGAGACGTCAGGCGGGACGTCAGGAAAGGAAAAAAGCCGTCTCTCCGAACCCATTTGCAGGGGATCATATTACCAAAGGAAAAGGCGGGGGGGGAGGGACTAGGAACCTAATTTGGAGGGAGCAGCCAGATCGGAGGAGGGCGGGAAGGGGAAATTTTCTAATCCGGGCAACCAGCGTGTATTGAAAAAAGAACGTAGACAACGGATTCGAGGGGCGCGAAAGGAAAGGGGAGCCCCCGGCAGGGAACAATCGGCGACGGCAGTCGAAAAGGCGAAAAAAAAAGGCAAAGGGAAAGGGGGACGGGGGGGGACGCCGGACTTCGCCCTATCCTCGGAGGGCAAAACATCGACGGTTAAGAACCGGCAGGGAGGGAAAAAAGCGCTTAAAGGGGAGGGGGGGTGGCTGGGGAGCGACAACACGAGGTCGGGAGAAAGGGGAAAAAAGCCTCAATCCCCACAGGGGGGAAAAAGGGGGGCTTCTTCGGACATACCCGTTCTACTTGAGGGGGAAAGTAACCTTAAGGGGTTTAAAGTTGCCTCTTGTCCTGATTAAAGACATAAAGGCAGGACTGGGGAAGGGAGAGACCAGACATCCAAGAACCAGGATTGTCCCCGAAATCTACATCTCCGGGTACTACCCTCAAAAAGGGTCTAGAGGGGGTATTGGGGGGAGAAAGCTGGGGGGGAAAAAAGGGGCAACAAGGCGGGAAACGGGAGACGGGAAAGGGGACCCGGGGGGGCCTTCTCTGGGTTCTCCTGATCGCGCAGGGCAGGGAGGGGGGGGAACCACAGCGCCGACTTCCGGGGGGCAAAAAAAAAAAAGGCCGACACATTATCCTGCGGGGGGAGGGGGTAGGTCGCAACGGGGGGGGCAAAAGAAGGAAAGTGGGCGCCTCCTGAGCAAACCGAACACCGGGGACCCCTTTATGGATTTCTGTTGGGGGGGGAAAGATAGGGGGGTGAGACTCTAACTACAAACAAGGGAGGGTAGGCAAACTTCTTCGGACGGGTCCCTTGCGTTACGGGGGAGGGAAAGCTCCAGGGGGGGCTAAAAAAACTTTCATCATGAAGAGAGAAAAAAACCTTATGAGAAAAATATATGAAGATGGGACATTTGGGAAAGGGAACGAAAGAAGAGGTTCAGGAAAACCCCACATGAACCCTAATCATAAACTGTCAAGCAGTTGAAAACAGGGTCCGGTCTGAAAAAAAAAAAAAAAAAGGCCGGAAGAACGAACCGACCTCAAATCCATCACGGGCGGACCGACACCAATAAAAAGGGAGAAAAGGGGCGGACATCCACTACTCCCAGCATTTTATCCTTCCCGGCAAAAAAGGCGGAGCCGGAGCGGGAAAAACGAAACGTAACCGGGGGTTTGGCGAGAGAGGGGGGGACTAAAGGGAGCCGGGACCACAGCACGACACTTCAGGGCCCGTTCAAAAACCGGGGGGGGGGAAACAAGATTACCTTAACCACAGCAGCACACTCGAAAGAACTGGCCCCAGCGATGGAAAGGGGGATCTTTGAAGTTGGGGTCAAGGAATTGGGGGGGGGCTAGGAGAAAAAAAGGGACAGGGAACGATGGGGGCCTGGGATGGGGGAAAATCGACCAACGAGGGAAGGTTGACTTAACTCCTAAAAAAGAAACGGTAGACAGGAAAAAGGGGGCGGAAAGGACGGTGAAAAAACAGGAACCTTCCCAAACCAGGTGAATGCCGGGGATCAAGTACGAAAAAAGGGGACTGAAAGACGACCTCGTGGCCCCTTTTGGCTACGGAACAGCACCGAACGAACCACGTCCTCAGATGTCAAAGGAGGAGGTCGTCGATAAAGCTGGCGGCTAAGTCCCGGTATCGTCAAGCCAGGGCCCGGTTGTAAGGAAGACGGGGGGGCACCAAGGGGACCTAGAGAACTATCAAAGCAATCGACCCTGGGCACTCGGAGACTATAAAGTGGGGCGAAAACTTCTGGGAACCGACTGGTGTAAATCGAGTGAAGACGGGTTCCAGAAAAAAAAAAGGGGAGGGGGCCCCTGAATAGATCGACGCGCATAGGGAAAGAAAGAAAGCTCCTCCCAGTTAATCTCTCATGAAATTGGAGCCGGGGGAGAAGGGTCGGGGAGGGTAAAAGGGGAAAAGGGTTCGCCCAAATCCGAAGAAAATTAACCTGCGCGGGAACCCAAAAAAGACAGCACCAAGGGGTTGAAGAGGCAGGGGGAAAAAACGGGTTACCATGGGCCGGGGGTAGAACCGGAAAGGGGGGGGGGGAACTCAGAAAAATCTGATACGTGAAAACGCCGATCTTCATCTGCGACAAAGGAACTGTGGAACATGAACCGGGAAAGAGAGACCAGGCAGGGGGCGGGGCAGACGGCCAGACCGGGATCAGAAAAAAGAGCGGGAGGGATGGCCATACTTCCGAATCGGCGACCGCCGGGGAGTTCGGGTGCAAAACCAGGAGGAAGCCCTTCAAAAAGAAATAAAAAAGGGGGAGTAGGCTATTTTTTTTTGGGGGCGGGCCTGGTCGAAGGGGGAAAAAGGGGAAAAGGGGCTACTGGCCCTGGCAAACGGAAAGACAAAAGCAATGAGGGGGAAGGAAGGAAGGTGGGGTTGGGCCCCCAGAAACCAAACAAAAACGTCCGGGGAGGAGGGTCTCTTTGGTAGTAAAAAAGGGAACACTGTTGTGAAGTGGAAGCTCGGTGCGGCTGGGCAAGCCAGGGGGGGGAAAACGACCGGTCTTGAGACAGCTTATCAACTGAGCCCAAAAAAGGAGGGAGGGGGGAACCATCGAAAAATAAAAGGTGGGGGAGGCCGCTTTCAAAGGGGGACTTCTGCGGCTTTTGGGCAAATTAAGGAACGCCGAGACAAAAGAAAAGACGGAAACCAACAGGCCGGAAAAAAGATTTGGGGGGGGGAAAAAAAGACACCGGTGGAAACCCATCACTCTGGAAGTACAGGAGACAAAGCAACAGGGGGGGGATATCCCTACCGGAGGGACAACAGAAAGGGGGGGGGGCTTCCATAAAAAAAGATCCCAGTGGAGAGGGAAAAAAAAAAGGGAGGAGTCTTGTCACCTCCAGGGCGTAAAAATTCGGGTAGCTCTGGAAGGGGAGACCCCGGACAGGACCGGTTCCATCCGGGAGGGGAAAAAGAATCAAAACGAAACGACAACGATCTAAGGGTGTTTTGTAGAAGGGGAACTCCATTAACAGAAGAACGGAGGCCATCGGCCGATCACAAAGCAGGAGGTCTTCGGCGTCGGCCACGCAGAAGAGGGGCCGGGGGAGAACCTAAAAAGAAGGGGAAGACCGGGGGGAAACATCGGCGCGCCGGCAGGATCGGGTGAGGGAAAAAAGGCTTGGAAAAAGCCAATTTCCGAGGACCCTAGTGCCAACAGGAATCCAGGAGGTGGAGCAGTCAAGAAACTATTGCCAACCTGAGGAATTGAAACAAAGGGACAGCATCGAGCCGACCGCCACCCGGGGGGAGGTACACCCTTACCCGAGGTGGAAAAAAGAAAAGAAGAAAAACCGGTAGAAGAGACTCAAAACAATCTAAGGGAATGGACCCGAAACTCCGGCCTGATGTGGGAGGAAAAAGCCCTTCAGAATGAACAAAATGACCAGTATAAAAAAAAAAACTGAGGGGGGGGTTGACACCGACGGCAGGAAAGTGGTGAAGGGGGTAGGTGGGCTGTACCAAAGTTATATTTCAAAAACAACACCATATAGACAGGAAAAGTGTGGGGGTAAGGGGGTGGGGGGAAAAGCACCAAACTGGGGAAGGGTGCCGCGGAAGGGGGTAAAAAGAAAATTGACTCCCCTATTGGTATGAAAAAACGCTAAGGGTTGGCGGAGGGGAAAAAAACTTGAACAAGGAAAACCTCTTTTTGTTCCAAAAAGCAAAATTGAAAGGCCCACTAGGAAGTTTGTGTAAAAGGGACCAGAAAGGGGGAAAACGCGGGATCCTGCCCCGCCAACTCCTCGCCTAGGCCACACCGCCAAGAGGGAAGGTCAAAAAAAAAAGGAAAGCGACGACAAGGGCAAAGGGCGGGGACGGGCAAAGGGGAAAAAGACCGTGGGAAGGGGGAGAACGAAAGGACGGCAGGCCAAAGGGGCCCATGTCGCGGAAACCCGAAAAAAGAAAGAAGCAAGGGAAAAAAGGAAAGAAAGAAAAAAGGCATGAAAAAGGTCATCCCACCAGGCAGGGGACGGGAAAAAAGGGGGGGGGAATCAAAAGTCACAACAAAAAACAAAACTGTAAGGGGGGGGGGGGAAAAAACACCGACCACCGCCTCAGGAAAAGACTAAGAAAGGAGATAAAAAAAGGATGATTTCCGGGACCATTGCCTGAAGCCGTTTTGGCCACCAGGCGGAAAAAAAGGGGGGGGGGAAGGAAAAACAAATCGTGTCACGAGGAAGGGGGGGCGGCCGGTTCACAGCGAGAGGGAAAAGGTCCCCCCGACAGGAACGAGACCACCTCTTTAATCCTGGCCAGGCCATAAAAAGGGTAAGAAAGGGAGGGGAAAGGGATAAGAAAGGGCGGGCAAAAAACGGAAGAAAGTATTGAAAAAAAAGGGGCGTTTGGCTGGACGAACCGTCGATGGGTGGGAGGAAAGGGGTGACAAGGAGGGGGGGACAGAGACGGAAATCCACAACAGCACGCATTCCCCGAAGCGCCACAAAAAAAATGTCTACAAAACAAAACCGCAACAGGCATCCGGGGGGAAAAAGGGAACGCCTGGAAAATAATCAAAGCCTGTTTCTCGAAATCCAACTGAAAAAAACGAGGTGAAACAAAGAAACGAAGATGTACCAAAAAAAAAAAAAAAACCCAGCAACAATTACCAACCAAAATACAAAAGGGCGAAGGAAACGTACGAACTAGATCACTTGGGCGAAAGTGGGGGATGAGACTCTCAAGGAAAGGCCAGGAGGGGGAAACAGAAAAAAGATTTCGTTGCACAGGACCAACTCGGAGCGGAAGAAGGGGAAAAGGGGGGGAAACAAAAGCGGACTCTGGGGGGAACAACTACGTGAAGGTGTTTTCCCAGGAAAAAAAGGTGGGAGGGGAGCCCCCCGCCGCTGGAAGGAAGGGGAAAGGAAAAAAAAAAATTGGGAGTGCTCCCGGAAAATTAGGCTTCGAAAACCGGGGGGGGAAACGGAAAAAAAAAAAACCGAACCAAGGGTGACAACAAAGGGAAATCCTGAACGGGGGCGCAAACAAGGATTCAAAAGGGGGAAAAAAAAGGGCTAAAAACACCTGAATGAAACGACAGGGGACGTACACTAAAAAATGGAAAGACAGAGGGGGACTGGGGGCAGGTTGGGCAGGAGGGAAAGGGGGGCTACAAAAAAAAGGGTTAGATCGAGAGCTTTCCTCTGCCACGGGGGAAAGGGGGGGATACCCCGAGTCCCAGACCGAAGCGGGCGGAAAGAAAGGAACAAGGGAGGCCACTACATTCCTTCGCAAAAGGAAACCAGAGAAAAAGAGAAAAGGAAAGAGTTTTCACAAAAAAAAGGAAGGCCCAAAAGGGTTAAGAAAAATGAGGGCAGACCCTGCGATACGCGCGCGAGGAAACGCAAAAAAAAACAAAGAAAGATTGGGGTTGGTGAGCCTGGGGTGGGCGGGAAAAAACAAGGGCCGTCTTACCTGCAGGCCTTAAAAGAAACAAAAAAAAAGGGACAAAAGGAAAACCAGAACAAGGCATGGATGACCCCCAAAAGGGCGCTGGAGCCGAACCGGAACAACGCCGTTTGGTGAAAACGAGCAGGAGGGGCCGATTATCAAGACGGGAGGGGGAAAGGGGAACATCCCCTGCCTGGGTGCGCCACGAACGCCGGGAAAAAAAAAACAGAACCCAACCAGGGGTTTGAACTCCTACAAGACTCATCGAAAGGGAAAAAAAAAATGGAAGGGGACACAAAAACAGCTAGGAGGGATGGAGCGTGGACCATTGTAAAAAAGCCGGGCGTCCACAAAAACAAAAAACAAAGTTACTCGGAGAAAAAAAGGAAAAGCCAAACACCAAGAAAAATTACGGCCCAGACGCCCTTTCTTCTCCGGCAATACATCAATGGAAGAGGCCTTTCCTAAAGACACGGAGGGACCCCCGCCGAAAAATCTGAAAAGAAAGACGAGCCCGCAAGATGACCAAACTGGGATCACGACAAGCCAAGGGGAAAAAAAACCGAGACCTAAAGGGCGTTCGGAACGGGGAGGGGAATCCTGGGAGTCCTAGAAACAAGAAACAAAATAGGAAAAACTGAAATGGACAACCGAACTTCTTAGGGGGGGTAAAAAAAAAAGGATTAAACGACCACACTCTGTAAAAGTTAGGCAAAAAATTGCTAGGGGACCTCACTCTTAACAACCGAAAGGGGGGGGGTTGGGAAAAATGTCCCTTAAGGGGACGGATCTCAAGGAAAAGGACGAGAAAAAGGATCGGAAGCAACAAAGAAACGGTCATCATCTCCTCAAAAACCATTGACATTACATGAAAAATGTCATGAGAGGCCCTAACGGGGGGAAAAGGGGAAAAAAACAGAAAGTCACTATGCCGAGGGGTCGGGGACGGGGATGGCGCGCCGAGGGAACCCATCGGGTGGGTCGGAAAAGGTCCTCCCGGTGTACAATCTGAAGGGGTCAAAAGCCGGGCGGAAGATCACGACTGCTGGCGGGGAAGAACGATGTAGGGATGCAATCTTGCAAAAAAACGGCCAGGGAAAATTGGGAAAAAAAGGGAAGAAAGGGGCCGCCGGAAGCATTTCAAGGCGACGTGAAGAACTTACAAAGGAAACCTGGGGGGCCTCCCGCGGCGAGGGGGCAAAGGAAACCGGACGTCGAGGAAAAAAAGAAGGAAAAGAAGACGAAAAGATCCCTGGGGGGGCATGTGACTTTTAAGACGGCTATTGACCGCGTTTTAGACGGCGGGGGGGGAGGATGAAAAAAAGGGAACCAGGTGCCGCTGAGGGGGAAAAACCAAGAGAACTACAGAGAAAACACGAAGGGGTCGCAAAAAGAAAGGAAAAAAACAAGCTCGACCACCCGTTTCCCATTTAGAATCAAAAGCCTGGGACAGATTGGGAGGAAAGAAGGGGGGCAATGCTGGGTTTTAAGGGAAAGATTGTGGCAAAAAAACACGCGGGGAACGAAGAAGGGGAACGGCGGCTGGCCGGCTTCGGGGAAACTCGAAGCCGTTCCCGCAGTTGTGTGTCATTGAAAAAAAAAAAACACAAAAAAGAAATGTAGAGCGGTCCAAACCCAGGCGCGGAGTGAAGAGGACAAAAAAAAAAAGAACGAGCCGGACTGGGGTTGGGGCGACTCACAAAGGGGGAAAAAAGGATTCGGAGGATGCGCGAATCGAGGGTGGGGGGGAAAAAAAAGAACCTACTAACTGTTCTTCCAAACCCCCCTACCTGGACCGGAGGAAGAGTAAAAAAGGGGCGACGGCAGAAGACAAAAAAAAATTGAAG
>Ga0179593_1680069_pt1 | contig 14012 bp, 12 predicted proteins | sample CZODoug2_1_08_16_FD_185931 | JGI IMG/M metagenome (GOLD analysis project Ga0179593, IMG submission 185931) | Vadose zone soil fungal communities from Angelo Coast Range Reserve, California, USA - CZODoug2_1_08_16fungal (PacBio error correction) | ecosystem: Environmental > Terrestrial > Soil >...
GGGGAAAAAACCAAAAAAAAAAATTGGAAAAAACTAAAATGCAAGATAGAGATCAGCTTTAAAGGGGCGAAATAACTCGATGGTCCCCAGACGGCTCCGTCCATTCCGCTGCTAGGAAGGAAGACAAACACGTCTCGGGTCGGGGGGAGAAGAAACAAACCTACCCCCTCCAAAAAAGAGCGACCTGAGGTCCTCTATCTCCTTTGGGGGTAAGGCAGGAGCGAAATGCAATTCGGCGCTTTAATTAGCTAAGAAGGGTGCGCGAGACTATTCTCTCGAAGAAGGAAGGCGTAAAAGAGGGAACGTCGCAGCGGGTTGTCACTGAAGGCATTTCCGAAAGCGCGCGTTGCGGAACCAAGGAGACAAAAAAAAGATCAGTTTTTGGGAGACGAGAAGGGAAAAAGAGGCGAAGCCGAACCAAAGAAGAACGATGCTGCTTGTCCTCCTCTGGCCAGGGGCGACAGATGCAAAAATCGCTTTATTGAAAAGGACATAGAGAAACGAAAACAGCCACCCTGAAAAATTGTTCAGAAAGAGAAATCGGCCGGCAGGCAGACCCACCGCCAAAACTGGCTCTAACCGGGCAGGAAAGGGAAAGGGGGGAAGCGAGCAGCCATGGGGGATGAGCTAAAAAATCGTGCAAGGCAGACCGAAATCCTCATCGAACCCGGTCGAAGACCTTTATGCGGGGAGGAGCGACCGGGGGTGGGCGAATGGGAGCGGCGAACGCCGGGGACTGCGGAGGAAGCAAGAACGATGAGCCGGAGACCTAACTGGCTCTCCACACGCGGGGCGGTCTGGGAGAGTTGTCATACTGGGGGAGCGCGGGCAAAAGGCATCAAAAAAGCCGCCGGGAGGAAGGAAGAGGCAGGAGACAACCGAGAGATTGACAGGAGGAAGAGCGGTTTCTAAAGATATCTCTCGTCTCACGGAGGGAGACTTGAAAAAAGTCGACCGGATAGTGCTGTTCTGTCAACCCTCTCCTTCGACAGTTGGACACGGTGATGGGGAAGGGAGGGAAAACGAACGTGGGGGGGGGGAGGGGGGTTTCAGTGGAGGAGCTCTCTCGGGACCACTCCTACCCCGATAAGGTTTCTGGAGAGGCGGGCCGGCGGCGGCGCCCATTTATGGGTTTGATCGTCCTGCGCTCTGGGGATCGAAGAAAAGGGAAAAACAGGTTCGGACCTTGCTCGCGGGCCGATGCGGCATGAAGGCGGGCAGCGGAAGAGGAACCCTGATCGGAAACGAGAGCGCTGCTCGCGGGAGGAAGCCTACGGGATATGCCGGTCACTCCTTCGTTTGGGGACCAATCTACGTCAAAGAAGGACGACGAAAAAGAACTTTATGTCGCCGAGCTGGGGGGGGCTCGAGAAAAAAAAAAATCAAGGGCCTTCCGCCGTCAAGGCTTAGGATACCTCATAGAATGAAACTCCCGGAAGATGGCGCGCCGTCTCGACCTCACGCCGGGAGCGGCCAAAAAGGGGGACACCGAAAGGGGGGGTTGAAAAAAACCGGATAAATCATCAACACCAGTGATGATGAAAGGAAAAAGGAAAGAAACAAAATGGACACCATTTCGTAACATCAAAAGAAAGGGGGGACCACCGGGGGCCGAAGCGGGGAAAGGGAAGAAAACGTGCAGCATGGCCATGAGTAACCGAAACTATGATTTTCAGCGAAGAGGTTCACTGGAAGGGAATTTAAAAGGCCGGGAGGCTCAAGCAAGGGAAGCCCCCAGCGCGTCGTTCTAAAAGGCCGCCAGAAGTCATCAGCAGGCCTGACGGCAGATAACAGGAAGCGCAAAAATAATCCGATCGCGAAACTATCGATTGGGCAGATACGGGAGTTGCATCGGAAAAAAAGGGCAGCAAATAGCAAAACCGACCAGAGCAAGTTTCCGCAGAAAACCTCCACCAGGTCGAATCAACAAAACACACTCCAGATCCCGCCCCACGCGACTCGCAGATTCGAAAAAAAAAAGAGGGGGAGGGTGGCAGGGAAAGAACCGATAGAGCTAAGGAAAAAGACCCACTTTCAAAAGTCTCAAGCAGAAGCCATCAGCCTGTCTACGTAGAGGATGCCCACAGAAGTTTTCTTCCATGTTCAACCATCATCACTGAAGGAAGAGGGGGGGAAGAGGAAACAGCTATTTCGAAAGACTGCGGAGAGAGGGTACTATCGGATCTGGACTTCGAGGAAGTTAGACAGACAATCTCGCCAAGGCGGATAGCCAAAATTGACAAAGGAAAAATGAAGACCCTGCATCAAGGTATCACCAGCCGACCAGGCGATCTCTCTACAAGACAGCGACACGACATCGTCCAAGGACTCCCAACCAGTAAATAAGTCCATATCCCAGAAGTGTAGGGGGGGAGGGAGCTAAGGAAAAAAAAAAGGCATCTCCTACAAGAAGCTCAGCGCTACAGCTGGCCTCCCAGGCGGAGCCAGGTTCTGGCGTGAGAGTCCGCACGGGAGAGGAAAAAAAAAATAGCGCTTCTCTCCACAAGTCGATTCTTCTCACTTGAAGCAGGAACATGGGGAAAATCGCATAGGAAGTGTGCAAACAAAAAGGGGGAAAAAACGAAAAGAATGGTAGTGTCGTAGGGGGGGTCGATGCTTCGATGAGCCTCAGCATGGTCGATCAAATATATCGCGTGCGGAAACCAGGAGGCTTCGTGCGAACAGCGCGGGGCGGGAAAGGGGGAAGAAAAACGGATACTACTCCCGAAAGACGTCATCACAACGTACTGCGATCTCAAAGAGAAAGCATCGGCGTAGCGGAAAACAAAAGTGCCCCAATCGGCCACAGACACTAAATCAAAAACGGGAAGTGGCGGTCGTCTCGAAGGATGGGCGGCTGCAACGGGGCGGCGGATCTTCTCCATAGAAGGGGCCGGGGAGGGGAGGAGAGTCGAATATGCCGGGGGGGGGATAAGCCAGTAAGAATCAGGAATCTAGCCGTTCTGTCCTGATCGGACAGGATGGGAAATCTTCAACGGTAACGAGGGCTACAAAAGAGGGAATCAAATGGAGAGAATTGCCCATCCCCAACAACAACGGAGGAGGCTAATAAGGGGAGGTCTCCTACCAAAGACGATAGCAGGAGACGGAGGAAGAGTCCAAAACAAATCACGCTCTAACTTCTACGTCTGGACCGCCTGCAAATAAAAACAAAAAAAGAAGAGGGAAAGGCTAGCGCCTTAAATCTATCCGGGATCAAAAAGATCGTTCGAGTCTAACTAACAAACGAAAAAATAAAGCGATTAAGGGAATGCAAACTACTAGATCGACCGCAGAAAGGGACCTTTGAATTCGTGGCCGAAGGCGATTGCATTCAATGACGGGGGGAAAAGTTCAATCCGCCTAGGAGATCTTGAAGATAGGGGAGGGCTGAGACGCGCCTTCATTCGCCTTGGCGAGACGTTCGCGTTGTCAGGGACCTTTCAGGAAGAGGGAATTTTAGAAAGGACAAGGGGGGACCGAGGAAAGATTGTTGCCAGAGACTATCCTTTGGAGGGGAGGACAGCCCACCGACTACCTCAATTCGGATTGTCGCAAGGGATGCAAGATCCATCGGAGTACGGCATAGTGACTCTCCAATTGGGAAAAAAGGGCAACAAAAGAACCCTTCTATGGCGCGAAGAGTCATTCAAAGGGCCTGGGCTCTACCTAGCACTACACTAGAACCTGGTTCGCGCGCCGAGTAGAAACGCCCTATGGAGCTGCGAAGGCCAGATCTTGGGCTAGAAATTTCCTAACTATCGCACGCCGGGAAGACTCATGCGCACGGCTTGACAGCGGTGTGGAAAGGGAGCGGAAACGGGACGTGTCGGGGAGTGGCTGATCGAAACTGACTGAATTCCTGGTCGCGAAGGGCTCTACCCAAGGATACAACAGGGCGCGCAGACAGTCTTGTATGCCCCGCGTGTTCGCGTATCTGAGGAGGGCAGGCAGTCACGCCTTGTCGATCAGATTGTCCCGACAACCGGGGGCGAAAAAAAAGGAAGAAACGCGGTTTTGAGAACCTTGCTCTAAAGACGCCGCGTGCGGACCATGCAGCCAAGTCAAAGGATTCATGTGTAAAAAAAAACCCGGGGGGCACTGGTGCTGAGGCTCTGTCGGGCGAACGGTGAGCAAGTGGGAGGGTTCAAAACTCGAGAGGCCTCGGCACTTAAATCTATCCTTATGGGCTAAGCAGAGTCGAGGAAAGTTAACGGTTTATTCGGGCTCTAGGGGGAACTGGAAGGGCTTCCAGGCTTCAAAAAACTTGCTCGAGGGCGGAAGATGCTGCCGCCGTAACTCAAGGGAGAAGGAGGATCGGCCCATGGGCGATAAGCGAATCGGCTTCCTTGCTGGAGAAAACGGTCTCCTGTCGAGCCGTCAAAAAAAAGGCTGACGGCTGAGCTTTATGGAACAAACGCTGGGGGGAAACTGCGAAAAAAAGGAGGCGCCTCAACCTCTTGAAACTCAGTGACCGTCGCGGGAACTAGAAAGGTGTTCAGCGGTCCTCATGGCAAACGAAGCGCCAAAGGTGGTTGAACACCTTCACGTGCTGAGCAGGTAACCAGCGGGGAAGGAAAAAAACAACAACGAGGAGGAGGAAAAGAGCCCACGAAGAATCCTGGAAAGCTCGCGCCTCCCACACCGACCAACCCGGGAAGATCCCGTCCCACCAGATCCGGAAGCAAAAAGAAACCCCGCCCTTCCTCCTATCCTCCACGACCTCCGCCCCGCCATCCCGAATCCGCCCAGAAAAAATGGAAAAAAATTACCAAAGAAAAGAGTTAAGCAAAACACCTTTGGGGAGCATCCTGCTCCCGGTCGAGACTGGAAGCATGCCGATGAAGGGAAGATGAGTTTCCATCTACGACAGTCACTGGGGGGGGCGCCTTTATTCGCAAAAGAGAGGGCCCCCATCCGCTTCTGCGGAGAAAGCTAGGGAAAAAAAAAAAAACGAAAAGGGCAGATTGGCGAAAAAGAACAGGATCAGAAAAGGAATCCAAGAATCCTGAAGGATGAGCTAATCGCGGAGGGGGGAGCACGATCCCAAAAAAACGCCGCCGCCTGGAAGCTCGGACCGACCGCGGATCAAATGTGAAAAAGGGAACTAAAGCGTCACACGAGCCAAAAATCAACCTATAACGGGAAAGAGACTACGGCAGAAATCCTGAGACGAAGGTTCAGTGGAAAGCAACAAAGACCACTTTCTGCAAAAAGGGGGTCGCAAGGCATCGCCATCGCAACAAAAGGGTTCGACTGGAAAGAAGTTCAAAGCAAAAGCATCAGGAAGGAAGCCAATGTTTCTCAAAAAGAACGATCTATAGCATTTAGAAAACCTGAGCAAGAAAAATCCACGCTGCGCGCGGGTTTGAGAAGATCATCTCGACAGGAAGAAAACGGGGAAGGAAAGGGGAAAAAAACAAAATCAGCGCTCAGAGCAAAATGCTGAAGAGAGGCAGACAACCCGACCGACCTGCAGCACGGGCTGGAAAAAAAAAGGGCAACGTAATAGACATGCTCATAACCAAGGAGCAGCGAAAGCAAGGAACGGAAAGGGATCCCAAGAAGCGCCGTGCGCAAGGGATTACCATAAGGTAGAAGGGTTCAGGAATTGACGGCCATTCATCTCCCCACAAAGAAAAACACTCGCGGTCTCCTCTAGGAAACCGCACAAGTCCTCGGCGGGGGGAGCTCTGCTAAGTCAACCGCCGAGATGAACGAGGCGCCACCCGGGGGGATCGATGGCTTGTCCCGGAAATGGGGGAGAAAAAGGGAATGAAGAATGGATCGTGGAAGATGTATTAGGCCCGCTAAGTGAAGTTCTGCCGGAAAGGAAAGAGTCTCCCGCAAAATTCGAGGTAGCTGAAAAGATAGGGGCGCTTGTCAACAGAAATGCTGGGGGGGAAAACGGCTCGGCGTAAAAAGGGGACGGAAAAACGATAAGATCTGCTCGTTCCCAGCGAACGTAGAATACGTCGCGATCACTCTGCGAGCTCTCCGACAGCGGAAGCTGAAATCGCCTAATGCCCAAAAATCGAACGCCACGAATTCCCAAAAAAAAGGAAGATCGGAAGTTGAGTCGAAAAACGGAGATGGTTGGGAGGCATTATTCTGCGTTGCGGATTTAGAACTAACAGAAAAAGGGGCTGCGCGAAAAACCGGCGGAATATATGCAGCATCAAGTACTCTTGCCGAAAAGATCCGACACCACAGGGAAGAGGGTAAATAAAGTACGCTGTCTAAGCTCTGATCAGGCAAGGGAGAGGAATCCATCTACTCGACCAAAAACCAAAGGGGGGGCGGGAAAATGATTAGGAACCTTCTCACCAGCGACGATCAAAAAAGGAAGAACGGGATCTTGACCCAATCAGAAACGGGCGGGGTCGGAAAAACTGCAGGCCGAATGACGGAAAAAAGTGAAGGGAGTCGCCGAAGAATCGAGGCGCGCGCAAGAAGTCCGAAGTGCGAGCGAGCCGCCGCCCGAACTTCCCTACGGTCGACCGCCACTTCCAAGCGTGGGGAATGAGTGGAAATGGCCAGGGGGCTCAATGACGGCGCGTGCGGCTCGTCTTGCTAGATCCCGCCGAGTCGCGGGGAGAAAGATTCCTCGCGGAACGGAAAAAATCGCAGCGTTGTGAGGCAAAAGAAGAAAAAACTGGGGCGCCGCATGCTGTGCACGCGACAGGGTATTGGGGCAAATCGACAGAGCCTTTTGCGGACGTCGAGACACAAAAGCGACCAACGGGCTTTGTACGAGCGGGCAAATAAAATCACGATCATCTTCGTGGGAAGGCCTGACATCTCTCAAGTGCTAGAAAGGAAAAAAACCAAACATCATTTAGACTACGCGTCTCTGAAGGGAAGACCTATGCTCACCGCCGGACCCGGGCACTCGGAGAGGCGGGGAGCTTGCGCAACCATGGCTCGTGAGGAGACGAAAAGAAAGTAGATCACTCAAAAAGAAAACCCGTCGAAACTTATGGAGAATGGAGGCCGGACGGGTTTGCGCAGGGGCGCGGGAAGTGGACGGAGGATGAAGCTCGCGCGACGGGGATGGCCTGGTCGGGCGAAGAGGGAAAAAAAAAGCCTTGTTCAAGGTCGCGGCGTTCGGGGATTGGGGGGTCATGGTCAATAGAGAAGATGGGAGCTGGAAGCGGGAAGTCTCAAACCGACCGTCAAGAAAAGGGGAGTGCGGTCGACAACCGCGCGAAGTTACGATGGGGTCCCCTCCGGTGGGACTAAAAGAAGAAACGCGAAGCCGGCCGTGCTGCGTCGAACATGGAAGCAATTCGAACTGATGCAAGGGGTCCGTTGAGCCGTCGACATTTCTACACTTGTGCTATTCCGCTAACAGGGGGGGCGGGGCGGCGGCAAAAGGATAGGGCCTCTGGCACTGCAGAAGTCGCAAGAGAGTGCAATCGGAAAAAGCGAAATTTATCGGTGTGATCGGTGACAGGGCGAGAGTGGGATCGCCCTTGTGTACTTCGGGGGGAAAAGCTTAGCACCTTAAGAGCAAAGGCGGCGGCAGACGCTGTCACGACGCGGATCGGCATCGAAAGAAAGAAGAAAATCTCGTCTTCCGGTCTTGGTGCCACAGGGATGCTAAGGTCCGTTTCGACATCGAGCCGTACATGACCTCGAAAGAATTGGAACGGAAGCGCCAAAAAGCAGCTTTTGGCTCGTCTATCGCGGGAGCACTCCCGGCCGAAAACTCAACAGGAAACAGTACTAAAAGGGAGGACTCATCTTTCGAATCCTCTTTAAATGCGGACAAGAGACACGAGCGACAATGTTGCCACCTTCAGAGTGATGGAAATGGTGTCGATCTCAAAAGAGGAGGAGAAAATATAGATATCCAAACGACGAAGGGGGTTCGAAAAAGAACGAAAGAGGGGGGGTCACACCTTTTGGAAAGAACAGAAAAGGGCAGGGGTCGAACGTAAGAACGGACAGACGAAACGGAGGAAGGTAAACTGACGCAAAAAAGGAGTTGAGCCGGGCCGGGATTCGAAGATAGAGGAGACAAGGAAGGAGGGCGGAAAAAAAGATCAGCTCCTTCAATCACTATCTAAGGCCTCAAGATGAAACGGACAGGAGCAGACCGGAAATAGCCCCCGCAGAATCAGGCCGCAAGCTATCGATTGGGGGGGATCGCGTCGGAACGGAGCAAAAAAAACAGCGAGTTCAGAGAAGAAAAGGGGTCTGCTTTGAATCAGGGTACCATCGTCCACGAGGCCAATAATATCAAAAAAGATGAGCAGCGACTTGGGAACTCTTTCAGAAAAATCCACGGGGAATTCCAAGCCGCCAAGGTTCTCACCGTCCTCAATCATCGGGGATCAGAAGTCGACTTCTAGTATGGGTAAACAATCAACAGGAGGGCTAAAGGGGTCGACAAACACCATCAAGTCGAAAAAAAAAAGCAAAGAGGGAAAAACCGGCGAGGTAGCCTCGTCACTCATGAAGATTTGCGACGATACTCTTACAAGGATGGCGAAGAGAAAACCGCCCTAAACTCCAAGTCTGAGGCCCGAAGGACCTAAAAGAACAATGCATCATCTTGGAGAGCAAGTCAGTCCATAATCTCTCTAGCAAATCCAAACCCAGGTTCAAAGCAGAAAAAAAAAAGTCAAAAGAAGGCGCAAGAACATAAGTGTAGAGGGGGGGGAATGAGATGCTCCTGCTCAGGTGCCTCAAATAAAAGGCTTCAAGGCGAACTCTAGGGACCTGCGCCTCAATCTGCTCCAGGTGCTAGGCGTGGGGATCGTCGGGTCTCAGAACAGTCGGGGGGACGATTAGAAAGGGTGGAAGTTAAATTCTTGGGGGGGGCTCACTCGGAAGGAAGGAACCTCGTATTATCCGGGACGGTCGCGTCAGCTCATACAAGCAGCAGGATTTTCTGGAGAGGCAGGTCGCCGCAAAAAGGCTGAAATACTATCAACAAGATACGTGGAAGGAGTTTGGAAAAAAAAGAAGTAAAAAGCTCTGTAGGGGGCTTGCTTCAGTACAACTCTGGCGATCGTAAAACACCCGCAAAATGAAGGGATAGCCGAGGCGCCTACGGCGATCACTCCATCTATCATCGTCGGAAAAAAATGGAAAATCGGCCAAGCTCCAAGAATTCCCACTTATATCTAAGTGTTTAGATAGAGGACGGGGAGTCAGGAAATATGGGCGAGGAAGGCTCCATCGAACTAAGTTCCGGCGCTCGAGCGTAAGGAAGAAGATAGGACAGAGTACTCTTTCATTCTCCAGTTTCGGCACGAACGATACCGGTTCAAGGGATGTGGTGGAATCCGGTCACCTGTCAAAGTATTGGCTAGAAGATGGGACTCAGAGGACAACAACAACGGATGAAGGGGGAGATATATTTCGTCACCTTCTCCATAAAGCAACGATCGAGACAGAGGTACCGGAGCTTCCAAGGATCGATCGGCAAGAAAGGCAGCCGAAGAAGTACTGCTGCTGAAGGGCGGCCCGCAAAAAGGGAGAAGTCAGGAGAAAATGTCTGAAGGGGGGTATCCCTCCGAAGATAAAACTTCAGCCGCCAAAAGCTACGAAAAAAAAAAATCGAGAGGAGGGGAATTCGTGTTCGGGGGCCGCTGGTCGGCACATTCGCAAAGGGAGAAGCCGAAGGAAGAGCTAGATCGAAGGGTTCTCTCTAGAAGTCCCAAGGTAGGTTGACCGGGCGAGCGATCTCAGACGTTTGAAAAAACCATTTAAGCTACCCGCATGCTGTTTCACGAGCCCGTATCTGGTGGGACTCCACGAGCATTTTTCGGATCGACGCCGCGACAAAAACGCAGGATCTTTGGGCGTATCGCTTGAAACGTGCACAGTCAGTTAACTGCATTGATCGCTCAAGTGCTCAAGCAAGGGTCCCGAAAAAAGGAAAGATGGGGGCGCATCGTCAATCGCAGGGGCTATACCTATCGACGAACAAACGCCGCGCGCGACCCCCGGGCTCGGAATTTCGCCGAGCCGCCAGGGGAGTCTGGGAAGGACCATCGGGGGAAAGTAGAAAGAGGGGAACAAACTCATCGAACCCTTCGGTATTCTTCAATTCTCCAGAGGAACCGGTTTGGGGCGTCATGTGGAGCGGCGAACTAAGCGGCTTCTTCCTCGAAGGATGAAAAGGGAAACGGGGCGCTCCCAATCCTTAAGAAGGGGGGGCTCGTCTTTCGGCTGGGGTCAGTTTCCTGAATGTGAGATGAGTTGAGAAGACCGTGTCCGCCTTGTAAAAGGATCGTCTACAACCGGGGGGGATCGAAGAGAGGAGAACGAGGGGTTCTAAAGGGGTAGATCCTCGCGGAGGGGAGCTGGGAGGGCATCAATTTCCGACCTGATGCATGATGGTCGAAAGCAGAAACATGGCGACACGGGGGACATGAGGGGGATCTGCGGAGGGAGAAATTTGGGGAGGGGGAGGGCTCTAAATCGCACTCTTTCAAAGCAAAAGGAGAAGCGGCTTTTCTTGCAGCGGAAAATGGAACGACGCCAGTTATCGGTTGATCAAGGGCGCTCAGGGGGGGGGGGAGAGAAGTGAAAAGGGAAGACCTAAAGTGCTCGCGTGTGCAAGAGGACTGCACGACCTTCGGGAGGCACTAAAGGCTGCACGGACATCATCGCGTAGCGACGATAGGATTCGGCGGTGAGAGCTAGGGAAAAATGTCGCCAATCTGCCGGAAAAGCCCGGCGATCGGGCGACTGCTGTAGAGAAGGGAAGGAAAAAAAAATTGGTGGAGACGAAATCGTTTCAGCCGCCCTTCCTCGCCTCAACGCTTAGCCTCAAGTTGAGCCGAAAGTTTCGCTGAAAAAAAAGAAGGCCTGCTTCCGGGAGGGAGCAAAAAGTGGGTGCCAATGTCAAGAAAAAAAAGGGGGGATGGGCGACCTTGGGGGAACCATCGCGGGAGATAGAAAAAAAAAAGGAGGAAAGGGCGGCCCACGCCTCCGACGCAAAGCGCCGCCGCCGGCACTCAACCCTAAAAAAACCTCCACCGAAAAACCCAGCACTCACAACCAAAAAAAAAAAAAAAAAAATCCAACACTCTCCGCCGCCAGAAAACACAACACTGTAGTCCCACACGCAAAAAGAACCCGGGGAAAGAGGTCGAAATCATGGCCATGAGAAAAGAAAACGAGGAGTTTCCAAGGGAGGATCATGAGGGAAATGGAGGCCGGAAATATCCAAGGACTGCGACATAAAGCTCTCCACCGTACCGATACTGGATATTGTCGACAAACGCAGGAGCACTCGGAAGAGAACATCAGCGGAGCTCAATCGGGATGGGCCGATCCGCGGGCACGCTCGGAAAAAAGGGGAACCTGGAGAGCACGCCCGACTCTAATTTCCTAAGGCCTTGAAGGCAGAAAAGTCGTCAATGCCAGGAATATCAAACATATAACGGTGCGAAAAAAGGGGCCGCGGCAGAAAAGCCGGATCAGAAGGATTGAACATATTCAGAGATCGAGTGAAAAAAAAGAGGGAAAGAAACATATCAAGCATGTAAGGGAGCTTTCGATGATTGTGACGAACGTTCAATGGGGGGATGTGCCATGGGGACGACAAATCATCAAGCCAAACTAGAGAAAACCTCTATTCTCCAAGACGTCACAGAGAAAGGGGAAGATATCTCGCCGGCGAGTGAGATGCAGGGGTGGGAGAAGAAGGGTACTCTCTCAATCTGCCAATGCGGAAGAGGTGCCATGAAAGGACGTGAATGCATCATGCTTAAATATCACGTAGAAAAAATCGAAACGCTATCAGAACTCCGACCGTCCGTGCGAAAGCGCCAAACGCCGACTCGCCTTCTCATGGACCATAGGTAAACAGATGGTTGCCTCGTTAAAGGGGCCTGAGGGAGGACTAAAATAATTTCTTCCTAAGGATCACTCTCAGTGGGGCGCAGCCGAGCCAAGCGCACTCGTGGGGGAGTCCTGCTCGGAGAGTCCCCAGGCTATTAAAGCGAAGGTTGAAAGGAAAATGCCTTGTCAATTAGATAATGTCAGAAGTACCGTCGACGGCATCTTTCGGTCGCGTGCCCACGCAGGCGGCGTTTGGAGGCGTCGAACGGGGGAAGAAAAAAAAGGATCGTCAGGGAAAAAAGGCTCGGGGGCAACATCAAGCGTCGAAATCTATCTGCTTAACTGAAATGCAACAAGTGCTATCTCAAAGGTCCCCAAACTCAACGGCATCTGAAGATCTTGAAGCGACTAGTCCTCGTTCCTCGAAATCTGGACCGCCGGGGCAGCCATCGGGCCAAAAAAAAAAATTCAAAGGTATTTTCCAGGACCGATGTCGCGTTCAGTACAGGTGAGCGCGTGATCTTCCGAAGGAAAAATATGAACCGGCCAGCGCGGCTCGATAGGCGGGAAGATCCTTCAGCAGCGATCGTGAAAAAAAAATGCCGACTGGACTGCATCTAGCAAGGATGAAAATACTATTGTCTACTTCTTCGGGAGCGGCCATCTCTATCAACAAAAAAAAAAGATAGGAGGGGGTGAAACTTCCTCCTACATGCAGAATCTCATTCAGAACAGGGGGGACACGTGAGCTTTCCATCGCCTGGACTGGGCGATAGAAAGGAAAAGCGCCGGTAGTGCTGATGGGATTAGGGCATCCATCATCGAGGCCGCGAGGACCGGGAAAGGTCAATAGATGGCACTATCCCGCCTCCAAGAAAGGTCCTTCCGCAAAGCTAAAAGAAAACCGACATCTCGTGGGCGGGAAAAGGGGGCGCTGGCGGGGAAATTTAGGAGGTTACAAAGAAAAAGATGGAACGCTTGCGGAAAGGAGCTCCTATGATCTCTACAGGGGTCCGCAGTATTCCGTATGCCGTGAAAAGATCGACGGTGGTCGAAAAGCCAGTTCGCAGGAAGGACTGGGGAGAAAAAAATGGGGGGGGGGGGTAACAAAAATATGGTTTCTCGACAAGGGGGGGGGCATGACTGACCTCCTCCTCATGCAGATGGAGACCACGCAAGAAAAGATAGACAGTCGCGTTACTGCAATGGGAAAGCGCTCAGGTCGAAGAAGAAAAAAAAACATCATGGACGCCGCGTCCATCCCGGTTGGGGAACAAGGACCCATCCCCGCAGAGAACCCTAAAGTGCGATTCAAAAGAAAATGAGAAGAAGGGGCCATGGAGGAAAAAAATGGCCTGAGGAGCTCACTCCTCATCTCAGGAGGAAACTTGATGGCTTAATTCAAAAACACGGGGGCGCTGTCGGGGCGAACGGGCTAACGGTCCGGGCGGAAAAGGGCTGACAAAAAAGCGCGCATAACTGGTCGTAAAGTGCTCTCCCACGCCGGGGAGCACAGAAAAAAGGGTAAGGGCGTCTATTCCTCCTTGCAAAGCGCTGGTCTTAGTTACTCAAACGAAGCCCCAAAACCGTGGCGAGCTGATCTTCGAAAACGTCTGCGCAAGCGCGGGAACATGCTCTCCCGAAAGCGTATGCTGGAAAAAGGAACAATAAAAAGATTGCATGTGGCTTTGTTCAGGAAAAAAGGCCTCCCGTCTACCATTGCGTGTGCTGACTGGGGAAAGTGAGCACGGGGGTGGGGGACGCTCAAGGGCACTGCAAGTTCGATCCGGCTTGGAAGGAAAGCGGCGAGTCCAAGGGGAGGACCCGTTATATGGGAGACTCTCGGGGGAAAGAACGGTGCGGGGGAAAAGGCCTTACGGCACGGGATCACTGTAAGGGCAAAGAAAAAGTCCGTCGTGGGGCGGCGCGCACCTGCAAAGGAAAAAAAAGAAGCTATCTTATGATTCTTCCTTGCGGGATATGGACGAGCAGAAAAGTAAGGAAAAATCTAAAGGCCGGCGAGGGGATTACTGCTGAGCGCTGGGTCCAATTGGGATAGCTATAGCTTGCCGCCTCCAGACTGCGCTCAAGAGAGGAAGAAGGAAACTCCATCGGGGACTGCTGAAGCCTCAAGACTTCTTCACCTCCGCGGCGGGAGCGCCAAAGGTGTCCAAATTCACGTAAGAAGGTTGGAAAAAGCCCGTTAT
>Ga0179593_1503122_pt1 | contig 14011 bp, 9 predicted proteins | sample CZODoug2_1_08_16_FD_185931 | JGI IMG/M metagenome (GOLD analysis project Ga0179593, IMG submission 185931) | Vadose zone soil fungal communities from Angelo Coast Range Reserve, California, USA - CZODoug2_1_08_16fungal (PacBio error correction) | ecosystem: Environmental > Terrestrial > Soil >...
AAGAAGAAAGCCGGGCGTCTGGATAACTCTCGCCAGGGGCCGTCCCATAAGAATATTATCCCGGCTAAGAGGTGTCTAATCTTCACCTAAATAGGTAAGAGAAATCTGGCGGGTTGACCCAAGAACAGGACACAGTAAATACCGTACAAGGGCCGTAAATGCGTGTTGCAATTCATACTGGCCGGGGCGGCCGTGACGGCAGACAGAGCAGAAAAGATCGGTATAGTAACCGTCTAATTGAACTTAGCCGCTAAGCCCATGCTCAGTGAGACACATGCGGGATGAATTATCGTTTTGCGACAAAAAAAATGCATAGGACCTTACGGCTTGTACGAAGGGGGGAAACAACTACAAACCTTATGTTAAACCGGGGAAAAAAGGCGAATAGGGAACTGTCCGCACCAGCGAAAGTGGAAAGAACCGAGTGAGGGTCGAGCGTCGCACTTCCGAGGTCGGCAGCGGATCTAGACCTAAAGAGTGCAGGGTGGAAATAGTAACGTCAAACTAAATGCATGTGGTAGGGGACCACACTCGGGGCGGCTGTGGGGGAAAGACGGCGGTCGAGTCCGAGGGGATGCAAAGAGCAAATCTTTTGCCGGAGGAACAGAACTACTGGAATACACGTTGCTACATGGCAGGACATGAGAAGCGGGGGTGCGGTACAAAAACAACGAGTCAGGGCGAAGCCTGGGCAGAACACGAGAGGGAACAAAGGTCTGCCCCAAGGGGAGAATATGTGCCTCTCGGAATCGAAAAAGAGTGAAAAGGTGCAAAACTTGGGGGAGACGTGCAGGTTCCATATCAGAAAAAGCTCTTTATGTCCGGGGCTGAAAACGGAGTAACCTCATTCCGCTCCACCGGAAGATGGTAAAGCAGAAAGGAACCTTGGACCCTGAGTCAAGTAGTGCCGGAAAAACAGGGCGCCGAGTGTCGAAGCGTATTAGCGGGGTCAGATATATCAGGGTACAAAAGGGGGAAGGAAGGAAACAATTGGCGCGAGGGGGCGGGGGGATGAAACACTCTGCAGAGCCGAGTCTGGAACCTCCGCTTTTCTCAAGCAAAACGAGCAGCACAATATCTTCAACTTACTCGAAAAGACAGTGTAAACACAAATGGGTAGAAGAGGGAAAAAGGGGTCGGAAAGGGGCTGAAAAGGGAGAAAACACTCTGGGGGGATCTAAGAGACGGGGTGTCTCGCTATAGGACTGGGGGGGTACAGCGGGGGGGCGCGGGGGGTGGGGGTGGGGGGGGGGGGGGGGGAGTGGCAAGTTAGATGTAGAAAATGAGGCACACTTCAGCTCCACTAACGCAGAATGAGCGCGCGGATGGAGAAAGGATTGAATCATGTCTGGGAAAGGGAGGAACGATGAAACAAAAAGGAGGGAGGGAAAGAGAAGATAGGCAACCAATATATACACCCACCATCGCTTCACAACGAAGAGGAGCATCTGGGGCACCGCATTAAAAGTAAAAGCTCATGACGCCGTGATACAGGGACGGGGCCATAGTCACCTATGAAAAGAGAAAAAAATGAAAAAGTGAGGAGGGGGGGAAGAAGACTCGTTTTGCCTTCAAGTGTTCTGGGCAGAACTGGCGGTACTTCATAAAGGGGTAAGACGGATGGCAACATTAGGTGCTCGGTCGCAACAAGACTCAATGGGCAGACGCCTGGTGCGCTAAGAAACGCATTCTGGGATACTAAGTATTGTGCCAAGCGCGGGGGCCTGGGGGTCGGGCGGTATGGCAAAGAGGCGTTCTCGGACGGACAGGACGTCGTGTGTCTGCGGGGGAAAAAAGGGGCCATCATCGCTAGGGAACAGGTGGGACAAGCCTGCAGCATACAACTCCAAATTGAGAAATAATCACAGTCAAACGGTACAGAAGTTTCAAAAAAAACGGGACGGGGGTGAAAGGCCAAAATGGGCGGGGCAAGGAGACAACCAACACGGGGAAGGTCTCTGTAATGGTCGGTTTAACACCATACAGTTAAATTGGCTAAACAAACCAGGGGGGAAAATAAAGTCATCCGTTTTCAGGGACAGGTGGAAGCTGTAGCGCCAAACATGCAAGCGTTTTGCGATCAGACGAGAAAGGACGACATGAGGCGGCGCAATTGAGGGATTGGACCTATAGCGGCTCTAGTTCAGAGGAACGCGCGAATGGCAGGGACAGAGCGAAGACACTTCTACGGCGGCAAGGGCAGAAAACGACTGAACACGTCGGTCGCGGTGGAACATGTGTTGAAACCCACTGGGACACTTTATAATACGGGATGAGTAAAGAGAAGGGAGAAGCATATATAAAACGGTTGAATTCGCAAGCGGGAAGAGGAAGAAGCGGCCAAGCACATCCGAGGCGCTGCCGGGTGGTAGGCACTCGTCTGTATCTCAGGGCCTCTCAGAGAGTAAAAAAGGCGAAAAAAGGAGACGGGGTTAAGCCGGGAATCAAGAGGGGAGAGGCCAAGAGGGGGCGCCCAGCAACTTCCCATTTGGGGAAGGGAGAATATGAGAGTGGCAAGGCACGGGGAAAACGCGGACGGCAAACAGCGGACGGGGCCGAGGCTGAGCACAGCAAATTCCTTGACCCAAAAATTCCACGAATGACATGTTAGCCGCCCAGCATGGCCGAAACACGACTACAGAGCGTCAAATTGCATTCGAGGAGCACTCGCCGTCGACAAATAATGCATCCTCCTTGTTGAGGGAATCCACAAACCGTCGGCCAGGGGTAGGGAAAAGATAGACGGCGTGTGTCTTCCCGGCTGGAGCTATGTCTCACAGACCGCCCGACGTCCGTGAATGAGGCTTCCAAGATTCAACGGAAAAGGACGGGATAAAAAAGAAAGGACGTCCGAACAAAAAGACACAAGAGTGGGGGGGTGTCCCTCGACCTCCAACAAAATGGGTGAGAGGAGTGCTGAGAAAAAGAAAAAAACAAGGAAAACTCATACCAAACGCGTGTCCAGAAAGAGTGATCAGCGAACGGGGGGGGACAGGCTAAAAAGTAAACGTGACATACTGAATAAAAACGATCTCATATGTTAACTGATACAGCATCCCAGGCACCGCGCGCGGCTGACTTGGGATTCGTTGGGGTGTCTCCGTGTGCAGGGTACCACTTGTTCCTTCATAAACAATCGAGAATCGACCTGGATACGGTAAAGGGATTAAGTCCGTTGGGAAGAACGGCTTTGGGGGGAAAACGCGGGGCGAAGAAGAAAACATTTGAGATCGGACGTCCATCACTCGGCAATGGGGGTGAAGGGGAGGGGGTGGTAGTCAGGGGTTTCCTTGGGTACGGTCTGCCATCTCTATCAAGCGAGACAGGGGGAGGCACAAATAGTTGGCGGTCTTTTAACACAGGCGGTGGTGGGGGAATGTACTTAGGGCGACAACGCCGCATGGGGGGGGGAAGGGTAAACCACACAAGGAATGGAGCGATGTCGGGAAATATCGTTCCATACAAGAAAGATGGGGGGAAAAGTCCAGTAAAAGGAAAAGAGGGGGATGAACGCAAGCCGGCTCAGCACATAACATGTCATCTCGTCACTTCAGTTAACTTCAGTGTCCAAACCGCCATGCGTCAGGTGGGAGCGGGGAGGGGGGGCGCTAGTCGTTGTGGCAAGGAATAAAGGCAGCAAACTGGAGACGAACTTCACGCACGGGTTAAGCAGGGGACCGCAAGACCTCCCTCGGTTAAGGGCAGACGACCGAACCAAGCGTGCTTGGTGCTCACAGGGTTCCCGAGTAATAAATACGTAAAGTTCAACAAATCGCATGACGTGGCTTGTCTGAAAACCATTGGTAAGGGCAAACGAAGTAAGCGGCACGTGTAACATCTTCCGAAGCCAAAAAAAAAAGAAGTAGGGGAAAAAAGGTGAAGGTTACAAAAAAAGGGGAAGCGGCGCGGGGCGTCTTTTACAGGCTTACCATATGCCTTGAGAAAGGGGTTCCAAAAAGAACCCCTGCGACAGTTGAAACTCGGCGCGTGTTCGGGAGAGGGAGAAACCGGGGAAAGAAGGACTGCAGCACTGTCAAACCCCGAGCAGAGGGGCCTTGTGGCCCCGGGCTATTAAGTTTAGGGGAAAAAAGAATGATTGGGCAGGCAAGGGGGGCTTAAAGGGGGGACGTGAGGCCGGGAGCATGAAACAGGTTAAAATACATGAGGGAGTGTAACAAAGCAGGCAATGAATGAGTGCATGTGGGCACACTCAGGGGGGTCTAGTCGTGGCAGGTGTAAATAAACAACGGGCCGCTCTAACCTTCTGACTGGGGCAGTGCCTGGGGGGCAAAGGAAAAAAGAAGCATCTGACAGTGTTTTGGCAAAGAGTGCAAGGGGGATGGCACTGTGGTGGTACAGGGGGGTGGTAATTCCGAAAAATGGCAACACACAATCTTTGCGGGGAGAAGCGCAGGGGGGGAGTCGCGGGTTCCAAGAACTGCCGACACACTGCATAAACAGCTCAGGTCACCTGGGCCATCGGAGCAAAGGAAAGAGAAAGGGGGGGGAAAAAAGTCCCAGCAAGTGTGGCCACGGTGGCAAACAAAAAGGACGGAGGTCAGGAAATGAACCTGCCGAAAACCAGAAAGCAAGAAAGAGGGCGGTCAAAGGACGGGGCGTCCCCCCGGGGAGACCTTGGACTCAAAAAACGGGGGAAGCCGAGTTACCCAGAGCAAGGGACACTAAAAAGGGAAAAAAAGCCAATAGTTCTAAATCCCGATATCGAAGAACTGAAAAAGAAATTCACTAAATAAAGGTAAAAGAACGGGTCTGACACGAAGAGGGCATAGACACCATGAATTCTTCGATGTCTTGAAAGACAGATAAAAAGTACTCTGTTCACAAAAACAGTATAGGGGAAAATATGGGGGGAGAAAAGACGAAAATGAAAAAAGGAACAGTCTTACCAGCGCACTGTATCTCGAGCAGGGAGGGGAGGGAAAGGGGGGAAAGTCTGAACAATGTGACTCCAGGGTAGAACGCAAGCTTTTTAAGATGGGGGGAAATAGCACTTGCATGGTCGTGATGTGAATTCCTGGAGGGGTTCCTTCCCGGGTCGTCCTTTCTCAAAAAGGGTTCATGGAACGTCTTCAGGCTCCTGGTTGAACCTTTAGCGGGAACGGGGGAAAGCTGCATTCTGCGAACTTATATGCCGCGTAACCTACACGTCACAACGGTTGGGGGGGTCTAAAAGTCACAAAAAAGGGTCGTCAACGCATAGATCCCCAGAGTTAAACATGAAAAAGACGGGGTTTCCGGAGACTGGTGATGTGCACCATTGAAAAATAAAGCATCACAAAGCAAAAGCAAACGGCTTGACCAACTGATACCAAAAACTAAGAAGCGTGTTTCATGGTTCGAACGGCAACCGTCTGCTGAGCACGTCATAGAGGGTAAAGATACAACGGAACAAGGGTGGCTCGGACATTGGGGGGACAGCGGGTATGAGAAAAAGGATCAAAGTGACAGGGACTACTGGGGAGTACAACGGAAACCCGCACGTCGGGGAGACGCAGTTGGAAAGAAGAAGAATCACCCGATCGGGGTGTCAGTGACGGGTCCATGCATTCAGATGTAAATGACCCCAGGGAGGCAGGAAACTAAACGAATAAGCCCGATATACGAAGAAAAAACATTTACTAAAAAGGGTGGGCTAGTCATGAGGCGATTAAAGGGGCTCCCAAGTAAGGTTTTGGGGTAGGGTGTCGACAAGGGTCAAAAAACAATGTACAACAGGTGAGACAGGCATCGGACGTTTTTAGTAGGCACGGAAGGAGACACGGGATGGTAGGCAGCAGAGAAGGGAAAAAAAAAGGACTGATCGGAGTTGTGAACTAAGCGTTTGTCCTGGTCGTGCCAAAGGCGGAGGGTGACCATGGTAAGTGAACGGTTCGCCGGTTTTATAAACTCCGATCGCGGGTTACTGGGTCTGCTGCTACGAGAGTGATACAAGAAAAACATGAGGCCGTGCTGGCTGGACAAATCTCAGGCGTGTCTAAAGAATCGGGCGTGCAAGCGGAAAAGGTCGTTGGTTCCTCAGCTTGGGAGGGGGATGGTGTCGGACTTGTAAAGGACGCGTCGGTTATCAATTACGGTCATGGGCGGAAGTAGTAAAGGGGCACCCAGCGCAGAGTCACAGACGCTCCTCCCACCCCGTGGAAAATATGTTTGCGAGCCCAGAAGTTCACTAAATCTCACTAGGAGTGGCTGTCTCTAAGGGTTGGCAAAACTGAGTGTGGGAAAAAAAGGAACCAACAATTCAGGGGCCAAGAGGTATTTGTAAACTATCAGCGGGGGGAAGAGCTCTGACTATGTCAGGACTTTAACGGGAAAGGGCTGCTTGGTCCCAGTATCCGGTGAGGGAAGATTCGAAAACTAAACAGATGGCCTCGACTGGGGACAACATGTGAATCAGTGGACGTCCATGGACTTCTGAGCAATGATCCACAATAGCAGGGGCGATATTGAAAAACCAATAGTGGGGGGTTGGTCTAGACTCAAACACCTTCCGATGTCCAATCATAGACTGAATGTGTGGGGGGGAAAACATGAATCCCGGGCGAGGTGGAACAATCTGAGCAGCGTGCAAGGACCAAAAAACTACTGAAAAAACACGGGAACCGACATAGGATGCGGGACGAGCCGAGGAAGGGGGGAAATAGATTATCCTACTTGCAAAAACACGGTACAGGAAACCGGAAGAAAGGGGGGGGGTCGCATGGCAAAGCTTGAAGCGCCGCAAGAAGGGAGGGGAAAAAAGGACGAGGACCCCGGGGGATAACTAGGAGAAGGCCGTCAGTCGCGCAAATGGAAGGGACGAGGTTAACTGATCCTGATACCAGAGAAAGCCCAAGACCTGGGCGAAGGCCCACTCATTGGAGACTCTCAGGCCACATAATACGGGCTAATTGCGGACGGGGTTGGGTGCCACTTTCCACCCTCAAAGTTCAAGGGAGAGGGAAACTAGACATGCGATCAATGACTTGGAAGCCATTAAAATCTTTAAAGGCCTGATGAGGGGAGCGAGTACTGTCAACGTTAGAAAGGAAGACAAGGGTACTGTTGTAATGAAATTAAGCCCTCAAGGCTAAGGGGAAAAGGAAGAACCACACAACTGGGTCCTGCCTGAAGTCCTGATGCCGGCCGATCTCTTCACCCCTGGGGCCGCGGGCCCAGGCTTCGTTTAACTGTGTTCAAGGGGAGCGTGGACGCAAACCGGAAAGACGGTTATCGCCTAAGAATTCGGTACAGATGGGGGCACATTTAAAGAACCGCTTTTTGGATGCATCGCAAATCAGTCTTCAAGGAAGAGCGGGTCGCACATCCCTCTGATTAAAAATCCCATTCTCTTGGGGTGGGAGCGAGTAAGCCAAAATCGTAAAACCCCCTCGGTGAGGAGCGGGCCGCTCTGTAGTGGGGGGCAGCGAATTTGAAAGGAAGTTTAAAGCTCTTAACATGCCCGTGAAAGTTTCTGGTCGGTGATTCGAGGAAGAAGTTTTGGGTGGGAACGTGTGGGTCCTACCCCAGGAGGTCCAGACAGGGCATAACTTGCACCTGCCCCGAATCACATGTACTCGGGAATGGCCGTCTGTCTTTACCTGGGGCAATCCCAATTGAGGAAACGGGTCCCACACCTATCCAGCTCGTCTCCCCTAACAACCAAGGAAAAAGGTCAAGGATGGGTGAGGGCGAAATCAAGAAAACTCATAAACTCTAAAAAAAGCTAGGGACGAGTGTTAATGAAAATAAAGGAAAATGACGCGAAGATCAGCTAAATCAACCTAAGGATGCTAGATGAGTAAATGCGGGGTTCACAATAAGGGGAGGATGTCGAACAGAATAGACAAAAAAAAAAGAGGGGAGGAAAGGGAAAAGATCTTTATACTCCTCGTACAATAAGAGTACGTCGTCCAAAGCGATGAAGGAAAGTTCGAGAACCTTTCGTCCGCTTGAATGCAACCGTGAGAGAACAGAAAAGTTAGTCACATCTGTCAAGCGCGGATAAAAAACCCGGACTCCACGTTGGGGGGGAAAGCTTGAGAGGCAACAACTCTAAGCATGTTTTCCCAATGTTTCGTTTGATTCGTAGGTGTCGGCCTTGTGATAGATCTGTTGAGTAATGCTAGCAGGGAAGGGGAATAAAGGGAAGGTCGGCACTCACGTCACCACATAGTGGGCGAAAGGCCAGAATCACCCCCGACGGCCGGGAAGAAAACGGGGGAGGAATACTTGGCAAGGGAAAGTGTGAGAAGGAGTCGGGAATTCGGGATCACTTCGGGCAAGCCGCTGTACACGGGGTTAGGCGAACTAAAGAGGTGTCAACGGGGGGGTTATCGTTCGAAGCAGAGCCGTGAGACGGGGTACAAAAGGGCGGACAACGAGGGTCAGGAGGTGGCAGGTGGAAATATCTAGACGCTCTACAAAGGGGAAGAGTTGAGGATTCCGGAATAAGGCCATCTACATCCAACCTGATTAGACAGGGTCGCCCATCACCACGGCTACAGAATTGGACCTAAAATTGTGTCGGTAGTAACTAATACGGCGGAATCCTCGACAAACCGGCTCGAACCTTTGGTCAAAGGCGGTCCTAAATCTTATGGAAGAGCCTCGCACCGGCTTAAAACCCTCATTGATGAGACAAAAACACAACATTTATTAAAGAAAAAGTAGGAGTAGGCTTTCTCCGAATGTCATTGGCTCGAAACAGAAGGGTGAAACATGCAGGCGTTAGAAAAAAAGTCGTGCTGGTCCTACACAAGTTCTGAAGGAAGCGTGTTCGTTGCCATCCATCCTTCGTAAACAAGCAGGGAAAGATTTTGGGACATTTTTGTCCAGTTAACGGGGGATGGGAGTCGATGGTAAGCAAATTCTCCTTGGACTGCGGGGCGGGGCTACGTTTGGCCTGCACCAACCAAAGACGTTCAAGAAAAACGCACCGTATGTCCAGTATAGAAAGGAGCAAAACGCAGGGAAGACTTGAAAATGTGGGATTAATAGCATCCTTGATGCCTCGTAAATTAAGAGTTGGATGAGGGGAAGCATAGATATACTCGCGAAGGCTCATTGGTGTCGGGAAGGAGACAAGGGTACGGAATATGCTGATGAGAAGTTCTTCTACTCGCTCTTGATGGAAAGTCAGATGGGGGAGAAAAAAAGAAATGCCGGGCTGAAAACGAGGAGAAGAGTCGGGAAGAATGATTGGGGAGGTTAAGGTTTGGGCGAGCCTTGCACAAGGAAGGTGGGGAGGGAGGCGGGACTAGGTTCGGGGAGGATCCTGGAGGCTGGACTAGAAGGCTAAGCTTGGGGTCAGGTAAGATGCACGCATGAGGAGAAAAAAGGGGGGAGTGGGGGGAGCGGGGCAGGTGCGGGGAGTTGGATAAGGCCAACGGTGGAAAATGGATTATGGCGCTAGACAAAAGAAGGGGTTGTTCGGAGGTGCTACACTGCATGGGCCCTACCTGAAGAGCAATCCGTGGCCTGAGGTACACGGATGGAGGGATAGAGTCCCGACAAGACGGAGTTAGGTTCTCAAAGGTGCAACGCGGAATGAAATAGGTGGAGGGGCAGTAGTGGGGCTGGGAACAAAGAGCCGGGGCGATAGGGCGCGGAAGGTTAAAGGAAGCAGGCGCTGGCGCTGGACGCAATGTTAAAAGGTTTGAACAGTGGGCTCTTGAAAACAGTTTGCTGGAGGTGACTCTAGTGCCCGCAGAACGAAAAAGGTATCGTTGGGAGGCAAGGAGTAAGGGAAGGAGAAGAAAGTAATGCTGCAGCGACTGAGGCTACAAAGGAAAAAAAAACATGGAAGATGACATGGGCGATTCATTGTGAAGGGGGTCACAGGCAGACAAAAATTGAAAGGGGGAGGCATCTGGGATGCTCACCCAGTAGGGTCTACGATCATGGTCGTCCGACATCATCAAGTTTAGGGGTGGGTGAATCCATGCGTTGAGGTATGGGGGCAACGCACGGAGGAAAGGCTATTGAAAGAAGAGGGCGTAATCGTGCCACACACGATGAGTCAATTGGAAAAGAGAACCTGTCATGAAAGCTGACTCACGAGGGGGGTGAAAGTTGGAGCTCCAGGCGCCGCAGGTAAACGAAGTTTCTCCTTCAGAAAGAGCGACTGAAAGAAACCCTGACAACGGCTGGGGCTGTTGAGCGGGATCTCGAAGACGACTTATAGACAGCCTCGCACTGGTGCAAATCCACCACATGAAAAATGCATCAGCTACCGCAGTCCCAGAAACGATTTTCAGGACGTCTGGTGTGACCATGCGTACGCTCCGCTGAAGAGGGTGCAAAATCTGGGCATAATCAATAAGAGTGTGTGCGACAAGAAGCATCTGAACCAGGAGCAGAAGTGGTTCTGGCAAGAACTGGGCCGCTCCTTGTGGAGGTAAGATATTAAGAAAACTCGACTGCTTAATCCTGCGAATACCAAGGGCGGACGTCAAGTATCGGAGCCCGTGCACAGTCAACGTCTGCTGACAGAAATAGAGTCCTGGTTTACGGGCGAAGGAGGTTCGGGGTCCGAAGCCTGGGTAATTATAATGAAAGGCGAGGGGGGGAACAGGGTACAGCTATGGAAGGACATAGGAGAGTCGAAGTACGTGATTAGGGCACTTACTCGGACAGAGCTTACTTTCAATGGGGGTCAAAGATCAAGGCAAGGAAGGGCGAAAGGTGAATGATGTAACAAAAATAAAGTCAAAAAAAGGGGCGGGGGGTGGGGGAACAGATGCACGGCCGGATGCGGGGAAGCAGAGATGATGGGGGCGGAGTGACAAGGGTGACTGAAGAGAAAGAGAGGAATCGGGGTTGACCGAGCGAACGTGGCTGCTCAGACCATTAATGGTAGTAGATTGTTGCGTGGATCGTTGGCAGGGAGTCTGGCGCCCCTAGACAATATGGGGCGAGAGGGTGGAAGGACCGACGTGCAAGGGGAGGGCACAACCGGAGCTCGGTATATGTTCGAGGTTGCGAAAAAATGGGAAGAAGTCGTGCACGTGTTTGTTCGGCGCAGGAAGTTGCTGGGGGCACGGGAACGGGCCGGGAAGCGGGCATTGAAGGCTGAACGCCTGGTAAGATCGGTAAAGTGAGGGGATGACATGGGACAAAATCAAAGATGAAGTTCTGGGTGAGGGTGACCGGGCGGCTGGTAAGCGAGGAGTTGTAAGAGGTGGGGTGTCCTGAAAACTCTCCTTAAACTTTCGCCCAAGGAAGCAGAGTTGCGGGTGCAATCGTTAAACTCCTCAATTGTGGTAAACCCGTGGTGTAAGGAAAAACAAGGGACTAAGGGGGGTCCGTGAAAGGGATGAAAGCCGAGATCCAGTCAACGCGGGGACAGTCTATTAGCGAAGGGAAAAAAGTGGAGAAAAAGGGGAGGAGGAATCGAACGCGGGAAGCAACTGGGAAACAAAGCATGGCGAGTGCCAGATCCAAAGGGGGGGCCAAAAAAGAAGAGGAAAGGAGACGAAGGAAACATGAACCGAAGAAAATAGTCAGTAAGAAAGCGAAGACCAACGTCTAGGTGTGAGGCATGGGGAAGGGCGGTTCCGGGATTCAAGTCGGGGGATGATTTGGAGAAGATATGGATTGGGGGGGGGCGAGAACTTTTTAAGTAAAAAAAAAAGACAGATATTCCCGTAGCGTAAGAAACATAACGCACCTGCACACAGACTAGGGAATCACCTCCAGTTCTAAATTGAGGTCTAAGTAAGGAAAGGTGAGAGGTCAAACAAATCGATGCCGAGTGGATATCTCAAACTAAAAGTTGGGCGATGACGGGAAGAATACAAGCGGGGTGCACTTGGGTGTTGGGGGGGGGGGGCCGGGAAAGTAGGAGGTCAACGGAAATTTCCGACCCTGAATTGTTAAAAGATAAAGGGGGGGGGGGAAACTGACGCAGTAGGGAAGGGGTCTCAAGGGAATGAGGAAACATGGTCATGCCCAAGGACTCAATGGTGTTTTGGGATAAAAGGGTTGCCAGAAAGGGGACCAGAGTATAATCAACAGGCCGAGAAGTCAAAATGTCTAAAAGAAGTGGTCCCGATGGAGTAACAATTACCGCATCGTGAAATCACAAAGAAGGCCACTAGAAAAAGCAACCACTTGGGTTCAAAAACATTAGGAAATCGCGCAAAACCACAAGAGTTGAAAAAGGGAGATCTGGATCTGAAAAAACACTACCGATAAGATATGAGGTAAGGGGGAGGGGGAGAAAAATATTTTGGGTCGAATACCGCAGGAAAAGCCAGGACCAGGACAGGAAATGCACGGAGGTCCATGCTACCAAGAGTCCGAAAATCCAATTGTGGTGGGCTATAGGGGAAAAAAGTGAAAAGAAGGAGGGGGAGGGGGCTACACGGAATAGGACCCGGGACGATACAAGCCATCATTTAACCTGAAAAAAATCTTGAGCCATAGCCAAGTAGATACAAGGGAGGAAAAAAAGGCGGGGGGAGGGGGGTAGCGAAACCTCCCCAAGGGCATGGAAAGCCGGTATGGGCTCCGGACAGATGGGGGCTAGGTTCAAAAAAAACCAACAGGGGAGGTTAGGGAAAAGAGAAAATAGGGTTCGCTTGTGCTGAAGAGGAACCCGTGCGGCAAGAGAAGCGACTCTCCTCCCAGCTTTCAAAAAAAAACATCAAGGCGAAAAAATAAAACAATGGGATGAAGAGTTGGGACAAAGCTAGAGAGGGCAGAAAAGAGAAAACATGTGCAACTTCATATCGGCGGGGTGGATCGATCAGAAAAAGGGCCTCGAGGAGAAGAAAACTGTCCGGGGAAGGGGGGGAGGGTAGAACAGGCTATCATCAATTTAGGGAGGGGCTAAACCAATGTTGCAATCGAGACTCACAAACAACGATGAAGGAAAAAGAATCACGCGGGAAGTGCGACATAAGGATTTCATTGTTGTTTAGTCCAAATATTACATGAGTAACCCGTGAACAGTAGGGGGGGGAGAGCGGGGGGGCGAGCACTAATGGATAGGAAGCGGGGAAGAAAAAATAAAGAAGATATCAAAAATAAACTTTTACAAACGGGGTGGGAGCAATCTTCTGAAGTCAACTCCTCAAGAGCGTGTCGTCCATAAAAAAATATTAAAAGAAGGGCGGCGGAAGAGGGGAACTAAATCGCCAGGATGACCGTAAACTCGAATCAAAAAAAGTATTTAATCCCAGAAAATAAAACAGCAATTTGAAAAAAGGTACCGAAAGGGAAAAAGCGATAAGGACTAGTGACAGGGAACAAGTTGACACAGAGCACAAGAATTGCGGGATACCCCTTCCTCGAATGGAAAAAGCTTTTAAAAGAGACATTCTCAAAGAGGAACGAAGAATCACGGCTTGACATCCGGAAGGGACAAAAAGAAAGTTAGCAAAGAAAAGAGCGGGTCGAAAGGTCGAAAACGGCAAAAGAAAAATGAAACTGAATAATTTCGTAGGAAAAGGGTACCAACCTGCTGCATGGTAAGGGAGAAGAGGGGATCGAAGGGGGAATAGGAAAACCTGAAAGGGGGAGAAAGTACAGACCGTATTTCTGGGGGTATCTCGCTTTTGGGGTAAAGAGATCTTAAAAGAAGCCGAAGCCGGGCGGGGAAGAGGTCCGGAAGGGGGGAGGAAAAATAAAACTGAGGGTCGGGGAGAGGTTTACAGCGCAGGGGTAGGAGGTTTCACGAGGTTGTTCCTCAGTCTAGGAGCTGAGTTCCAATCAAGGTTTCGAAAGGGGAAAGACCGCCGTTGTAGGAAAACCCAAACAGGGGACGCGGGAGGGCCGTGAGGGACGGGTGCAGGATGAAGAGCAATGTCCAATAGAAAACTGGGGACGGGAACCGGGGGGAGATTAAGAAGAGGGAAGGGGGAAAACCTTCCTCCCTCAAAAACTTACCAGACCTAACGAACGTCAAACAGAAACCAAAGGCTGGACAGCAAAGAAAAGGAGGGAACAGTTGAAGATGAATAATACGAGCCACTTAACGCAGTGACTCACTTAATTTCCGTCTTCTCCT
>Ga0179593_1511579_pt1 | contig 14011 bp, 15 predicted proteins | sample CZODoug2_1_08_16_FD_185931 | JGI IMG/M metagenome (GOLD analysis project Ga0179593, IMG submission 185931) | Vadose zone soil fungal communities from Angelo Coast Range Reserve, California, USA - CZODoug2_1_08_16fungal (PacBio error correction) | ecosystem: Environmental > Terrestrial > Soil >...
CAAGCTCAGCCTTTCCAAAAGAAGCAAAGAGAGACGAAGCATTCCTTGGGAGGATCCGCGCGGGAGCGGCTAGCACATGGTTACCATTGGGAAATTCGTCGGGAGGTCAGGCAAGTTCGATCCTCTGCCGCTTCAGCTAAAAGAAGGAAAAAAAAGACACATGTCGTGGACGATTCGGAGGGAAAATGACTGTTCGAAGGTCCGGAGCCGGAAGTAGGTCACCAGCCTGTAAAACATGGAGGAAAAGAGGAAAAGCCAACACCCCCACCACAAGGCCAACCCCGCTCCGCCGCGGGAAGGGGGGGCGAATTGCAGACGAGATGGCATGGCCTGACAGGGTCAAATGACTGGGCAGGGAGGAAGACGGAGGCTGTGACCAATCGTCATGTATCCTCGGAGACTAGAGTACCTTGAGTTGCAGAATTGCGCCATCCGGAGGGAAGGCTGTACTTGCTGAAGATCAGATGTGGCCGCCTTCGCTGGTTGCGGGTCTCTAAAAGGCGGGAGGAAGTCCGGGTGGGACGCGCCCCAGTTGAAAAAAGGGGGATGGGGCCCATAAGCACTGACTGGACAGATCACACGGCGGCACGAAAGTTGAGCTTCGGCGAGGGGGATGAATAATCAGAAAGGCTCTGTTTGTGGGACTGGGGGCGAAAACATGTGCGCGGAGTAGCCTTAGTGGACAGGGAGAGCAGCGGGATACGCATAGAAAATCCGCTCCAGCCGGGGGGGACCGTTCAGCATCCGCTGGAGCCACAGCAAGGGGAAAGATAATTATCAGAAAGAAAAAATCGATGAGGAGGACGAAGAGACCTGACTATCATAGTGCAACGTCATTGGAGCCCTGGGTAGAAGAGACGAGAATACGGCGGGCCAGAACGACCGGGGCGGGACTCTAATCAAACTTCGGCGGCAAGAAAACGAGAGCTCAGCTTGCATAAAGAAAATGGCTGACTTCCTGGACGACGCCCGTAGGCGCCGTTGTAAGGATGTGCGCGTCATAATTATCTCCGAACCAAGGGTCTGGGAGAAGAGGGGTTGACGGGGGCTGCCGGTGGGCGTTGAAGAAGGGCACACAAAAAAAAACCGGAGAGCAAGGAGGGAGAGCGCGGCCTTCGTTCAAAACGTAATAGAGCCGATCTGCGCTCACTGGAGGGGGTAACAGCGCAACTAGACCTGTTGATGGCCGCGGGCCACCACAGCAAGATAGACCAATACACCCCAACCCGTCAACACGTCAGGGAAAAAAAGAAGACATTGTCTCCTAGAATGAAGACTTTGCCTTGACTTTGAGCTTCGTGGACATCAGCAGAGGGGAATGAAGTGGAATAGGAACCTGTATATAAACGTGCCGAGCGCCGGAAAAATGGCAACACCAACACTTGGGATGGAGTAAGGGTAAGCCAAATTGGAAATTTAAAAACTGTCTTTCTGTGAGTGCTGGAATAGGCTGAGAAATGTGGGGAAGGCATTGAGGTCTCACAACTAGCCGTAAGCAAGACGGCGAGTTTCATTTGAGACAGCGGGCAACCCGGGGGGGGGGATGGGGGGACATCACGCTTGAGGATTAAAGGGGGGGGAAGAATGGAGAGACCGGATTGAGAGGCTACGAACGGTCGCTATAGCGGTAGCCGTCGTGGGCGCTAACGGAGCAAAGAATCAGTGGGGAAAAGAAGTTGCCGAGCCCAGGATGGATTAGATCGAGCATCGTGGGAAGTTGGAAAAGGACGCGAACTAAACGATACCGAATGACCGAAAAGTAATAACGACCGGACAAAGGAATCTAGACACAAAACAGATCACAAAAATAAACAACGAGAGACGATAAATGATAGACTGACGGGCATAAAGAAAAACAAATGAAAAGGTCAGCCACGAGAAAAAACGGCGCCACTCGTGGCGGCTCGGGCGGGGGGTTAAGCCACGTAGACGGATACAGCAACGCCGAGCTTGCGGAGAAAGGCCATGAACAGGGGTTGACACATTTTTGTGGGGGTCCGAGGGCGCGTGGTAATTGAAGTGGGACATGGAGAGGACGAGATCTATTGAAGATGATACTGGTAGGAGTTTTCGGGACTCTCATCCCAGATCTGCCGGGCGCGTAGGGATGGATTCATGTTGGTGCGGTTATAGTTCAGTCTCAAAGTGAAGAATGGGGGCGTGTTCTCAAGCATTTCTGTTGAATGTACCGTAACTGTGGTACCAGGAACCAGGAAAGGGAATAGGAAGGAGGCTCTTGTCAAAATCTGCGACACAGGCGTGGAGGGTCGATCTGTAGGGATGTAGTGTCATCCTACCCACAGGCCTCCCATTTTGACACGTGGGAAAAAAACCAGCCTTAAAACGAAGCAATCCTCGGCATGAATCGGCCAAGGGGGTGTGGCGAAACGAAGGAGAAGAGTGCGGACAAGGGTTGTGGAGAAGGAAGAGAGGAGCTGATATAAGAACATTTCAATAGGGGGCATACAAGGAGTGCCTTTGCCGGTGTCTTCAAAGGGGGAATACCCTACATGAGAGTCCGGGCCCCGAGCCTTAATAAGCAGCGAATTGGATGTTGACGAAAGGAGCCGGAATTGGGGTCAGTTTCGGTGGGGGTCGGGGGGGGAGAAAACCAGGAATAGGACGTAGGAATCCTTCAACAAACTTCTTTCCTGCCGCGGGAATACCATGAAAAGAGGGAACCATAGAGCTCAAAGAGGAAAAAGAGAGGAATTCTTACTCGGGAAAAAGAAGGTGCCGGAGACACGTACATCTATCTGAAAGGAAAACAATACCACACAGACAAAAAAGCAGAGCTCAAGTGTTCACCAAGAGGGGGAAAAGTTGCTACGCAATGGGAGGAATTCAATTTCGGGTCAATGTGACGAACCAGGGAAAAGGAGGCTGGCAATTGACCTCAATGTTCTGGAATCAGCCTGTCGACGAGTAAGCCAGATCAACAAAGGTGTCTCCGCCTCAGACTAGGGAAAAGGTGAGACCAAAACCTTAAAAATTCATGAAGCTTCTGACGCTGAGATCGAAGCTGTGTCTCTTTCCACAGGAAACGGCGGGTCTTCAAAAAAATAACGGAAAGGTAAAAAATCTTCGCAAAGCAGTTGGTCCAAAGAAAAATTTACCAGGGGAAAGAGGCGGCAATCAAATCGGAGCGCATCAAGGGGAGGACGTCGGGAAAAATGAAGGCACCTGTACTCAAAGCCTCCAACACTGGCTCAACAAAAACTGAGGAAGGCCGGACTGCAAAGCCTAAAACGATAACCGCACCCTCACAAACATTAACTCCAGAATTCTCAGAAAATCTTGGGGGCGAGAACCTGAAAGACCCCTCATCTTCAAGAACGGGAAACGGCGCCTTGAGCATGTACCAACACTGAAGACGCAAAACGTAGGCACCACCCCATAAAAAAGGGGCCGAGCTTGCCCTCACAAAGAAACTGCAGAGAGATGGGATCCTTATTCAGGAAGGACCAAAAGGGGAAAGGGAGCAGGTAAGGGTTGCCAAAAACTGGGGAGCGGATGAAACGGAAGGTAAAAAAGCAAGAGGAACCGAAGGCAGCCGATCTTAATGAGGGAGAGCAGAAGAAATTTGTAAGGGGGGAGGTTGAGATTCGAGTTCTATTAATTCCAACGATTCAGATAAGGCTGATACGAAGGGGCTCAGCTTCGACAATATAAGTCCGGAAGTGATTTCAGCAAATGAATAATGACTGCTAGGCCGAAGGAGCCAAGGCCACAAAATTCCTTAGAAAAAAAATTCAATAATGTCGGACCAACTGGTGCAATAAAACGCGGAAACAAGGGGAAAGAAAGTGTCTTATGCATCGGGGAAAAAAAAAAGTCGACCAGAAAAAACGAGCATTGCTTACGAAGTGTGAAAAAAGCAAGGACAGGCAAACAGTTAATTACAAGCATCTCCAGCCAGGACAGGAAAAGGAGGAAAACCTGGTTGAAAGCATCAAAGGGGGTTGCTTGTTTTTGCTGCGCGAGGGAAGAACCAATCGTCCAAAAAAAGGGGCCTTAATAGCAGATGCAATGCGAAGCGAAAATCCACTCATGAAGTCCAGAGAAAGGGAGAGGGAGAGGTGGGTTTCGACGTTCAGGGAAGCTGTTCAGGTATTGGGCGCTCTGAAATGGTGGGGGGGGAACGATCAAAAGGGAAATAGAGTGCCCGCGGCGGCACATTAAAGGCCCCCTCCGTGAGCCGCAGATAGAAGAACGGGGGAAACTCGGGCTGAATATGTTGACAAGAGAGCAAAGACTTGATAGAAGGCGGGATCTCGCCTGCCCGCGTCACGAATAAAAAAAGTAGGCGCGCCCCGCAAAAGGGGGGGCAGGGACAGACTATTGTGGGGAAGAATGGAAAAAACACGCCGAAAATCCATTGTGAACGGTCGTCAAAAATTCCAGGACGGGGCAGGCCGGCCATGGTGTTCAAAACAAAAAATAGAGCCCGGCTCGGGGTTCTCCTCCCAAAAGGGCTGAACGGCCGTCTACAGGCACTACTGTAGACGCTTCGATAACCCCAGAAGAAATACGGAAGCACCAGGGGCATTATCTGAGGCAAGACATGGAAAGCGACTTAAGGAGAGCTCTTTCTTTCCCCGTCTTTCAAAAATGGGCTCCCGCGGGCATGCGTACGGGAATCAGCCCTCTTTCCATGCTTGGGGATTGGATGGTCAGAGGCGCAACGCGATCAAAAAACTCGAATGACATACGAGCAATCACAGCTAAAAAGGGACCCGGAAGAAAATAGGCCAAAAAGCCCGGCTCTCTTAATCCAGGTTGGCACTAGAGGCCCCCGGGGAGAGCACTCAAAAGGCTCAAAAAAAAGAGATGCGACCCGGCGTGACAAGGACATTTTTCTAATGGGCCCACCGCAAAACGGATCAAAGGCGGGCTTTCTCTAAGGAAAGACGTCTTCTCAGACAATCCGCCGTGAAGAAGTGCTGAGTCGACCCGATAAAATACCGCGTCCAGAAGGTCACCGAGACCAAAGGGGTTAATTCACGAATTTTTTGGGACACTTTCCTTCAGTCGAACGAGGAACAGGCTTTCAGAGAAATCAAACTGGGTCACCAGCCCGCCCGAACACCCTCAAGTTGGACACGCGGAATGAAGGAAATCTCGTCGGTCTCTCCATTGGAGGGGCCGAGGGGGAAAAAAATCAGGGATAATGGAGCGTTCGCAAGCGGCTCTCTCCGAAGAAGGGAAGAAAAAAAAACAGAGGATTCTTGAAGCACTGTAGTTCCACGACCTGATAGGCTCAGAGGCTTCTACTGAGAGGGAGAGCGAGAAGTTGGAATACAAGACAACAAAAGACAAAGGGGACAGAGGCAGGCAAGATCAGAGCTTACATGAGTAAAAAAAAAAAACGGGGGAAATGTTCTTCCGTCGAGGTCTTCAAATCAATCTCTGCAGGCTGGAGAGGGTGGCGGAGATACTCAACAAACACTATTTTAGATAGAAGATCGGCAAAATCGGGAAAACAGCCGTTTCTACTACCTTAAAAAGAGAGGCAGAAAGGGAAAGGGGCTAAGAAAGTCTCTCGGGGATCTGCGCTACCAACTCCTGTCAAAAGGGGAAGTGATTTCATGGGGACGGCGCAGCGTTGCAGAGCAAAAGAAGAGGCTTCTAGGAGGGGACCGGTAAAACAGGACTAAAAACATTCCCGCGTTCGAGCATTCCTCCGGCCCGTTAGGAGAAAAGAGACCGTCGCACAAAAAAAGGAATAGGGGAAAAGCCTCCTCCTTGACGACGAAAAAAAAAGGATCGAAAGTGCCAGAACGAGTCATCTGATGATGGATCGGGAGGGGATGGGGACAACCGAGGCCAGAAAAAAGCCGATTAAATTCGGCTAAAGATTACCGGCCTGGCCCTGGGGAAGAAACCTTTGTCATGGACAGTACAGCCGGCCTAAGATGATCGCGGACTGTTTGCCGGGCGGAGGAGGGGGACGGGGTCGATCAGTGCCGGGAGTTCACGGAGGAAAGGGGGCCGACAAAAAAATCTCGCAAAACAAAAGCCCTGCACGGTTGCCGCTTTCACACTTACCAAAAGGACGGTACACGCCGGGGAGCAAAAAGAAAAAGGCGCTGGGCTCTGCCGAGAAGGGGAAAAATTAGTAACGAGCGGAGGCGGCGGGGGGTGGGGAATTGTCGACTACAAAAGGGACTGGGCGCAGTAGACTGGGAGGGAGGTGCAAGGTGGGGTCGTGATCAGCTGGCGAATCGGGAATCCCACTCCAAATTGGGCGAGATTACGTCAGCATGGGAAACGCCTGGCGCCCCAGAAAGTCCCAAGGAGAAGGCACGAAGGAGTCATCCATGAAGTCGCTCATCCTTCTTGGCACTAACTTTCATGCAGGTGAGGGGAAGGGAAGGCGCAGGTAGAATATACGCCGCCTTCTAATTGGAGCCGGAAACAGACAGCGAGAGTCGATAAACCCATAACAGGAGACGAGGGGTGAAAAAATTGAAGAGAAAGGGAAAAAATGAAAGGGAAGAGCGCCCCAACCCACTTTGACGGAAATGTGGAAAAAAATCAAGTCAAAAATTAGGTTCTTTCAGAGGTGAGGGGGGGAGATGCACTCGGGAAATAACAGGGACAGGGCAGAGGTCGACTGCACGTTCGGGAGGAGAAAAAAAAACCAGGAACCAGGGATTTTCAACAAACATTCAGACGCCGTTTGCGGCGCAAGGGAGGAAAAAAGGGGGGGGGGGCCGAAACTGACCAGAGGAAAAGGGAGAAAGGAGAATATTTGGGATTTAAGAGGCCATACAAAAAGAAGATCAACTAAAAAAGATTAAGGGACAGGGAAGGAAAAAACACCGAAGAACAGCTAAGGATGCATGGAAATGAAGACATACTTGGAAGGGAAGGATTCCTCATTCCCGGTACATCATTCAGGAAATGCCGGGGGAAAGTCCGGGAACTTTAAAAAAGCGCAGGAAAAGGGAAGCAAACACTTTTAGGGAAATTGGGAAAACAGGACCACAATTTAATCCATTGAAAGCCTACCATGATGGAAAAGAGTAATGGGGGGGGGGGACATCCATGACGAAAAGTTCGTGGATCTCCAAAAGCCGTCAATGAGGGATTGGGAAGGCTGTCCGCTGGGCGCACAAAACGGGGGCACCGGAGAATCAAAGTACATCTGTCCGTCAAGCATAAAGAATGGGCAAGAAATGAAGCTCGAAACGGACGACGAATGGTATATAACTCTGAGAGCCGTAGGGAGAACATGGGAAAGGAAGTCAAGGAGCATATTGGAAGAAGTGACCGAGACAGGAACCTCGGACATCTCAGAGAATCGTGGTGGAAGACAGTTTGGCAAAGAGTACATCTCAACGGAAAGCAATTCCGAGACAAAGACACTCCCTGCTCTCAAGTCATCTGAAGCATGGAAGGGAGTATCGGAAGGCGCATCCTTCGGCGATGAGAGGCGGGGGGGGACTGATGGAAATGAAGGTGTCGCCCGCGCCCCAAGACCGCAAAAGAGAGTGGGGAAAGCCTGGCATGGGCAAGGCAACATTCATACGACAGGTACAAACGGAAAAGAGTGCCGGGGAGGCCTCGAGGCATGGGGTAAATCTGGGGGTTGTGGAAAGGGGGAGCTTTGCATGGCCGTGGTACTGAGCAATGGAAGGCAGTGGAAAAAGAGGGCCAAGTAGCGTACATTTCAGATTTTCGGGGGGAGCAGGAAAACAAAAAGAGGGAAAAAAAGAACAGGGACTGGAACAATGGTTGTTGCGTTGGAGTGAAAAGAAAAAGAGATGAAGGATCAGGGCACCATGCATCGGGCTGAAAGAAAGAAACTGGACAGGGTTGCCAAGCAAATACGAAAGTAGGTAGCGAGAGGATGGAATAAAAAAAAAGGGAACCATCTATTACGTCCCACGGTTGATATCAGGGGTGGGTGGAGAGGGACAGCCAACCGAAAGGCCTACAATTGTCAAGAGGGGACCACAGCGGAAGCCGTCATCTGTCAGCAGGCATGAGCGCGGAACGGGGGGGGGGGAAAAAAGCCCAATAACAGAGGGCGGGAGGGAGGCAAAACGGTTTAGTGCGGCCACTGAAGAAAAAGAACGAGAGGATAGATCAATAACAGAAACCGCTCAAGGGCAAGGCAAGGTCACGGGGGCACTCACAGGGAAACGAACGGGAACGCCGTAAACAAAGGGAGAGAGACTGGGTATCCACGTCAGGGAGATAAGGGGGGGGGGGGGGGGCAGTTGGAGTGGTCAGGTTGCAAAAAAAGGAAGTCCTACGTAGGAATCCAGAACGAAACCCCTCTTGAAGGGACGGGGGCACTTAAGAAGCGAATCCCTATAAAAACAAACAAAGGGGGGAGGGAGGGGGAAGGGGGAGAAAAGAAATGGGGCAAGGATAACTGGTGTTCTGCAAACACGCGGCATACAGATGGGGGGATGGGGGGGGCCGAATTAAGACACTATCCAAAGACACAGAAAATAGACACCAGACATCGGTTCGCACAGGGGGTGTAACAGCGCCGTTCGAATTCAGGCGAACGCTCTGACGGTTAAAGGGGAAGGGGGAAGCCAGTCCAGCTAAGGCACATGAAAAAAACGTGGGAGGACTGAAAAAAAAGAAGGAAGACAGGAAGAAGACTACACCGGCTCCGCAGCTCGTGAAAAAACGGTTTAAGGCTACCAAAAAAGGCCATTACAGAAGACTGGGCTCGGTACAAGAGGGGGGGGGGCGAAGCCCGGGTCCATTTGGCCTCCTGCTGGGCGATGAAGCTACAGCCCAGATGAGAAACACTGTTCAGAGTGAGGGGGAAAACAGGCGGCATACTTGCGAAAAAGGGGCACACGGAGGAACAGTGAATTGAGCCTGAAAGCAGTCTGGCACAGCCTCTGAAAGGAAATAGGGGAGAACGGCTAGAAGAACCTACTGAGAGAAAGAAAGAAGCCGGCAGAAAAGGTGGAGGCTCGTAAACGAACTGGAAGGGGGGAAAGGCTACCGAGTTCAGCGGTGTGACATAATCTGGGATCAGTACCGTGAAGGACGACGCCAACTTCTAAAAAAAAAAAAAAAAATATTACGAAAAGGTGGAAGGGAACGAAACGATGGCACTCCTTCTGCGCTGTAAGGAAGAGGAAGATTACCAGTGCGGAGACTACACTTATCGGGGTGCTCGCTGGAAGGCTGGACCCTTTTGCAGAATAAAAATATAGAAACGGAAGAGCGCGAGAAGAAAGAACAAATGAAGTGTCTTAGGGGTCTATGTGATCGAATTGCCGGTAAGAGGGTGGCCTGTAGGCGTTCTGTTGCAAAGGGGGAGACCAAACGAGGAGGGAGGAAAGCCGCATCCTTGCGGGAAAAAGATGGAGAGGAACAAGAACTCCCATGATTGTAAGATTCCTAAGTGTAGGCCGAAAGTCGAAGCCAGAAGGATAGTAGAGGTCGGGCAACACATGCCTGAAAAACGGGAGGAGGGGTACGGTTTCGGAGAAAAAGCAGCGTGAGGGGACAAGGGTCTCCAGCACAAGAAAGGGGCGGCTCTTTTAGATTCAACACAAACATAACATCAATGGGAGAAGGAAACATAATTCGAGAGAACATTTTCAAAGGACTTCCAAGTGGAGGCGGTGAACTTCAGAAAAGTGGGGGGTATCATTTAGACTCGGCCTAAGCGGCTGCGAACTTGGGAAGATTCCTGAACGTAATCAAGGGGAATGGCGAAGGATCAACAGTCAGACACTGTCACTGAAAAAAAATGGCAGGGGGAATCAAAAGTCTTCATCCTGGGGTGGAGGAATCGTGGAGGGCAGGGGTTGGGGAGAGAAAAATTGGGAGGGCCCAGCGGCAAGAAAGGAGGATCGAGCGAAATCTTCTCGGAAGTTCAACAAAAAAAAGGGAACCGTGCGCTCAATAATAGGATATTACGTGTTTTAAAATCAAGGGAGGAAAGAAGGTTTCCAAAGCTGCGACCGGGGAAGGAACGGGACGAGCCCGCCCGCTTCCTTAAAAAAAATTAAACGCCAGAACCACGCAGTTGCGGGAATCAGATCCTCATGGGGGGGGCGGAGGAGGGAAAGGGACAGCAACTCCGACAGAATGGGTGGAGATAAGGCGGACGGACCATGTGCCGGGACAGAAAAAACATTTTCCCGGAGCAAAAGAAAAGAGGGGTGAGGGTAATCCGGGAAAAGGGAGAAGGCCTTTGTCAAAAAAACTTAGAACGCCAGGGAGAGAGAAGCGAATGAAGGAAACCATGAAGTCGTCAAGATGCAAGAAACTTCAGTAAAAGGTCTTGTTTCGCATTCTGGCCATTACGGCTGGGGGGAGGAAGAGGGACATCTTTTATCTCCTAAAAAGGGAAAGGCGTGAGGGGGAGTGATATCGCACCGGGAGAAGCCGCCAAAAAAAGAAGGAGAGGAAAACGATCATACTCAGGCAAATCCAGTTTTGACCGCCTCCAGAAAGAGCAGTAGGCGCACTCAAAAAAAGTTTAGAGAGCAGGGAAGAAGTCTAATCTCACACTCGCACTCGAGGGGAAAAAAAGCTTGAGAACTAAAGAGGACTGGACAGGGGACACGAGAAAAAACAGGTGTAAAAAAAAAAAAGGCTGAGGACCGAGGACAGGCAGAGTCTACAAAAAAAAGAAAAAAAAATGAAGCGAGGCCGGCACTCGATCGAAAAAACCACCAAGGAGCCACAAGTCAGATCATCCAGCAGGCGGCGGGGGAACCGCGACAGGGGGTGAGCTTCTGTCGAGGTACTATAGCAGCCTCGAGGATCTGCGGCAGGGGGAAAGCAGAAAAAGAGCCACGCAAGAAGGGTGACGGCGAGCAGGAATCTAGGAAATCGGCATCCAGAGCGTCCTCAATCCAGAGAAAGTGGGCAAAAAGGAGCTGGGCTCCAGTTAAGAGCGGAAACTGCTTCGAACAAAGGCAATACCTTTGAAGCCAAAGAGGGGGGGAAAAGAACAGCATGCGCAGGCGGGGAAGCGGAATCAACGAAAAGGGACCGCAAAGCACGCCGTATCAAAAGTAAACGGGACAGGAAAGGAGAGAAGATCCGTACTTCTACAAAGGGGAGAGAGGGGGGGCTAGGACAATTAGCTGGGACTTATATTTTGCAAAACTAGCTCTCAAAAAAAAAAAAAGGAGGATGGAGGAAGAGATCCGGGAAACTAAGGGGAAAAGGCCGCGGGAGGGTAGAAGACCTGAAAAAGACAGGTCAGGAAACGGTGCTGGCGAGAATTTCGCTTGGATCGGGCTCTACCTCTCCTTGCACAGGGGGGGAGGGGGCGCGTCTTTGGGGGGAAAACTCGCGCAGAATCTTCATCGAAGGAAACCGACATGCCTGCATAGGGTGCTTGAAAACTTTCTAAGGACCCGCAGTGGAGAGAAAGGGAATGGAAAACTTAAGTAGAGCGAAAAAAAGGTCGAAAAAATCCATTGTATGCGGGGGGGCCTAGACTCGCCGAATTTTCGCTAGGCAAAATTTCCTAAAAAGAGGTCAAAAGAGGAAACTTGTCATGGCGTCATCTTAGCTGGTGAAAGAAAGATGAAGAGATCTGGGATCTCTCTCTGAAGGAAGGTGCAGAAGGGCAGAAAACGTTGAACTGTAAGAATGACTTGGAGGGATGATCTAGGAAGGGGGTACAAAGTCTCTTTATTGGGAGAGGGACGAGTCAAAGGTGCAAGGGGATCAAGCTTTAGATCAGCACTTTCTTCTGGAGACCTCAGACTGAACGACCTGGGGTTCGCGGTCAACAGGAAGAACTGAAAAAAAAGGATTCAGCACTCCGGGAGAAGAGGGGAGAAGATGATGACTCATCGCTGACTAGAGGGGGGCACAAGGCGCGTTGGAGAAAAAAGCGCGGGAAGCTTTATGTGGGTTAATGGTCTGACAAAGAAAGCTTTCCGTGGCTGCGGAGGTAACCTTTAGGGAAAAGATTAAAATGGAAGGATTGAGGGCCTTCGCCTAGAAAGACACAATCCACTCAAGACTTGGCGAGGAGTGAAGAGAAGGAAACTGATGGAGAAAAAGCAATTCACTTTATTAGCAATAAAAAAGAAGCTCCAAAAAAGAGAGGACGGCATAAATGGCCTACTATAATGAAACTGGGGCTTTCCTAGGGCGCAACTTTTTGACTCGGGACGGGAGAGGGAATTCTGAAAAGGGAAATAAAGGACGACGAAGACCTGGCGCGAGGACCCACGAGAAGGACAGCGGGGATCAGTTAAAGAACTATGAAAGTCAAACTTGATCCTCCGAACTGACCAAAGATGGTTCAGAGGGTCCAGTCTCAGAAAACACCCATGGAGGAGTAAGGTGACCGGTGCAAGTGCGCGATCGTTGGGAAAGGAGGAAGACCGGGACCGGCGCATTCTGCGCGCGCGTGACAGAATCTCAGCCCCTTAATTGGACCCAAACAACGTGACATCGGGGCATTGTCAAAAGATTAACGGGGGAAAGGGAAAAAATTCTTACGGCCGCGTCAACAGTCGAAGAACTGTCAAAGGGTTGGGAGAGAGGGGCCATACCACAAAGTCCGAGAAGGGAAATTCAATTCACATCACTTAATAAGCCGAAACGAAAGGAAGAGGAGGACATTCATGACTTATTGCCATGACGGGGGGCGCTTATCCAGGAAGCGTGCCGAGGGAAGTTAGGAAACGAAGAAAAAACCTTTCAGGCGGGGGGAAAAGGAGAATCACAACAATTGGATTTTATCAAAAAGGAAGACCAAATGGGGAAGCAATCAGGACATTAGGGGTGGAGATGATGGAATTGATTGGGGCAATAAACAGTTATTAGAGGTGCGTAGATCCACAAGAACGGAAGATACAGTCGGAGTGGAACCGGTCTACCAAGGCTCCAAATGGATGAAGAGCATCAAAGCATCCAGCTGCTCTGTCAGCAAGGGGGGGGGCAGAAGGAACGAATTAGCTGGATGGTCATACGGTCAGAAATACTTAGGTCTTATCCGGGCCGGAAGTTCAGGCGAGACACTTCCTAACAGAAAGTGAACCAGAATGGGTCCCAATTCTCTGGGGAAAGCGCATCGAAGAGGTTAACGGAAAAAGAAAAGCTAAAAAGCTGACAGAAGAAGAGGCAATAGAAGAAAGGAGAATAATAAGTCGGCTAAGCTTCCTGGGAGATAGGGGAGGCGCGGAGGGGCTTCTCTGCGACTGGGGTGGCACGGAGTGGAAAGAGTTCCCACACAGCCAGATCAAAGGGGATCGGTGGAGGAGAAACTGGTTTTACATACTTATGTACAGCGTCCGGGGGGCAGGAAGGGAAGGCGGGAGTCCATGAAAATGTGCTCAGTTTTTGGGGGGGACGGGTAGGGGGGGTCGTTCATGTCGGTGGGAAACAGATCAAATGACCCAAAAACCAAAGCATCAAATGACAGGCAGGGGGGGGCCCAGATGGAAGTTACATTATTTTTCGGAGCGCCATCACCCTAAAAAAGGCCGGAGGACTCGGTATGGAGTTGGGAGGGGACCGGGGGGTATAGTGGGCCTCCATCTGTACTTTAGAAGTGGACTTGGGGAAGGGCATTTTCTGGGGAGAAAGAGAACTAAAGGTGACCGAAGAATAATGAGGAGCGGGGGGGGGGGTCCTCGCGGGAACATCAAAAGTATTACGGCCCAAAGAGTGTTGCTGAGAGGGGGGGGAGGTCTGTAGGGCAGAAGCCCCTGCCCGACAATTACGACGGGAGAGCCAAACGAGTGGGTACATCGTCAGTCTCTGAAGGGGTGAGAAAGTACGGGAACGCGGCAAGATTGGCTGGGAAAAAGGGGGGGGCGGCCTAGCGCTTGTCAGCGGATAAAAGCAACACGCCCACAGCAATTGGGGTGTTGAACAGTGGCACGGGAAGACCGGAACTCTCGTCAAAAGATACCTCGAAAGGGGGGCTGGGACACTGACCCGATCTCACAAAGTTGGAGTTATTGGGGAGGTGTTCATGAAGATAATGAGTAGGGGAAGCAGGCAGGAAAAAAAGGAGGGAGGCGATGGACACTTACATCGTGCC